>Ga0208691_1000002_pt1 | contig 112346 bp, 100 predicted proteins | sample June2015DPH_20_1_FD_184719 | JGI IMG/M metagenome (GOLD analysis project Ga0208691, IMG submission 184719) | Peatland microbial communities from SPRUCE experiment site at the Marcell Experimental Forest, Minnesota, USA - June2015DPH_20_10... | ecosystem: Environmental > Terrestrial > Soil >... | reverse complement strand
ATGTTCAATAGAAGACTTATTCATTAATAGATCTTTAAGAATCGATGGATTACTAGATTTAATCCAATAAGGGGTTAATTGTCCATTGTTGCTTAAGCATTGCATTATAGACCACGGATTATAAATAGCATTATTTCCTATAAGATAACCGTTATACCAATTTTTTATTTCTTCATCTTTATGAAAATTTATTTTAGAAAATAATTCATTAACTTCACTTCTTGTGAAACCATAATATTCGCTAAAGTTATTATCTAATACCGTATATTCGCTTAGATTATTTAAACCATAAAAAATATTACCACTAACAACTCGTAATACTCCGGTAATAAATCCTTTCTCCAAATAGAAATTACTTTTTAAACAAGAGCCAAACAAAGTGTTAAAAAAAATTGTTATCTTTTCTAATAATTCTGGGTTATTATAAGAATTATTAAGCATACTGTCGTATTCATCTATAAACACATATACTTTTTTGCCATAATGTTTATATAGCAACTCACTTAAAAATTTTAAGGAACTTACAAATTCACCATAAACAGCTTGTTTATTTACAATGCGTTCGAATTGAGATTTATAGGTCTGTTCAAGAACAGTGCTTTTTAATAAGTATAGGTGTTGTCTATAAAGTTCAGCTATTATTTCTTTTACCCTCTCTTCTGTTGTAGGATAATCTAATCCCTGTAAATCTTTAAAACTTACAAGAATTACTGGGTATTGCCCCTTATAATCTTTATATTTTGAATTGTCTGTAATGTATTCAGAAATTTTTAAACTTTTAAATAAATTTTCTGTAGGCATCCCATTAACTTCGTTGCTAAAAAAATGTTGCAGCATAGATAAAATAAGAGATTTTCCCCAACGTCTGGGACGAGTAATTAGTAAAACTTTAGAATTATTATCTATAAAATCTTTAATAAACAAACTCTTATCAACAAATAACTTATTTGGATCTACATTTAATTCATCGCTACTAACCAACTCTCGAAAGTTATCTGCACCAAGAGAGAAAGAATATTTTTTGTCCATTATTTAAATACCTCTATAAATTGTTTATAAAAGCACTTAGCTTGTGCTATATTGTATGGTATCTTTTTGTGACTCCAGGTGACCGAAAACATCTCATTATTTAATTGAAAACTCATCAACAGAATAACCTGGAGTAATTTATTTTTAAATTCTTGTAATTTAGCGTTAGTGTTTATTAATTCTACACTTAATACGTGGTTGCAGTCTATTATGTACTTAATAATATTTTTTGTTATATAAAGATCATGACTGTTTTTCAAAAAACATTTACTTGAAAATTTATAGAGTATAGATTGTTGTTTGTAGTTTTTAAATATACCCAGGCATGAATAATAGATATTTATCAGATTAGTAATGGTCATTAAATCATTAAAATTACAGGGACACTGAGGTTGTTCGGTCGCTACTCTTATAAAACACTGTAACTTAGCAATGCAAAAGTTTAATGATTTTATATTGGGATCTAAGTTTATGGAGGCTAGTTTAACAAGATCAAAACTAGCCAAAAAAATTGCTGGGTTTAAGCATGGTGTTGTCAAATTAGTAATTTTATGCAATATTTTAGCATGGCTGTTGTTATTTAAAATTCTAAATGTCTGTTTTTGATTATTAAATTGTGAAACTGCAAATAAGAATTTTTTAATTTTATTTAAAATAGTTAAGTAAACAATCTGATTGTGTACCTGAGATATTAATAATTTTATGGATTTAAGTGTATTTTGAGAGAGTAATAATAAAGTTGTATCAAAATTTTCTATAAAATATATTTTAAGAAAAATCATATTTACAGTTGAAAACATATTGTTTATTTTATTACAAAATATGTTGTCAGCAAAATTAATGATCAAACAACCTAAAATATACTGTATTTCATGTTGTAAACTATGTATGTAAGTTTCAAGTTGGTTTAGCTTGACTTTAGCTTGTATTAATTGCTTTTTAGAATGATGTATGTTTTTTATGTCAATCTCTCTATGTTTAAAGGTTTATTATTAATACGTGACATTATTTTATTGGTATTGTCAACTTGTTAATTTTTTTAGGGCCATGGCTAGTGGTAGATAAGAGATCTCATTATTAGCAATGCCATTAATGATTTCAGCATTTTTTTCTGAAATAAAAAATTTTTTAGAATTATTATTAGTGTTTTGTATATTATTAATAGGATCTGGTTGGTATGTGGTTAGTTCCTCTATAAGATAATTAGTTTTTACTAAAATAGAGCTGATCCCGGCCCAAGCAGGCTCGCTAATTCTTAGTTTGTCAAGTAAATCCATTTTTAAAAAGTTTATTTGGTGATTCCAAACTGGGCTAGTGGTTGTTAAGATCAATATGCCGTCTCTTAAATTTGCAACGGAACAATGACAAGAGATCGTTGGTGGTAGTAATTTAGCTACAATTTTATTTAATTGCTGTAGTTGTTGTAATTTATTACGAATATTGGTAATAGTTGGAGAATTTTGTAATAAAGCATTAATAGAATGTATGCTAATATATTTCATATATTGTAAATAGGCCTATAAAAAATGTTGATAAAATTATTAAAAAAAATCTTTGGTAGTAAAAATGAACGCACTATAAAAAAATTATCCCATATAGTTGTAGAAATTAACAAGCTAGAAGTGGTTGTTAGTAAGCTTAATGAACTTGAGCTTAAAAATAAAACTATAGAATTTAAAAATCGTTATAAAAATGGGGAAACTTTAGATCAATTATTACCAGAAGCTTTTGCTGTAGTTAGAGAAGCGGCAAAGCGAACATTAAATATGCGTCCTTTCGATGTACAGTTGATGGGTGGTATTGTTTTGCATCAAGGAAAAATTGCAGAAATGCGAACTGGTGAAGGCAAAACTTTAGTGGCAACTTTGCCTGCTTATTTAAATGCTTTAACGGGGAACGGGGTACATATTGTAACTGTTAATGATTATTTAGCTAAGCGTGATGCTATGTGGATGAAGCCAATATACGATGCATTGGGTTTGCAAGTAGGGGTCATTACTAGTAACAATATGTCTAGAGAAGAAAAAATAGCAGCGTATAGTGCAGATATTATTCATGGTACTAATAATGAGTTTGGTTTTGATTATTTGCGCGATAATATGGCTTTTTCTAAAGAAGAAGTGGTACAACGTAGTTTAGCGTATGCTATTGTTGATGAAGTAGATTCTATTCTGATTGATGAAGCACGTACGCCATTAATTATTTCTGGTGCTAGCCAAGATAATGTAAATTTATATATGAATATAAATATTTTAGTAAAACAATTGAAGTTAGAACAAGATTTTAATATTGATGAAAAAAATAGACAAATTTTATTAACCGAGCAAGGACACGAAAAAATAGAAAAAATTTTATTGCAAGAAAATTTATTAAAAACAGGGGAAAATTTGTATGATGCAGGAAATATTAATCTTGTGCATCATGTTCATGCGGCTTTAAAAGCGCATTATTTGTTTAAAAAAGATGTTGATTATTTAGTAAAAGATCAAGAAATAATTATTATTGATGAGCATACCGGTCGAGCTATGATAGGTAGGCGGTGGTCCGAAGGTATACATCAAGCTATTGAAGCCAAGGAAGGAGCTAAAATCCAAAATGAAAGCCAAACATTGGCATCTATAACATTTCAAAATTATTTTCGTTTATACGATAAGTTGTCTGGCATGACAGGTACTGCAGATACAGAAGCTTATGAAATGCAGCATATTTATAATTTGGAAGTGGTAGTAATTCCAACTAATGCTCCTTGTCGAAGAGTAGATCTTCCGGATGTGATTTACTTAAAACAGCAAGAAAAATTTGATGCAGTTTTAGAAGATATAGAAGACTGTATAAGTCGTCGTCAGCCAGTATTAGTCGGTACTAGCTCTATAGAAAATTCGGAATTATTATCTTCTTTATTAGTAGCAAAAAAAATTAAGCATCAGGTATTAAATGCTAAATTTCATGAACAAGAAGCAGAGATTATAGCAGAAGCAGGACGTCCAGGTGCGGTTACTATTGCAACTAATATGGCTGGGCGTGGTACAGATATAGTTTTGGGCGGTAACTTAAAAGCAGAACTAGTTCAGGCAAATTATAATGATCCGACACAAATAGAAAAATGTAAGTTAGCATGGCAACAACGACATGATGAAGTTATAGCACTTGGTGGGTTAAAAGTTATTGGTTCCGAGCGACACGAGTCACGTCGTATTGATAATCAATTACGTGGCCGAACTGGTCGGCAAGGAGATCCTGGGATCACTAAATTTTATTTATCATTAGAAGATCATTTAATGAGAATTTTTATATCCGATAAAATTTCGGCGATTTTACATAAATTAGGATTAGAAAAAGGCGAGGCGATTACACACACACTTATAACAAGAGCAGTAGAAAATGCTCAACGTAAAGTAGAAGGGCATAATTTTGATATTAGAAAACAATTGTTAGATTTTGATGATGTAGCTAATGATCAGCGTACTGTTATTTATAATCAACGATCAGAGTTAATTGCAAGTAACGATTTTTCTGAAACGGTAGCTTCTATGCTGCATCAAGAGCTGGGAAAAATTTTGAATGAATTTATTCCAGCTAATAGTTTAATAGAAGAATGGAATTTATCTGGATTAGAAGAATATTTAGATTTTGAGTTTGATCATAAAATATCGATAAAACAATGGTTAGAAATAGATCAAAATTTATCAGCAGAAGAAATAAAAGAAAAAGTCATTAGTATTTTTGATGAATTATTTTCCAGTAAAGAAAAATTAATTGGTTCGGAAAATATGAGACATTTAGAAAAAGTAGTGATGTTAAATGTATTAGATAATCATTGGAAAGAGCATTTAGCAACTATGGATTATTTAAGGCAGAGCATTCATTTACGTGGTTACGCACAAAAAGATCCTAAACAAGAATATAAACGAGAAGCATTTACGTTATTTTCTGCGATGTTATCGGCGATTATGCGAGAGGTTGTTGCAGTTTTAGCGCGTATGCGGTTTCAAGATGGTGGCGATATGCATAGTATAGATCAAAAATTATTACAGTTACCTAAAGCTGTGGAATATAGGCATGATGAAATAGATCCTGATTTAAACGTATTAGATTTAAGCAATGTAACATATATTCATCATGATAATGATGATAATCATGATATTCAAAAAGTAGGTAGAAACGAGCTTTGTCCTTGCGGATCTGGCAAAAAATATAAGCATTGTCATGGTGGGCTATAATAAAAATCCTTTTCTTAATCCCAGAAAAGAATTTCTATTAGTAGATTTTTTACTAGAAGGAACAATACTATTTTCTATTATTGTTCCGTCAAACTGAACAACAAATATCTTGTGATCACTTGCTAATGTTTTTTCAGTTTTAATTTTTTTTATAGCATCAACAATTGTGTTAATACAATTATTATGAATTAGTATTCTATCATCAATATCACCTAAATCTTCAGCAAAAATAATTAATTTGGGGGTTGTTATAAAACGTTCGATAAATATAGATAAATTTGTATTTTTAGTATCTACACCGATAGTTATGCATTGAATACTTGCATTTGAAAATAGTTCTTTCCAAAATTGTAAACATGCGATATTATTTATTTGTTCTAATTGTGCCATGTTTCTATTATATTTATCTTGGGATTGTTCTATATTAATTATAGAGAAATTTATATAACCGATTTTATATAAATTAGCTAAAATCACAGATAATCCAGCCCAATCGCTACCAATACATATTAAAGTTATTTGATCGTTAGTATTTGGAATTTTTGTAATAACAAGATTAACTATATTTGTTTCTATGATTTTTCTATAGTAGTTTTGTTTTCCGTTAACATACCGATATCTACCGCATTTTATACAGTTACATTCTTTTATTGTAAATAATTCTTGGTTATCAATGTTAAATATAATTTTTATATCGTTGGTTGCTACAAATATAGGATAAACATTTCCCATATAAGTTTTTGTTCCGCATCGCATTGTTCCGCTTCTATCTATATCTAATCCATCTGCTTTATCGGTTCTAATAAAATCTCCAGTTAAATTGTTGGCGATTTGATCTATTAATTGTTTTTTTTGTGTTAGTGTTATAGGCATTCTAGCTATTCCTTATTTATTTTTTTAAATAAATCGCTATGGATTTTTGGGTTTTGATATAACTGAATTCCATCGAAAAACGCAAGAACATCGGTAATTTGTTCTATTGTAAGAGCATAATTTTCGTTGTGATATAAATGATTAATTAATTTTAGCCTGTTAATAAAAACACCTAATTCTCCAATTAACATAGCATGTATACTCATGTATGCTAAACCAAGACATATTCCAGTAGATACATTTTTATAGCCGCAATTTTCCATGCAGTTTATGAGCCATGGTTTGCCGGTTGATTTTAAATTAATGGGCATTTTAAAAACCTCTTAAAAATATTTTTTATAAGGACCCTATTATTTTTTAAAATGGCTTTAGTTTCAATATGAGTTAATTAGCCGATGGTTTCAGCTGTTAATTTAAGAAGCAGGTTATGGTTATTGCGTTGTTTTGCTAAGCATAATGGGGTTATACCATAAGTGGTAGGTAAGTTAATGTTTGCATTAGCTTTAATTAATAAATCAACTATTTTAGTATGGTTGTTTTGAGTGGCTATATACACAGGTGTGGCGCCACTTTGGTGAGGCATGTTAACATTTGCGTTAGCATTAATTAACAATTCAACTATTTTAAAATGACCATTTTGTGCGGCTATCCATAAAGGGGATGAACCGTCGTTGTCAGGATTATCAATATTTGCATTAGCATTAATTAACAAATTAACTACTTTAGTATGACCGTTTTTGGCTGCTACCCATAAAGCAGATATGTTATCGCAACTAGTTGAGTTAACATCGGTGTTAGCTTGGATTAATTGTTGTACCTTTTTGCTGTCGCCATTTGCTGCTGCCACGTATAACCAAGAACCGCCGACAATAGTATTGTTAAGTTTGGTAGATTTTATTTCATGTAAATTTTTCCAGTGTTTATGTTTATTTAATATATATTTAAAGAGCTTTTTAACGGGGGCTATAGAGCAATGATTATGTGCTTGATGAGTAACAAATATTTTTGTAAATAGCGCTATTTTTTGATTGTAATCATTAATCTTTTTTCCAGTAAAGGCGGTATATAATAATGGTATTAGTTGTTCTTTACAATAAGAGCTGCTTATTATATTTAATCCGTTTGGCATGAATAGTAGAGTTGAATCAACAATTGTCCATTTGTTGTTATTTCTATAATTATAACCTAAAGCAACCGCATGATTATTACTCTGTAATATAAAATAAATTTGATTATTAAGTTTTGTATTTATCAAATCAGACTTAATGAAATCTGATATAGTATCTTCTAAGGTTTTTAAAAAACTGTCTAATAGATTTAATTTATAGCAACCAGACAAACTATAAATGTTATATAGATTAAATGCTAATTTTGTATCTTCATGATGGTATAACGAAATTCCATCTAATAATATAGTAATTGCGGTTTGTTCTTGTTTTGTAAGGTTACAATTGTGCAGTTTATTATAAAATAAATTATTAATTAACTGTAATGTATCTATAAAAGCATCTAATTCTCCAAGTGACAGGGCTTGTATGCTCATATGTGCTAAACCAAGGCAAATTCCTGTAGATATGTTTTTATACCCACATTTTTCCATGTATAATTTTAACCAAGGTTGATTAAATAATTTTGAGATAATCGGCATTTGCCCATTATTTTATAAAGAGAGTTAGTTGTCAATATTTGCAACAACACTAGTGTTGATACAACTAATTTCCAGCCACAATTAAATCATCGATTAAAATAGAACCAGTAATAATATTGTTTTGGTGATTTACATCTGTTCCAACTGCTAAAATATTTTTAAACATAGTTTTTAAATTGCCAGCAATAGTGATCTCTTCGACTGGGTAGGCAATTTTACCTTGTTCTACCCAAAAACCAAAAGCTCCTTTAGAATAATCGCCAGTTACTAAATTAACACCATGTCCAATAGTTTCGGTAACTATTAAACCAGTATGCATTTTTTTGATTAAGTCGCTATAAGAAAGTTTTGGATTAGAAGGATTAATTATCAAATTATTTATACCACTAGCATGGCCAGTAGGGAATGATTTTAATTTTCTGGCAAAATAAGTGTTTAATAAATAAGTATTTAATATACCATCAGCTATAATCGCTTGTTTTTTCGTGGCAATTCCATCACCATCAAATGTGCGGCTTGCGAAACCACGTTTAATAAATGGATCGTCGATTATATTAATAAAATCTGGAAATATTTTAGTATTTAAATGATCTAATAAAAAAGATGCTTTATTAGAAATGTTACTGCCGTCTATTGCGACAATTAAATATTCCAGTAAGTTTATAGCTACTCTTGGGATAAATAAAACTTTTGTTTTACGAGTGGAAAGTTTTTTAGCGCCCAATCGGCTAACTGCATATAAAGCTGCTTTTTTACCTATTGTTTCAGGCTTTGTTAGATCTTGTAAACATCTAGCAACAGAAAAATCGTAATCACGTTGCATAGATTGTTGTTCTTCTGCAATAACGGAACAAGATAGGTTATAGCTAGTAGTTGGTAGTGCTGCTATAAAATCGTTACTATTACCAATGGCCATAAAATTAGAGGTATAATTAAAAATTACCCCGTCAGAGTTTTTAATTGCTGAATTAAAACTTAAGGCGGTTTGTTCACAAATTTTTGCAGTATTAATTGCGTTAGCTGGTTCAATATTTTCTGGATGATACAGATCTAAATCTGTAAAGTTTTTAGCCATTAATTTAGGATCGGCAAGACCAGAATATGGATCTGGGTTAGTAAATTTAGCAATAGATTTAGCTTTAAGTATGGCATCTTGTATAGCTTGTTTATGTATTTCTGTAGTTGTAACAGTACCTTGATGTTGATTAAAATATACCGTAATACTCAGTCTTTGATGATTGTTAAATTCTATAGTGTCTATCTCTTGATTACGAACGTTAACATATAGACCAAGGGATATGTTTGCGCTAACTTCGCAACTAACATTATTTTGTTTAGAATAATGTAAAGCTTGCTTTACATTATTAGTTAGTAATTCTAAATTTTCGTGTTTTAGATTTTTATGTTTTAACATGCGGTTCCACCAACCGTTAATTCACTTATTAAAAGAGTTGGTTGGCCAACCCCAACAGGAACGCTTTGTCCATCTTTGCCGCAGGTACCAATGCCAGGATCTAATTGTAGATCGTTACCGACCATAGTAACTTTTTGTAATACTTCTGGGCCATTACCAATTAAAGTTGCTCCTTTAACTGGAGTGGTAATTTTGCCGTTTTTAATTAAATATGCTTCGCTAGCTTCGAATACAAATTTACCAGAAGTAATATCTACTTGCCCACCAGCAAAATTAACGGCATAAAGGCCATTAGAAACTGTTTTTATAATATCTTCTGGATCACTATGTCCGGCTAACATATAAGTGTTAGTCATACGTGGGATAGGTTGGTGAGAGTAAGATTGTCTTCTACCATTACCAGTAGATTTTTGTTTCATTAGTTTAGCGTTTAGCTTGTCTTGTAAATAATTTTTTAAGATCCCATTTTCTATTAAAGTTGTAGCTTGGGTAGGAGTTCCTTCATCATCGATATTTAAAGAACCTCGTTGTTTTTCTATACAACCATTATCGATTACGGTGCATAAATTGCTGGCTACTTTTTCTCCTAATTTACCTGCAAATGCCGAAGAACCTTTTCTAATAAAATCCCCTTCTAATCCATGGCCTATAGCTTCGTGTAATAAAATTCCTGGCCAGCCTGGCCCTAAAACTACTGGCATGCTACCAGCTGGTGCATCTTTTGCTTCTAAATTAAGTAAAGCTAAACGTACTGCTTGTTGTACATAAGAATTAGCTAAAGCCAAGTTATTTTCAGTAAATAGTTTGTAACTAGCAAAACGGCCACCACCTCCGGCTATTCCTTGAGTTCTAAGAGCCTTATCTTCTGCTATAACTTTTAAATTTAATCTAATTAATGGTCTAAGATCTGCAGTAATGGTCCCATCGCTAGTAATAATAAAAATAATTTCATTAGATCCAGCAAGAGAAGCTATGACTTGGGTTATTTTAGGATCTTGTTTTCTGGCTAATTTATCTATTGTTTGTAATAGCGCAGTTTTTTCTTGATCAGAAATTGATAGTAAAGGATTATCTGTTTGATACAGATCATGCTTACAAATTTTGTGTCTATGGTTTATTTCTATTAATTTATTTTTATTGTAAATTGCTATGCTAGAAGCAGTATTAGCTGCTTGTTTTAGAGTGTCTAAAGAAAGATCTTCAGAGAATGCTAATCCAGTTTTATCGTTAGAAATTGCCCGAAAACCGAAGCCTTTACAAGAACTATAGCTACCAGATTTAACAATACTATCTTCTAGGTACCAGTTTTCTGAAGCTATAGCTTGAAAATATAAGTCAGCATAATTAATGGATTTGTTTATAGTGCTAGAAAGTATTTTTTCTAAATCGGACTTACCCAGGCCTGAACTATTAAAAAAAAATTTTTCAGCCAGAGTAATTTTTTTAGCTAAATTAATTGGGGTTTGTTTTTGTAACATTAACAAGATAATATATCATTTTTAGCAATATTTATATTGAAATCTATATGGATAACAGAAAAATATTAGTAACTGCAGCTTTAGACTATGCTAATGGTGATTTACATTTAGGTCATATTCTAGAAAAAATTCAAGCGGATATTTGGGTGCGGTGGCAAAAATTATTAGGGCATCAATGTTTTTTTATTTGCGGAGACGATGCTCACGGTACCCCCATAATGCTAAAGGCTAAAGAGCAAGGTATTGCACCAGAAGAATTAGTAGCTAAATATTATGTACGGCATAAAGCTGATCTGGATAATTTTAATATTAATTTTGATAATTTTTATACAACTAATTCTAAAGAGAACCAAGAATTTGTTACGGATATTTATAGTAAATTATTAAAAAATGGTGATATTGAAATTAAAGAAATAGAGCAATTTTATGATACAGTAGAGAATATTTTTCTTCCAGATCGTTATGTGAAGGGGCAATGTCCAAGATGTAATGCATTAGATCAATATGGCGATAGTTGCGAAGTTTGTGGGGCGCACTACGATACTTTTGAACTTAAAAATCCAATTTCTTCTTTATCTAATTTAGCTCCAATTAGTAAAAAATCTCAGCATTATTTTTTTAAATTAAGTAATTATTGGGATTTTTTAAAAACTTGGATTAGCCAAAATAAAGTTCAATCTGCTATACAACATAAATTAAATGAATGGTTAAAAGAAAAAGATAGCCTAAAATCTTGGGATATTACTAGAGATGCGCCATATTTTGGTTTTTTAATTCCAGGTACTACAGATAAATATTTTTATGTTTGGTTAGATGCGCCAATTGGTTATTTATCTATTTTTAAAAATTTTTGTGATAAAAATAATAAAATTAAATTTTCTGATTTTTGTTCTAAAGAACAAGAAAACGATAGTGAGCTATATCATTTTATTGGTAAAGATATAATATATTTTCATGCTTTGTTTTGGCCAGCAATGTTGTACGGGTCGAATTATCGTACTCCTACTAAAATTTTTACACATGGGTTTTTAACTATCAATGGCGAAAAAATGTCGAAATCCAGAGGTACATTTATTACTGCTAGACAATATTCTGAATCTCTGTCTACTGAATATTTACGATATTATTTAGCAGCTAAATTATCTGACAGTGTAGATGATTTAGATCTTAATTTCCCGGATTTAGTAGCCAGAATCAACTCTGATTTGGTTGGTAAATTTGTAAATATTGCTAGTAGATGTGCTAAATTTATCAATAATAATTTTGCTAATAAATTAGCTAATAATTTACACGAACTTAGTATTTATCAACGATTTATAGAACAAAAAACCGCTATTATTCAATTGTTTATAAATTTAAATTATAATAAAGCTATTCGTGAGATTATGGTGTTGGCAGATATTGCCAATCGCTATATTGACGATCAAAAACCATGGGTGTTAATTAAAGATCCTAAGAATTTATCTTTGGTTCATCAAATATGTACTACTGGTATTAATTTATTTAAAATTTTAATGTTTTATTTAAAACCGGTATTGCCAAAAACCACTAGTTTAGTTGAAGATTTTTTGAAAATAAAATTAAATATTAATAATATTGATCAACCATTATTAGATCATGTTATTGCTGAATTTAAACCATTAATAAGTAGGGTAGATATGGAACAAGTAGAAAAAATTTTTAATAATGTTAATACTACAGAAACTACAACAGTCGCAGCAGCTACTACACCAGAGGTTAATATCGAAGATTTTTCTAAAATAGATTTACGTATTGCAAAAATAATTAATGCTGAAAACGTATTGGAAGCTGAAAAATTGTTAAAATTAACTTTAGATGTTGGTGAATTAGGGGTAAAACAAGTATTTGCCGGGATAAAATCTGCTTATAAACCGGAAGATTTAATAGGTAAATGTACAGTAGTGGTTGCTAATTTAAAAGAACGAAAAATGCGCTTTGGAGTATCTCAGGGAATGGTATTGGCAGCTAGTGGTAATAATAATGACGGTAAATTGTGGATTTTAGAGCCACACGCTGGAGCCCAGCCTGGCATGCGAGTAAAATAATAATTATTTATTATGTTAACTGCAATTATTAATCAAGAAGCATGTGTAAAATGTGCGGTGTGTATAGATGTTTGCCCATTTGATGCTATAACAGGCAGCGTAGGGCAGAAACATGTTGTACTAACAGATGTATGTATAGGCTGTAAATTATGTGTTAATCCTTGTCCGGTAGATTGTATCGAGATAGCGCCACTAAAAACAGATAAATTAATAGATAGAAAGCAAATGATTATTAAAGCTAAAGAACGCCGTGCTATTAAAGCCGTTAGAATTAAATCACAAAAAATCGCTAAATTTTCCACAAAAGAAGTTATTCAAAGAGATCTTAAAGAGATTTTAAAAACAAAAGTTTAATCGTAATTTTTAGCTTTTATACTATTATAAATTATGGTTAAAAGTTTTGTTATGGTTATATCTGGATTGTTATGTTCGTTGTTAATGTTTTTTCCTAGTTTGGACATGGCGTGTTCTAGGTTGCTTTATAATAATGATTTGATTAGTAATCAAATCATAAAATTAATATTTAATAGTATACCAATCGCTATAGCAATAAACTTTATAGGTTGCGGTGTTTTATTTGTGTATAATAAATATAAAATAGATAAAACAATTATATACATTGTTATCGCTGGACTCTTAGGGCCTGGTTTAATAGTAAACACTTGTCTAAAGGATCATATGGGCAGAGCAAGGCCAAGAGAGATTATTGAATTTAGCGGTATAAAAAAATTTACTAAAGTATTTGCGTTTTCTAATGAGTGTGGTACTAATTGTTCGTTTCCTTCTGGACATGCAGCTTTTGCTTATTATTTAACTGCTTGGTCTATAGTTTTTAATAAAAGAAAAAATACTGTTTTTTTATTGTTTATAATATTTGGCGCTATAGTTGGTCTTGGAAGAATAATACAAGGTGGACATTTTTTAAGTGATGTTGTTGCTTCTTGTTTTATTGTACTTATTGTTAATTGGTTGTTATTTAAACTATTAAATCCTCTTTCTTTTGATTCTAAGCAATATAAATCTATTTGATTTCTGTTTTTATAATTGATTGTTTTAGAACTAAAATTATTTTTTGATTCAGGACTTATATAGTGGTAATATTTAAATTAAAATTTAAAATAATATGAGGTTGATATGCCAGGGGAAGTAATTAATTATACAATTAGTAGTAAAAATGTAGCACATACAGTACAACTATTAGATATTCGAAAATCAATGTCGAGCGGTCAAGTTCAAAACGTTGAGTTAACCTTAGATTGTGGGATGAATCCTATTCAGGACAATCTTTTTTCTCCTGTTTTTGAAGCTTTATCGAAATTAAATATCACTAGTCTATCTATTAAAATCATTAATATACTGAGTTTGGTGGATCAAAGATATAATAGTAGATATATTCCAAAAAATATTTTTAATGCTTTATGTGGTTTATCGTCATTAGAGCATTTATCTATAGAGAGTGAAGGCCTAGAAGTGATGGAGTTGTCTAGTTTGGCGAATATCCGTTCCTTAAAAGTCATTAATTTTAATGGCTCTATATATAATTCAGGTAAAAGCGAAGGGTTTTTAAATATTATAAATTTACTAAAAGGTATGCAAACAAATCAAATGGCATTGCAAGAATTATTGCTACCAACATTATCATCACCAGGGGAAAAATATATTTATTTTGTCTCTGAGCTAATAAAAACTATAACATCTTGTCCATCTTTGCATAAAGTAGAACCATTACCAGAGTTTAATAGTGATGGATGTTTACAATTAAATTTAACGATTAAAGAATCAATAAAAAATAATGAAGGGAAAAAACTAGAAGAATGTTTTTGTCAAGTGAATAGTGCAATAAATACTTTAGTTAAATTAAATAATGCCAAATTAGATGGTGGTGAAGGTGATAACTTACCAAAGATTATAAAGACGGAACACAATACAGTACAAAAAGGCCTAGAGCTTGCAACAACTTATATCGATAAAATTGAAGATATGCACCCCAATGCCGTATGTTGGTTGGAAAAAATATTACGTAGTTGTGGTGTAGTAGAACATTCATTACGTTGTTTAAAAGTTATTGCGTCAAAAGACAAAGTAATTTTTTCAAAAGCGCTCTATGATTTTATTCACGAAGCTTTATTGTCTGGTAAATTAAAAGAATTAAATCCGGAGGACAAAAGTCAAGTTACGTCTTTTGTGTTGTTTGATGGAAACGATAATGAAGAATTATTGAATAAACAAGCGATATTGACGTTAGTAAAGATGCAAGTGGAATTTCAACTAAGCCCACAAGAACTAGCAGAAAAACTTGGCGATCGGTCGCGGGATTTTCTTGAAATATTATCTAAATTAACAGAAGAATATATTGGTAAAGATGCTATTTCGTCTAGTAGCACTACTTTGTCTGTTGAGGATTTATCTAACCATTGTTCAACGATAGTTACTCTTTTTAATGCACTTAGAGATAAAAAAAGTCGTGGTGTTGTGTATGTATATAGCGATAAAGCAACTCAGACTGAACCAGACGCTGAGGCTGAGATAGGTAATGAACCATTGCGCAAGATGGCGAGATTATCTTAATAAATTAATAGTCATATGGATCTTAAAATAATTTCAGAAATTTTTAAAAGATTCGAAAAATTACAACCACATCCGACTACTGAGTTACATTATAAAAATAATTTTGAATTGTTAATAGCTGTAGTGTTGTCGGCGCAAGCAACAGACACTATGGTTAATAAAATAACCGATAAATTATTTAAAATAGCTAATACACCGGAACAAATAGTTAAATTAGGTGAAAAAAAATTACAAGAACAAATTAAATCTATTGGATTATTTAGGGTTAAAGCTACGAATATTATTAAAATTAGTAAAATTTTAATAGAACAATTTTCATCACAAATTCCTACAACTAGAAAAGATTTAGAAAATTTACCGGGTGTAGGTAGAAAAACTGCTAATGTAATACTAAATACCTTGTTTCAACAACCTGTTATTGCTGTGGATCGGCATATTTTTCGAGTTTCTAATAGAATCGGCTTGGTAAAAGCCAGTACGCCGTTAGCTACAGAGTTACAGCTTTTAAAAATAATACCTAAAAAATTTGTAATTAATGCGCATCATTGGTTAATTTTGCATGGTAGGTATACTTGTATAGCTCGTAAACCAAAGTGTAGTGATTGTGTTTTAAAAGATTTATGTGAATTTATTTATATCGCAAAAAATTGAAATACATATTTTGTAAATGACAGTAGACCCATGATTGTTCTTATAACTGTTCTAATAGGAAGTAAGATTTTATTAGTTGTTTTCTTTAGGCAAGCCATTAAACTAGGAATAAAGTTATAGAGTTAAAGGCAACAAATAGTGGATAATCATAGTAATTGGTTAATAGAGCAAGTCACCTCAAAACAAGCATCAGAGTTATGTAAACAAATTGTTGAAAAATTACCAGACTATTTTGGGTTGCCTGAGAGTAATAAAAAATACATTAACGGCGTTAAGTCTTGTATTAATTTTGTTGCTGTTAACATAAAAGATCGTCTTAATATATTAGGAATGCTTAGTTTAAATTTTCCTTACCCAGAAAACAGTAGTATTTATTGGATGGGTATTAATCCAGAATTTCATGGGCAAGGAGCAGGCACTTTATTGGTACAAGCTGCGAGTATTTATGCTAAAAATCACAAAGTTAAATACATGATCGTAGAAACTTTAGCTCCGTTTGAAGAAGATCCAAATTACCTAAAAACTTATCAATTCTATCAGAAACAAGAATTTGTGCCTTTGCATAATTTTAAACCAGCTGGTTATGAATTTAATATGGTTTGTATGTTAAAAGATTTGAAGGAGTATTAAGAAACCTTTTTCTGTATAGGGGTAATAGCTAATTTAACCCCAATGCCGTTTAGTAGAGTAGCTATGGTAGTAAATTTAGGATCGCCTTTAGCCGAAAGCATTTTATAGAGACTTTCGCGATTTAAATGGGTTTTACGTGCTAATTGGCCAATTCTACCTTCTGGCCAAGAGCATGCATACCAGTAGGGCGGCCCTAAATCGGTTGTTAGATCAAAACAACACCTCAGTTACGTTACATACTATAGTAACAGCAGCTAAATGTTTAGAGCAAAAGCTCACCATTAAGTTACAACGTGTAAACTGAGATCAGCAAAATTGCTAGTTAGGGCAAGTGGTTGTTAGTTCTCGGTGAATCATTTTTGATACGGTTTGACAAAAATTTTGATTTTAATTTTTTTTGCTGCTAAATGGTAAAATCGGAAGTTGAAAATAGAGGTTGTTCCGTTAATTTGGTAACTTTGGTTTGTTGGATGTTGTTTCAATTTCTTCCAAACTAGAATCTAAGTTTAAATCATAAATTATGTACTTTTCTGAAGAAAGCGTAGAGTACTTAGATTGGTATTGTCTATTAGGATCAATTGCATTGATAACATCCTCTTCGTTAATTGCCAATGCTAAATCTAGAGGTGAAATCTCACATTTGTCTTTTTGGGTTGGATCCTCGTTGCCTTCAGCTATCAATAGTTTAACAGCCTTGCTATCTCCTGCTATAACTGCCACATGTAATGGAGTAGTTCTTTGGTTCCCTTTAGGGGATAAGCGTATTGCGACAACTCTATCTGAATTTTTTATAATCCTTTGAACAAGGCTACGGTTCAAATCTGGTTTTTGTGTGTGTTCCCATAAGGTTTTAAAGCCAAAAGAAGAATAACGCTTTTGGTTATTAAACGCTAAAAGAAGCGTTTTTTGAGATGTTTTATTGGATCTGAACATAAAATTGTTCCCAGGCTTTATTTCTTACGGGAGTATTCGCCATCTTTGATGGATACAGCACCATTTAATATTTCTATCCCGTTATCATCTATTTTGATAAACGGGGTAAATTTCCAAGTAAATAAGAGAGTACCTATAACGAAAATCAGCGTGCAAGAAATGAAAGTAATAGAAACCCATTTAACAATAATTTCAAATTTTGACTTATAGTTAGTTTCAGATGTCATTTTAAAACCTCTTCACCCATAATAACGAAGAAACCTTTTTTTGCATAGGAGTAACAGCTACTGCTTGACTAATAAAGATTTTGCTGAGGCATTGGAAAATGCTCCACCAGTAGTTATGGATCCACGTTCTTGGGCATATTGGAATGTAGTTTGTGATAAATTGCCGATCCCACCTATGCCAAAAAGATTTTTACAATCCAACTAACATAACGATCTATAAATTTATATAAATTTTTCTGTAAAAAGTACATAATATAAGTTGATTAATTTAAGGTTAACTTAAAATTATGCAACAATTAATAATTGTTAGTGGGCGATCTGGCTCTGGCAAAACAGTTGTATTACATGCTCTTGAAGATTTAGGGTTTTTTTGTATTGATAATTTGCCAATAGCCCTGTTACCTTTGTTAGAACAAACAATAGGTAAAGTTCATTGTAAAGCGGCAGTAAGCATCGATGCTAGAAATTTACAATTAGATTTAGCAGGTATAAAGAATGCCATGCATCAGTTGAAAGCTTCTTATCAAAAAATAGAAATAATTTATTTAGATGCTAGTGATAATATATTATTACAACGATTTAGTGATACTAGGCGTAAGCATCCCTTGACTAGTAGCGATGCAGAGGTAACTTTACGAGAAGCAATAATTAAAGAACGTAATATGTTATTAACAATTGCTAATTTAGCTAATTTTACCGTAGATACTACTAGTTTATCGCAACATGAGTTACATAATTTAATTAGGGAACGTGTTTCACAATCTTTAATAAAAGGACAATTGCATTTATTATTACAATCATTTGGGTTTAAGTATGGCTTGCCACCAAATGCAGATTTTGTATTTGATTTAAGATGTTTACCTAATCCATACTGGCAAACAGAGTTGCGTCCATTAACTGGGTTAGATAGTGAGGTAATAAAGTTTTTAGAGGAACGTACTATAGTACAACAAATGAGTAACAATTTGGGAGCATTTCTTAGTGAATGGTTAGCGCATTTTCAAGCAGATCATCGTAGTTATGTAACGGTAGCGTTAGGTTGTACTGGAGGTAGACATAGATCAGTTTATTTAGCTGAAAAAATTGCTATACAATTAAAAATGGCAAATTTAAATTTAGCGAATGTACAAGTTAGGCATAGGGAGTTAATGGGTATTGTATAGGTTGGTTAAAATTGAAACAACACAAATCAAAAATCTTAAAAACTGAAGTGTTAAAATCTAAAATTTACGAGGCTTTAGCTAAGTATAAAGATCCGTATTTAGATGTAGATTTAATAACTGCTAATTGTATTAAAGAATTAATTATAAATAACAGTCAAGTAATTTTAAATTTGCAATATAATTTTTTATTAGGTAAATATTCGTTAGAACTTTCTAAGAAGTTAAGAGTAGTTTTGGAGCCAATAGTTACTAGTTTAGCAAAAGAAGTTGGAATAAAGTTAAGTTTAGAAATTAATTGTTATAATAAAATATTAACTCATGCTTATAAAGAAAATGTAGAAAAAATTCCTAATATTAAAAATATTATTGCTATAGGATCTGGTAAAGGTGGGGTTGGAAAATCTACAGTTTCTGTAAATTTGGCATTAGCGTTAAAAGCACAAGGAGCAAGAGTTGGTATTTTAGACGCAGATCTATATGGCCCTAGTTTACCACATATGTTAGGTTGTCCAGATCAAGCTACTATTGTTAATAATAAATTACAACCACATCATGTTTATGGATTGTATTGTATTTCTATTGGACATTTATTAGAGCCAGAATCACCAGTGGTCTGGCGTGGTCCGATGGTAAGCGGTGGTTTATTACAATTATTACACGATACTATTTGGCCAGAACTAGATTATTTAATTGTTGATTTACCACCAGGTACAGGAGATATTCAATTAACTTTAGCTCAAAAAATTCCAGTGAGTGGTGCTGTAATAGTTACTACTCCGCAGGTAGTTGCTTTACTGGATGCACAAAAAGCCTTAGTTATGTTGCAAAAATTGCAAATTCCTATTTTAGGAGTAGTTGAAAACATGAGCTTTTTTGTTTGTGCTAATTGTAACCATAAGCATGATATTTTTGGTACAGATGGGGGAAGTAATATGGCAAATAAATATGATGTGCGATTATTGGGTAATATACCGTTAGATTTAAGTATTCGTCGGCAAGCAGATTTAGGGATGCCAACAGTATTGGCTTTCCCAGATAGTAGTATTAGTAAGATTTACCATAACATTGCAACTAGTATGGCAGCACAGTTATCCAAGTTGTCGGTAGATTTAAAATTGGATCGTTCCCAAATTGTTATAGAATCATGATAGGAGTTAGATAGATGGGTATTAAATCAGATCGTTGGATTAAGCAAATGTCACTAGAATATGGTATGATTTCACCATTTTGTGAAAAGCAAGTTAATTCTGGTAAAGTAATATCTTATGGTGTGTCTAGTTACGGTTACGATGTTCGTTGCGCTAATGAATTTAAAATTTTTACTAATATCAATACTGCCATTGTTGATCCAAAAAAATTTGATCCAACAAGTTTTGTAGATCTTAAATCTGATGTTTGTATTATACCGCCAAATTCTTTTGTGTTAGCACATACAATAGAATATTTTAAAATACCAAGAAATGTACTAACAATTTGTTTAGGTAAATCAACTTATGCTCGTTGTGGAATTATAGTAAATGTTACGCCGTTAGAGCCAGAATGGGAGGGGCACGTAACATTAGAATTTTCTAATACTACCCCATTGCCTGCTAAAATTTATGCTAACGAGGGGGTGGCTCAAGTATTATTTTTAGGGGCGGATCCTAATGATGGATGCGAGGTTTCTTATGCAGATCGTCAAGGTAAATATCAAGGTCAAACAGGAGTTACTTTACCAAAAGTATTTGAGTAATCTATGAAAAAAACATATTTGGTGTTAATGTTATATTTGGTTTTTTGGGTTGTTGGAACTGCTAATGCTTTAATTAAGGAAGACTTATATAGTGCAGATATTAAAGTATCATCAAGAGAGCTGGACGAGGCACAAAGAAAAAAATTAACCGAACAAGCGCTTTCTGAGGTGTTACAAAAAATTACTGGTAAAGTTAATACTTTGGATATAAAAAATGTTGAGAAATATTTAAGTAAGTATTCTTATAATAATGACGTTGTTGGGGATCAAATAATCTTAAAAATATCTTTTGATCAAAAAATTGTTAGTCAAGCTTTAATTGATAGCAACTATAAATTTTTAGGGGAATATCGACCACTAACTATTATATGGTCTAAATCACCGGAAATAAATCATAATCAAGAATTACTACAACAAATTCTATCTTTAGCAAAATTAAATGGTTTGTCTGTCATGTATCCTATGTTTGATATGATCGACTTAGAAGCATTACAACAAATAACAGATGATGAACAGCAATTAATCATGTTAATTAAACAAGCATCTAAGCGTTATTCGGTAGATGAAATAATATTTGTAGAATATAAACCAGAAGAGAATGGATCGCATTTTTGGAGGTCTTTTACTAGTGATTGGCAATTAAAAACGGAAGGCGTGGATTTTGCAGCGCAAGCTAATCTTTTAATAGATAAAATGATGGAAAGTTTTATTAAGCGGTATGCAGCTGGTAGCTGTACTGCTAAAGAAAAAGAGGTGGTTGTAATAAAAATTACTAATGTTATTAATTTAGAAGATTATGTGAGAGTTGAAAATTATTTGCAAAATTTATCTTTTATTAAGAGTTTACAGGCTACTAAATTTCAAGCTGGAGAAGTAGAATTTGAGCTGGTAGCTAATGGTGGTAAAGAATTCATAAAAAATGCAATTGCCAGCAGTGGTATTTTACAAGAAAGTTATAGTAAGAATTCTGTTGATCATAATGTCTTGTTGTATACTTTACAGATGTAATAATTATGATTGCTCAATTACCACTTGAATTTAATTTATTAGATAATACGACTTTTTCTAATTTTTTCTTTTCGACAAATAACCAACAATTATTATTTGCTTTAAAAAATTTTGTAGATCTTGATAATAGTCAAGAAGGGTTTTTTTATTTATGGGGTGGGAAAGAAGTAGGTAAAACCCATTTATTGCAAGCATGTTGTAGCTCGGCTTTAGAAAAAAACATTCCAGCAATTTATATATCATTAAGCAATTTGTTAGTTAATACTAATAAAATCAATATTGATTTTTTTGATGGATTAGAAAATTTATCATTATTATGTTTAGATGATCTACATTTAGTAGAAAATAGTAGATTCGAAGAAAAACTATTTTATTTATTTAATAATATACGAGCTAAGCAGCATAAATTAATTGTTGCGGCAAGATGCGTTCCTAATAGTTTAAAATTACAGTTACCAGATCTTAAATCTAGAATGGCTTGGGGAATTACGTATTGTTTACAAGGATTAAACGAGCAAGAAAAAATAACAGCATTAATTATGCGAGCCGAGCAAATAGGTTTACAACTTAGCGAGCCTGTAGCTAATTTTTTATTATCTAGAGTATCTAGAAGCACTGGACAATTATTTAGTATTTTGGAAAATTTAGATAATGCTTCACTAGCAGCTAAGCGTAAATTAACTATACCTTTTATTAAAGAAGTGTTGGGGTTATGATTATCCTAAAAAGCTACGTAACATCCATATAGTTTTTTCGTGAACTTTGGATCTATTAATTAACATATCCTGAGTAACATCATTGTTACAGTCTTTGGCGATCGATAGTAATTCTTTTGTTAAGTCTATAATTAACAGGTGATCTGTTAACAATTCTTTAAGCATGTTATTTGCATTTTTTTTACCAATAGCATCTTTTATTTTACTTAGTTTAGAAAATTCTGTGAAACTTCCTGGAGTAAACACCCCAAAAGTTCTAATTTGTTCAGCAATTAGATCGATTGCTTCGGCTAATTCATCATATTGTTTTTCAAAAAAACTATGTAAAGCTAGAAATTCTGAGCCGGTAACATTCCAATGAAAATTTTGGGTTTTTAAATAGAGTGAATAAGTGCTGGCTAAATATTGTGATAATTTTTCTATTAAAAGTTTTTGGTTGGGTTTTTTTGATGATTCAGCTTTTTTAAACATAATATAGTTCCTTTATTTTTATATTATATATTATATTTAGGGTAATTGTTGTTCTTGTTGAATTTAAGCAAACTTTAGTTTAATGTTTGGTCTGTTCTGAATGTAAATATTTAAGTTATTAAATATTTACAGCTATTTCTAATTTGTAGCCATTCTTGGTAATTATTAGTAAGCAGTTGCAACCTACGTATACTATACTGGTTTAGCATAGATACCTCTAAATTTTCGTTAGCCAGTACTTCAGTAGTTGCTGTATTATCGAACCCAATTAACCTAATTATTCTATTTAATTGATCAACACTATTGGTCAATCTTGCTAATTTAGCTATGCTACTTTTACTTATTATTTCTACCCTTGCATTGGCTAGTATCGAGGCAATCGTTGTAGCATTAAAATTGGCCATCCCAATTATTATATCTAATTCTTTGCCACTGGCCAGCCTTGCTAGCTTGATTACACTATCTTGGTTTACTGTAAATACATGCCGATTAATTAATGCTGCTTTATAAGCATTAACTGAAAAATCAACTAATGCAATTATTTTATCTAATTCCTCAGAAGCATCAGCAAGGCTACTCAAATCAATAATAGATATGCTACTTGTAACCAGTCTATAGAATTTTTTACTAACTTGCTTTAAACAAAATAAAACAGGTATGTTTTTACTATAAGACAAAATTTGTATTAATAATTCATGTGGTAGATCTTCTAACACTTCTTTATCTCCTCTCTATATAAGCTGTTTGTGAGAGGCTTCTAGTTACCCCTCTTGTTTTATTTCTGAGGAAGTATTTTGCTGCAACATACGTAACTTTGCAATCCGTAACTGTGCAATTTGTTGCTGTAATTTTTCAATTTCTGCGTCACAATCTACTTCTTGAGGATCAAATTGAAGTTGTTTTGGTCTAACACTAGGGCTATTATCAGGGGTGGCGGCAGTAAACATTAATTCTGGTTTAAATCTACGATAATTTGTAGATGATGTTTGTTGACTACTACAACTTGTTGGAACAGGACTTATTGAGCAAGAGCTGGTTGTTGGAGAAAAGTTTTTATCATGTTCTCCTCTTTCTAATAACTTTCGTAATGTTATTATTATGCTGTTTTTCTTAGGTAGAGAATTGAACAATGGTATTTCAAAAATACTCATAACCATGTCATTAAAATTTGCTATTTCTATCTCATGCTGTTGTTCCATATATTTGAGGTCTGATAAAAACTGATTACATGCCCATACAATAACGGCACTCTTACTTTGACGAACGTCTTCTTCATCTCTAGCTTCTTCCTCACCGCTATCATCTATTTTTTGTAAAAACGTATCAGTTATTACACCTTCATTAGCTCTTAATTCACTGCAAATATCATCTAAACTTAAAAAAAGCGTTTTAAAACTACTCATTGAACAAAGACACTGTAGGAAATTACTACGTTGTTCCATCTGGGTTTTGTTTATTGGTTGTTGACTGGCTAGTATAAAACCACCCATATTATACAAACTATCGTTCCATTCCCCTACCATTCTACAAAAAGTATCAAATAATGTATTATCAACCAGCTCTGTACTATCAGGGGATATAGGAGATCTATCAGCATAATAGTTAGCTTGAGTTTTGGTTGCATAGTGTGTAATAGCTTTTACAAATTTTTTTATATATTCGCTTACTGTGGTAGCTGTTTCGACTATTTTTATATCTTTATTTATTGTTGTTTCAGTTAGTTGTGCCATTGTGCCAGCATAGATTTTGCTAATTGTTTCTAGTTGAGAATCACTTAAAATACCTTTTGCTTTAGATGGCATTGAACTGTCGTCTTGATGGCTTTCTTTGGCTTTAGGTTTGTTATTAGGTTTGCCTCTTGTTTTTGGTGGTGTTGAAGGAGGTGCTAAAAACATGATTGATGATGTAGATGTGGGTGCTGGTATTATTTGTGAACTATCAGAAGTACCTTCTTTATCTTTACTACTATTTTCATCAGGACTTTTATCATGCCAACCTTTACATAAAAAGAAACCTTTTCTACCAGATATTTGTCTAATGTTATTTATTATTTTTATATGTGCATGGCATTTTAAACAACAAAGCTTAGATATTCCTATAAAATAAGAATTGAAAGAGCTAGACAATTGTACTTCGGATGATTGTATAAGTTTTTCTTCCTCTGTTAAGAAATGCAATATAACTTGCATTTCTGCATGGCTATCGATTCCTACTTGTTCCTTTAAAATTACGTATTGGTTTTCTGAAAGTGGTAATAATAGCTTTTCTTTTTCTGTAATTGTTGAACTAGTTATATTATTAAATTCTATTATGTCTTCTTCTAGTCTAATAAAATCATTATAAAGTCTTTTACATAGAACAGTCACAGTTGGTAAGCCTATTGAAGCAAAATTTTCATCATAAAATTTACTACATTTATGTAAATCAAAAATTTCACCAGACAGCATTAATTCAATAACTTTGACATAATCTTCATCATTCAAGAACACACTTTTGATGCCTGATTCTGATCCTCTTTTTCTAAACCTTCCTACAGAGAACAATTTTTTCAAAATCTCAGTTCTATTTAAATCTTTTTGGCAAGTTAAGTCTAATTTCTGGCTTTTAGGTAGTTTTTTTGCCAACAACGCAACTTTACTAAAGTATTCCATAACTTCTTCAATGACTGTATAGCGTCGTTGCAGTACATCAGGTTTTTCATCTTTTGATTGATTTAATCCAATACAAATACGTCCATTACACAAACCAACGGCTGTACAATTTCCATCTAATTCTAGTAATCTAGCCAACGAATCAAGTCTTCTATATATAAAACACTTTGATACTTCTTTAGAAAAATCAACCCTAGAACCAAAAGTATCAACAAGACTTACAAATTCAGATTCAAATGACTCATAAACATCTGGAGTATCGCAAACCGTTAACCTAACAGGAGGCGTCGCTTCAAGTTCCGGTGGACTTACTGTTGATATACATGCTTCCATCATAAAGAATAAACCCCTTGCAATTACAATTAATACGTTTCTTATTTTATTTGCTAACTTTGTACCACAAGATTAAATTAGTGTCAATTTAATTTGAGAATAAACCATGGATTTTTAGCTATATTTGGGTATAATAATTTTTTGTTTATCTAAACAACACAAGTGTTTAATTAGATGTTATATAGAAATTTTAATACCACTATTATTTCTAGCATTATTATCGGCTGAGGCCGATATAGATCCTCTTATACCAATTTTTTATTATTTAAATTTTAAAAATCCTTAATAAAAGAGGTTGTTATGTTTACTCAAAAATATAAATATTTGCCATTTGTTATGTGGCTTTTTCCATTATTATTTTTTACTTATCAATTTATTTTACGTCTTTGGCCTGGGCTTATGATGCATCAAATTATGGAACAATTTTCTATAGATGCTAGTTGTTTTGGGTTGCTTGCAGCATGTTATTACTATGGTTATGCTGGAATGCAGATCCCAGTAGCTATTTTGTTGGATCGGTTTAGTGCACGAAAAGTCGTTTTTGTTTTTGCAATTATTTGTGGTATTGCAACATTTATGTTTACGTATACAAATAATTTTTATTTAGCATTGTTAAGTAGATTTTTAATAGGAGCTGGATCATCAGTAGGGTTTCTTGGGGTTTCTAAAGTAGTGTCCGAATGGTTCCCTAAAGAGCAATATGCGAGGATGATAGGTTTTTCGTTTACAGTTGGGCTTATGGGGGCTATTTATGGAGGTAAGCCAATTAGTTTATTGATAGAAAAATATAATTGGCAAAATGTTGCTTTAATACTTGCTTTTGTTTCAATCATAATTGGTTTAGGTACTTATTTATTTGTGCGTTCTCCCAAAAAAACCACAAATTTAAAAGCAAACAAGCAATTTAAAATAGTAAATTTTACTAAGCTTCTTGCTTCTCCAACAATTTGGATCCTGGCGTTTTCTAATTTGTTAATGGTTGGTTTTTTAGAAGGTTTTGCTGACGTGTGGGGCGTGCAATATTTAACAACAGCATATAATTTAAGTAAAAGTGATGCAGCTGGACTGATATCTTTTATATTTTTTGGCATGCTGTTTGGCGGGCCACTATTAGCTTTTTTTAGTAAAAAATTTGGCAATTATTCAATTATCACTGCATGTGGTTTAGGAATGACTTTAGCTTTTGTAATGTTGTTATTTAATAATACTTATAATTGGTGGTTACTTTCTTGTTTGTTTTTTTGTGTTGGAATTATGTGCTGTTATCAAGTTATAGTATTTGCAGCAGGTGCCGATCTGGTGATGCCGCAATATTTAGGAGTAACGGTTGCATTTTTAAATAGTATTAATATGTTTGGTGGTTCATTTTTTCATACTATTATAGGTAAAATAATGGATTTGTTTTGGACGGGGACACTTAGTGTCGATGGTCTTAGACAATATGATTTAGCAGGCTACAAATATGCTTTAAGTATTGTTCCAATTTGTGCAATTATAGGTGCTATAATGGTATGTTTAGTGGGTTTTAAGGTAGGACGTAATGCCGATATAGTGTTTGTCAATTAACATTTTTGTGATGTTGACTAGATATTATGGGTAAGTATAATTTTAAAACATATAAATTTACTATACTAATTTGTGGTGAACAAATGGCACATATAGATACTCTAAAATATTATGATGATTTAATAGCAGAACAAGTACCAGAAAAACAGGCCAGAATCCAAGTTCATACTTTATATTCTGGTCTCGATGGTTTTGCAACTAAAGAAGATTTAAATGTTGGGTTACAAAATTTAGAAAAAGATTTACAAAAGTTAGAAATAGATTTAAAGAAAGACTTTAAACAGGAATTATCTAGGTTAGGGTGGGAGATAAAAATTTTTGTTGTGTACACAATAATAGGTACTACTGGATTAGTACTGGCTCCAATAATATTAAGACATTTCGGTTGGCAATGAAGTGAAGCTTTAGATCAAGTAATGAGGGATTAAAAAAGGTGGCGACAAAGCCGCCACCTTTTTATTAATATGGTAATGCTGCTACAGACGGTTTATTATTTTCTTTTTTATCACAAAATTGTTCCTGTGGTTGTCGTAATGTTGCAGAATTCTCTATAGCTCTACTGCTCATAAAGGTTACCATAGGACTACCTTGCAAGCTTGTTTCTGGAGTTACCTCTTGTAAATCATCTTCTTCTGTTTGAGTTTCTGTTGTAGAAGTTAAAATATTTTGATGCGATAATTCATGTTCATTAGCGGTAGATGCCGTACAAGAAACTCCATTTATAGTAAATGGTTTATTCGGATCTAAATAATTATCTTTACTTGAAATAACTGTACTACCTTCAATAACTGGTAATTTAAACTTTCTAGCTTCTTGCGCAAAATACATAAAATTTCTATATAAAGACATATGGCCTAAGTGATCAAAAATTAATTTAAAATCTTCTAAATTATTACCAGCTTTAATTCTAGTACCATTGGTTGCTAGTTTAATTATTTCTAAAACCATCTCATCTATATTTTCACCAATTTCAATAGAAAAATATTGTGGAGGATTTGTTTGTTTAGCTAAAGAATCCATGGCTTTTGATAGCTCATCTGTCTTTGATGCATTTGGTTTATACATTTCTTCGCTATCGTTATCTTGACCATCAGTTATTAAAATAGAAACAATATTATAATCTTCACTCAAACTCTTATAAAAACCATGCTGTTTTTGCATAAATTGATATATAGCTGTTTGTTGCTTTGGTTGTTCAAATTCATCAATAGTCCTTTGTAACTCGCCTATTTCCGTAAGTGGTAAAGTTATTATTGGAAAATTGCTTCCTTTAGAACCAAAACGAGAGACTCTAATACTAGTAGCATATTTATCTAAACTATTATCACTGTGCATTTTATTTATAAGTTCTTTAAGTAGGCTCTTCAATTGTGTAAAAACATTTTGCATTGAACCACTACAATCAATAACAAAATCTATTAAAGTTTTTGATTGAATAGCATTACGATATGCTATCGATATCGGCAAAAGTTGTTGTTCTTGATGTTCATGTAATAAAATCCCTTGACTTTGTTTTAAAATTGTAGACATGTACAACATAAAATGTGTTTTATCTACAGTTATTACAGGAGGCTCAAAAGAAGAACTAGATTCTTGTAGTAATAAATCATCGAATTGCGGAGCAACAATACATTTTATTAACCCTTCAAAGTCTATATATATAACTTTTTTACCGTTTTCTTCTCTAATAAAAAATAATTGTTCTAAATGTTGACTAAGCGGACCAGAACCAAGAATTTCCGAATCATCGGAAGTTGTATCTTTAATATAATGACTATTACTACTAGACAATGCTAAATAAAGATTATCCCAACTAGCGTGAGATAAAATATACTTATATTTTTTAATTTGAGCATCTCTTAAATAAAAATCTTTCTTAGCACATGGTGTACGATAAATGACTTGACCAGAAGTAGTTGTAACTGTTTCCCACTTTAGTTGATGCCCAATATTTTCAAGAGCTGCTTTTCCAAAAAGTTTTTCTAATATTTTAGTAACATCTAAACTCTTTAATTCTGACAAACTTAGTAAAGGATACTGAATTTGTGGAAATTGCATTCTAGCTTGTTGTGATGCTGTATTTAATCTAAATGGGATATGCACAGCTGTATCAGCATGGGATTTAAAAGCTTTTTGAATATCGGCTAAAAATGCTTTATAATCAATATTAACATCTGGTTTAATGGTTAATGTATTTCCGTTTTTAGATTCTTCTACTGTAAAGCCAGGATTTTTAGGATCTCTATGTAATAAAGTTACAAATACTTCAGTGAAAGCAGTTGACGGCATATTGTATCTCCAATTATTTTATTTTAATTAATTATTATATATTAACCAAAATAATACATACTATTATATAGACAGTAAAGAGATATAGTAACTATTCACTCTGTATTATTTATTATACCCACCACCTAACGCTGTTATTAAACTAACCGTAGATACCAGTAATCGTCCTCTAACTGTAGCTGCGGTTTGTTCTGCTGTGTATAAAGTATTTTGAGCGGTTAAGACATTTAGATAGGCAATCGTTCCTGCTTTATATTCATTTAAGGTGATTGTTAAAGCTTGTTTGGCCTTGTCGACTACTTGTTGTTGGGCGAGATCTTCTTGTTGTAGATGTGAAACAGAGACTAAACCATCTTCGACATTTTGAAAGGCTTGCAAAACTATTTGACGATAATTGGCAACAGTTTGATCGTAATTGGCTTTTGCTGCCTCTACTTTAGCGCTGTTTAAACCGCCGTCAAATAAAGTTTCAGCTACTTGGGATCCTAAACTCCAAAATCGAGCAGGGCTTGTTATCCATTGAGATAAACTACTATTTTGAAATCCGCTTGTTGCTGATAATGTTATAGCTGGAAAAAAGGCACCCATGGCTACCCCAATATTAGCATTGGCTTGTGTTACTAGACGTTCAGCCTGTGCAATATCAGGACGACGTTCTAGCAATGAAGAAGGAACGCTCTTTGGAATGGCTGGAGTAACAATTTTAGAAAACAAAGGTTTTATCGAAAATTTAGCAGGCACTTGGCCAATTAGAACAGCGATTGAATGTTCATATTGTGCTCTAAGAATACCATTATCAACAGCATTAGTTTTCGCAGTTAAGAAAGCGGTTTCTGCTTGTAAAATATTTAAACGAGCAGCAACTCCTTGTTGATATTGATTTTTTATTATTTGTAATGATTGCTCATAAGCAATAACTATATTATTTAAAGATCGTTGGTTAAGATCTAAAATACGTAGTTGAAAATATAGTTGTGCCAAAGAAGCTTGCATAGCAAGGCGAGTAGCAGCTAATGCTGCAGCGCTTGATTCTGCGCCAGCACTACTGGCTTCAACACTGCGTTTTACTATTCCCCAGAGATCTGGTTCCCAAGAGGCGTTTAATCCAAGATTATAAGTATTACTTACTAAACTATTGGGGATTGATTGTTTTTGTCTAGTATCAGCAGCTGTGACTTCGATCGTTGGGAAAAAGGCAGTTTTAGCTTCTTTTACTAAGGCCAAAGCTGCTTGATATTGAGCTTCGGCTTGTTTAATTGAAAGATTTTTTTTATTTAAAATAGTTTCGAGATGATTTAGTTTTTGATCAGTAAACATTTTCCACCAAGATCCGTGTTCTTCCGTATCACGAGGATGAGCAATTTTCCAACCTTTTGGAGCTTCTTTGTAGGTAGATGGTATTTCAACGGTAGGTTTAACATATTTTGGTCCAATTGTACAAGCGTACAGAAGCATACAGATTGTGCCTATGCTATAGTATTTTATACCCATGTTCATACATCTATGCCTTTTACAATTGTAAGGATAAATAATTCTTTAAATCGTTTCCATTGCTCCTTCAGCCATTTGCCAGATTGACCGAGTTTAAGATAGATTACAGGTGTAGTATAAAGCGTTAACAGTTGACTTAATAGTAATCCACCAATAATGGCAATCCCCAATGGTTTGCGTAATTCAGAACCAACTCCCATACCTATAGCTAAAGGAATTGCGCTAAATAACGCGGCACAGGTTGTCATCATAATGGGGCGAAAACGTAACTGAGCTGCTTCTAAAATGGCATCTCGAGGAGATTTTTGTTTAGTTCTTTCTGCTTGCAACGCAAAATCTATCATCATAATAGCATTTTTTTTCACAATTCCCACTAATAAAATAATTCCTATTAAAGCGATAATTGTTAGCTCCGTACTAGTAATCAATAAAGCAATTAATGCTCCAACTCCTGCGGATGGTAATGTAGACAAAATTGTTATAGGATGAACTAAACTTTCGTAAAGCATACCTAAGACAATATAAACTGCTAATAAAGCGGTGAGTATTAAATATGGTTCTGTAGCAAGAGATGCTTGAAAAGCTCGTGCTGTTCCTTGAAAAGTGCCATGTATATCTGGTGGTAAATGCAGTTCTTCCATTACACGGTTAATGTTGTCAACGGCAGTACCTAACGAGGTATTGGGGAGTAGATTAAATGAAATAGTAGCTGAAGGAAATTGGCCTTGATGATTTACTGCCAGCAAAGTAGAGGATGGAATAAAACTTGCAATAGTTGATAATGGAACTAACGTTTGAGTGTTTGTCGGAATATAAATATTATTCAATTGATCTGGGTTTTGCCAATATTGAGGGGCGACTTCCATGATTACATAGTATTGATTCATAGCAGTATAAATGGTAGAAACTTGAAATTGTCCAAAAGCATTATATAGTGTAGAGTCTATTTGTTTGGTAGTAATTCCAAGTTTAGCAGCAGTATCGTGATTAATTTTAACTACTACTTGTAATCCTTGGTCTCTTTGATCGCTGTTTACATCGGCAAGCCCAGGAATTTTAGCAATACGGCGCATAATGGTAGGTGCCCATTGGTTTAAAGTTTCTAATGTATCTGCTGAAATAGTATATTGAAATTGTGCATTGCCTAGTCTACCGCCTATTAATAAATCTTGAGCCGCCTGTAGGTACATAGTTGCTCCAGAAATTTTAGCAAGCTTGGGTCTTAATCGATTAATAACATCAGTAGCTGATGTTTTGGTTTTATTCAAAGGTTTTAGCGAAATGAATAGTGAACCTGTATTGCCGCTTCCAACAAATCCTACTACATGTTGTATTGCTGGATCGCTTTCTATAATTTTAATAAAATCTAGTAACTTAATACGCATGGTTTGGAAAGACATATCTTGATCAGTTTGTACAGAACCAGTAATACGGCCAGTATCTTGTTGAGGGAAAAAACCTTTAGGGGTTATCCAAAATAATATTACAGAAAGCATTAAGGCACTTACAGTTGCACCTAACATAAGCCGTTGATGATCGAGCGCCCACAGTAAAGAAGCTCGATAGTAAAGCTGAAACTGTTTTACTAATTTATTTAAATAAGAGGTTTGTAGTTGGGGAATTATTGGTCGAAGAAATTTAGAACACATCATGGGTGTAATGGTTAACGATATAAACAATGATACTAGAATGGCGGCAGATAAGGTTATGGCAAATTCACGAAATAATCGTCCTATGATCCCTCCCATTAACAAAATAGGAATAAAAACAGCAATAAGTGATATACTCATAGAAACCACGGTAAATCCTACTTCTTGGGCACCCAAATACGCGGCTTTTAATGGATGCAAACCTTCTTCTATATGTCTTTCGGTATTTTCTAGCACAACGACCGCATCATCTACCACAAAACCGGTTGCAATGGTTAGAGCCATTAATGACAGATTGTCCAGTGAAAAATTTAAAAGATACATAATTCCAAAAGTGCCTAATAAAGATAATGGTACGGTAATACTTGGAATTGATGCTGCCCTAGCATTTCCTAAAAACACAAATACTACGCCAATCACTAAAAAGATTGAAATAATTAATGTCCTTTCTACGTCACGTAAAGAGGCTCTAATTGTGGTGGTTCTATCCATGCCGACCGTTAAATCAATGGCTTCTGGTAGTGAGGCTTTTAGAGTAGGCAATAATTTTTTAACTTTATCAACAGTAGTAATAACATTGGCCCCTGGTTGTTTAAAAAGAACTAATAAAACAGAAGGTTTTCCATCGGAAAATCCTGCGTTACGAAGATCTTGAACCGATTCAGTAATATCAGCCACGTCCGATAACTTAAGAGCAGTTCCATTTTGATAGTTAATAATCAAAGGAACATATTCTTCTGGTTTAAAGAGCTGATCGTTAGTCATAATATTATAAGTTTGATGGTTGTAGGTAATTTGACCTTTAGGACTAGTAGTATTGTTTAAAGCAATAGTATTACTTACGTCATTCAAACTGATCCCATATTTATTTAGAAGAGTAGGATTAAGTTCAATTCTAATTGCTGGTAACGAGCTGCCACCGACCATAACTTGGCCTATCCCGTCTACTTGAGATAATTTTTGTTGGAGAATAGTTGATGCAGCATCATAGAGTTGTCCATTGGTATATGTGGGAGATGTTAGCGCTATAATCATAATGGGAGCATCAGATGGGTTAACCTTTCGATAGGTAGGATTCCCTGGTAGATTAGTAGGTAATTGTGCTTTAGCCGCATTAATTGCAGCTTGAACGTCGCGAGCTGCCCCATCAATGTTTCGTGTTAAATCGAATTGAATGGTAACGCGAGTACTTCCTAAACTACTAGCTGAAGTCATTTCTGTAATGCCCGCAATCCGTCCAAATTGACGTTCTAGTGGAGTAGCTACCGAAGTAGCCATAATTTCTGGGCTGGCTCCAGGTAAAGCAGCTTGTACGCTGATGGTAGGATAATCAACTTGAGGTAATGGCGCTACGCCTAAACAGTTAAAGGCAACAATACCAGAAAAAGCTAAACCTAACGCAATTAGCGAAGTTGCAATTGGTCGTTGAATAAAAGGAGCAGAAAGATTCATGTAACCCCCTTTGCTAAACCGTTGGTTAATAAACGATCGTAAATTTGTTTTGCCCAGGTATCGAAGGTTAAATAAATAACAGGAGTAGTGTAGAGGGTTAATAGTTGGCTAACAACTAGTCCTCCCATAATAGCAATTCCTAATGGTTGGCGTAATTCAGCCCCCATGCCAGAGCCAAAGGCTAAAGGTAGTGCTCCAAAAAAGGCAGCAAAAGTTGTCATGACAATAGGCCTAAAGCGTAACAATGCTGCTTCATAGATGGCATCTTGGGGTGATTTATGGTGTGTTCGCTCCAGATCTAATGCAAAGTCTATCATCATAATAGCGTTTTTCATGACAATGCCAATTAAAAGAATTATCCCAATTAGAGCTATCACACTTAAATCATCACCAGCAATTTGAAGAGCTAGCAGTGCTCCCAACGTAGCTGAAGGTAGAGTAGATAAAATAGTGATGGGGTGAATATAACTTTCATATAAAATACCTAGTACAATATAAACAACTATAATAGCAGCTGCTAATAACCATCCTTCATTAGACAAAGAACTTTGAAATATTTTTGCAGCTCCTTCAAAATTAGTTTCAATATTATCTGGAATAGATAGTTCTTCTTTGGCATGGGTTATGGCATTAACGGCATCTCCTAATGCAGCACCAGGAGCAAGATTAAACGAAACTGTAGCAACTGGAAATTGTCCTTGACGATTAATTGCTAAAGGACCTAAAGTTTCTGATATACTTACCATTGCACTTAAAGGGACAGGAGTGCCTGAAGAAGAATTAAAATATAAAGATTGAAAGGCATTAAGTCCTGATTTTAATTTTGGTTCAACTTCCAATATAACATGGTATTGGTTAAGTTCTGTAAATATAGTGGATATTTGTCGTTGTCCAAAAGCATCGTATAGAGTGTTATCTATCAATTGTGGGGTAATACCTAATCGAGCAGCAGTATTACGATCAATAGTTAATACGGTTTGAAGAGCTTTATTTTGTAAATCGCTGGCTACATCTAGTAACTTAGGCTCTAATTTAAGCCTGTTTACTAATAATTCGCTCCATTTTGCAACATCATTTTGATCGGTAGCATTTAAACTATATTGATATTGTGTTAGACTTACTCGATCATCTAGCGTGAGATCTTGTACTGGTTGCATGTATAGGTTTATCCCAGGTATTTCAGCGGTTTTTTCAGTAAGACGTCGGATCACGTCATTTGCAGGTATACTTCGATTTGGTGTAGGTTTAAGAGAAATCAATAAGCGTCCTCTATTTAGAGTGGTGTTTGTTCCATCTATCCCAATAAAAGAAGATAAATTTTCAACGTCTGGATCTTTTAAAATTTTTTCTGACACATTTTGTTGACGTTTAGCCATTTCGGTAAAGGAGATGGAAGGTGGTGCTTCTGTTACCCCTTGAATAATACCTGTATCTTGTATTGGAAAAAAGCCTTTTGGTGAAAAGTAAAATAACAAGCCGGTTATTAATACTGTAGCAAGAGCGATAATCAAGGTTAAGTTCTTATGTTCAAAAACTTTTTTCAATGAATAACCATAATGCATAATAATAGAATCCAACAGTTTTTTATTAGCCGATTCAAAACGACTCATTTCAGAGGCTTTTCTGAAGCGTAAAATTTTCGAACATAACATCGGGGTTAAGGTAAGCGAAACAAAGGCTGAAATTAAAACAGTCACCGATAAGGTTAAGGCAAATTCACGAAATAACCGACCAACAATATCTTTCATAAATAGTAATGGGATTAAAACAGCAATAAGGGAAACCGTTAGAGAAAGGATCGTAAACCCAATTTGTTTGGCTCCTTTAAGAGCAGACTCCATTGGTGCTTCTTCATTTTCAACGTAACGGGCTATGTTTTCTATCATGACAATCGCATCATCTATTACAAATCCAGTAGCAATAGTCAATGCCATTATAGTAAGATTATTAAGACTAAATCCAAATAAGTACATAGCACCAAGGGTTCCTACTAAAGATAATGGGACTGATATGCTAGGGATTAACGTTGCAGGAAGATTACGTAAAAATAAAAAAATTACCATAACAACTAGAGCAACGGAAATAACCAATTCAAATTGAGCATCTTTAACCGAAGCACGTACAGCGGTGGTTCTGTCTGATAGTAAAGTAACCTCTAATGATTTTGGTAAAGTAGACGATAATTGTGGTAGCATAGCTTTAATTCTATCGGCAACATCAATAACATTACTGCCTGGCTGACGCTGTATATTCATAATTACTGCCGGGGTATTGTTCATCCAGGCAGCTTGATAGGTGTTTTCGACATCGTCTTTTACTACGGCGACATCACTTAATAAAATTGGAGCCCCATTTTTGTAAGTAATAATAATAGATTTATAATCGTTACTAGTTAGTAGTTGATCGTTAGCATTAATGGTGTAGGCTTGTTGTTTGCCATCAAAATTTCCTTTGGCGGTATTAACATTAGCACTCTCTATGGCAGAGCGTACATCTTCTAGAGATAACCCATACGCAGACAGGGTAGTGGGATTTACTTGAATACGAACAGCAGGTCGTTGACCACCACTTAAGCTTACCAGTCCAACGCCTGTTAATTGTGAAATTTTTTGTGCAAACCGCGTATCTACTAAATCTTCAACTTGCGGTAAAGGTAAAATTTTAGAAGTCATGGCTAATGTTATAATAGGGGTGTCTGCGGGGTTCACTTTACTATAAATAGGTGGATTAGGTAATTCAGCTGGAAGTAATGTTGAGCTGGCATTAATAGCTGCTTGTACTTCTTGTTCAGCGACATCTAAACTCATATCTAAGCTAAATTGTAATGTTATGACTGAACAGCCGTTAGAACTACTGGAAGTCATTTGATTTAATCCCGGCATTTGACCAAACTGTTTTTCTAAAGGAGCGGTAATAGTAGAAGCAGTTACGTCTGGGCTTGCGCCAGGATAAAAGGTGGATACTTGAATAGTTGGATAATCGACATCTGGTAAGGCAGAAACAGGCAATAACTTATAAGCTAAAACTCCACCTAAAAACATAGCTAACATTAACAGCGAAGTTGCGATTGGTCTTTCTATAAAAGGACGAGAGAGGTTCATTAGGGGTTATCCTGATTGTTGAATGTTAATATGAACACCTTCCCTTAATTTATCTGCTCCTTCGATTACTACTTTTTGATTAACTTTTAGATCACTCAAAATCGCTACTATGTCATCTACAGTTTCTTGAATTGCAACTGGTTTAATGTTCACTTGCATGGTTTCATCGTTTACCACATATACAAAAGTTCCTTGCACTCCCTGTTGAACTGCAGCCTTTGGGATCACAGTTGCATTATTAAGTGTATTAATTTTTAATTTAACGTTTACAAATTGATTTGGAAATAAGCCGTTATCTTTATTTTGAAACAATGCTCTTAGTTTAACGGTGCCGGTGGTAAGGTCGATTTGGTTATTCATCGTAAGCAATGTTCCGGTTGCTAATTGATGTGCTTGAGCGTGATCAAAAGCATCTACTACCAGTTTTATTTTATTATTCATTTTTTGATTGATTTTTGAAACATGATCTTCTGGAACAGAGAACAGTACAGAGATTGGTTGTATGGAATTTATTATTACTAATCCATTTGGATCGGTTGTTTGTATAAAATTACCTGGATCTACTTGTCTTAAACCGACTCGTCCTTGAATTGGAGAAACTATTTTGCAATAACTTAAATTGACTTTAGTACTTTCTATTTGGCCTATATCAGATTTTACAGTACCTTCATACTGTTCAACCAAAGAAACTTGAGTATCTAGGGTTTGTTTAGAAATTGAATCTTGCTCAAATAATTTTTTATATCTTGCCAGATCAATTAATGCATTAGCTAATAAAGCTTTATCTCTGGCTAATTGTCCTTCGTATTGTATTAATTGAGCTAGATAAGGCTGAGGATCTATTTGTGCCAAAAGATCTCCTTTTCGAACGGTTTGGCCTTCAATAAAATAAACTTGTTGTAATTGACCATTAATTTGAGTTTTAACGGTAATTGTTTCAAATGGGGTAACCGTACCTAAAGCATTAATATAAACTGGGATATTTTGTCTAGTAACTGGTGCGATGGCAACGGAAATACGTATGGGATGTTTTACGGTATGACGATTAGTTATAATGTATTTTATCAAAAAAATAGTAATTAAGATTAGTATTAGAACGCCAATAATAATCATCATCCTTTCTTTTTTGGAACATTTCGAAAGGTATTGTTTGATAATAGAATACACACGAAGTTGGATCTTCATATGTTACATTCTAGTTAAGTTTGATAGAGCGTCAAGTTACAAAGATAACAAAAAATTACTAATTTTTACAAAATCAGCAACACTTACTTGTTCAGCTCTAACAGAAGGATCTAAATTTAATGCTTCCCAAGCAGACTGATTACAATAGTTTTTTAATGAATTAGCTAAGATTTTTCTTCTTTGGGAAAAAGCAGCAGTTACTATTTGACTAAAATGTTGATAGTCGTTAGCTATAGCCGGTAAAATTGCATGTGGAATAAATTGTACTAATGCTGATTCTACTTTTGGTGCTGGTTTAAAAGCGTTAGAACCTACATAAAGAACAATATTAATTTTAGTGTGATATTGTGCCATAATACTTAATCTTCCATATTGACGATTGCCTGGTATAGCTACTAATCGTTCGGCTATTTCTTTTTGTAATAAAAAATGCATACTTTCTAGGTTAGAATTAGGTGTTAAATTAAATAATTTAAATAATAATGGAGTAGATATATTATATGGTAAATTGCCTATAATTTTAGTTTTTATAGTTGTAGAATTATTTGTTAATAATTCCGCAAAATCTGTTTTTAATACATCTTGATTAATTAATATTAATTTATTATTTTGTAATTCTTTATTAAAGTTATTAGTTAATTTAGAGATCATATCTCGATCAATTTCAATAGCAATTAATTTGGTACACCCTAGTAACAATGGGGCAGTTATAGCTCCTAGTCCAGGACCAATTTCTATTAAAGTTTGATCTTTATTAGGATTTATATGGTTAACAATCGATTGTATTATTGATTGATCAACTAAAAAATTTTGGCCAAATCTTTTTTTATAATAAAACATCTACTTTTGCTTCATCACGAATTTTCTTTAGCCAAATTTCTAGCATTTCATTAAATTTACGTTCTCTTAAAATTTCGGTTGCTCGATTACGTAATGCATCTTTAGAGTGGTCTGCATTACGGCGCTCAGTTACTTGTACTAAATGCCAGCCCAGTTCAGTTTTAAATGGTTCGCTAACCTCGCCTATTGGTAGTTTAATTATGTTGTCCCAGAATTCTGGGATTACTGATGCTTCGGTGATCCATCCTAAATCTCCGCCTTTAACAGCAGTTTGTAGTTCTTCGGATCTTTTTTCTGCTAGTTTAGCAAAGTCTTGTCCTTGTGTAATTTGTTTACGTAAAGTCGATAAAATTGTTTTTGCTTCTTGTTCAGAAGTATTGTTGCTTGGTTTTATTAGAATTTGTCGTACTCTTAATTCAGAGTAATCTGCTTTTTTACCAGAGCGTTTATTGTATAGTTTTATTATATGAAAACCACTAGCACTTTGAATAGGTCCTATTATTTCATTGATTTGCATATTAGGAACATGTTTAACAAAAATAGTGGGAATTTCGTTAAGTTGTCTCCACCCCAGATCACCACCATCTAAGGCACGCATATCGGCAGAATTGGCCATAGCAATTTGTTTAAAATCTTTACCTTTTTTTAATTCATTAACAAGATTAGTAGCTTTAATTTCTGCTTTTTTTAAAGCGGCTGGAGTAGGTTGTTCTGGAGCTATAATTAAAATATGTCCTAAATTATATTCAGTTCCACTATTATCTTGACCAGCTGGTGAATTTAAGTATCCATCAATGTCTGCATTAGAAATTCTAATTTCGTTACTAATCTCACGTTGTTGTAGCCTAGAGATGGTTAATTCTGTTTTTATATGCTCTCTAAAATCTTCAAATTTTATTCCTTCCGCTTGAATTTTTTGTTTGTATTCAGCAATGGTTGAATGTTCTTGTTTAGCTAAGTCTTCAATAGTTTGATTAACGCTAGTGCTGTCTACTGTGATTGCTAGTTGTTGGGCCATTTGTAGTTGAATTTTATCTAAAATAATTTTATTTAAAACTTGATGTTCCAGTATTTTTCTAGGTGGTAGAGAAATATTTTGTTTAGATAAATTGTTAATTATCAAATTAGTTTTGTTTGATAGTTCGGAAGTAGTAATAATGTCGTTACCTACAGTAGCTGCAATTTTATTTAACGGCTGCTTAGCATACGAAATATTACAAACAACCATATTTAATAATATTAAAACACAGGTAACTATACGTAACTTAACCATTTTTATCTCTCTCTAAGTTTAAAATCAAAAACCTTCTTTAGGCATATATCCAGGAATTCTACTAGATATATAACTACTTCCCAAATTACCGACCCCGCCATTAAGGCCTTTAAATACAATTTGTAACATAAATTTATTATCATACTGTTTTTTTAAAAAATTTTCTTCTGGTAATAGGCTTCTTGCCCAAGCAAAGCGTAAAATTGTACAACATCCGTGTAGTTCCACGCCGGCTAAACTATAGGCTGGGCGTTTTTGGCTTAAATCGTAATCAAATTTTCCTACTAAATTTATATTATTTTTAATTAGCCAAGTTACAGAAGTTTGCCCAAGATGTTGTGGGGTGGGTGTAAAACGTACATATTGGTAGCCTATATTAATAATTTTTTGATCAGTTAATCTATATTGTCCGGTAAAAGTGCTACTTCTAGTTTGATTTAATTTTTGTCTGACTACATTAGCTTCTAATGATATTTGTGGGTTTATATGGTAATTTAGTACCATAGCTATTGGTGACCATCTTCCAAATTCTAAATTTTCCCCTTTATATGAAGTTAATCCACGAAAATATCTAGCTCTGGCTATACCAAAGGAGGCTTTTTCTTCACTATTTTCTGGATACAGGCTGGATTTAACTCCTAAGGTAACTTGATTAGCTTCTGCTAAGCGATCTGGACCATTATAACGATTATCTCTAAATAATTGATCGTAACTAAATTCTGTTGCAGTGGTGTCAAATATTGGGTAACGATATTGATCGACTTTTGGTACATATAAATAATATATTTTTGGTTCTAAGGTTTGTTGAGTATTGTTAGATAAAGTTTTAGTGAAATTTAGGCCACTGTTAATATCTAAAATTGGTATAACCCTAGAAGGATTATTTGGTTTATTATTTAATTTAGATAAACTATCTAGTTGTAAATCTTGATAAGATAAAGTGTCTAATTGTACTCTAGGTTTTACATACCCATAAGAAGCATAAAAATTTCGTTCTAAGCTAGGGCGTAAATGTATTCTTTTACCAGTGGTTCGTGGGCCAATATTATTATCATTAATATCGCGTAATTTAAAATCTATATAACTGATATTATATTTTGTACGATATTGCATTGGTAGATATATAAAATTGGAACTCCAGGCTATTTCTGGCATTTTTTTGTACTGTTCTTGGGCAGTCGGTCCTTTTGATGGATGTAAAGTTTGATATTGTAATACACGTACTTTAAGTAAACCGTATTTATTAAAATTTTCTAATTTAGCAGATTGTTCTAAATGCAATGAAGAATTTTGCATAGCTTCTTCTAGGCTAGCTTCAGGGGTATTATTAGTAATTGTTTGACTAGCTTGACCGATATCTTGACCGAAATCGTATAAATAGTCATTGTCGCTAACTTTATTGTATTTAATAAATAAATTACAATGTTCAGCAATATTTAGATTATTGGAAAACCATATGGCGTGACGAAATTTTTTATTATAAGCTGAATCTTTTGGTAAAAAATTAAATTGCAAATCTCCTAATGATTTATTAGTTAAATAGCGAAAGCGGTTATCAAATTTAGTTCCTCTTTTACTCATATAAAATGGTGTACCAGTGTAGTCATAATTTGGAGCCATATTCCAATAAAACGGTATGCCAAAGCTAGCTCCATTTCTAGAGTCATTACTAAAAGAAGGCTGTAGAAATCCTGTTTGACGTCTATCGTCTATTGGAAAATTAAGATAGGGCCAATAAAATATTGGTACATCTTTTACATACATTTTAGTGTGCCAAGCTGTTCCGCGGCCAGTAGTTTTATTGAAAACTAATTTTTTAGCTTTTAAGCACCAAGTGTTATTGCCTGGTTTACAGGTAGTATAGCTGGCATTAGGCAAACTCATTATTCCATCATTGTCGAAAACTTCAATTTTAGTAGCACTTCCTCTTGCGTGGCGATTATAAAGTCTATAATTTGCATCATAAATAACTTTATAGTTTTTTTTTTGTAATACTTCAGCTTTGTTACCGATAATACGAATATTTGGCTCAATTAGATTTACTTTACCTATAGCGGTAAAAGATTCTATTTCACCATTGGTGTTTTGTTGGACGTTAGCTCGATCGGCAGTTAATAGTTGATTATTTTTTGCGATAGCGACATTACCATTAAAAGTAGATAGTCCTTTAGACACTAATTTAGTTTTATTAGCATTAATAATTAACGTATTAGGAGGATGATTTTTAGTAAGTTCTAGAGGATATTTAGGTTCTATGTAACAACCACCACATAGTTGACCATCATTAAGCTCCCAATCATTAAAATCTTCGCTAGCAATTGCTACGTTAACAATAAGATTGATTAATAAAAATAAAAACATTTAAAACAACCACATTATCTTTCATAAAAATTTTACTATATTCAAGAGCACATAGAAAAATAAAATTGCAAGGGCAGCTCCAATAGGAACTGTCATAATCCACGACGCAAATATAGTTCTTATAACATTTAAATTTAAAGCATGCATTCCATGTGCTAAGCCAATTCCTAAAATTCCACCAACTAAAGTATGGGTAGTAGAGATTGGTAGACCAGTACTAGATGCTAATAATACAATAGAAGCGGTAGCTAAAGATACAGCAAAGGCCCGGCTAGGAGTTAATTCAGTAATTCCTTTTCCAACAGTTGCGATTACCTTATAGCCATAAGTAGCAAGACCTATCACTATGCCGGTTGCCCCTAGCATTAATAGCCAAATTGGTATGGTAGTGTTACCAGAATAAGCTGTATTGCTAACAATGTGTGCAACAGCTGCTATTGGTCCTATGGCATTGGCAACATCATTTGAACCATGTGCAAATGCCATAGCACAAGCAGTAAATATAGTTAATATAGCAAAATTCTTTTCGACGTTAGTAAAATGAAACACTAGATCGGCTTTAGGATCTAGATTTAATTTATTAGTATAAAATTTGGAAATTATAGATATTATTAAGCTAAATATAGTAGAATATAAGATATTTTCACCAGCGGATAAAGTAATACCTATGTGGTATAATTTACCATTAGTTATTATCGATATAATTAAAACAGTAATAAAAACATAAAAAACAATAGATTTTTTAGCGGCTTCTAATGGTTTGGTTTTACTAAAAATAAATATTTGAATTGATACAAAAATTGCATAGGCAACTATTGCCCCTAGAATCGGTGATAAAATCCAGCCTAATATAATATAGGTAACATGCGTAAAATTAATAGAATTAATACCTAGCTGAGAGATCCCAATACCAATAATAGCGCCAATTATTGTGTGAGTAGTAGACACTGGCCAACCAAAAAAACTGGCTATGATTAGCCAGCTAGCTGCAGACATTAAAGAAGCCAGCATACCAAGGGCTAATATTTGATTATCGTCTGTGGATGCAATAATAATTTTTTCTGAAATAGTATTAGCAACTTCGCTACCGGCTAATAGAGCCCCTAAAAATTCGAAAATAGCGGCTATAAAAATTGCTTGTTTGATAGAAATAGATTTTGATCCAACGGCAGTACCCATAGCGTTAGAAACATCGTTGGCTCCTATACCCCATGCCAAGAGAGATCCAAATACTATTGCGGCAACTAAATAAAAATTTTGTATATCCATAGATTTTGGGCTTAATAATAAAATATGATTATAAATCTAGCAAACAAAGTAGTTAGCTAAAATATTTTTAGTAAAGCTAGTTCTTAAATAAAACCCTCTAGTTACAGTTTGTATTGTTTCCCCATCGTTCGTAATATATTTAGCTAAGTTGTGTTTACAGTTAGCAGCTTTAGGTCGAATTTGCAAATAACGACCGTATTTAGCTGAAAGTAGGTTAATATGTCCTAATTGTATTATTTCAGTTAATTCTTGCCAATCTTGTTTTAAAATTGCTGCCTCGTTAGTATTTGGTTGCCATAAGAAAGCTTTACCAATTCGACGGTTTATTAGATCTATTTTAGGGGAGGATTCTATTGGCAACCACAATACTTTAGATAATTTAAGTTTAACTATAGATTGTTCCCAGTTCATGGCTGGTTGTTTAAATGTGGCAGTACATATAAAAGTAGACTCTAATGGGTGTAAATTTTTAAGATTAATTGGAATTGTTTTTAATTCTATGCCTAAATGTGGAAAATCAGCTATAGGTAGATTTCTTCCGGTTGCTCCTAAGTATTGCTCTAATAATTGTCCAATCCAGCCTTTATTGTTATTTAACGATTTAGGTGGGGTTATTTTTAGAAAATGTGCTAATTCAGAAATATTGATCCCAGCAATTTTATCACAAAGTTCTAGTAATTCTTTAGCGTTTTTCATATGGTTGGCAATTTTTACAAAAGAAAGTAGATCTTTGTCCTAGTTTAACTTGTGAAATTATAGTATTACAGGTTAAGCAAGGTTGATTAGCTCTTCCATAGACTTGAATATTTTGTGAAAAGTAGCCTGGTTTTCCATTTGGATCAAAAAAATCTTTTAAAGTAGTCCCACCTTGCAGGATTGCTGTTTTTAAAGTTTGCTGAATAGCAGTTATTAGGTTCTGAAATTTAAGTAAGTTAAGGTTTTTAGTTGCATTCATAGGATGAATATTAGCTTTAAATAAAGCTTCATTAGCGTAAATATTACCAATTCCTACTACTATTTTATTATCCATAATAAATTGTTTTATTGGTAAAAGTATTTTATTGGCTTTTTTTAAAAGGTATCTAGCAGTAAAAGAGGCATCAAATGGTTCTGGTCCAAGATTGACTAATAAGTTATGCTTAAGTGGGTTATCTGTAGTCCATAATATAGAGCCAAATCTTCTTGGGTCATTGTAACGTATAATAGTGTCGTTTTGTAATATAAGATCTACGTGATCATGTTTATCTATAATATTATAATTTTTAGAATGTTTTGGTACAATACTAAGTTTGCCAGACATGCCTAAGTGAATAATTAAATGTCCAGAATTATCGTCTTTTTTATTATAGCAATTTAGTAATAAATATTTTGCTCTACGATAGATGTTTTTAATAGTTTTATTTTGCAAAATTTTATTTAGCTCAGGGTTAATTGGCCAACGTAAGGTATCTTTACGTATAATTATTTGTTTAATTTGATGATTAGTAATAGTAGTTTGTAGACTTTTACAAATAGTTTCAATTTCTGGTAACTCTGGCATACACGACCTAAAAATTAATCTATAATTAATTATTATGTATAAAATAATTATTGCTTTAATTACTGCTTTTTCTTTAACAGAACTAATGATAGTAGTTGCTATAGCTGCATTTATAGCTGCAATTGCTATCCCCAACTATAAAGTATACGTTAATAAAGCAACCGTGTCCCAGATGATATCCACCATAGACCCTTGCCAAGTGCAAGTGTATCAATATTTTTTACAAAACGCTACTTTTCCGGCTGCAGGTACAGTGGCTTGTTATGGACAAACTTTACCTAGTGCGATATCGGCTTCTACTACTCCTTATGCTAGTCCATTAAAAAATGGTGTTAGTGCTGCCTATAATACTGGTACCGATGGTTCTGGTAATCCTTATGGGCAGTTTCAATTACAGGCTAATGTTACAACCAGCACAGGTAATATTGCTAATGTATACATTAGACTGGGTCAAAGTGCTGCTACTAGTGTTGGTGGCGGTGATATAACTTATATATGTGGAACTTTGAGTAGTGATGCTAACGCTATGCCAACTAATTATTTACCAGCTAGCTGCAATACTGTTATTTCTTCATAATATTATTTTAATAATTCTTCTAAATAATTATCGTCTAATTCTTTTTCTTTTAGATCAGCTTTATTTGCTGATATTGGGGAGTCTAAGAATTTCATTACAGTTTTGCTGGCATGGGCAACGGCACGCTTAGCACGGTCATCAATCAATTTTATTTGTTGTTCCATTTCTTTTCGTGATAATTCTGCTTTCGCGGCACTGGCTAATGCAGAACTAGCCTTTTGTTCAGCTAATTTTCTTAAATTTTGTTCAGTTTCAATAATTTGTTGTAATTTATTTTGTTGATTTTGTAGAGAATTGATAGTTGTATCTAACATAATTAGCTGTTGTTGTTGTTGTTTTATTAATTCTTCTAACCCTATAATTTGATTTTGTAATTCATTATTGTAAGAATTTAATTCGGTATTATCTACTTTTGAGTTTTGTAAAGCTTTTTCTAAGATCTGTTTATCATGTTCGTTAATTTCTTGATAGCGATTAAATTGTTGTTGTAATTCGCATTTGGCTTTTTCTTCAGAGTATCTTGCTATTTCCGTATTGTGTAATTTTTCTGTTAGCTCTAGATAATCTTGATCTAATTTTTTTTTAGCCCCTTCTATTTCTTGTCTAGCTAACTCTGTTTGAATGGTTTGGTTTAAACTTATTTGCGCTTTATCTTCAGCGGCTTTTTTAGCTTGAATTTCATTTTGCAAGGCCAGTTCTAATAGTCTAGCCTGTTCTAAGGTCTTGTTTACTTTGCCTTCAGCAATTCTTCTAGCCTTTTCTTCTTCTTTCTGGGCCTGTTCCGCAAGTTGAGCTTTTTCTATAGCAATACCTAGCTGAGAGGCAGCTACATGGACTTGTTCTATAGCTTTTTTCATTCGTTGTTCGGCTGATAATCTAGCATGTTCTTCCGTTTGACGAATAATTTCTGCTTGTTCCGCTTTTTCTGTTGCTTCAGCAATTTTTAAACTAGCAGTTAATGAAGTAATTTCTTGTTCTTTACTTTTTAAGTCATGTATTAAGCTATTAATTTTTCTACCATTTGGACCAGAATTTTGAAGTTGCATATTGTTTGGTTGAAAGAAGCCACCAAGTAAAAGAGAGCTATTAGATTTGTCAGTTATTTGATTAATTAGTTGACTTTTTTGAGAATTTTTCTCTTTTAACATTAATTTTAATGGATCTACTTCTTCTGAGGTTCTAGTTTTATTTTTGTTAGGATCGTTGTTAATGGTTTGTTGTTTAAACGAAGAAGGATCTATCGTTATTTGGGTAGAATTAGAGTTTTTTACTGTTTGCTCTAGTAACGCAGCGTTCCACGGCCTGTGTGATTTTTTTGTAAATGGCGTATTATTTTGGTCGGTTAACTCAGCCACTTTTTGCTCCATATCTATAAAAAAATAAAAATATTAGAATCCTTAATATTTTATTATAGTTATAGTTATGGTTTTTTTTTATTTTCCAATCTTCTTTTCTTCAAACCAGACATGTTTTCTAATGACTGGATCATATTTCATTAGTTTGAGTTTACCACTTTCTTGAAAACCGCCAGTCATTTTAGGATTTTTTCTGGTAGTGTAAAAATATTTTGAAGCAGTTGATGCTAATTTAACAATAATAGTTTTTCTTTTTTTAGACATGTTTTTTGCCTCTTAATTAAAATTTTTTACCAGTAGCTTCTAGATTAGCAATTATATGATCTATACCGAGTTTATCTATTATACGTAAACCATGGCTAGAAATTCTAAGTCTTACAAATTTATCTTTGCTTGTAGACCAGAATCTATGCCATTTAAGATTTGGTTCAAATCTACGGTTAATTTTACGATTAGAATGAGACACGGTATGCCCAACCATAGGTTTTTTATTAGTTACTTGACATACTTTTGACATAACAATTCTCTTATAATTAATTTAGATAATTAGATCTAGTTTAAATATTAAGCTTTTTAACAAAAATTTATTATTTATGCAATATTTATTTTATTTTATTTAAATTTAAAATCATGGCATAATTTTTATTTTGGAAATAATAACGATGAAATCATGGCCGTTAGGTTTAAAAATTAAAATTTTAAATCATAAGTTAGGCACTATTTTACCTATACCTAGTTATGCTACTTCTGGTTCTGCAGGGATGGATCTGCGAGCTTGTTTAGAGCAACCTTTGTTGTTAAATCCTGGTGATGTACAACTTATTCCTACTGGCTTAGCAGTATATATTGCGGATTCAGGATATGCTGGAATAATTTTGCCTCGTTCAGGGTTAGGGCATAAACACGGGATAGTTTTAGGAAATTTAGTGGGATTAATTGATTCAGACTATCAAGGAGAATTATTAATTTCTTGTTGGAATCGTGGTAAATCAGCTTTTATTATAGAAGTTGGAGAACGTATAGCACAGTTAGTTTTAGTGAAAATCGCTCAAGCCACTGTAGATATTGTTGATGATTTTACAATTAGTGAGCGGGCTATGGGTGGTTTTGGTCATACAGGTAGGTTATAGTTTTGATTAACTCAGAAATCTTTAGAGCTTATGATATTCGCGGGATTGTAGATCAAACTTTAACAGAAGAAAATGTATTTTTAATTGGTAAAGTAGTTGGTGAAAAAACTTTACTGAACGGTACACAACAAGTAGTAGTAGCTAGAGATGGGCGTTTATCTAGTCCTAGGTTAATAGCTAAATTAACACAGGGAATTATTGCTACAGGGTGTAATGTATTAGATCTTGGTTTAGTCCCAACTCCAATATTATATTTTGCTGCAAGTACTTTAAATATTGTTTCCGCAGTTATGTTAACTGGTAGCCATAATCCTTCAAATTATAATGGTTTAAAAATTATTTTGGCTGGTAATGCGATTTATGGGGAACAAATTTTAGAGTTAAGAAATTTAATTATTGCTAACAAGCTTAGAACAGCTGATAGTAATAATATTGGGCAAGTTATAGAAGACAATATAATTAATAAATATATTAACTATATTGTTAGTAATATTAATGTAGATCAAAACAAGATCAAAAAATTAAAAATAGTAATAGATTGTGGAAATGGCGCAGCGTCTGTCGTAGCGGAAAAATTATTTTCTGCGTTAGGAATAGATTGTATACCATTATATTGCGAGATAGATGGTAATTTTCCTAACCATCACCCAGATCCTGGAGATCCTAAAAATTTAAAAGTTTTGCAACGAACAGTATTGGATAATGCAGCTGATTTGGGAATTGCTTTCGATGGTGACGGGGATCGTTTAGGGGTTATCGATAACAAAGGTAATATTATTTGGCCAGATCGATATTTAATGTTATTTGCTAAAGATATTTTATTAAAAAATAAAAATGCAGTAATTATATACGATGTTAAATCCACTAATCATTTAAGAGAAGTTATTAAAGGATCTGGTGGTCAACCGTTAATGTGGAAAACTGGTCATTCTTTGATTAAGGCTAAAATGCAAGAAACTAATGCCTTACTTGCAGGAGAAATGAGTGGGCATGTGTTTTTTAAAGATCGATGGTTTGGTTTTGATGATGGGTTATATACAGCAGCTAGGTTAATAGAATTACTTGCTTGTTCAGGAAAGACATTGCATATTTTATGTAATAATTTACCTGAAAATTTTTCTACCCCAGAATTAATTATTAAATCTAGTGAGGCTGTAAAGCATACTATTGTTGAAAAGTTAATTGCTATGGTTCATGAAAAAGCAGCACAAATTACTACAGTTGATGGATTAAGATTAGATTTTGCTGATTGTTGGGGATTAGTAAGATCTTCTAATACTACGCCAAATTTAATTGCTAGATTTGAAGCGGTAGATTTAGTAAGTTTAGATAAAATTAAAAAAATTTTTAAAAGTTATTTATTAGCAATTGATGCTAGTTTATCGATTCCGTTTTAGTATATTTATTATAATAAAAAATAAGGTGTTAATATGAGCGTGCGTTCTAACGGTAGAGTACCATCAGATTTAAGAGAAATTACTATTACTAAAAATTACACTAAATATGCAGAAGGTTCTGTATTAATAGAGTATGGGAATACTAAAGTATTATGTAATGCTAGTGTTATTCAGGGTGTGCCAAAATTTCTTAAAGGCCAAAATCAAGGGTGGGTAACTGCAGAGTACGGCATGTTGCCAAGAGCAACTCATGAACGTGGACAACGAGATGGAGCAAGAGGTTTTGTGCCCGGTCGTACTATGGAAATTCAACGATTAATCGCTAGATCTTTAAGATCAGCAATAGATTTAACAGCATTACCAGAATATACCATTACTATTGATTGTGATGTAATTCAGGCGGATGGTGGCACTAGAACAGCAAGCATTACTGGTGGTTGTATTGCTCTTTACGAGGCTATTAGGTACATGCAAAAAAAAGGTTTAATATTAGGTTCTAGGGATCCGTTTAAAGAATTAGTAGCTTCTATTTCTGTTGGTATTTATAAAAACAATGTTATTTTAGATTTAGATTATACAGAGGATTCTAATGCTCAAACCGATCTAAATGTTGTAATGAATGAATCAGGCAAATTTATAGAAATTCAAGGTACTGCGGAATCGCAGGCTTTTTCTATGTCAGAATTAATGGAAATGTTAGAATTAGCTAAACAAGGTATAAATATTTTATTTACTAAGCAAAAATTATCTTTGGAAATTTAAAGTTTTCCAAAGATAATCTTGTTTAATATAGATTAAAGCCTTGGCTGCATTCTTAATACCAGATGTAATCCAGATTCAGGTGCTGCTGGTAGAGCTTCTTTGGTATGTTCTTGTTGTTGTCTAAAAGCAGTAACTATAGGGGAGGCAGCGGCAGCAACATTTGTCGTTAATTGTTCCATTAGTACCTGTATGGCTGTAAATTGAGCTATAGTTGCGTGGTAATAAGACATAAATTTATCGCAATTGCTATTAAAAGTTGTTTGTGCGGTTTGCATTTCTTGTAGCATATTAGCACAATCTGCGCTTATATCGTCACTATCCTGGTGGGTTTTTGGTATATTAGAGATTTCCCCTCGCAATCTATCTATAGTAGAAGAAGCTGTTGTAATTCTTGCTTGTTCTTGGGTCATAGATATTATAAATTGATCTATAATTGTCAAACAAGTATTTATGGTGGAATATAATGGAAGATTTGTTGTATTGTTATCTAATTGAGCTACTTTAGTACGTAGATCTGTAATTTTAGCATTAATTTCTGTCAGTTTTTCTGCAGTATTAAGGTTATTTAGTTGGGTATTTATAGTCTCTAAAATCTTTCTAGATTTTTTTCTTTCATGGTGAGTTTCTATGCGATCGCTAGCTCTTTCAAGTCTCTTTCCTGCTGCTTTAATGATTTGTTTTAGTTTCATTTTTGTCATCTCCAGAAGCAATAAATGATTATAAAAATTTATTTTTTACTTTTAAACTATTATTAACATACTTTTAATTAAAAATAAAAGAAAAAATTTTAAATAAAATTATTATGACATTCTTAATGCTAGATGTAATCCAGATTCAGGTGTTGCTAGTAGAGCTTCTTCGGTATGTTCCTGTTGTTGTCTAAAAGCAGTAACTATAGGGGTAGGGGCAGCAGGTGTAGTTAATCGTTCCATTAGTACTTCTATGCTTGTAATTTGAGACTTAATTGCATGGTAGTAAGATATAAATTCAATATATGTAGTATTAAAAGTTGTTTGAGTTGTTTGCATTTCTTTTAGCGTATCAGCACAATCAGTTTTGACATCACTATCAAGATGGCGGTTATTAGGTCTAGCAGAGATATCTCCTTGCAATTTATACATAAGAGAACGAGCTGTTGCAATGCTTTCGTGTGCTTGAGTCATGGATATTATAAATTGATCTATAATTGTCCAACAATCATTTATAATAGAATATTGTGGAAGATTTATTGCATTATAATCTAGCTGGGTTAGTTGTGTACGTAAATCTGCAATTTTAGTAGTAATTTCTGTCATTTTTTCTGTAGTATTAATATCGTTAAAATCGGTATTTATAGTGTTTAAAATATTTCTAGATGCCTCTCTTTCTGGGTGTGTACCAACGCGTTCTAAAGTTCGTTCTATATCTTGTCCTGCTTTTTTTACAATACGTTTTAGCTTCTTCATTGTTGCACTCTCCTTAATCTATTATTAGTATTAGCATATTTTATTATAAATAAAACATAAAAATTTTAAATATATAATTTAGGTTTTGGTATTGTTGATGGTTCTGTTGTCGGTTGTAATTGTTCGATTAGTTCTTCTGCGAGGGTAATTAGTGCCGTAACTTCATTGTGTTTTAACGTAAATGCTTCGTATTCTTGTGTGTCGCTTAAAGAAACTACAAATTGATCTAGTTGTTTCATAATTATTGAACAAGTAAGGATAGTAACATGTTGTGGAAAATTTGTTGGATCATTATTAAATTGAGTTATTATAGTTTTTAGTTCAGTAACTTTAGTATTAATTGCTGTAATTTGTTCTGCGAATGGCATTTATATATTTTCCTGAAAAGCATTAAGTATATATTAGGAAAATATTTAGGAAAAATTATTTTTGTGAGTTTAAGATGTTCATAGATTTTAGTACCATTAATCCTTGGAAAAGTTGATAGTCGTTATTAATTTTAGAATTAGTGGCGTCTTGTTCGGCAGTTTTGGCGGATTCTCCATCATTAGCGATGCCATTAGGTTTATTTGCTTCGGCATTATTTAGTAATAAATGTCCTTGCAAATCAGATTCTTTAATAGAAATTAAATCTGGTTCAGGATTATCTGTTGTTATAGTTCTGTTTTCTACTAATAAATCTGGAGTTATACCAGTTGCTTGGATAGATCTTCCAGAAGGCGTATAATACAATGCTGTAGTTAATTTTAAACCACGATTGTCTTTAAGTGGTAGTACTGTTTGGACAGAACCTTTACCAAAAGACTTAGTTCCTAAAATAATAGCACGTTTATGATCTTGTAGTGCTCCCGCTACAATTTCCGAAGCAGATGCAGAACCGCCATTTATTAATACTACTATAGGTAAATTATTTAAAATATCTTTTCCTTTTGCATATTCTTTAATTTCAGATTTAGCAATACGTCCTTTAGTGTAAACAATTAGACCATCGTATTTTAAACGATCTTTATCTAAAAAAGCGTTCACAGTGGTAACTGATGATTCGAATATTCCACCAGGATTATTTCTTAAATCTAAAATTAATCCATTTAAATTATTACCGACAGCTTTTTTTATAGCTCTTATTTGTCTAATTACTTCGTCGCCGGTATCATTTTGAAATTGTGAGATTCTTAAATAAGCATTATTTTTATCTAGAATGGAGTGGCGAACACTTTGTACATTAATAATATCTCTAGCAACCGTTATTTTTAGTGGCTTAGCGCTTTGTTTCCTTAATATAGTAAGTTCTATAGTAGTACCTGGTTTGCCTCGCATTAGATCTACTGCTTCGCGTAGCGCCATGCCGCGTATAGCTTTATCGTTTAAACGAATAATAAGATCACCAGCTTCTATACCGGCTTTTTTGGCAGGGGTATCGTCTATTGGCGATATAACTCTTATAAAACCATCTTCTAAGGTGACTTCTATTCCTAGGCCACCAAATTTGCCAGTAGTGCTAACTTTTAAATCAGTAAATTCGTCTTTATCTAAATAAGAAGAATGTGGATCTAAACCGTTTAACATTCCACGAATTGCGTTATTAAATAATATGTGATCATCGATAGGATTAACATAATAATTTTTTATGTTTTCTAATACAGTAGAAAATCTTTGTAAATCATCTATGGGTAGCTTGCTATTATTAGAATCTGTATTTTCTGCACCAACTACAATTGTAGTGGAAAGTAATATGTAGAACAGGCTGATTGGAATTAATTTTTTAGATCTATTATTCATAAAGATCCTATTCCTCTAATAATCTTGATTTACTTATTTATATTTATTATAAACCTTAATTTGGCTTAGGTTTAGATTATCATTAAAAATTTAATGTATAAATAAGACGCATGACTAAAACAGGTCAAGTTTTTCTATAGAATGATTTATTCTTAACATAAAATAATATAGAGTATAAAATCATGAATAATAACATTATAAATTTTTTAACACAAAATGCCGTATTAAGTATTGGCTTGATTGTAGCGGTGGTAGGGTACATTTTATTCGAAGTAGTGTGGTGGTTTGGTGGTGGTTCATTAGAATATCAAAGTAAAGTGACTTTAAATCAATTAGTATCTTTATTCAATCATAATAATGCTTTAATTATTGACATAAGGTTGCCAGAAGTTTATCAGGTTGGTCATATTGTAGATTCTATTAATATTGCACCTAAGGATTGTAATGATCAAAATGTGGTAATTAAATCTAATTTAAATCGACCAATAGTAATAGTTTGTGAAACTGGAAAAAATGGCGCAGTAGTTGCCGCTAATTTACGTAAAAGAGGGGTTAAAGAAGTTTTTTATTTAGCAAGAGGGTTGGCTGCTTGGCAAGCATCGAATATGCCATTAACTGCAACCACAACCAAAAGTAAGATTAATGATTATAAAAGTAAAGTAGTTATTTATACTAAAGAATCCTGTGCATATTGTTTGGGGGCTAAGAACTTATTGCGCAATAAGGGTGTACAGTATAAAGAAATTACACCTAGTGTAGATTCGCCAGAATTTAAAGAAATGGTAAAATTAAGTAATGGCCTTAAAACCATGCCACAAATTTTTATTGATGGTCAACATATTGGTGGCTTTGATTCATTAAAAGAATTAAATGATAACGGTAAGTTGGATGATATTTTAAGAAGTATTTAAGCAGTAAAAAAAAATATGTGCTAAGTTTAAAGTAAGAATAGGAGAATAAAATAGTTTTATATACGCTATTTTATTATTTAAAGTTATTATAGCTGGGGGGCAGGTATTATGAAGAACTTTTTAAGTGGAAAGAAAGATAATAAAAAAGATACTAATTTTAGTAAAGATAAAGATAAAGATAAAAAAGATGTTAAAAGTGCTAGTACTAATAATGCTAGTAAGAATACAGATATTAAAATGAACAATAATGCTGGTACAAATGTTAGCGGTAATCAACAAGAGCAGGCAAATTTAACTATTCATAGTATTTTTGTTAAAGATATTTCGTATGAAGCTCCAGCTACACCTCAAGCGTTTTCTTTACCTTGGGAACCACAAGTAAAATTTGATATTCAAGTAATGCGAAGAGCTGTAGATCAAAATGCAGGAGTGCATGAAGTAATTCTACATACTACAATATCTACAAAATTAAAAGTAAAACAAGCTGTCGGAACAACTAACAAAGCAGATCAAGAAGTAGTAGCATTTTTAATCGATATAAAATTAGGTGGAGTCTTTACTGTTAAAGGGTTACAAGAATCACAATTGGATAGAGTATTATCAACAACTGCTCCAACCATTTTGTTCCCTTATGTAGCTGAAGCTGTTGCATCTTTGGTAACTAAAGGTGGTTTTCCACAATTTATTTTACCACCAATTGATTTTGCTACGCTTTATCAACAACGTTTAGCACAAGGTAATAATGCTCCTCAAGCTAATCAAGATAGTGCTACAGTAAGCTAGACAGCACTTTGTGATAGCAGTATTAGGGGCAGGTACTTGGGGAACAGCTTTGGCAATAGTTTTAGCCAAGACTGTTCCAGAAGAGAAAGTATTATTTTGGGGACGTAGTAGTTATACGAAACATTTACCTAATGTTAAACTTCCCAACAATGTTGAATTTACTACAGATTTAATAGCAACTGTACAACGAGCAACGGATTTATTGGTAGTTGTACCTAGTTCTGCATTTACTGATTTAATACAAACAATAATGCCTTATATAAAAAAATCTAGAATAGCATGGGCAACCAAAGGACTAGATGCTAAAACTGGTAAATTTTTTAGTCAAATTATGTTGGATTTATTGGGAGATAATTTTCCAATAGCCATACTAGTAGGGCCTAGCTTTGCTAAAGAAGTTATAGAAGGGCTGCCTACTTCGGTAATCGTTGCTTGTAGAAATACTCATCAAGATCAATTATTTGCTGAAGATTTAATTAAAAGATTACATTCTAAAAATTTTATAGTTTATCTTTGTAATGATTTAATTGGAGCTCAGTTAGGTGGAGTTTTAAAAAATATTTTAGCAGTAGCTAGCGGTATTTACGATGGACTTGGTTTTGGTGCTAACGCAAAGGCAGCGCTTATTGCTAGGGGTTTAGCTGAAGGGTTACGTTTAGTAGATCAATTAGGTGGTAAACGTCAAACTTTAATGGGATTATCTGGGGTTGGCGATATTTTTTTGAGCTGTTCGGATAATCAGTCTAGGAATCGTAGGTTTGGATTATTGCTTGCTAGTGGGCTTAGTCTAGAGCAAGCAAAGTTAAAGATTGGCCAAGTAGTCGAAGCGGTTGATAATGTACAAAAATTGTATCAATTAGCTATAAATTATAAAGTTGATATGCCAATAACTTTTCAAATGTGGCAAATTATTGTTCAAAAAATGCCTTTACAACAAGCTATAGAAGATTTATTTACTAGAGAACCACAAATTGAATAGAGTTATACTGAAAATTCATGCGCATTTAATATGGCTTTTTCTAAAGAACTATAATAGGTCAGAAAGCTTTAAAATAATTTACAAAATATTAAAAAATCGGCTATCCTTAGTTTAATGGGTTATAATACACTTTAAGGAGAATATTTATCATGAAAGGTTTAGTAAGTATAATTTTTGTTTCTTTGTTGGCAATATCTTCTATATCGATGGTTGGATGCTGTTGCCATAATGCAAAACATCACGGACATCATCATGAACATGGTGCAGGAAAAATGCATCAGGAACATGGTGATAAATAATAAAAATCTTTATAACTTTGGACCATACATAATACGTTTTAGAATACTTAAAACGTATTAGTGTCCAAGTTATTTTTCGTAGGTAAGCCTTCCCTTAGTCTTTAGATTTTAGTTATATATGATCTATCAATTGGCATCTTTTTTAAGTTATTCTAGATTGAAATACTTTGTTTTTTTTAGTTTATTATTGTATTCATCTATTACAATAGGAGATTTTATGGGACTTAAATTTACTATTAAAGAATTTGCTGACCAAGGAAAAATTCCAGAAGTATTTACTTGTGATGGTAGTAATCGTATTCCAACAATTAATTGGCAAAATGTACCAAAAGAAACAATTTCTTTAGTTTTGATTATGGATGATCCAGATGCACCAAAAGGTATTTGGGATCATTGGTTGGTATTTAATATTCCAGCTACCGTTACTACTATTAGTCAACAGCAACCTTTACCTAAAAATGCTTTAAATGGTAAAAATAGTTCTGGGACTCTTAATTATGTAGGGCCTTGTCCACCAGATCGTGAGCATCGATATTTTTTTACACTGTATGCGTTGGATACAACATTAAAATTGTCAGAGGGTGCTAGTAAATCACAAATTTTACAAGCTATGCAAAAACATATTTTAGAGCAAGTAACTATTATTGGTTTGTACGATCGACCAAGAAAAAAATAGCGTTAAATTCTGTAGTGTTTGGGGCTATTTATACAGCAAACATTTTTATGGATTTAAAGTTAAATTTTCTTCTATAAGAGGTTTGTATATTTTTTGTTCATTAGAATAAGTAGAAATTTCTCCGGTTTTTATATCAAAAAACCATCGATGAATAGATAGTTCTTGTTTAGAAATTTTTTCGTTTATACACGGAAAAGTTAGACAGTTTTGATATGAATGTTGGAGTGCTAATTTTGCATAATCGTCCATATTCGTGGTTTTATTGTCAAGATTATTTATTTTTATTAGGGAAACCCAATTTTTTATAAAATCATTTTTAGGGGCATAATTATTATTATTTAATAATGCTTGAATGCCGCCGCATTGACTATGTCCTAATAAAATTAAATGCTTAACTTTTAAGAAACGTATGCCAAATTCTAAAGCAGCACTAGTATCATGGTGAGCTTCATCGTCTTCGAAAGGGGGAATAATATTTGCTACATTGCGCACCACAAATAAATCACCAGGATCACATTGAAGAATTAGTGCTGGATCTACTCTTGAATCGCAGCAAGCAGTTACCATAATTTCTGGTTTTTGCCCATAGCGAGAAAGATACTGCATAACAGATTGATCGCCATCAGTATATTTTTTCCTAAATAGCCGATAGCCTTGCAATATTTTTTGAAAACTTTTTTCCATAAAAACTCTTATCGTGTTTCAAAGGATAGTGTGTTCTTTATTATATTATAATAGGCAATGTATTGCAAAATGCCTTCATAAAAAACATTAGATAGAATAGACTCTTGTATGGTAATAAATATTATAGATATGGGAACAATGTTTACTTCGTCAGATCGTACTAAAATTATTTCAACAAAAAATGCAGTGGTAAAACCAATTATATAAGAACCACAACAATGATGTGAAATCTAACAGAGATAGGCAGCTATATTGCGTTGATTGTTTTGACAACTAATTTTTTTTAAAGAATAATAAATCTTTAGATTTTTAAGATAACCTTATGAAGAGTAAAAATCAATGTTAGCAGAACAAAAAAAATTGTTAAATTATTGGCGAGCTGCTATTAAAAATGAACAAATATTAGGTATTAAAATCAATAGCAATCAATATGGCGATTATTTTTTATCAAAAGAAGTTGTAGAAGAGAAAGGTATTTCCGCAGAAGAAGCTAGAAAATTATTTGAAAAATATAAAAAATTTTTAATACAGATAAAATATGAATTTGCCAATTTTGAAAATAATCATATTAAGGAAGAACAAGAAAAGATTATAGTTTTACCGATAGTAATTGCTCCTTTTGTTTATAAAAGAAAACATGAACAAGGTTGGTATAAAAATTCCCAGAAAAAACCCTACATGCACCCTATTTGGATTTATGCTTATCTAGGCAAAGAAGGAGATATATTTTCTGAATACCCTTGTCTTTTGCCGCCGTGGATTGCTAGAGAATATTTAAGCCCGAGTTATAGGCAAGGAGAGTCTGTTATTATCGGAGATATGTCCAGTTATGATAATTTTTTGGATCAAAATAATATTAATAGTTTATATAATTGTTACGATACAGAAACACCAATAAAACGTCTTTTGTGGCAAGATCTATATGATTATTCTAAAAAAATATTAAAAGAAATTTCACCGGGATTAGATGATTGTTTGTATCAAAATGGCTATATTTCTGATCAAATTGATAATATATTAGTTGTACCGATTGATGATAATAAAAGTAAGAATTATTCTGCTATGCTGCTAAAGTTGTTAGACAATTTAGCTATGGAAACTCGAGAATTTAGTCCACTATTTTCTCGTTATTTAAATTTAAATCCATCATCTGCTCGAGGATTATTGTCGGTTGAGGAACAATTAGAATGTCTAGCTGCCAATCATTTAGGGCAAATGACTGGGGATTTTCCTTTAGCGCAATCACAGCGAGTTGCTTTACATCATTTATTATTAATACCAGAAGGACAAATATTAGCTATTAATGGCCCTCCTGGCACCGGAAAAACTACTTTGTTAGGAAGCATTGTTGCTAGTTTGTGGGTTAAGGCAGCTATAAAAAAAGAATTTCCTCCCATAATTGTTGTGAGTTCAACTAATAATAGAGCTATTCAAAATGTAATTGATAGTTTGGAAAATAAGATTTTAGACCATACTAATATTAGTTCAACAATGCAGGAATTTTTAGGAAAACGATGGATAAATGGTTTAACAAGCTTTGGTCTATATTTAACCAACAATTCTAAGGGTTCTTACCAGTATTATAGTGAAAACAACCAAAGTGGAACTTTGCAAGAAATAGAAAAAAGTAATTATGTTCAAATAAAAGATTATTATTTAGAAAATTTTAATAAATGTTTTGGTTTAACTATATTTTCTATTCAAGAATCAGCGGATATTTTGCATGATAAAATGACTAAATTAGAAGGATCTTTGCAAGCCATTTTTACAATTGCTACGAGATACAGAAATATTATAAAAAAATATCCAAGATATTCTAAAGAAAGTTTTATTGCTACAAAGATTCAATGTTTAAAAATTCGTTTAGAAAATTTAAATGTTAGTTTATATAAATTAAACAAGTTTAAAGTAGCATGGGAAATTTTTTTAGTTAAAGCTTCATGGTATAAATTAATAGCTTTTTTATTACCTTTTTTGAGAAATTTATTAGAGAATCTTTTAACGCAAAAAATTGAAAATTTTCTTTTAAGTCAAGGAATAGTGGTAGAGCCTCAACAAACAGTAATAGCAAATTATTTAAAAAAACAAGTAAATTATCATTGTTCTCAAATTAAAAAATTAAAATTTTTAATAAATAGTTATGAAACACATTTAAAAAACATATGTTTTGTTAAATCTGAATGGGAAAACTGGAAAAACCAGCATAAAATAAATAACCTAGATTTAGAAACTTTATTTGATTTTAATAGTGTAGAAAACAATAAAGAAAAAAATATTTTAATTTTTTTAGATACTAAAATTAGATTTCTTTTATTTCAATATGCGGTACATTATTGGGAAGCCCAATGGATTTTAGAAATTATAAAAAAAGTTAAGCAAAGTGAAAGAAATAGATTTGACAGAAGTTCTAAGTTAAACAATTTTAAACATATGGCTATGTTGGCTCCTTGTTTTATAACTACAATGCAATCTGGTCCAGGATTTTTTACATTTAAAATGACTAAAGATCAAAATTCCGAATTTATGCTAAATAGTATTGATTTATTAATTGTAGATGAGGCAAGCCAGGTACATCCTGGCTATGGAGCAGGGATGATGGCTTTAGCTAAAAGAGCATGTGTAGTGGGTGATATTCTTCAATTACCACCTATAGTAAATATTCCTGGAGCAGTTGATATAGGTAATATGGAACATTATAGCTTAATTAATAATGATGAAGAATATTATGACATTAGTAAGTGTGGAGCGAATATAGCAGAATGCTCTAGACATGGGGCCGGTAGTGTTATGAAATTAGCTAAAAATTCTAGTTTTTTTCAAGGATCTATCTTAACAGATACTCTAAAAGAAAAAGGGTTGTTTTTAACTGAACATCGCAGATGTGTGCCAGGCATCATTAGCTATTGTAATGAATATTTTTATGAAAACAAAATGAGTTACCATAGAAAGTCAAACAAAAATCGTTCTTTTGCTCCAATGGGGTATGCCCACATTTCAGGATTTCAGCAAGCAATAGGGTCAAGCAAGATTAATAATACTGAAGCTATGAGTATTGTAAAATGGATTTCTGATAAAAAAGAAGTTTTTTTTAAACTTTATCCTGGAAAAAGTTTAGATCAAATTTTCGGTATTATTACTCCATTTAATGCCCAGGCCAATGTTATTAAGTCTTTTTTAAGGGAGTATGGGCTTCTTTTGGAAGAAAACAATGTTGGCACTATCCACACATTTCAAGGTGGAGAGTTTCCTGTTATCATTTTTTCCTCAGTATATTCTTATCAGTCTGATCAAAAATCTAGAAAATTATTTTTTGATACAGAGGAAACCATGTTAAATGTTGCAGTATCCAGAGCTAGGGATCACTTTTTTGTATTTGGAGATATGGAAATTTTCGATCCAAGCGCAGTAAATACACCATCAGGATTTTTAGCGAATTATTTGTTTGCAAAACCAGAAAACGAGCTAGTAGACGTTAAAACTTTGCATCAATTTTATAAAAACAATCATAATATAGTAGTAAAGCATATTAATTCACTAGAAGAACATAGGGGGTTATTAAAGAAAGCTTTTTATATATCTAAAAAAAGGATATTTTTAGTTTCTCCTTGGATAACTTATAGCGCCATTACAGCTGATAATATGGAATCATTGATTAAATCTGCTGTATCTAGAGGAGTTGAGGTTATTATATATACCGATGTTAATAACATTAAATGTTTAGAAAGTATAGGGATTTTAGAGAGAGCTGGAGCAGTAGTTAGGGTAGTAAAAAATATTCATGCTAAAACTCTTTTTGTAGATAGTCAGCTTTTTATTGAAGGCTCTTTTAACTGGTTATCTGCAAGCCGAAGTAATCCAAACTATGAGGCCTCTGTTTGTTGTGAAGGAAATAATTTAGAACATATAATTAATAATTTTATGAAGCGATTGGAACATAGGGAATTATTTTCTATTGGAAAAACTACAGAAGCATATATAAGTTAGCTTAAAATCAATCGGAGTTCAGGTTTAGGAACTAACGGATAATTATGCACACAACTAGATAAAAATAAACATTGAGAAAGAGAGGATTAAAATTTTATATGGATCGTATATTACACAATAGCGCTAAACCATCACATTATAACAAAGAAGCTAAATTTTATGATGAAAATAATGAACAAAATTCTAAACCAATAAATCAGATTGTAGAACATATTCTTAAAAAACATGGAGTTAAGTCTGTTTTTGATCTTACTTGTGGAACAGGATCGCAAGTTGTTTGGCTTGCAAAGCGTAAATATGAAGTTATTGGATCTGATATTAACTTGAATATGCTAAGAATTGCCAAAAAAAAATCTGAGCAATATAAATTGAAATTAAAATTCCTGAAAGGTGATATGCGTACTATACAAATTGGTAAATTCGATGCTGCTATTACTATGCATAATGCTATAGGACACCTTACAAAATTTGATTTTGAAAAAGCTATAAAAAATATTTACAATAACTTAAATATAAATGGATTATATATATTCGATATAGATGATTTGGATTATTTAAATAAGAGTAATAATATATCCAAGCTAACAATTGATTGGCAGGAAATTGTTGGAAATACTAAAATTCGCACTATACAATATAGTACTGTAAGCCAAGAAGGTATTTTAGTTTCTTATACAACACAATATGTACAAAAAAGATCCACTGTACCTGAATTATATAAAACTAGACAAACATTACAGATTTATACTGCGCAACAACTTAAAAATTTATTACATAAAAATGGGTTTAGAGTATTGAACCAATGTGCATTAGGTAAATTCAGAATTTATGGTTCGAAGATTGATAAAAGCCAAGCCAATCGGATCCTTACTATTGCTAAGAAATGTTAAGTAAAAATTTTTTTAGATCAGGACCAAAGTTGTCCAAATTTAAAACTGGAGAGAGTGAGATTCGAATTGTGGCTAAAATCGTTGATATATAAAGGTTTTTTAGTAAACATTAAAAATATTATTTTATTCATTCTATAAAAAATCATGTTTTGTTAAATATTCTTCTAGTTCAATACAAACAATATTTTTAGTTAATTTTATTTTAGTAAACCTCTATCATAACTTACCTTGCTGAAAAAGATCCCATAAAACTTCAACGTTGCTAGATCTGATCAAACTTAAGTGATGTTTAATTTTATTAAGCTCTAAATCCCACCATTTAATCTTAAGCAACTTTTGAATATGCATATCACTAAAGCGCTTTTTAATTAGACGTGCTGGGTTTCCTCCCCATATTTCATAAGGTCCTATATTCTTGGTGATCAAACTTCTAGCACCAATCACTGCTCCATCCTCAATTTGTACGCCAGGCAAGATCATTGCTTCAGCACCAATCCAAACATCATTCCCAATAATAGTGTCACCTTTAAGTTTATGTCCTTTCGGTGAAGTCGATGTATAACCATCAAAGTCTTCATCAAGAAAGTCTAATGGATATGCTGCAATCCAGTTGTAGTTATGACCTTGTGTGCCACCCATCATAAATTTCACACCTGTTGCAATTGAACAAAATTTACCAATAATCAGGCGATCAGTTTCACTATCATTTCTATGATTATCTTGTTCATCAAGATACATTACACAGTCTTCAAAGGATTTACCGTGATAATAACCCGAGTAATAGGAATGATCTCCCACAATTATATGTTTTGCTTTTAGGTGATCTTTAATAATGATTGATTCTCTATAACTCTTAAAAATATTCATATTACCGTTGCTTGTTCCTTTAAGATTATTCTTATAAAGACCCAGTACTAACGAACGTATGTTTTTGAGCTGCAGAGCTAAATAAGATATTTAATTTGTCTGTTATCATAGTATATTCGTGTTATGTAAAATACTCTATTAGTGTCGTCTCGGTAAAACCGGAGAGAGTGGGATTCGAACCCACGGTACCTTTTGGGTACAACGGTTTTCGAGACCGCCCCATTCAACCGCTCTGGCATCTCTCCAAATATTTTTTACTTTATTTTGCCTTGTTTTCTACTTCTTTGTTAGCATAGTCTGGTGGAGTAAAATCTGTAACAGGTTTAGTCCATTGGCCAGGGATTTGTGGAATAGAATAACGGTTGCTTTTGTTCAACGGATATTCGTTTTTAGTAGTTTTTAGTGGTTTAGCTGTTTGGGCACCGCTATAATCGTGACCGGTACTACCAAAATGTTTTTGATAAACGCTACAGCCACTAATAATTGAGCTTAATAAGCCCAATAAACCAAATAAGCAAAATTTATAGCGGATCATGAATACACTCCTTCTTTATTAAATTCTTTAATATTATTATATGCTTCTAAAACAGTTTGGTGATATTGTTTAGATAAATTAGTTAACGGTAGTCTACAGGCTTCTTGGATTTTTCCTAAGTGAGCTAATAGCCATTTTACTGGTATTGGATTTGCTTCTATAGTCATAATTCTATGTAATTGATCTAATGCAGAATTAAGTTGTTTAGCAATATCTAGATTTTTTCTATTTAGTATAATAGAGCAAATTTTACTTATAATTTGTGGGCAAACATTAGCGGTAACCGAAATAACGCCACTACCGCCTTGTAGCATAAATTCAACAAAGGTTGGATCGTCACCGCTTAACAAAATAAATTCTTCTCCACATAATTTTTTTAATTCAGGAACGCGATCTAGTTTACCAGTAGCTTCTTTTATGCCGACAATATTTTTTATTTTAGCAAGGGTAGCAACTGTGGTTGGTAGTAAATCGCAACCAGTTCTAGAAGGTACATTATATAAAAGTATGGGTAGCTTAGTAGTAGATGCTAGTTTTTCGAAATACAAAACTAAACCATGTTGAGTAGGTTTGCTGTAGTAAGGAGTGACCACTAATGTTGCGTCTGCACCAAGCTTTTCTGCTAGCAGAGTCTTTTTTATAGTAGCATTAGCGTTACAAGTTCCGGTTCCTGCAATAATAGATAATTTATTTTTAGCAGTTGTTATAGCTAGTTCTAGTAATTTAACAAATTCTCTAGATTCTAAAGCAGAGGATTCTCCAGTAGAACCGGCTATTACTATTCCATTAGTTTTTTGAGATATATGCCAATTTATTAATTCTTGAAATTTACCATAATCAATACGATAAGATGTTTTTTGCATTGGAGTAACAATTGCTACTATACTGCCGATCAGCTTATTAGTTAATTGGCTCATATGTTTTTATCCTATAAATATTTAAGACTCATATATTTTATTATTAATAGCCTCGATAATTTTAGTGGAAGAAATATCGCAGTTAATGTTCAATGGTCTATCTAATAAATAAACTTTACCGCCTTGCCTTATTACATGGTGGGCGCCTTCATATTCAGGAATATCTTCTATAGTTTTAAAAGTTTCTTTAGTTTTAACTAAAACATCAGGGTTAAGTGCTTCTATTAAGTTACCTGGTCTAATATGGTTAAAAGATACTACCCAATCAACATCTCTAATAGCAGCTAATACTTGCATGCGATGTTCTAAAGTATTAATTGGTCTATTATTGCCTTTTAGTGTTTTTATGGATTGATCGTCGTTAACAGCAATTATTAATCTAGTTCCAAAAGATCTAGCTTTTTTAATATATTGAATGTGTCCGGGATGTAAAATATCAAAACAACCATTTATTAATACTATTATTTCACCTAATAATTGTCTTTGTTTAATAATTATAGATAGCTGGTCTTTATCAATAATTCCTAATTTTAAATCTGAGTTGATTAAATTGCTTGTTATGTTGTTATTTTGGTGTTCTTTAGCAAGTTCTAACGATAGTTGTAATTCTTTTAAGTCTATACAAGATGTACCTAGTTTACTGACACTAATACCAGCAGCAACGGTTGCTATATGCGCCGCTACATGTAGCTTTCCACCACTAGCTACACAAGCGGCTATGCTAGCAGTTACTGTATCTCCAGCACCGGTTACATCAAAAACCTCATGATGGCTAGCTGCAAAATGTTGATCTTTATAGTCTTTGGTTAATAAAGTTAAGCCATGTTTACCTCTAGTAAGAATTAGAGCTTGTAAATTTAATTGTTTAATTAAATTATGACCTTTTTCTAAAATTTCTTGCTCTAAATTCTCAGAGTTTTCTAGGTTAGAATTATTAACAAAATTTACCATTTGTTTAAATTCTTTAAAATTAGGAGTTAGAATTGTAGAGTTTTTATACACTAAATGGTCTGAATTTTTAGGATCAACTATAACAGGAATATTATATTTATTAGCAAACTTAATAAATAATTGTGGATTTTGTAGTGAGCCTTTGTTGTAATCAGATAGTACTATAGCATTATAAGTATTATTAGCCATAGCTTGCTCGAAAGCTAAAGTTAGGGCAGTAAAGCTTTTAACACAATAATGCTTTTCTTGATCTATTCTAAATAATTGTTGATCGTTGCTAATAATTCTTAATTTATTAATGGTAGGTTGATATTGAGTAGTTGTAATTAAATTTTTAATTTTTGGTTGTTTGCGTAGTAAAATTTCTAAGGTCCTGGCAGCTTGATCGTCTCCAACTAAGCCTAGCAGATCTACTTGGCAACCAAATGCAGCAATATTGGAGGCTACGTTGGCGGCCCCGCCAGCTCTATGGTCAGTATGTTCTACTAATACTATTGGTACTGGTGCCTCAGGGGAGATCCTATTAGTCTCGCCGATCCAATATTCGTCTAGCATTATATCGCCGATGACTAATAATTTATTGTTCGAAAAATTAAACAAGTTTAATGACATAATTTTTTAGAATATTTAAAACTCATGTGTGTGATTAGTATATAACTTAATTTTGTTCATGTTGCCTATAATAAGTATGCATTATATCCTTATAATTTAAAATAATTAAAGTGAGAAATTTGTGCTTAACCGAAATTTACATCTAATAGAACCAACTTTAACAGGTTTGTCTGGGCACGAGTATGGGTATGTGGCAAGTTTAGTAAGCGCAAATAAAAGTTTTAATTTTGATATACATATATGGTTAGGTAAGACAGCTAGTAACAAAGATATTATTAGTAAATTATTAAATATTAATAAACATGCAGTAATAATTCACAAATATTTTATAAGAGCAATAAGACAGATCCAAAAATTTTTTTTGTATTATAAGTTTTTAAAAAACAATCAGACTTTTTATGTTTGCACTAGTGGTTTAATAGATTTAGTGTTATGTGATTTTTTAAGTAAATGTTTTAAAATTTTTAATCGTAATAGTACTAATAATAACTTGAATAAACAATTAGCGTTTTTTCATTTTCATCAGTTCAATAAAACTACTAATAAAATACAAAAATTAACCCAAATAACTACTGATTCTAAAAAAAGTTTTAAAATTTTAGCAACAACAGTTAATTTAGCAAATATCTTTATTGATTGTGGTTTTACTAATGTTAAACACATTCCTTGTCCTAGTTTTTCTCCTAAAAAAACTATTGAAAAATTGCAGTGTAGTTTTAATAAAATTTTATACGCTGGGGTGGCTAGATCGGATAAAGGATTTTCTTTAGTGGTAGATACGGTGCTTGCTATGCAAGATAAATATGCATACTTACCATTTGTTTTGCAAATTTCTGCACCAAGTTCTAATCGTTATGATGCAAAAACCTTAGGATCTTTAAATAAATTACAAAAAATTGCTAATTTAAATCATAAAATTAGGCTTTATAGAAATGCTTTAACAGATCAACAATACCAAGAATTATTTTTTGGTGCAATTTGTTTGTTGGTTTATGAACAGGTAAAATATTCCGATAAATTTAGTGGGGTAACATTAGATGCATTTTATGCTGGTTGTCCGGTTATTACTGTAGATAATACTTGGATGGGGGATATCACTAAGCGTTTTGATGCAGGTATAGTCTTACAACAGCCGACCATTACATCTGTTAGCTTGGCTATTTTAAAAATTAAAGAGCAATATGCTAATTATCATGCCAATGCTAAAAAAGCAGCACAATATTTAATTGCAACTCATGATCCAAAGCATAGCTTACAAGCAGTTTATGATTATTTATGATATACATGCTGGTAGTGTTGAGCAAACTTTACAAACAGCAGATTTATTTGTTAAAAATGCCTTGCTAACTAATATTGGTGATCAGCCTATTGTTATTTATTTAGTTGGAGATTTAGGAACTGGTAAAACTACTTTTATGCGAGGTTTAGTTGCTAGCTTTGGGTTTACAGGACCAGTAAAAAGCCCAACCTATACTATAGTCGAATCTTATATGGAGGCAATACCAATTTATCATTTTGATTTATATAGGCTAGAGCAGCCAATGGAGTTGGAATTAATAGGTATTAGAGATTATTTACAAGCTGCAGCTATTTGTTGTTTTGAGTGGCCAGATAAGGGGATAGGGCATATTCCCGATCCAGATTTTATTATACAGCTTTCTATAATTAATGATTATTCTAGACGAATTTGTATATCTAAACTGTAATTATGAAAAATATTTTTGTAAATTTTAGAATACCGAAAATTCATGTGTGTTTAGTATATTTTATTATTTTAATTATTAATCTTTATAGTTTTTGTTTGGCTGATTCGGTAGTTAATATTCATAGCGTTAGAATTTGGCCTGCACCAGACAGTATTAGAATAGTTTTTGATCTAAGCAGTCCAGTAAATTATAAAATTTATAGTTTAACTAATCCTATCAGAATAGCTGTTGATTTTAATAATGCAAAATTAAATACAAAACTAGTAACTGATTTACAAAAAGCTCCTAAACTTGCTGCGATTAAACAAATACGTACTGGAATTCAACCAAATGCAGTGCGGGTGGTATTTGAATTAGAAAAATCAGTTGTTATTAATAGTTTTATTTTAAAACCTAATGAACGTTATGGGCATAGATTAATTTTAGATTTAGAGTCTAAAGAAAAGCAAGAAATATTAGCTTTGTTTGATTTAGATATAGATAAAAAAGAAAAACTTAACACTTATAAATCTAGTGGCATAATAGAACCTATAACAGTTTTACCGAAGAAATTAATTATTGCAATCGATGCCGGGCATGGAGGAGAAGATCCAGGAGCTATAGGACCTTATGGCACCGAAGAAAAAGCAGTAGTTTTAGAACTTGCTAAAGCTCTTCAAGAGGTTATTAATAGTACAAAAGATAAAAAAGCTTTCTTAATTAGAAACGGTGATTATTACGTTAGTTTGCGAGATAGAAGGTTAAAGGCTAGAAAATATAAGGCTGATTTGTTTATTTCTATTCATGCTGATGCAGTTTCTAACTCAAAGGCAGATGGAGCATCGGTATTTGTATTATCAGAAAAAGGAGCATCTAGTGCTGCGGCCAGGTGGTTGGCGGAGTCAGAAAATCGTTCTGATATGTTAGGTGGTGTTAGAGTCGATCGTAAAAACGAAGCACTAGCGTCGGTATTGTTAGATTTATCTCAAACAGCTAATTATCATGCAAGTCTAAACGTTGCTAAAAGTATTTTATTTTCTATGCAAAAAACAGTACCATTACATAAAAACAGTGTTGAGCATGCTGGATTTGCTGTACTTAAGGCTCCTGATGTGCCATCTGTATTAGTAGAAGCAGGATTTATATCTAATCCAAGTACAGAATTAAAGCTTAAAAATAAAAGTTATCAACAAAAAATTGTTAAAAGTATACTTAATGGTATAGATCAGTATTTTTTAACTAAGCAAAAAAAATAGGCTATATACTGAACACACATGAACAAATATATTAATAGAATTAAAGTTTTACCAGAATTTGTGGTAAATCAAATTGCTGCTGGAGAAGTGGTAGAGAGACCGGCTTCTATTTTAAAAGAATTGGTAGAAAATAGCATAGACGCTAATAGTACAGTAATTAGAATTTATTTAGAGCATGGCGGAATATCTAGTATTAAAGTAGTGGATAATGGTCATGGTATTCATCCGGAAGATTTACCGTTAGTATTTTTACAACATGCAACTAGTAAAATAACTGCCGCTAGCGAATTAGCTAATATAAATTCATTAGGTTTTAGAGGGGAAGCATTAGCGAGCATAGCTTCTGTTGCTAAAACTACGATTGTTTCTAAACAGCAAGACCAACAGGGTGCTAACGGTACTACAATTGAAGTAAAGGATTTATTTTATAATACCCCGGCTAGGCACAAATTTTTACGTTCTAGCAAAACAGAATTTAATTATACGCAAGAAATTTTTAAACGCATTGTTCTAAGTAATTTTTCTGTGGGGTTTACATTATATCATAATAATAAATTAATTAAAAACCTACCAAGCTGTGCAGAAGATATTGTTCAAAAAGAAAAAAGATTAACTAAACTTTGTGGGAAAAAATTTGTAGACAATGCTACGTTTTTTAGTGTCGTTCAAAATGGCCTGGAATTGTCTGGCTGGATATCTAGCTCTGTTAATATGGCAGGTTGTAGTGTGCAATATTTTTATATTAATGACCGCATGGTAAAAGATAAATTATTAAGTGGTGCTATAAGACAAGTTACGCAAAAATTATCTTTACCACAAGCATATTGTTTATATATTAAATTAGATCCAATATTAGTGGATGTTAATGTTCATCCAACTAAACAAGAAGTAAGATTTAGGGAACCAAAAATAATTTATTCTTTTGTTTACGAGAATATTTTAGAGGTTTTAACTGGGAAATCTAGTATCAATAATTTGCTATATTCTGATAATATTGCTTGTGATATATCTGAAAACATGGTTATAGAGTCTAAAAAATTAGCAAGTGCAGAATTTATAGATCATAATATTACACAAGCTAATATAAAATTATTTTCTATGTTTAATAATCGATATATAATTTTTGAGCGTGAGTCATTAGAGATAATTTTTCTTTGTGTGCCGGCAGCATTAAAATGGCTATTGGAGAAAAAATTACAGCAAATTAACTTGTTATCTAGGTATCAGTTAATAATTCCAGAGCGAATTAAAATAGATAATATTGAGCGTAATGAAAATAAAGATAATTTAGACTTATATATTAAATTATTAGAAAATTTTAAATTTACAGTAGATCAAATTCACGAAGATATCTTGTTAATTAGGGCTATTCCATATTACTTAAATTTACTAAAAATAGAGATAAATTATAAAAATTTTTTATTAGAGTTTTTGCAAATTAAACCAGCATTGTTGGGTAATTTAAATAATTTAGAAATTATAAAGTTAATTATAAAACATATTAACGTAAATCAATATATTTTATATACCAAAAATGATTTAATATTTTTAATCACAGAATTAACTAAAGAACATTTTGGGTTTTCTGTTTGGAGCGAACAACAATTTTCGAAATTAATTAGCAGCCACGTTGACATTTTTTAAATTATCTATTGACATGTATCGTATAAATTTGTTTTAGTATACCCAATTATTTCTAATTAAATTATTGAGCATTTTTTAGGATAGAAAAGTTTAACTGTTTCGTAGATGATGCAGTTAAAGTTGATAGGAGATTGTTATGCCATTGTTGAAAGAAATTACTAAACCATTTCGTGAAGTTGTTAAGGCGGTGCCTATAGTTGGGCATACAGCAGCCAAAATTATAAGAGAAACAGCCAGAGTTGCAGATCAGGTAACCAAGCCAGTTCAAGAACCAATTAAAGGTCTTGTTAATGATGTTACTGGAGCTAGAAAAAGAGAAAACACCCGTTTAGATGCTGAAAAACAACGACTTATCAATGAATCGAAAAATCGTGTTATGGCTCAAAAAGCAAATAATGCAGCTAATATTCGAGAAATCATGGCTACCCAAATTAATGTTTTAAGAGCAGAAATCCATCGTGCAGAAAAAGACAATATTGCTGATGCAGCTGGTGGAAAAGAGGAAAGAATACTTAACCCAATTTTTGCGTATGAAGAATGTAGCACTGGCCAAACTAAAGAGCTTGCTCTCATATTGTCGGCTCAGCAAACTGAAGATTATAATTTTTTTATAGAATTAAATCCATTAAATGAAGCCTATTTATCATATATTCAATCTAATATTATTAGTATTGAGGTACTCCGTATATTGAGCGAGCATAACCATCAAAGTATAAATACCTCAAAAATAGAATTGTCAGCAAACGTATGGATAAATATAAATGATGCGATAGCTGGGCAGAATTTTGAAAAAGTAAAACGAATAATGTTAGCTTTTATTCAAATTGAAGGTGAAAATGCGTTTTTAGGAAAAGTGAGGGAGAAAACGCAACTTCATCAACCGTTAATCAATGCTGCAATTTTACGTAATGATCATGGCATCGTCTTTGGCGAATTACATGGTGGTACTCAACCGACACAGGTAGCAAGCACTTCGCTAAAAAGACCAAGACCTTATTGAAGATTAATTACTGTTTTGGAGATGATTTATGCCTTTGACAATTGAAGAAGTTACACAGAAAATAGATAGCTTTTTGCAGCAAGGATCCCAAAGATATGCGCTACAAGTTGGGCAACAAGAAGCTGTAATCAAGGAAGAATTTAAAAAGATAATTTTTTCTGAACAACAGGAATGCATGGATGGTATAGCAAAATTGCCTTCAAATCTTGCGATAGACGCACAACAACTTAGGTTGTTACGAATAGGTGCCGAATTAGACTTAAGTAATACAAAATATTCAAGATTCAATTCAGATTGCTTCAATGAATTATATAAGGCTTTAGAGCTTGGAAATATTAGTGAAAATTTAAAGCATAAAATTGCCTATGTGTCTCTGGCCTATTATCTATCTTACTTAGAGGGCGATGTTACAAGACAACGAGCATTAAAAGTTTTGGCTGATACAAAATTATTGTTACAGCAAGGGATAGTTCCTCAATTTTTAGTGATAGATTTTGAATTTTTAAAACTATATTATTCATTTTCTATACTATTAGGCTCATTGGTACCAAAAAATACAGAGGTACATAAGTTGTATGATGATTTATCTTTGGGCACCAGGTTTGATAATAGTAAATTTGCATTTAGGATAGATTGTATCGTTAGAGCAATTCCCTATATGACGTGGATTGATGTGCAAGACAAGATAGCCATAGTAACTGCATATTCAATGATTTCTAAATCCTCTTATGAACAGAAGGAATTCTGTGAAGTTTTTCAACTGAAAAAGGTTATTGATTTTGTAACCGCTGCTGTAAATAAAAATATGAATGTCTTTGCTAAAGAATTAGAAGGAAAAGATAGAGCACAGGCCAACCAAGCGCGTCAAGTTTATATTGCGGAATTACAGTCAAAAATTAAGCAGATAGAAGAATCAGGGGAAGCTGAGATTAAAAGAATCAATGAACAATTGGATGCAGTACAACAACAGGAAATGAGTAATATTAATACGGCAATAGCTCAAGCTAAACGAGATGCTTATAATAAGGCATTTGGCAACACTCTAAAACAGGCAGTAGGAATTGCGGCTGGTTGTTTTGTTGGACCTGCTGCTTGTGGGGTATTGGGCGTGTCGGCTGGTGCGGCTACAGCAATAACTTCAGCAGCAATTGGTGGTGCAACTCAAACGGCTATAACTGGTGGTAAACTTAGTGATATTCTTAAGTCAGCCGCGATAGGTGGAATAACTGGTGGTATTATGTCTAAAGTGCCAGTTTCTGGTGAACTTGCTGGTAGCGCAAAAAGAATTGCAGAAGCAGAACGCGGTGTTTTACGTTCAGTTGTAAGTACTGGAGCAAATACTATTGTGCATGGTAAAGGTAAATTAGATCCTGCAGCTATATTAGGTGCTGGTTTAGCGGGGGCGAGCGGGACAACCATGGATGGCTTAGCTAAAGATTTAACTGAAAGGGCAATTAAAGTTACCACCGTAACGGCTATTCATGGTGGTAAATTGATACCAAATTTAGCGGCCGGAGCAACAGAGAGCGCATCTGGTTATCTTGGAACAACCATGGGCGAAGAGTTTAAATCCAAGATGGAGGCAGAAAGACAACTCTCTAGTTCAAAAATAGTTTTAGCGGAACCAAAGTCTCTACAATTGGATAAACAGGGATTAGTAATAGAGCAGCAAGAGCAAGAGAAATTATGGCAAAAAATGTCTCTGCAAGAAGAAAAAGTTAAATTAATTAATAAAATAACAGAACAATTAGTGTTGCTTGCAAAAACTCAAGAGTTTGATTTACCTCAAGCTATTGAAACGGTTCATAAGAGTATTCATAAAATGAATATGACGCAGTTTAGAGAAGTAGAGAAAAATTTTGTTGCGTATTTTGATGTATCAGCTAATGTTAATAAACCTGAAATTAAGCAAGCTGTGTTCGAAATACCGTTGGATACTGCTGGTTTAGAACAAACTAACGGTGGAAGACCTGGTGGATATTGGATAGAACCAAAAATTAAGGGTCCTTTTGATGAAAAATGTTTAAATTGGTGGCAAAGATTTAAAGAAAATTATGCCGAAGTTACGTTAACTAATGATGCTATTGAGCAAGATTTATATAAAGCACAATTAGCTGGGAAATCATTGGTAGATCAATTTACTCCTTCTGAATGGCAACCATTACAAAGTGGTGGCAGTGTTAAAACTTTTACTGTTGGAACAGAAAAAGATAAAAATGGTAAGCATCATTATAGAGACCTTGGTACTGGACAATTCTCCAAGTCAGCTTTAGAAAAAGCAAAAGAAAGTTTACAAGAAGGAGAACAACCATCCTCTAACGTTGATGTGCTAGCTACAGAAGCATTACATGATAAAACAAGATGCTATATAGCAGATTTTGGTAGAGTAAGTACTCCTGAAATAGAAACAGGGTTTAGAGGTTATATTTGTGATAACACTCATTCTGGATACTCCGTAAGCAAAGATAATGTTTATATAGATGGATCCATTGGTGGATCTGTTGGTGTAAACCTAGCATCTGGGGAAGTTACATCTTCAGTTGGAACAAGTAGGGTAGATGTAGATGCATTTTCTGGAACATTACGAGCAGGTGGACAAATTATTAATAATGAAAAACAACTTACCATTGATGGTGGAATTACATCATTTTTGCAAGGTCCTACAGTAAAGGCACAATTTATTTCTAAAAAACGGTGTACTCCAGATCATTGTTATCAAGTAACAGCAACTCCTTATGCTGGTCCTGGAGTTGGTCTTCAATTAAGTGGTGGATATTCCTTCAACAAACAAACTCAACATAGTACATCTACTATTTCTGTTGGAGTTGGGACTAGTACAATTTTAGGTGGGAGTATAACTGTTGATAAAGAACCTAATCCAAAATCAACGAATAATTCTACTTCAAGACCTGCTATATGATGACTCACTATTATTTATACTTTTTAATTCTTATAAAAAATATACTAAAGATAGTAGAGAATTTAATATTTATAATAATATTTTTTTTTCTTACTAGTGCTAGTGTAGCTATGGCAAAAGAAAAACCAGTAATAATGTTTAACATTTTTGATGTATTTTATCCTCACCTTGGAGATAGCTTCTGTAGAAAAAAAGCTTTTGAATTAGCAATAAAAGAAATGCCTATAGAGCAAATAATTGACGCTTGGAAAGGTTATGAAAAAATTTGTTCTAGTGATGGAAGTTATCAGTTGATAATTGGTGGTATGTATTTAAACAAAGGTGATTATAATGAAGTGATAAATATTCTAGAAAAAGCAACGCAATATGCAAAATATGATACTAGATATCATAAATTATTTCTTCATAGTGCATACATTGGTTGCGGCAAAGAAAGCAAGGCTATAGATTTAGCCAAAGAAATGATTGAAGATTTTCCCAATTGGTATGGAGGATATCTGGCTTTAGGTATAAATTTTTATAATGCAAAAGACTGGAATAATGCCTATAAATATTTACAAAAAGCTCTTACTTTAAATGATCAAAAAGCCCAAACATATCAATTTCTTGCTGCTGTTGCATATGAATTAAGAAAAGATGATAAGGTTCATTTATATTATAACAAAGCATTTTCTATAGATCCTTTTAATACTTTGCTAAATAGATGCAGTTCATTTGCAATGGTTGGTATATATATATACGAAAAAAATTTCAAAGAAGCTAAAAATATTATGGATTATCAATTAGAAGATGATCCAACCATTAAAAATGACCATAGATTTATCAAATTGCAAAAATATTATGAAAATGAACTCAAAGCATCAGAACACAGCAACTAAATTTGGAAAAAATTAATCAAAAAAATACTGAACTGAACAAAACAAAACTAAGCATGCTGTTCACTAAACGGCCCTTTAGTGTTGTAGCCGAAGCTAAGTTATTAGAAGAGTTTATTGCGGTAAAAGGAGAAATTAAATCTAAAAAAATTTGCGGAAATGATAACTGTTTTCAATTTACGGCAGCACCTTATGCTGGAGCTGGATTTGGTGTGGAAGGTGGGGTAGGTTATACTAGCAACGCCGAAAAAAAAGACACCCTTACTTTTTCAGCAGGGTTAGGTGTTATTCCGATGTTAGGAGTTAAAATAAAGGTTGAGAGGGAACCTAAACAGCAAAATACTGATAATACCCCTGTAGGCTATCCGAAACCATCGCTATGAAATATATAGTATTATTGCTTATGTTTTATTTACCATATAATTTAGCGGCTGCTAAAGAAAAACCAGTTATAGAAATAGTACACGATCCTTTTACTATGTTTTATCCTCACCTTGGAAATAGTATATGCAGAAAAAAAGCCTTTGAAATTGCATGGGATAAAACGATAGCTAGAGATAAAAAAACTGAATTATGGAAAAATTATGAGGCAGTTTGTTCTGTAGACGGCAGTTATCAATTAATATTAGCAGATTTTTATATAAGTTTAGGAAGGCATTACGAAGAAGCCAAGCAAACTTTAGAACAAGCTATAAATAGCGCAAATTACGATACCAGATACCATAAATCATTATTGCATGCTGCCTATCTAGGTTTAAATGAAAAATCTAAAGCAATAGCTTTGGCGAAAAAAATGATTAATGATTATCCTGATTGGTATAGAGGTTATCAAGATTTAGGAGCTGATTTTTTAAATGTAAAAGATTGGAATAATTCTAAAAAATATCTTGAAAAAGCACTTAAAATGCATGTTCAAGATCCAGTTACATATTTATTATTAGTTGTTGTTTCATACGAGCTAAAAGAAGATGAGAAAGTCATTGAGTATTACCATAAAGCATTTTTGTTGGATCCTTATAGGCCATATTTAGATCGAAGAAGCTCTGCAGCTGCAGTGGTTGTATATGTTAATAAAGGTAAATTCGACGTAGCTAAAGACATTTTAGATCATCAGCAAAAATTTATTCCTGATATTTATAAAGAAAGAATGTTTATTGAAGTAAAACAATATTATGAAAATGCTTTAAAAAAAGCAAACAAATCGGATAAATGAAGCAGGCCTATTTATTTACAAATTGTTGTTATAGGGTATTTTTTAAATATTTTATCAAAAGATAGTAATACCATTTTTTCTACGATAGCTTGCGCTATAAGCATTCTATCGAATGGATCCTTATGTATAAGTGGTAAAGAGGATAGTTGTAGCGAATGTTTATGATTAATATCTAGCTCAAAAATATTATGTTCATTGATTTTTTTGGGTATATAATAAATAGGATCTTCTGGTAACCATAGCTTTTTTATTTGTATTTTCGTACATATTTCCCAAGAACTAATTGCAGAAAGGTATAATTCATTTTCAGGATTTTTTATTATGTCTATAATTTTTTTTGATAAATTTTGTGCTTTAGTGAGCCACCATAAAAAAATGTGAGTATCTAGTAAATATTTCATTTCCAAAAATCATTTAAAATATTATTTGGTAATTGGGCATCAAAATCATTGCTAATAATAATGTTTTCTTTACCTGGGTTTCTTGGAAGGGTTTGTTTATTAATAGGAATAATTTTAGCAACCGGTTCGCCAGATTTTGTTATAATAAAAGGACCATCAGAATAAATTTCTTTAATAATTTTTGATAAATGAGTTTTTGCTTCATGCACAGAAACACAGTTTTTTAATTTTTTCATGGTTAAAATCTCTATATTTAATATATACTAAATATGTCCAATATGATTTAATAAAAGTTTATAATATTATATAGACTAAGTCAAGAACTAAGTTTATCATATCTGTAAGTATTAGATATTATGTCTACAAAAAAAACAGTAATTTTTTTAATGGGCCCAACGGCTTGTGGTAAAACATCGTTAGCTATAGAGTTAGCGAAAATTATGCCTGTAGAAATTATTAATGTTGATTCAGCTCAAATATATATTGGTATGGATATAGGCACTAATAAACCAAGCAAAGAGCAATTAGCTATAGCTAAACACCATTTAATTGATATTTGTTTACCGCAAAATAATTATTCAGTAGCTGAATTTTGTAAAGATGCTAACAGATTAATAAAAGAGATCCATGCTAAAGGTAAAGTGCCATTGTTAGTTGGTGGTACCATGTTATATTTTTATGCATTATGTTTTGGTTTATCGGAATTACCAGCAAAAAACATTGAGGTTCGTAATGATATTTTAAAATTGGCAACCGAACATGGTTGGCCAGAAATGCATGCTAGATTAACCAAATTAGATCCTATAGTGTCTAATAATATTAATATTAACGATCGTCAAAGAATCCAAAGAGCCCTAGAAGTTAATATTTTAACTGGCAAAAAAATTTCGGATTGTTTTAGTAAAATGAATAGTTTTATAGAAAATTGTAACATTTATTATTTTGCTATGTTGCAGCAAGATAGAGCTGTTTTACATAAAAAAATAGCCGATCGATTTTACAGCATGGTACAGCAAGGGTTTATAGAAGAAGTAGAGAGATTATTACAACAAGGTATACCTTTATCTATGCCGGCAATGCGTTGTGTTGGGTATAGACAGCTTAGCGAATATTTACAAAATAAAATATCTAGAGAAGACGCTTATCAAAAGGCTATTATTGCAACTAGACAATTGGCTAAGCGACAATACACTTGGTTACGTAAATGGCAAGGTTTAGTTGATTTAAAACAGCTATATGCAGAGGATTCAGAACAACATAATTTGGATTTAATCATCAAATCTTTATAAGTATGACAGCCAAAAAATACCTATACTTAAATTAACACAAAAACAGTTTAAATATAGTTTATTTATTGCTAATACACGTTTATCATGAGGGTTAATTTATGTCTGTCGGCGAAACTGATTTAGATAAAGCACAACGAGAATTAGATAGAATAAATAAAGAAATTAATAATTTTTTATTTACCGTTCCAGGTCGATATATTGCCAATATGAGGCAACCAGGTGTGTTTGCGGAAGATACTGAAATACAACAGTTATTTTTAATTAGTGAGCATAATATTTGTTTTTATAATAGGGACGGAGATGTTTATAGAAAAATTGGTGCTGGTATGGAAACTAATGATCCACAAAAGCAAAAAGTTCATATGTTATTTGGTACAAATCATTTTGTAACATTGCAAGTTAATGGTCAATTTATTACAGATAATAATCAACCTACTGAAAACACAACTTTTCAAGAAGTGGAGACTCGTGGAGATGGTAATTGTTTATTTAATGCTTATGTTCAAGCTAGGGATCAAAAAAAATATGATTATCTGAATAATGGAGAAGAAAAGGCACAACAAGAACAAGAAGCTAATAGAATAAGACAGCAAGTGTGTGATTCATTAGAAAAAGATTGGCATGATTGTAGTAATGGCTTTAAGACATTACAAGATAACGAGATATACGTAAAATATCAAACTATGATTAATGGTGCTGAAGACAGAGATTTTCAAAAATTCAAAGGGATAGTATATGGTGATGATTCGGCTGAATTACAAGAATTGCGAAAAGAAACTTTGAAGTTAAGAGAACAAAAAATAGCTGCTGAAAATAAAATTAGAGCATTAAACAGCAAACCAGTAGCTCCTATTTTAGTAGCGGCTGATAAAGTATTAAAACCACCTGTGCCCACACCAACTGTTAGTTTTCCAGAAATTTCTCATTTGGAAAACTATGAAGTGAATTTAGAACGAGCTTTTCCTAGAGCAGGTAAGGCTGCTTTTTACGAAAAACATTCTGAAGAAGAAAGAAATAAACCTAATTCGCAACAGTTAGGAAAAATAATATCGAAGGAATCTAACGAAATTTTGATTAATGTCGAAAAAACCTTATTGGATCTACCGAAATGGCAAGATGACAAATTTAACCGTGAACAAATAGATGCATTGGTAAAATTATTGCAAACTTTAGTTAAGGTTCGTGCAAGTAATGGTACAACAGAGCCATTATTGGTTGATATTGATGAGTGTGCTTTTTCCAGAGATTATTTAGAACATTTTTATACTAAAATAGAAAATTTAAAGTTACCTATTAAAATTATTGATTCATCTGAGCCGTCTGTTAAAAAACCTAAATTCCACTAAATAACTTATAAAATTAGGGTTGATTACACGCTTTATAAAATGTTAGAATTCCATATTAATAATATAAATGGTAATGGTGGGGAAATTTTTTATGTCTAAAGGACAAATACAGGATCCATTTTTAAATGTGTTACGTAAAGAAAGAGTGCCAGTAGCGATTTATTTAGTAAATGGAATAAAGTTGCAAGGTAATATAGAATCATTTGATCAATTTGCAGTGTTATTAAAAAACACAGTAAGTCAAATGGTATACAAACATGCTATTTCTACTATAGTGCCGGCTCGTAATGTACGGGTAGTGTCTGATGCAGTTAATGAAGAAGAATCAGAAATGGAATGTGAAGTAATAGGGATTAATAGTTAATTATTCGTATTTTTTATTATTTAATTTTATTCTTTAACTTTATTATTTATTGAATGAACTTGACATAATAGTTATGGCATAATAAAAAGAATAAAAAGAAAGATAAAAAGAGATACAGAGTATGGATCAATTAAAAATGGCGTGGAATGAACCAGGCTCTAATAAGCCGTCTGATAACGATGAGCTAAATAACGACAAAAAAAAATCTATTGGTGGAAATCGTAGAAATCAAGATGGCCCTCCAGACTTAGAAGAAATTTTTAGTAATTTACGTAAGAAAATAATATCTTTTTTGGGCTTTAAAGCTTTTAAGTCAGGTAATATAGGTAATAATAAATTTAATTATTTTCAAAATGGTAATAATGTATTTATTGCGATTCTAGTTGGTATTGTTGCTGTGGTCTATTTATTAGCAGGTTTTTATATTGTTAATCCAGCAGAGCAAGCAGTTATAACGCGATTTGGTAAATTTAATCGAGTAACTGGCCCAGGCCCACATTGGCTTCCTAGGTTTATCGAAGTAAATACTATAGTAAATAGTGAGCAAGTAGGATTTAGTAAGCATAGTGCTTCTATGTTAACCAAAGATGAAAATATAATTTTCGTTGAAATAGAATTACAATATAGAATTTTAGATGTAAACCATTATTTATTTAAAGTATCGGAACCAATTAAGACTTTAAAACAAGCAGCAGAGAGTGCTTTACGTCAAGTAGTTGGTCATTCAAATTTAGATTTTATAATGACTGAAGGTAGAACTCAAATTTCCGAAGATATTAAACAACAGGTAAGTGCTATTTTAGATCAATATAAAGCTGGTATTCAAGTAATTACAGTAGCTTTTAAAGAGGCTAAAGCACCAGAAGCAGTTAAAAGTTCATTTGACGATGTTATTAAAGCTAGAGAAGAGCAAGAAAGATTAAAGCACGCAGCGGAAGCCTTTGCCAATAAGATGGTGCCGGAAGCAGAAGGTGATGCACAGCGTATGTTAGTTGAGGCAGAAGGATATAGGCGAGAGGTTATAGCTAGAGCCACTGGTGATACTTTAAGATTTAATGCCGTATTATTTGAATATAATAAAGCGCCAGAAATTACTAAAAAAAGATTATATATAGATGCTGTAGAAGAAATTTTATCTAATACTAGTAAAATTATTGTAGATCTAAAGCAGTCTAATAATTTAATTTATTTACCGTTAGATAAGCTAATGGGAGATAAATTAAGCATGGGTAGAGGAGATGATAATAAAACTTCCATTAGTAGTGACATAAGAGAGGAAGCAAATGAAAATTGATAGTAAAAATATATTATTAATAAGCTTAATTATTGGGAGCTTTTTATTATTTAGTCTGTATACGGTTTATGAAACAGATAGAGTAATTATATTACGTTTAGGTAAATTGGTACAAGATAGCAATAACAAACCGTTAATTGTTGGGCCGGGATTACATATAAAGTGGCCATTTATCGATGAAATACGTAGCTTTGATACTAGATTAAACATGTTAGATATTAAATCTTCTAGAATAGTTACCAGTGAAAAAAAAGATGTATTAGTAGATTTTTATGTCGAATGGAAAATCGAAGATTTAGAGTTATTTTATACTCGTACCGAGGGTAACAAAGCGAAAGCAGAAATTTTGCTTAGTCAAAAAAGTATTGATGGTTTGCGAGCAGAATTTGGTAGAAGCACCATAAAAGACGTAGTTTCTGGAACACGGTTAGAACTTATGGAAAAATTAAGAAAATTTACTGATGAAAATGCTGCAACTTTAGGTATTGCTGTAATAGATGTACGAATTAAACGAATTGACTTGCCAGACGAAGTAAGTGGTGCAGTTTACGAACGTATGCGATCAGAAAGGAATAGAGTGGCTAGTGAATTAAAAGCCAAAGGTGAAGCAGAGGCTATAGTTATTCGTGCTAATGCAGAACAAAAAAAGAGAATTTTATTAGCAGAAGCTGAACAAGGGGCTAAACGTATTCGTGGTGCTGGAGAGGCTGAGGCTAGCAAGATTTATGCTAAAGCGTATGAACAAGCACCGCAATTTTTTGAATTTTATAGAAGTTTAAATGCTTATAAAAAAGTGTTTAGTAATAAAAATGATATTTTAGTTTTAAAACCGGAAAGTGATTTTTTCAAGTACTTTAATAGTGTTAATAAATAATAATGATAAATAATAATGAATAAAGATCCGTTTGCTAAACGAGAAGCTGAAAAGTATTCTAATCCTATTCCAAGTAGAGAATTTATATTAAGTATTTTTAATACGGTTGGTCTCCCAATAAGTTTTAATCAATTAAAAAAAGAATTAATGTTGCATGACGAACAAAGAGAATTTGCTTTGCGTAAAAGGTTGCGTGCAATGGTGCGAGATGGTCAATTAGATAAGATTCATAAAAATTATTGTTTAAAAGGCTTTGTTAACCAATATAATAAAGATCAACAAAATAAAATTCATAATGCGGATAGTTTTGCAACAGTAGGTTCTAAAGATCAAATAAAAAAGACAGTAGGTAAATTATTTCAGGTAAATGGTTTTAATTATGTAGTGCCATTTTTTAGTAAAGATTTACCGCAAGATGTTTTAATACCTTTAGGTAACGAAGGGGAAGCAAAAATAGGGGATGCGGTAGTTTTAGAAGTAATTATGCCAGTTTTTAAGTGGGCCGATCCAATTGGTAAAGTATTAAAAGTTTTAGGTAAGGCTGAAGAGCGTAATGTCGTTATAAATATGTCTATACTTAGCTTGGATATTCCATCAACTTGGTCAGCCGAGGTTAAAAAACAGGTTGCCGAAACTAAAGAGCATACTATAGCTGATATTGAGTCTAGAGTTGATTTAAGGCAAGTACCTTTTGTTACTATTGATGGCGAAGATGCTAAAGATTTTGATGATGCGGTTTTTTGTGAAGAAAATAGTCGTGGTGGTTGGAATTTATATGTAGCAATAGCGGATGTTAGTTATTATATAGAATCTGGCAGTAGTGTAGATAATCAAGCATTGTTGCGTGGAAATTCCTTATATTTTCCAGGTAAAGTTGTTCCTATGTTACCAGAATTATTTTCTAATGAGTTATGTTCTTTAAAAGCTAATGTTGATAGATTAAGCATGGTATGTGAAATGCACATTAGTAAAAGTGGTAAATTATCTAAATATAAGTTTTATGAAGCAGTAATTTGTTCAAAAGCACGTTTAACTTATAATCAAGTTTCTGCACTGTTACAGGATAACAAAAATTCTCGCACCTTAGAAAAATCGGTAGTAGATAATTTATTAGAGCTACAAAATTTATTTATAATTTTACAAGAACAAAGGCAAGAGCGAGGAGCGATTGAATTTGAAACTACTGAAAGTAAAATGGTTTTTAATAGTAAAGGTGAAGTAATTGATATTAAACCGATTAAACGTAATGTTGCGCATAAAATTATAGAAGAATGTATGTTGTGCGCTAATGTTGCTACTGCTAGATTTTTAGAGAAAAATAAATTATTGAGTATTTATAGAGTTCATGAAGGTCCGACTCCTGCTAAGTTAATCGATTTAAAAGCTTTTTTAAAAAGCGTTGGTTTATCATTAGAAAGTAGTAGTCAACCGACCCCAAAAGATTATTCTAAGTTATTACAAACAATTAGTAATCGTAAAGATGCCGATGTAATCCAGATGATTTTATTACGCTCTATGTGTCAGGCAATGTATTCTTCCGATAATATAGGGCATTTTGGTTTAGCATATCCAGCATACACTCATTTTACTTCACCAATTCGTAGATATACTGATTTATTAGTTCATAGGCATATTAAGGCCGTGTTACATAATGAGGTTGATAAAATTTCGTTGTTAGCCGAGAAAATCAAGGAAATAGCGGAACATTGTTCTATGACAGAACGTCGTGCAGATGATGCTACTAGAGAAGTAACAAAAGCTTGTAAATGTCAGTATTTAAGTAAATTTATTGGGTCTAAATTTGTAGGAATAATTTCTGGTGTAACTAAATTTGGGTTGTTTGTAGAACTTAAGGATATTTATATAGATGGATTGATCCATATTAATTCTTTAGGCTCAGATTATTTTATTCATGATCCATTAAGTCATAAATTAGTTGGGGAAAAAAGCGGAGTAATTTATTCTTTAGGAATGGAATTGCAGATTGTAGTTAGTAAGGTTGATCTAGATAGAAGGCGTATAGATTTTGTATTAGCGATAGATATGGGTGCAAAAAAGAGATCTAGTAAAAAAGCTAGATCTAAAAAATCTAAAGCAAAAAAATCTGGTTCTATAAAGTCTGTAAAAATAAAAACTAAAAAGTGAAAAATAAAAACAAAAATAATAAAGAAATAATTTATGGTATTAATGTTATACAAGTGTTAATTGATACCGATCCAAGCAGAGTAATAGAAATTTTTTGTGAAAAAAAAGATGATCCTTCTATAATAAATCCAAAAATAAAAAAAATTTGTGATATAGCAGCTTTAAAAAAAATTTCTGTGCAATATATGCGTGCTAAAACCATAGATAGCTGGTTTAACGAAGAAACGGTTAATCATCAGGGGATTGTGGCTCATATACAGCCAAAGAAATTTTTAACTGAAGAAGATTTAATTATTTTAGCAGATAAGCAATCTAATGGGTTTAAACCAGTATTTTTGGTTTTAGATAATATTCAAGATCCTAGAAATTTAGGTGCATGTATTAGAAGTGCTGCTAGTTTTAATGCAAGTGCAGTGGTTATTTCTAGAAATGCAAGTTGCGATGTAACTGCTACAGTAAAAAAAGTAGCAAGTGGTGCAGCTGAGATCGTGCCAATAGCTAAAGTTGGTAATTTAGTAAATTGTTTAAAACAATTACAAAAGCAGGGAGTCTGGGTTGTATCATTAGATACAGAGAATGATAGAGTACTATCTTCTATTGATTTAACTATTCCTATTGCTTTAGTTTTAGGTTCAGAACATCAAGGTGTGCGTAGGCTTATTAAAGAGAATAGTGATTTTTTAGCAAAAATCCCAATGGCTAATAATAGTGTCGATAGTTTAAATTTGTCGGTAGCCGCTGGAATTTGTTTATACGAAGTAAATAGGCAAAGAAGTTATTAACGACCATTACCATGTCTTCCAGACTGCCTTTGCTGAAGTGTAGGTATATTCGGTAAATGTTTATTAGGTGCATGTTTATTGGAATCAATATGTTTTTTATATTGATGGCTAAGTGCTTCTGGAGTAGCAGTTGCTGTTTTGGTAGAAGTATTTGTTAAAAGCTTAGTTTTAGTTTGCCCACATTTTTCAATTAATGTTAATAAATATTTATCTAAGTTTTCTAGAGTTTGTTTAAATGGGCTATTATCTATAGGCTTTAATACGTTATTCGCTTCTAGTAATTTGTTAATATCTTTTTGTGTTATATGGGCTGATATAGTTAGTCTTTCTATCCCAGTTAATAATTTATTGATAGTTGGTTTATTTTGAGATTGATTAGATAATGTTTTATGCAAGGCAACAGCTTTTTGATTAATTAATGTAGATGTTTGTTGCATAAATTTTGTTATTTCTTCGAACAATTTGAATTCTGGTAGATTTGTATTAGTTGTATGCATTAGGATTTTACTATTAATGGGTTTTGCTCCCAATGCTTCTGTAAGTTCTATAGCATGTTTTTGTAGCAATATAATAAATTTTTGTTCTTTTAAATCAAGTTGTTTTACATTGTCTATAAGGGTTTCGTTTATATCGACAATTGATTGTAACGAATTTTTTAGATGCCCAAATAATTCTTTTAAGTGATCGAATAATTCTTTAGTTAAGTTAGGCATAAATTTCTCCATTAGGTACTGTTTCTATTAGAGACTGGATATTAGAGAAAATAGTTCAAAGATTTATTAGTGTAGGTACTAAGCGAGACTATGCAACATTTTATGTAGTTTTTTCCAGTTAAAATGATCTCCAGGATCAGTTTTACGATCGGGAGCAATGTGGCAATGTCCTACAATATTATTAGGGGTAATTTTGGGGTATATATTACAAATTGCATAAATTAAATTAGTTAATATTTTATATTGTTTGGTTGTATATGGGAGATCATCGGTTCCTTCTAGTTCTATGCCAATAGAAAAATCGTTACAGTTTGTTCTATCATTAAAATAAGATTTGCCGGTATGCCAAGCTCGATATTTAAATGGTACATATTGAATTATCCCACCATTTCTTGTTATAAAACAATGACAAGATACCTTAAGTTGAAAAATATCTTTAAAATAAGGATGTTTATTAGGATCTAATTGATTAGTGAACAAATCGGTAATGTATTGTTTGGATGCTGCAGAAAATTTGCCTGGAGGTAAACTTATTCCATGTATTACTAATAAATCTATCTCGGTGCCTTCTGGGCGTAGATCATAATTGGGTGAACAGATATATTTTGCATTAGTAACTATGCTTTTTTCGAGATCTATTTTTATAGTCATCTACTCTCCAGAAAAATCTACCCGGTGTCGCTGTAAAGCAGGCATCGGGTGGATTTTTAAGCTTTAGAACGGAATATCATCGCTTTCTAACATAGGCATAGATTCATTAGTAGTTACAATATGAGCACCAGAGTTAGAATTATTGCTATTTTCTGGGAAATTATTACTTTTTGGTTTAAATTCTTTAGAATCTAACATTTGCATGGTACTAGCTATAATTTCAGTAGAGTATCTATCGTTACCATTTTGATCTTGCCACTTCTTAGTACGAATAGAACCTTCTATATAAACTTTTGAACCCTTTTTTAGATATTCACTAACTATTTGTGCAAGCTTGTCAAAAAGCGCTACTTTATGCCATTCAGTGCGTTCTTGAAGTTCGCCAGTTTGTTTATCTTTCCAAGATTCATTAGTAGCAACACTAATGTTAGCAACCGCACTACCGTTGGGCATATAGCGGACTTCTGGATCTGTACCCAAATTACCAATTAAGATAACTTTATTAACACCTTTAGACATAATTAATACCTCTTGTTTTTATATTGAATATAAAAGAATATAAAAATTATTAACAAATCATAGAAAAATACAATAACATAATTTAGTCTAAATTTACTATTTATTTTTGAGGTAGCATGAAGTTTATATCTATTAAAGGCGCAAGAACTCACAATTTAAAAAATATTGATCTTGTTATTCCAAGAGACAAGTTAGTTGTAATAACAGGGTTGTCTGGTTCCGGTAAATCCTCGTTAGCCTTCGATACATTATATGCCGAGGGGCAAAGAAGATATGTAGAGTCATTATCAACTTATGCTAGGCAGTTTTTATCGGTAATGGAAAAACCAGATGTAGATAGTATAGAAGGGCTATCTCCAGCTATTTCTATTGAACAAAAATCTACTTCACATAATCCTCGTTCGACGGTTGGCACTATTACCGAAATTTATGATTATTTAAGACTGTTATTTGCCAAAGTAGCAGAGCCAAGGTGCCCCAAACATAATATAACATTGGCAGCACAAACTATTAGTCAAATGGTAGATCAATTGTTTGAATTGCCACTTGGTTCCAAGTTAATGTTATTAGCGCCGATTATTCAAGCGAAAAAAGGTGAGTATCATAAGCAACTGGATATTTTGCGTGATCAAGGATTTGTTAGAGCCAGAATAGATGGTGTGGTTTTTGATTTAGATGGTGTTTTACCAAAATTAGATTTTCATAAAAAACATACCATAGAAGTAGTCATAGATCGATTAATGATTAAAGAAGATTATAAAGTTAGATTGGCAGATTCTTTAGCTATAGCGTTAAATCTAACAGATGGATTAGCGGTTGCAGCTATTTTTGATGAATATAATAAAATACAGCAAGAGCTTGAATTTTCCAGTAAATTTGCTTGTAAAAAATGTGGATATAGTATTACAGAATTAGAACCGCGACAATTTTCTTTTAACAGTCCGCAAGGCGCATGTTCGGTTTGTGATGGTTTAGGAGTAAAACAATTTATGGATCCGGAATTGTTAATAGTCGACGATAATTTATCGTTAGCGGCTGGTGCAATTCGCGGGTGGGATCGTACTCATCAATATCATTTTAGTATTTTAGAAAAACTTGCTAAAACTTATGAATTTAGTTTAAGCGTGGCATATAAAAAATTAAACAAAAAAATCAAAGATCTGTTATTAACTGGTGATCTAAATGATGGCGGAGATTTTGAAGGTATAATAAATAATTTAGAAAGACGTTATTTAGAAACTAATTCTGATTATGTTAGAGAAGAGTTGGCAAAATTTTTGAGTAAAAAAACTTGTGTTGAATGTAATGGTAGTAGATTAAATTTAATTGCACGGCATACTTATATTCAAGATGTTAGTTTGCCGCAAATAACTAGATTATCTATAGAAAATACTAAATTTTTCTTTGAACAGCTGCAATTTACTGGAGCCAAATTACAGATTGCTCAAAGAATTTTAAAAGAAATTATAACTAGATTAAATTTCTTAATTAATGTTGGTTTAGAATATCTAACTTTGGATCGTAGTGCAGATACATTGTCTGGCGGAGAGTCTCAGCGTATTCGTTTAGCAAGTCAAATAGGGGCTGGATTGGTAGGGGTTATGTATGTATTAGACGAACCTTCCATAGGGTTACATCCTAGAGATAATGATAGATTAATTAAAACTCTAACTGATTTAAAAGCATTAGGTAATAGCGTTATTGTGGTCGAACATGATTATAATACTATTTTAAGTGCGGATTATGTAGTGGATGTTGGCATTGGAGCAGGAGTGCATGGTGGCGAGATTATTGCTAGTGGTACTCCATCGCAAGTTATGCAAAACGATAAATCGTTAACCGGGAAATATTTGTCTGGAGTAGAATTTATTGCCATACCAAAACATAGGGTTAAACAAGATCTTGAAAAACAATTAATTATATCTGGAGTTAGTGCTAATAATTTACAAAACTTAGAAGTATTTTTTCCAATAGGATTATTTATTTGTGTTACAGGAGTGTCTGGTTCTGGCAAGTCTACTTTAGTTAACGATACTTTATACCCAATTTTGGCAAAAAAATTAAATCGAGCAACTTCGATGCATTTAAACAAAAATGTTACTGTTGAGGGGTTAGAATATTTAGATAAAGTAATAGATATTAGTCAAGATCCAATTGGTAGAACGCCACGTTCTAATCCGGCCACATATACTGGTTTATTTACCAATATTCGAGATTTATTTGCAGCAGTACCAGAAGCTAAGGCACGTGGTTATGCTGCTGGTAGATTTAGCTTTAATGTTAAAGGTGGTAGGTGCGAGGCTTGTAGTGGCGATGGTTTAGTTAAGGTAGAGATGCATTTTTTAGCGGATGTATATGTAATGTGCGATGTATGTGCAGGCAGTAGGTATAATCGTGAAACTTTAGAAATTTACTATAAAGGTAAAAATATATATGAAGTATTAAATATGACAGTAGAAGAAGCATTATTATTTTTTACTGCAATCCCTAGTATAAAGAAAAAGTTATCAACATTGTTAGAAGTAGGTTTGGGTTATATAAAATTAGGTCAAAGCGCTACGACATTGTCTGGTGGCGAAGCACAGAGAGTAAAATTAGCTAAAGAATTATCTCGTCAGGATACAGGTAAGACATTATATATTTTAGATGAGCCGACTACCGGGTTGCATTTTCATGATGTTAAAAGATTATTGCAGATTTTATTTATGTTACGTAATCATGGTAATACTATTATAGTTATTGAACATAATTTAGATGTTGTAAAAACAGCTGATTGGGTTATTGATTTAGGGCCAGAAGGTGGCGATAGAGGCGGTAAAATAGTGGCAGTTGGTACACCGGAAGATCTAGTTAGAAATTTTAAAACAACCAAATCCTTTACTGGAAAGTTTTTAGCAGAGGTAATTAAGTAGCTTTTGTATATTAAAATTTTCACCATTAAAACCGTTGGGCGGATATGCACGTTACGTTATTTTTTAATAAAAACAAGAATTGTGCATATATTGGGATATGCGTTGGCCTACAATTAATTAATGATATCAAGAAAATAAGAATAAAAGCGATTGTGGTTATGGCCAACTTGAACCTATCTCAAGCAGACAAAGAAAGTATAATCAATAGTGCTGAGTCTTTAATTAAATTAGCAGATAGTAGCGGATATACACCTACGTCTGGACCTAACAAAACAGATATCAAACAGGCTGCTAAACAAATAATAGCTATGTTTAGCAAACCAACCGCGGGATTATTTAGTCAAGAAGAAATAAACACTATATTAGATTTTTGCAGGGTTATTAAAGGGCGCGTATATGGTGCAGAGGTTTATAAAAGAAATCACCCAGATATAATGTCAACAACAGCCGCCATGTTCCAAGACGTAAAAAAGATAGAGGACGCTATTTCGTTTTCACTAGAACACGCCAAAAAGATTGCTATTGAAGCGAAAAGACAAGCAGAGATAGCGGAGTTAGAAGCTATAAGAGCAGAACAGCAACGTAAAGCCGAAGAAGCCGCTAAAGAAGTTGTGGTTAGTAAGTTTATAGGAGGTATTGGTGAACAAATAAGACAACTGCAAAAAGCTTTAACACTTGAACAAATCTCAAAAATTGAACAAGCCAAAAAAAGTAGCCAACAAGAATTTTTAAAACAATATCCAGATGCGCTGAGTGATAAAAGAGTACATAAAGCTTTAGAGAATTTTGATAAAAACCTAATAATAGCTAACGATAGAGTACAGGCAGTTATAGATAGGGAAAAAAAAGCTGCAGAGGCTTTACTTTTAGCAAAACTTAAAGAAGAAGAAATTACTGCTGCGATTAAAAAATTTGAACAGCAAGTTAAAGAAGGCATTGGTAAACTTGGAAATCCAAACATAGATATAGATGCCAAGGATAAAGAAATCAAAGATTTCCATACAAAATTGCCTGATATTTTAAGTGCTGCACAGAAAAGAGAGGCAGATAAGATTTTAGGTAGATGGGATAGCGCAACAGTTGAAGCTAGAGAAAGAGTAGGAATTGCTGATGGTGCGATTGCAGAATTTGAACAACATAGCAAAGAAGTTATAAAAAAACTTATAAACCCGCAAGAAACTTTTGATGCAGCTACCATAAAAGCTCGTGAAGATGAACTAGAAATATTAAAAGCAACGTTGCCGAAACTATCTAATGGGCAACAACAAAGAGTAGATAGAGTTTTAGGAAATTTTACTGCTGAAAAAATCGCTACCGAAGGCAGAGTGAAAGTTGCTAATGATTTATTTGAGCAAATTAAATCTGAGGTTCCGACAAGTACTAGAATAGTTGGTGAAACGAACACAACACTTAGCGTTATAGAGTATCAACAATATAAAACAACACAATTAAAAGAAAAAGTTAAATTATTAAATCCAGACCAACAAAAAGCGGTGGTCCAGATTTTTAAAGAGTTCGATGTTGCGGTTGCAGTCAAAGCTAGTGCAGCTAAGGATTTGCTTTCTAAAATTTCAGATGGAGTTCAAGCAGGAACCGCGAAGGTTAATGATGAAGAAGCAACGCATACAGATATAGAAGCTCAAAAAGCTGCAATAAATTTATTAAGAACTGAAGCAGCTGCGTTTAAAGCTTTTTCTCCAGAGCAACAGGAAATAGTAGATAATAGTTTCAAAGCTTTTAACAAAGCAGTTAAAGATAAAAATAAAGCAGCCGCCGTATTTTTGAGTTATATTAGAGGTAAAATTGATGGTTTAACTGCAGATATAGGTAAAACAAATATAAAATTTGAAGATATAAAGCCTATTAAAGAACAAATAGAAAAATTAAAAGAAGAGGAAGTTGCGTTCAAATCTTTAAATTCAGATCAAAAAGCTGCAATAAAAGAACTTTTTACAACATTAGATGAGAAAGTTAAAGGAATAGAATTAAAAATTGCTTATGCAGAGGAAGCCGCAAATAAAGCTGTTATAGAATTTAAACAAAATGTTCGTAATGGTGTCGATAATAAGTTTATAGATCCAAATGTAGCTTGGGATAGCAAAGAGATAGACAAGCTTGATGCAGGAATAAAAGATTTGTATGATAAATTCAAAACATTAAGTTTAAGCGAACCTCAATTAGACGAAGTTAATGATCTGTTGCAAGAGTGGAATGCCGCAGTAGTCGATGTCAAAAAAACAGCACAAGCTGCTGAAGATGGGGTTGCAGCATATAAAGCAAGTGTGGAATCCAAAATTACATTTCTTGAAGATCCAAACACACCTTGCGATACAGCAACAATAAAACAGTTTGTTCAGGAAATAAATTCTTTATCTTTACCAGAAAAATTAAGCGATACACAAATAGCTACGGTGAGGGGTATTTCTAGCCAATGGGATGCTGCAATACAAGCTGCTAATGATAGAGTAAGGGCTGGTGATGATGCAAAAGAAGCATTACTTAACAAGGCAAATAGAGATTTTAAAGCATTTGAAGGTAAAGTTGCTGCAAATACTAGAGCTCTAAAACAGGATATAAATTATGATGATATAGAATTACTTAGATTAGGAATAACTAACTTTGAACCATGGTTATCAAAAGATTTATTAACAAAAGAGCAACAACAAGAAGTAACTGATCTTGTTAAACAGTTTAATACGGATATTAAGATTGCAAAGTTTAAAGCGGATGTTAATAATGTTCTTGAAAGCCTTGGAAAACAAATGGAAGCTAGGACTTTAACTGTTGAAGAAATAAATAAGATTAATGAGCAAATAGTAGAATCTAAAAGCAACCTTTTGTTTAAAGAAACATTGAATTCTGAGCAAAAAGAAGAAATAGATGAGCATTGGAAAAGATTTGATAAAGAACTTGAAATTGCCAAGAAGAAAGTAGCAAAAGATAAAGCAGCCCTTGAAACAGCAGCCACTATTGAACTGGGTGGCGTAGACAAAGCGCCACTTCCGCCACCACCTCCGCCAGCTAAATTAAGTGTATTAAGCAGTTTGTCAAACGCCTTGTCTGAAGTTGATTCGGCTAAATCAATAGTAAAGTATGATACTGAAAATCAAGATTGGAATGCAGCAACTTTCAATAAGGAAAATGTAGTGGCGTTATTTAATGAAACAGCTCTAAAGTTAACTGTAGCTGACCTGGCATTTTCTTCCCCCAAAAAAATGCAATTTTTAGCAGATGATAAAGGCGATTTAAACCCAAATCACATCTTAGCTACGGTATTGGTTTTGCAAGAGGTATCTAAGTCTAACCAACTACAAGCAGAAGGCAGTAAAAATCGTGATCTTCCTATAACTCTTAGAAATTTTGAAGATAAAGCTTTATTAGAGGTTTTAACGAATTTTAATGCGCAACTTTTTAGTAACAATGATAGTGCAACTAAAGACTTACGTTCTATAAGAATTAATTATGTTGGAGAAAACGAAGATTTGCAAAAACTAGTTGATGCGCATAATGCAATTCATGATCATTTATTAAAGGGCAATGAGACTATAGATTCTGACTTAAAACATAAATTTGAACAACAAAAAAATAAAATTAGTCAGTCTATAACAACACCGAGTAAAGACGGTGTTCCAGCCTCAGACATGCCTAAGGTTGTTGCTATGCCCAAAGTCTAAGGTGTTTAATGGATGTTCATTCACTCAAGTAGAATTTATTGTTGTTTTTTTCAAATAAAACCATAATTGTTCCTCGTAGTTGTAGGCCGATATCCTACAATTAATTAATAGGAACAAGAAAATAAGAATAATAATTTAATAAAAACAGTGCAATTGCGCGTGTTGCGCATTAATAATAAAAAACGGTAGACATTATTTATGCCATCTAAAAAAAAGCCAGAACCAAATACAGATGAACAAGCTCCGGAATTGATGGAGGAGTTAGGAGCATTGGATTCGGACCAAGATAATGCTGAAGGCGCAACACTATCTTCCAGAGCAGCATTCATGCAATACGCACCGATGCGGGATTTGATGAGACAGTTTTTGAAAAAAGCTAGGAATGGAAAAGTTGATGAAGAGGTATCTACGTTGTTCAGAGAAAAAGCAGGAAGATTTATATTAGAAATATTACAAAAACCCGAAACAAAAGACCTGTCACAAGAACGATTGAATAGCAAACTAGAAAAATTTATAAACAAAGTTGAAGAAATATCTGCTAATGCCACAAAGCCCCCACGTGCTGCAACAACAGGCCCAACGCTAATATTAACTGAAGAAGAAGCTGAAGAAGAAGCTGAAGAAGAAGCCACAAAAAAATCCACATTTGACACTAAATATGCAAATGCGTGGAGCGAAATTAAAAAATCTGGCGGATTAATTGTAAAGTATGATACTCCGGTTGGGGCAGCATTTGATAAAGATAATTTGACTCATCTGCTTAAAAATACTATTAAAGAGAAGCCAAAAAAAAGTGATATTGAGGATAGCGCTACGCCGACGGCAGTAGCTGTGGTTAAAGAATCAGTTAAATTTAAAGACTTATCTAATCAAGTAATTCCTGATGACAATCCTAATCCAAAGAAAATACAGTTTAAAACGCCAGACCAAACTAACTCGGGAGAGAAAAAAGATCACATATCTGCTACAGTATTAACTTTGCAAGGAGTGGCAATTTCTAATAAAACACAAGGTAAAAATTGTGAAGTAACTGTTAACGATTTTGAAGATGAAAATTTAATAAAAATTTTACATAAATTTAATAAAGCACTTTTTAGGGCTCATGCTAGCGATAATCCAGCATTGCAAGACTTACTTTCTGTAAAAATTAATTATAAAGAAAACAGTGATCCTTTAAGTGCTAAAGTAAAAGAATTAGTTGATGCACATAATGCAATCCATGCAAGTTTAAAGAAAAATGGCAAAATGGATAAGGATTTAAAAAAGGCGTTTCAAGATAAATTAGCTAGTATAGAGCAAGGTAGTAAACCAGTGGTGTCTAGAGAAAAAATATTTAATATGGGACCAAAAATTTCTCCTGTTGAGCCTGCTCCTGCAGGGGAGACGACTTCTGCGGCATCGCCAGCAGCGTTCAAAGTAGTAGGTAGTAAGCCACCCACTGGTAAATAGCTTAAACTTTTACGGCTGAACATTCATTTGTGTTTATTGTGAAAATCTTTAGAATATATAAATATATTTAGTATTAATAATATATAATAGAGATATCTTACATAAAACTCAGGATTTAAATATGCCAGTTAGTGCTAGTTGCGAAGAAACCGAAATAAAAACCTGTATGCAATTAAAGGGTGGTTTATTTACATTAACTACCTTACAAATTTTAAATAACGACCTACGAGCATTGGAAGAGCAGTTAGATGCAAAAATCCAACAGGCGCCAAATTTTTTTAATAATGCACCTATGGTTATTGATTTATATCATTTATCCGAAAATTCTGAGTTTATTGATTTTGGTGTGCTTAAAAAGATTTTAATCAAGAAGAATGTAATTCCAGTTGGAGTAAAAAATGCTAATGTAACTTTACAAAAATTAGCAGTGGAAGCTAATTTAGCTATTTTAAGATCTAATAATAGTTTCGAAAATCATAGTAAATATCCTGGTAGTCAGAGTCAGACAAGTCAAATAGCTAAAGACGAAGATAATGTTAAAGATGTAAGTATAAGTTCTAGCGGGAATACTAGCTTAAAACCAGTAAAAAATAAGTTAATTGCCGCACCGATTAGATCTGGACAACAAGTTTATGCTCCAGATGGCGATGTTACGGTAATAGGCTCAGTAAGTAATGGAGCAGAATTATTAGCAGATGGTAATATTCATGTATATGGTCCGTTACGCGGTAGAGCATTAGCTGGTTTAAATAATAATACTCAAGCTAGAATTTTTTGTACTAGCTTAGAAGCAGATTTGATTTCTATTGCTGGACAATTTAAAATTAGCGAAAATATTGAACCAAAATTTTGGAAAAAACCGGTACAAATTCAATTGTTTGAAGGTAAACTGTTAATTACAGAATTTTGATATTAAAATAAAAGTTATACTAAATGCATATGAGTTTTCGGTGTTTTAAAATTAAAAGGCTGTTTGTCTGAGCCTTGCGGAGCAAGGCGAGTTTACAGCTTTTTAATTTTAGAATACCGAAAATTTATATGTGTTTAGTATATATAGTAAATAAAATAAATAAAAATTAAGGAAGAAAACCTTGAATAATTTAAAATCCCAAGTAATTGTGGTTACATCCGGTAAAGGTGGAGTTGGAAAGACTACAACTAGCGCTGCCCTTAGCGCCGAATTAGCTAATCGTGGCTTTAAAACAGTAGTTATAGACTTCGATGTTGGATTAAGAAATTTAGATTTGGTAATGGGCTGCGAACGTCGCGTTATTTACGATATCATTAATGTTATTAATGGCGAATCTAGCCTTAATCAAACTTTAATAAAAGATAAACGACAACCAAATTTATTTATTTTGCCAGCTTCTCAAACTAGAGATAAAGATGCTTTAACTAAAGAAGGCGTGGCTAAAATAATCGAAGAATTACGTAAAGACTTTAGATTTATTATTTGTGATTCTCCAGCAGGCATAGAACGTGGGGCTCTTATGGCGCTATATTTTGCTGACGAAGCTATTATAGTAACTAACCCGGAGGTATCGTCGGTAAGAGATTCGGATCGAATTATTGGGGTGTTAAATAGCAGAACTAAGCTAGCTGAAGAAAACAAAGAAATTATTAAGCATTTATTAATAACTAGATATTCTACAAATAGAGTTAAAAAAGGTGAAATGTTAAGCGTTAACGATGTACGAGAAATTTTAGCAATCCCATTGTTAGGCATAATACCAGAATCTGAGGCAGTATTAACTGCTTCTAATCAGGGGATCCCAATTACTTTGGAACAAAAACCAAGTAATGCCTGTAAAGCCTATAGGGAAGCGGTTGCTACTTTATTAGGAGAAAAAACCGCACCAAACACCTCTTCGACCATTAGAAAAATTTTAGTAAATATTGGGCTTGTTAAGGATTGTGTATGAGTATTTTTGATTTTTTCTTAAATAATCGTAGAACTGCACAAAAAGCTAAAGAAAGATTACAAATATTGGTTTCTCACCAGAGAACTAAAAATGGTAATTTAGATTTTATTCCACAGTTACGACAAGAATTAATAAATGTTATTAGTAAATATGTATCTATTGATAACGATCAAATTCAAGTTGAATTGCAGCAAAATGAAAATTGCTCGATTTTAGAGTTAAATATTACTTTAAATTCTCCGGAATTAGTTGGATCTTAAATTTTAGCGTCTGCTTGTGATGCAATAGGAACTTTGTTAATTAATTCTATTTCTTGGGTAGAGATTTTAGCTCTATATGCCATAATTTCTACGCCTTGTTCTACAGCATAAGCAACTTTTTTACTGTATTCTGGATCTTTGTCAGTAAATTTTAAAATTTTAACGCCAGAGTGTAGTACGCAATATAATAATACTGCACGATGGCCTTGTTTTTTTCTTAGTATTAAATGCTCTAAACTGCGATCTGCGAATTTTGTTAAAGGGAATATTCCTTCGTATTGTTCGTTGCTATAAATTACATGTTCTAAGCATACGTAGCATTGAGTTAAAGGGTGTAATAGTTGTATTGGACTTTGTTCTAGAACTAAAAACGGCATAGAATCTTGTTCGTATTTGAGTTCTGGATTCAATACTTTATAATTAGCTAACTCTTTAATGTGACCATACTTAATAGCCTCTATTACTAGTTTTTTTATTATCTCTGGATTGATACTTACTAAAAAGCCACCGTTAACTTCAACTAGCTCTAGAGTTGGTAGGCAGTGGTCTTCGTAGGGCGCAGAAAACCATAATTGGGTGCCTAGTATATCGCAGCCAACTAATGGGCCTAAGTTAGGGCAACGAAGCATAATGCGGCGTTTAGATTGTAAAACAACTTCCATTAAAAAACTAATGGGACGTTTTAATAAAGTGGCCTCGGTTAATTGACTGTGGTATTTCATACTTTATTTTTCGGCATAAAAAAAATAAGCTTAACTAAAAAATTCAATAAAAATTGTTGGATCTACATGTTATCTTGTTGATATATCCCTGGTATTTTGCTATAAATCATAATTTTATTAATGGTGTGGAGGATTGGGTGCAATGGTAGCTAAAGTTAAAAACAGTAAAAGTAAAGTTAAAAAGTCTAGTAAAGTAGTTAAAAAAGCGGCAAAAGCTAAAAAAATTACTAAGAGTTTAAAAAAACCTAATAAGGTTGTTGCTGCTAGGGCAAAAGCTAAAATAAAAACTAAGGTTAAAGCAAAATCTAAAGCAAAAGTTAAGGTAACTACATCTAAAGTAAAATCTAGACCACAATCCAAACCTAAATTGAAAACTATTTCTACAGCAGCATCTAAGAAAAAGAAGGGGATAACCATTAGTATTAAGCCAGTTAAAAAAGCAGCAGAAGTTAAAAAATCTACAATTAAATCTTCTAGTGTTGCTAAGAAAAAACCATTGTTAAATAACGTTCAAAATAGTTTAACTACACCACAAGATATTTTTGCAGAGCATGGTTTTGGATGTCATGTAGGTCATGCAACTCATCATGCAGAACATGATTTTACAGAGAAAAAACAACATCACATTGCTTCAACCAATACAGATCCGTTATTATCTGGTCCAACTAGTAAATTTGAGCCGTATCGTATACATACTACCGAAGAATATATGAACGAACAACAATTACAGCATTTTACTAATATTTTAGAATCTTGGAAGCAAGATTTAATGGTAGAAGTTGATCATACTATTACTGAAATGAAAGAAGCAGATATATTGGCCGATCCTAATGATCGGGCTACCCAAGAAGAAACTTTCAATTTAGAATTAAGAGCTAGAGATCGTGAAAGAAAATTAATAAAAAAGATCGAAACAGCGTTAAAAAAAATTAAAGATCATGAATATGGGTATTGCGATTCTTGTGGCGTAGAAATCGGTGTTAGGCGTCTAGAAGCTAGACCAACTGCAACTTTATGCATCGAATGTAAAACCTTGGCAGAAATGAGAGAAAAAAGGGTATAGTGTTTGGCTACTTTAAGTGTTTGTATAGTTACTGAAAACGAAGAACGTAATATAGAAGCTACTTTACAAACAGTTAGTTTTGCCAATGAGATTATTATTGTAGATTCTTATAGTTCAGATCGTACTGTAGAGATATGTAAAAAATATACCGATCAAATTTATTTAAATACTTATCAAGGTTGTGGGATCCAAAAAAAAATTGCTTTAGAAAAGGCTACTAAAGAATGGGTATTAATATTAGATGCTGATGAAAGATTATCTGTGGAACTACAACAAGAAATCCAAGAAGTTATTAATAGTTCTACAGAATATTCTGGTTTTATTATTCCGTTTCAAACTTTCTATTTGGGTAAAGCTATAAAATTTGGTGATTGGTATAAAGAACGGCATTTAAGGTTATTTAAACGGGATAAAGGACAAATTACAGCTAAGATTGTGCATTCTAGTTTGGAAGTAGATGGAAAAATAAGTAATTTATATAATTATATTTTACATTATTCTTTTCCAACTGTTGAAAGAGTATTACATAAGATTAACGATTATTCTACTTTGGGAGCTAAAGAACGATTGCAAGCTGGTGAAAAAGCTAATATTTTTACTGCTATTTTACATGGTATGTTTGCTTTTTTGCGAGGTTATATTTTTAAACTAGGTTTTTTAGATGGTAAATATGGATTTATGTTAGCTATATCTAATGCTCAGGGTTCGTATTATAAATATATTAAATTAATGTTGCTTAATTGAACCAGAAAACTCAGCGTTAATAGTGTAGATTTAACTCTAAATATTGATCAACTGCAGTTTTAAAGGCCTCCATAAGATGTTGTGTTTGTTCCGCCTGAAAAACTATTAAGCAATCTTTATTTATAACCTCCCCGTAAAAACAACCGGAACGGCCAATATAGGTAATTTTGGCAATAAAGTCTTTATATTTTAACATATAACTCACCCGTATTATGAAAACTCATGCGCATTCAGTATTTCTTTCTTAGGGGAGTTATGGTGGCCAGAGAGGGAATTGAACCCACGACACAAGGATTTTCAGTCCTCTGCTCTACCAACTGAGCTATCTAGCCAGAATATTTTTTTAAATAATAAAAATCACATTAAACCTTACAGTGATTGTTGAAGTCAAGATCAAAAAAAAACTACCCGGCCATAAATTGGGCCGGGCAAAGGTGTTGAGAGGGTATTATTATTTATGAGCCATTTCTTTTAAGCCCTTTAGAGGAATAATTCTTACTCTTCTAAAAGCTGGCTTTGCCTTAAATACGGTAGATTCGCCAGTAAATGGATTTATGCCGGTACGTGCTTTTCTAGCAGGCATTTTTCTAACAACAATTTTAAAGGCTCCAGGAAGGATAAATTTTTCTGGTCCACCTTTTTTTACGTGTAGTCCCATTATATGGCAAAAAGTATCTAGAATTGTAGATATTTGCCTTTTATTTAATTCAGCGTGTTCTGCTAAAGTGGACAATAATTTAGATTTATTAAAAGCAGCATCTACTTTTTCTAAAGGAGCCTTTGGAGCTATAGCCTTGGTAGGTTTATGAGAAAGTTTAACTGCATTTTTTACGCTTCTTAATAAACTAGCAAATTTACTTTTTGGTTTAGTAGTTTTTTTAGTGATCTTAGCTTTTTTTACCTTATGTGTTACTGGTTTCTTTTTAGAAACTTTTTTCTTAACTCTGGTAGCTGCCATGCAAAATTCTCCTCTAATTAAGTATTAAAATTAAAAATATAATTATGCAATATAGCATAGCTATATTGTTTTGCCTAGAGAAAATATACTGCACACACACTTGAGATGCGCTCAGTATATATTACTTGTGGCTTTTATTGAGATGCTTAATAAAAACAGTAGGGCAGCACTAATTACGATTGCAGGGCCAGTCGGAATATCCCATATTAAAGAAGCAATTATTCCTAAAATAATTGTTATGCAACCGAATATGCTACCTAAAATGGCCATTTGGGTAGGGCTTTTAGCCCAAATTTTAGCTATGGCGCTAGGGATAATTAATAATGCATTTATTAACAATACACCAACCAATCGTATTGTTACTGCAAAAATTAGGGAGACTAAAATGGTAAAAATCCACTTAATTTTGGTTTCGTTGATACCTTCGGTTATGGCTAATTCTTTATGAATGGTAATAAAAACTAATTTGTCCCATAAGAATATTAGGCTGCCAATAACTAGTATATCAATTAAATAAATACATATTAAATCAAGGTTATTTATAGATAAAATATCGCCATATAAATAGCCAAGTAAATCTATTCTAATATTAGCATTTTTAGATAAGGTTATTGATATTAGACCTAAGGCTAGAATAGTGTGCGATAAGATACTTAACACTGTATCGTTAGTAAAATTTTTATTACTGGAAATTGTCGTTAATAATATTGCTATTAATAAACAAGTAAAAATTAAGCCGTAATAAATATTAATATTTAAAAGGGCGGCAATGCTAACCCCTAATAAAGTAGCATGTGCTAGGGTATCTCCAAAATATGTCATACGTCGCCAAATCATTAAACTACCAATTGGTCCAGATATAATTGCTATGCCAATGCCAGCTAGTAAAGCAGTAATAATAAAGCTATGCATGTTGATGATCATGATGATGTGGATAAATTGCTAGTTTTGTCATGTGTTCGCCAAATAATTGAATAAATTCTGGATGTTGACTTACTGCCGTAGGTAAGCCGTGACAGCAAATATGTTTATTTAAACAAATAACAGAATTTATTCCAGACATTACTATATGTAAATCATGAGAAGCCATTAAAATTGCGCAATTTAATTGTTGTTGTAAATACGAGCATAATTTATAAAACTCTGCTTGGCCGTTTAAATCTATACTTTGGGTTGGCTCGTCTAATATTAATAAATTTGGCTTATTATACAATGCTTTAGCTAATAGGATTCTTTGTAGCTCTCCGCCGGATAATTTATGGATTGATTTATTTAATAAATGTTCAATTTTTAATTCTGTATTTAAACCTGTATTGTCAGTATTAAATGGCTTTTTAGTTTTATTATTTAAATTTAGAAATTTTGACACAGTGATAGGTATTTGTTCTGGAAAGCTAATTTTTTGCGGTACATAACCTATTTTTAAACTTGGATGTTTAACAATATTACCAAAGCTTGGTTGGATAAAGCCTAAAATAGTTTTAATTAAAGTAGATTTACCGGCTCCGTTGGGCCCTATTATCGTAATAATTTGTTTTGAATATATATCAAAATTAATGTTTTTTAATATTTTATATTCATTAAAATTAATGTTAAGATTCTGTATGCTTATTAATTTATTTTCCATAGTTGTTTTATTTATTAATGTTTTATTTAGTACCAGTCTTTTAGCCGAACAATCTACTAAACCTACTAATATTCGTGTAATAGCTACTATTAAACCATTATATAATTTAACTGCCGCTATAATGCATAATACCAAAAATAAACCATTATTGTTATTAAATGGTAATGTTTCTCCACATGATTATGCTCTAAAACTAAGCGATGTGGAAGTCATTAAACAAGCAAATTTGATTGTTTGGGGTGGGCCAGACTTAGAATTTTTTTTGACTAAACTGTTAAAAAAGCCATCATTAGCTAATAAACTACTTACTATCCAGACTTTAAAGAACATTAATAAATTGTCGTTTAGAAAAAGTACTCAATTAGACGAGCATTTATGGTTATCGCCAGATAACGCTAAAGTTATTGTAGAGGCAATAACGCAAAATCTAATAACATTAGATCCGGCGAACGCTAATCAATATTTAACTAATAAACGACGATTTTTAACAAAATTATCTTTTGTAGATTTGCGCATTAGAACTAAATTATACGAAATATCCGGGCAATCTTATGTGGTTTTTCATGATGCTTATCAATATTTCGAAAAATTTTATGGATTAAAACAACCGTTAGTAATTAGTGATCATCCAGAACTACCGCTCAGCATGCAACGTATGATCTCTATTCACGATTCAATTAAAAAACATCAGATTAAATGCTTATTTAAAGAACCACAATTTAATCCTAAAATGTTAGATTTTTTGTTAGAAACTACTGCTACAACAGAAAAATTAAAAATAGGGATCTTAGATCCATTAGGTTCAGATCAAGATTTAGGTGTCGATGGTTATTTTAAATTATTAAATAATTTATCTGATGGGTTATATAGCTGTTTAAAATAAGTTTATATATTAATATTAATGCCGACTAACTGCTTCTATGCCTTTACGACGATTTTTACGGATAGAAGTTGAGGTTGATTTCCTAGTAACAGGTTTTTTCTTTAATAAAACAGGCTTAGGTATGCTTTGTAAAGCAATTTCTAAGACTTGATCAATCCAATTAACTGGAACGATTTTTAAGTCTTGAGAAATGTTTTCTGGTATTTCTTTTAAATCATGCATATTTTCTTCTGGAATAATTACTGTAGAGATCCCAGATCTTTTGGCTGCCAGTAATTTTTCTTTTAAACCACCAATAGGTAGTACTTTACCGCGTAAAGTTATTTCGCCTGTCATTGCTACATCTTTTTTTACTGGAATATTAGTAAATAACGATACTAATGCTGTACACATAGCGATCCCAGCGGATGGACCATCTTTTGGCGTCGCTCCTTCAGGAACATGGATATGTACATCGTGTTTTTTATAAAAATTATTAGCTATGCCTAGAGAAGTTGCTCTATTTCGGACGACCGTCATGGCTGCTTGGATAGATTCTTGCATAACTTCGCCTAGTTGTCCGGTACGCGTTACTTTACCATCGCCAGCAATTTTGGCAGCTTCTATAGTTAGAATTTCTCCGCCAACTTCAGTCCAAGCTAACCCAGTTGCTTGCCCAATCCAGTCTTTTTCGTGGCCTGCTTCATTAGTGATTTGTCCAAACCTATAACGCCTTACTCCTAAATATTTTTCTAAATCGTTTGCGGTTAGAGAATAGTTAGTAGTTGCTTTGTCTGATAATAAGCTTTTAACAACTTTACGACATAATTTAGAAATTTCTCGTTCTAAATTACGGACTCCAGCTTCTCTAGTGTAATAATTAATTATTTCGACCGTTGCATCATCAGAAAGGTGTAGTTCGTTATGGCGTAAGCCAGTTGCTTTCATTTGTTTAGGTAATAAATATTTTTTAGCAATGTTTAATTTTTCGTCTTGAGTGTATCCGGAGATCCAAATTATTTCCATACGATCCAATAATGGAACAGGAATATTTAAAGAATTAGCAGTAGCTATAAACATTACTTTGGATAAGTCGTAGTCAACTTCTAAATAATGATCGCTAAAAGTATTATTTTGTTCAGAATCTAAAACCTCTAGTAAAGCAGAAGCTGGATCACCACGAAAATCTGTAGACATTTTATCTATTTCGTCTAATAAGAATAGAGGATTGTTAACTTTTGCTTTACTTATTTTTTGAATAATTTTGCCTGGCATGGCCCCAATATAGGTACGCCTATGACCACGGATTTCTGCTTCGTCTCTAACTCCGCCTAGAGATACGCGCAAGAATTTTTTCCTAATAGCTCTAGCTATAGATTCACCTAAAGATGTTTTACCAACTCCAGGAGGTCCAACTAAGCAAATTACTGGCCCTTTAGGTCTTTTGACGCGCATTTGTACTGCTAAATATTCTATAATACGTTCTTTGACTTTTTCTAAACCATAGTGATCTTTTTCTAAAATATGTTGGGCAAAAGCTAAATCATTACTTGGTTTAGTACTTTTTTTCCATGGCACGTTTAATAAACAATCAATATAATTACGACTGACCGTAGCTTCTGCAGACATAGCGGGCATTAATTTTAATTTGTTTAATTCGCTTAAAGCTTTTTCTTTTGCTTCGATAGTCATTTTGGATTTTGAAATTTTTCTACGTAAATCATCTATTTCGTTGCCACTTGCCTCGTCCATTTCGCCTAATTCTTTTTGAATGGCTTTCATTTCTTCGTTAAGGTAGTATTGTCGTTGGCTTTTTTCCATCTGCTTTTTAACGTTAAATTCAATTTTACGTTTTATTTTTAGAATATCTAATTCGTTTTTCATGACTCCGATTAAATATTCGATACGTTCTGATAATTTTTCTAATTCTAGAATTTGTTGTTTTTCATTTACTTTAATTAATAAATGAGCAGCAATAGTATCTACTAAGCGAATTGGATCGTTAATATTTAATAAAGACGTAACGATTTCTGATGGTAATCGTTTATTTAATTTTACGTAACTTTCAAATTGAGTGATTAATGATTTAATTAATATTTCTAGTTCTTTACCAATAGCTACCTGAGTATTGGTTAGCATAACATCTGCTACAAAAAAAGGTTCTGTTTTTTGACAGGTAATCATTTTGCCACGTTGGATCCCCTCTACTAACACCTTAATAGTAGAATCTGGAAGTTTTAATAACTGTAATACCCTAGAAACTGTGCCGACTTTATATAGATCGTCAATATTAGGATTATCGTGGGAAGATTCTTTTTGTGCTACTAATAGGATGCGTTTATTGCCAGTCATAGCATCTTCTAAGGCTTTTACGGATTTATCTCTACCAATAAATAAAGGAATTACCATATGTGGATACACAACTACATCCCGTAATGCCAACATTGGCATACTTTCAATGTTGTTATGAGACTCTTGATCTAATAATTCCTGGTCGCTCATAGGGTTTATTTAGCCTCGTTTAGTTATATCTGAGTTAATCATAGATTGAGGTTGAGATTGATTGGTAAATATTAGAATTGGATCAGACTTACCTTCAATAACGGAAACATCTACTAATACTTTATTAACATTAATCATCGATGGCAGTTCGTACATGGTGTTTAATAATACATTTTCTAAGATTGAACGTAACCCTCTGGCTCCAGATTTACGTTGCATAGAACGTTTAGCAACTAAATGTAAAGCATCCTCACGAAATTCTATTTCTACGCCTTCCATTTTAAATAATTTTTTATATTGTTTAATTAAAGAATTTTTTGGTTCAGTTAAAATTTTAAGTAAAGCTGTTTCGTCTAATTCATCTAAAGTAGCAACTACGGGTAAACGGCCTACAAACTCTGGGATTAACCCATATTTAATTAAATCTTGTGTTTCTACATTGTGAATTATTTTACCAGACATTTCATTTTCTGTAGTTTTAGAGCTAATATCTGCAGAAAAACCAATTCCACTAGCATTAGTTCGTTGTAAAATAATTTTATCTAAACCGGAAAAAGCCCCGCCACAAATAAATAAAATTTTAGAGGTGTCTACTTGAATAAATTCTTGTTGAGGATGTTTACGTCCGCCTTGTGGTGGTACCGAGGCTATGGTTCCTTCAATAAGTTTTAACAATGCTTGTTGTACGCCTTCTCCAGAAACATCGCGAGTTATGGAAGGATTTTCTGATTTTCTACAGATTTTGTCTATTTCGTCTATATAGACAATACCAGTTTGTGCTTTTTCTACATCGTAATCACATTTTTGTAATAATTTTTGAATAATATTTTCAACATCCTCACCTACATAACCAGCTTCAGTTAAAGTGGTAGCGTCAGCAATAGCAAATGGTACGTTTAACAATCTGGCCAAGGTTTCAGCCAATAAAGTTTTACCTGAACCAGTAGGACCAATTAATAAAATATTACTTTTTCCTAATTCAACATCATTATCTATATTTGTTCCTTTAGGGTTGACTAATTGTAATTTTTTATAGTGATTATACACAGCAACAGCTAGAATTTTTTTAGCTGTTGCTTGACCGATTACATATTGATCTAGAACGGTTAAAATTTCTTTTGGTGCATATAAAGACAGATTGTTATTAGCATCTAGTTTGTTTTTAGGTATTTCTTCACAAATTATATCGTTACATAATTCGACACATTCGTCGCAAATAAATACAGAAGGCCCAGCTATAAGTTTTTTTACCTCATGTTGACTTTTACCGCAAAAAGAGCAGTAAAGTAACTTTATTGAACTACCACGTTCTTTTTTTTCAACCATATTAAAAATATACCCTTAGTTAATTTAAGCCAACTGTTTACATTATAATATTAATATTATTAGAAGATCTATTGTAGTTATATATATTGTATAAGCACTCAATATAAAATCATATTTGTCTCGTTTCTAACACATGATCTACTATGCCGTATTGTTTAGCTTCTAATGCGCTCATAAAGTTATCTCTATCTGTATCTTTTTCTATTCGTTTTAATTCTTGACCTGTATGTTTAGCGCAGATTTCGTTTAATCGTTTTTTTAAGGACAAAATTTCTTTGGTATGAATTTCAATATCGCTAGCTTGTCCTTGAAAACCACCTAATGGTTGATGCATCATTACTCTAGAATTTGGTAATGCAAAACGTTTATGTTTGGCCCCGCCTAGTAATAACATTGCGCCCATGCTGCAAGCTTGACCAATACATAAAGTACTAACATCTGGTTTTATAAATTGCATAGTATCGTAAATTGCCATACCAGCAGTAACGACGCCACCAGGAGAATTGATGTATAAAGATATATCTTTATCTGGATTTTCTGATTCTAAGAATAATAATTGAGCAACGATTAAATTGGCCATATGCTCTTCAACAGTACCAACTAAAAAAATTACCCGTTCTTTTAGTAACCTAGAATAAATATCATAAGCACGTTCCCCACGATTAGATTGTTCTATTACCATAGGTACTAAAGTACTAAGCCTAGTATTATTACTATTTTTAATTAGATAATCGTATTCCATGTATACTTGCTCCCATTAGCTCTTATTTAGTTCTTCAAAACTCAATAATAGTTCTGTTTTAGTAACTTTAGCTATTATAAAATCTATTGCTGTATTAGTTAACATAGAATTTATAATAGAATTTTTCATATTATTATATATATTTTTATACTTGGTAGTTGATAATTTATTTTGAAATAAAAAGCTTAGTTCTTTAAGTTTTTGGTTTAAAAGATTTTCGTTTGGCTGCAAGTTATTGATCTTGATAACTTCTCGCAATAATAAAGATAAATGAACATTTTTATATGCTTGTTCTTTTAGTTCGTTTATTGTTTGAACATTTAATTCTTTAATATTAATTCCTTGTTCTTGGTTACGTTGTTTAAATAATCTTTCTAAATGTTGTTGTTCTTCAATTAGTAACTTATTAGGCAATTCTATAGGATAAGTTTTTAATAGAAGCTCGCTTAATTGTTCACGTTCTTTTTCTATAGTTATTTGGACTATATATTTTTCCATGTTAGATTTAATTTTTGAACGGATCTGAGATACATCGTTATCTTGTATCCCTAAAGATTTGGCAAATTCTTCGTTTAGCTCTGCTAATGGTTTTTCTTCGATTTGCTTTACAGTAATATTAAACGTTACTGATTTGCCGGCTAAAGAGTTTTCGGCATAATCTGTTGGAAACTGTAACTTTAATTCTACTGTTTCGCCAGCCTTAGTACCTACTAAGCCAGATTCGAAGCCATCGATAAATTGTTCGCTACCAATTTCAACAATAGTATCTTTGCCCTGGTTATCAGGAAATTCTTTACCATCGATAAAACCAATAAAATCTACAGTTAAGAAATCACCAGTTTTTGCTGTTCGATTTTCTACTATAATTTTTTTACCAAGTTGTTGGCGTAAAGTTACCAAACTGTTATCGATATCTTTTTCGGTTATTTCTACTTTGGGGGTATTAATTTGTAAGTTTAAAAAATCATTATCAAATTTAATTTCTGGATATACTTCTAAAGTAAAAACACATTCTATATCGGTATTAGCGTTATTATTAGTTTCGTCTTTTACCTGTTCTAATGAAATTTCTCCAACTGGATAAAGCTGATTTTCTGAAAGTGCTTGATTAAGCCCGGCATCAATTGCTTCACTTAATACTTCTTTTCTTACTTCGGTACCATATTTTTCGTTAATTAATTTAATAGGCACATGACCAGGGCGAAAACCATTTAATTTTACCTGGTTAGAAAGCTTTTTTATTTTATTAGAAACAAGTTCATTAATTTTAGTTGCTGGAATAGCAACCTTAATTTTTCTACCTAAATCACTAGTTTTTTCTACAATTATTTGCATTTTAATAACCTATATTTTTGCGAAAGGAGAGACTCGAACTCTCATAGGTTGCCCCGCTGGAACCTAAATCCAGTGCGTCTACCAATTTCGCCACTTTCGCTAATCTTAATAAAACTTATCTCTTTTTTTGGGCCGTGTAGGGATCGAACCTACGACCCGCTGATTAAGAGTCAGCTGCTCTACCAACTGAGCTAACGGCCCTAATTAGCAATTATTGTGCACATTTCTATTCTAAAAAACAACACCTCACCCCCGTCCCCTCTCCCGTAATGGGAGAGGGGAGCGGTTGAAAAATCTTATTTTAACTTGGGGTGAACGAGGGGAATCGAACCCCCGACAACTGGAATCACAATCCAGGGCTCTACCAACTGAGCTACGATCACCATAAATCTTGCGCGTCCGACAGGGATCGAACCTGTAACCGCTGGCTTAGAAGGCCAGTGCTCTATCCAATTGAGCTACGGACGCTACTTACGTTATTTAACTTAACGTGGTCGATACAGATCCAACCTACTAATTTAATAAAAACTTTTATATTCGGGGTAGAGGGATTTGAACCCCCGACACCCTGCTCCCAAAGCAGATGCGCTACCAGACTGCGCTATACCCCGTTAAATTATCAACATGATACAAGAGCTACTATATTTTGGTCAAACTATTTTAAACAATCATTTGTGGAACATAAGTAATTTGGTACTATAGTAGGATTATGTTAAAGAAATTATCTTGGTTATTGTTAATAGTGCCTAGTATGGTTGTTATGGCTAAACCTTTAAAAACCGAAGAAGATCGGGTAGCCTATAGCCTTGGGCATGTAGCTGGTGAGCATATTAAATCTCAAATAAAAGAGGGTATAGCTATAAATCCAGAAATTTTTATCGAGGGAGTAAGAGATAGTATGCAAAATAAATCACAGCTTAGTGAAGATGATATTATTAAAGCATTGAATGTACTTAAAACTAAGCAAATTGAACACAATAAAAAGAATCTTCACAGTAAAGCTACTTTAAATTTAAAAACAGCTAAAGAGTTTTTGGAACAAAATAAGCAAAATAAAAATATTGTTGAGTTAGCTAATGGTCTTCAATATCAAATTATAGAATCAGGTGATGGTACTGCAGTGTCGCCCAAACAAAACGATAAAGTTAAAGTAGCATATCGGGGTATGTTGTTAAATGGTACGGAATTCGATAGTTCTTATAATCGGGGAGAACCTGCGGTTTTTGAGTTAAAAATGCTCATTAAAGGTTGGCAAGAAGCGTTATTGCTTATGAAACCAAAAGCTAAATGGAAGATTTTTGTCCCGCCAGAGTTAGCGTATGGTAGAGAAGGTGCTGGCCCAATGATTGAACCAAATTCTGCGTTAATTTTTGATATAGAGTTATTAGCGGTTAATCCTTCTTGAGATTAAGTAGCTTCAAAGTTTCTGGTGATCCATAAAAAATAGCATGTTGATATTGGTTTTTAGCTTCCTGTAAACCTAAAAGGATCATTTTTCTAACAAAAGAAGTATTTGTGTCGTTTGGGTTTTTTTCCAGGGCAATTATTTGACTCCATTCTTTAAAAGATAAATATTGTTTGGTGTTAAAATAATCAATAAAAATTCCTAATAAATAATAAGCGTTGTTTTTAGCAAAACAAAATGGGGAGTCATTTGTAGCAGAAATAGTCCATCTATATAAATTTATTCCAGTAATGCAGGGGGTATTGTAAGCAGCATAACAAGGTTGGTCTTCTATTAAAACACTATTATTAATATCTTCGTCGTCTTTTAAAATTATAGATAAATCTTTTACTGCATAATGAAATTCTTTTAAGCTTTCTTGTCCTTTTCTAAGATGATGACTTGAAAAAACATCAAATTGGCCAGAAGTTTTTAATTGTTGATAATATTCTTTTCCTAGGGTATCTGATAAT
>Ga0208691_1000001_pt1 | contig 235178 bp, 250 predicted proteins | sample June2015DPH_20_1_FD_184719 | JGI IMG/M metagenome (GOLD analysis project Ga0208691, IMG submission 184719) | Peatland microbial communities from SPRUCE experiment site at the Marcell Experimental Forest, Minnesota, USA - June2015DPH_20_10... | ecosystem: Environmental > Terrestrial > Soil >... | reverse complement strand
CTAATACCGGGAAGACCAAACCTACTTCCTCCACCTGTGCAAACACAGGGATACTAAGATTTTCTCAGGAATATATTAAAAATTAATATATGTATTGTATAAATATAGTAAAAAATGTATAAGTTTAGTAGATAGAGATTCCAGTATAGAATCCTATTAAGTTTTTGATCGATTCGTAGAGTTTAATCGTGTTTTCTGACATGCTGTCATTGAGATACTCATTTCTAGGATAGAGGGAGGAAATGAAGTCGGCAACTAGTGCTGCGCGAGTATTGGTGAGTGCTGGTCCCTGCTCCATTGTAATAGAACCACCATAACCGTCCGGAATTTGGTACGAGAATGTAGAACGGTTGTCAGTAACGTAGTTGTGGAAAGCATCATAATGCTCGATGTATCTCTTGAAAGCATTAGAAAGGGACACTACATCACTATGTCTGAGAATGAGTTTGTTATACAAAGGAGTGGAACTGTTTAAAGGTTTAGCGTTTCCATGAGGATGTTCTTTGTTATAACTAGCAGTTTCGGGAATAAAGTAAGCTTCCGCGTCTCTAAGAGTAGTGTCCTCAGGATAGAGGCGTTTTCCATAGAGAGTGTCTATTAAGTTATTGGGAATTTTGATCAAAGGCACTTTAGAAAGAGCGAGGTTATTGTAACGAACCTCATAATAAGTGTCTCCAGAATCAGTTGAATAGGTGGAGAAACGCACATCCGGAGCAGGATTTAGCTGAGTAGTAGACGAGTTGTCGTTAAGGAGGAGATTGAAAATCTTATCCAGAGAGTTTTTAAGAAGCTGTGCATAGGTGTAGATGGCGTCTTTTCTGGAGAAATTGTTGATATTGATCGCTGCAGAGACGTAGCTACCGAAAGTCCTGAGACTATCTTCCGCATAAATGATAGGTTCTCCGTTGATAGTGAAGCCTGCAACTCCGATCTGTTGTTGTTGCTGGCTAGTGGGATTAACGCGGATAAGGAAGGAAGTGGATTCAAACAGAGGAATTTTGTTCTTGTAAAGACATTGATACTTTCTGTAGGGAACAAATCCGAGCTCGGTTTGGTAATAATGAATCGACTGGCTTTCAGGGCTATTATCGAGTTTACTGAAAAACATATAATCCACCATGGCTGAAAGAGGATTTTGTTTAGAACCGCGCATGAGAGTCTTGTTGGAGTATGAATCTTTAACGAATTTTACATAAGTTCCATTAAGTTTTCCTACCAGGAAAAGAGAATTGCTGAGATTATAATTTCCGTGCTGAAGGGAGGTATATAAATTTTCATATCTCTCAATAGGACCGGTGGCAGCAGTGATCTTATTTGCGAGTTCAATACTAAATCCTGCATCAACTAACGTTTGGTAACCGGGGGAGAGACGAGGAGTAAAATTGTATTTCATCAAAATATCACGATATTCCTTTGCTTTCTCTAACGCAGGGTTGCTAATATTCTTAAGCGCAGCAACTCTAGTAGAGGGGATATCATCAATTTTATAAATTCCAAAGAGTTCCCCTTCCCCTACTATGGAGGTGTAATCAATATTAGTCCACGAAACTACGCCGGAATCAATATTATTTTGGAGAACATTTTCAGAGGAAACTCCTTGTCCACTGATGAGAAGTCTCTCTGCACCAACGTATTGAACCATTTTCTTGATAGGAATATTAGAAATCTGACCAGTAGCTGGATGGACTAGCTTGAAAATATGGACAACATTGCTGAAATTAACATCATCAAATAACAAATCTTCATTTAATCCGGAGTACTTCCAGAAAAGAGCCTTGTAGTTAGGTGTTAGAAGATGAGTGCAGTACTTAGGATCAAGGTAAGTACTGGTAGTAATCATGACAGTTCTCTTATATTTGAAGACTTTGAGAATGGTTCCTTCAACTGGGTACTCGAACGCTTCGACTGGACAGTCTCCAATATTGGAAAACGAAAGCTCTTTGTACACGACTGGCTTAGGAAGATATACCATTTCGACATCAACATAGTGATTATTTTCCCAGATCATGTTGGGCGCTACTGCTCTAGGTGCTGATGCAATATCTTTAAGGTAGCTGTAAATTGCTCCTCTGTAAAGATCCACTCCCTGGAGAGGGTTAGATCCATCCTCTGGGAGATCGACAGCACATCCACTGTTAATATATTTCGAAACTGCATGGAAGTTAAGGAACTTAACAGTAATAAGATCATTATGCTTATCCTTATCTCCCAATGACCACATAGGAAGTTTCCTTCCATTCTTTATTTCCGTAGCCGGGGAAGCGTATCCGTTGCTATCATATTCAATTGGGAACTTGAATTTATCATGAAGACTGCGGTAAATTTTCTCATCAATAGATTGAGATTTTACTGCAGTATCGACAGCATGCTTGAAAGCTTGGTAAGGATTCTTAGGACGAATGGGCTGAACTCCGACAACATTAGCTTTCTCTGGAGTAATAGAAATAATTTTAGCATTTTCTAGGTGGGAAGTGATGATGGAAGTGGTAGCATTTTGCTCGACTAATCTTTGTTCCGACATAATTTCTGTCAATGCCGGCGTATATCCTAGCTCGAAAGTAGGAATATTCGAGGACGCCACAATAAATCTAGCTTGGGAGGGGGAGACATTGGAAACTCGTTTTGAAGAGGTACGGTGCTCAGAAGTGCGTTTGTGAGCTGCGCTTTTACGGGAAGAGGAAGAGGTACGGTGCTCAGAGGAACGACGTTCTGAAGTACGACGTTCTGAAGTACGACGTTCTGAAGTACGAGCTTCGGATGATGTCGATGCAAGAGGAGGATAATTCTGACTAGTTCTCGGAGGAGGCGAGATTCCCGCTACCCTCTCAGGATTTTCAGATCTTACTCCACTCTTCGAGGCATTCGTAGTACTTTTGGTAGACATATCTACGGAGTACACTATATACTAATAAAATCATAATTTGTCGTCAGACGTACGTCCCACTAGGGGATGATGAAATTTTACGTATTTTATATACATAAATGGTAAAATAGTTAATATATGAATGGAGTTGTTATAATGGTTCCAATTTGTGATAATCCGGAAGTAATACTTTCCTTTACTCCTACTAAGACAGGACCGTGGATATTTTCGAAAGCGACCACGTCTTGCTTGATTTTACCGGGGATGGCCTGTGCGCGCTGAATATTTTGGACCATTTTCTGCTGCGCCTGACGGGAGTTGCGGGTGGGCTGACGGGAAGATGTAATAAAATCTTGAGTATTACGGATAGCAGGGGGCTCGGATTGTCTTTTTTCAGATTTTCTTTCACGTTCTGATTCTCTTTTTGATGATTTCCTCGAAGGAATTTCGTTAGGATTTAGTACGGTTTCATCATTTTTCAGAGTAATCCTCTGAGGGGCGCCGATAGTAGTAATAGTGACAGGCATTCCTGCTATGGTAGAAGATGTTGATTTTCTAACGGAGTTAGAGGAACCGGAAGAAAGAGAAGTAGCTGACCTAGAGGAAAGCCCGGGAGTAGCTGACCTAGAAGTTGATGAACGTGTAGAAGAATTGTTTGATGATCTACTAGATGACTTTTTGGGTTCTGGCACCACTACGGTACTGATCGGGACTCCGCTGTTAAGGTTAAAGGTCTCGACAACACGAGTATTCGGGTCGGTATCCGTAGTATAAGAGATGGTTTTCGTGCCAACAGAGGAAGATGTAGTGGATTTTCTAGAGGAACGATTGGAACTCTTTCTAGAAGAAGTATTAGTAGTTCTACCAGAAGTATTAGTAGATCTAGAAGAAGTATTAGTAGTTCTAGTAATAGTGACGTGTTCTACGGGGGAGGGGGTGACTCTTGAGGAAGATTTTCTCGAACTGGTGTTAACAGGGGCACTATTTCTAGTGGAGACAGAAGAGGTGTTAATGGAAGATGCTCTGGGAGCACCAGATTTTCTCGAACTTAAGTTACTGGGAGCACTATTTCTAGTGGTAACTATGACGTCGGAAGAGGAGTTTTTCAGGGATGATGGGCGAATTCCTGCGGAGCTTCTTCTAGAATGGCGAGATTTACTCCTCGAGCTTCCGGTACTCGTTAAGGACACTGATCCTCTTAAACTTGAGACGTTAACGGGTTGGAGATCAAGTTCATTAGGATTTTCCATTTCTGATTAACCTTGTATAATAACAAGAACTATATACTATGAAACTTATAATTTTAAGCACTCTCTATATCAAACGGAAATAGTTGGAACATCTAGGAAAATTTCTATTTTTATCTAACTCTTCTCAGTAATCATGAGAAAAACTCGGAAAATTTCTATTTCTGTATGATATTATACAGGACTGCCCAGTTCTTCGCGGTAATCGCGGAAAATCTTGAAAAATTTCTATATTCGTACAATTATTCCAAAAATTTCTACTTTTTACCCAATTTCCCGTAGCCGCGGAAAATCTTGAAAAATTTCTATTTTCTATACGAATGTCGTATTAGAATGTGTCATTTCTTGTGGTAGCCATGAGAAAATTCTCAAATATTTCCATTTCTATGCGATTATTCCATAGATTTCTACTTTTTTATCCAACTCCTCGCAGTAACCGTGGGAGAATCTTATCGGAGACTTCATTTTTCCATATTTTATCTCTCCGTTTCTCCGAATTTTCGCTCCTGGCATAGATTTTATGCATCCATTCTCGAAGTCAACGTCACTTATGATTAATCCGTACAAATCGATCATTTTTATAATTTCATCATACTTTTCCTCAGCCATTCCAAGAGGGAGATCATAAGATTCGAACTTTTTTACTACGTACATGTGGATGAGTTTATTCCTGGAAGAGATGCGTTTCCTGGCAACGCTCCAAGTAAGTTCATTAGCCGGAGTAGCGGGGGCTGCTGTCACTGAGGAAACTGCTGAACATTTGTCATATTTTTGGAAAAATTCTATTAATTTCGTGCACAACACATCAATTTCCATGACGAGTGGTATGGATCTCTTCGTTTTTGTTACCGCGCAGACAAGATTTTGTCCGACGACCGAGAATTTCGACGGTAGATTTCCTTTACTACACTTGTCGAAGTAGTCTGCCCACGCCTCGTTTTTCTCGAGTTCTGGATGCTCTGTCATATAATCTCGGCATTTTTGGAAAGATTCGTGAGTTATGGTGTTTTTCTTAATTTTTGTGTCCTTTTTCTGGACTGCTGGCTTGGGAACGAAGACGCTCCAGTCGTGTTTAGCGGTGACGCTCATGTTTCCGATAAGAAATCGAGTGAATTTCAAAAGAAACGAAAGAATTCACCCGGGAGTGAAAATATAGAAAAATTTGCGATTTTCTTCAAAATATAGTTCCCATGAGTTCATATGTCGACCTTACTTGCAGATTTTTCCACGAGAATCCATGGTATAGTAGTACTGTAGAATCGTTTGATATTGGAATGACGAAAATGATTTCCAGAATACATCGTGGGGAGTATGGTGAAGAGGGGTTTTATAATCTACCGAAAATGAGAGCTATACTCGACTGTGTTAACGTCATAAAAATTCATTCTCCGAATCAAAACATTACTCCGGCTAGTAGAACAATTGTAGAAAATGCAATTGAAGTTCTCCGCACAAAACTAGAGTATGTATGACTGCAATAAAAATATGTAAAATCTTGTTATATATCCGTGTGACCACGTAAATTTTCTCCTGGGATATTCGACGGAATGTCTTCAGAAGAATTTAAAAACATTAAGGATTCTTCGATTCCTGGTAAAAATTTTACTCTAATCTGCCGAGATGGTGATCTTCAAGTCCATCTCTTCGTCCTATACTCCAAATCCGAGCTAGTTTATACCACATTTCTCTATGAAACGCCCCAATCTCTCGAAGTTCCTTTCCTTAAAAATGATGTCGAGAAGTGCATGATGGTATTTTACGGAGAGTACAATGGGCAATACACTCCTAATATGTACGATATTTTTCTGTTCCTTGCTTCCGGATCTAAATATCTTGATCTTAGTCTTTACGAAATAGACAGATATTCTGCCGCTATAGAGTATAAATCTGCACTTGAGAAGAAGGATATTAAATTTATCAAGAATATAACTTGTGATATCAAGTGCTTCGCTAAACTTTTAAAGGATGAATATGAAGATAAATTTTGTCGATACGTAAAAATATTATCTCAAAGACCACCATACGCGATTCTCCGTATAAGGGATAATGATGGATTTGTTTTTACAGAGGTAGTAAATCTGGAATTCGTCACTGCAAATAGGCTCTCAACCATTCTATCCCTTTCTCTAACACCATAGGAATATAACGAAGAAGTGCAAGTAGTAGTAGGTTTTATACTAAGTGAATGTAGAAAACATGGAGAATTAGGATCACTCTTGATAAACTTTCTATCATCTAGTTTCTATTTATATGGAATTGGAACGAAAGATTTTTACTATCCTTGCACGAAAACATTATATTACGACTATCTTGGCAGCGGAACTATATATTTTCATAGGGTGAAGAATGGAAAATCTTACTCAAAATGCATAGATTACACGATTTTATGTGATATTCCCGGAAATGGTTCCTCATCTACGGAACGTAGAGCTATAATACCTGGTAATTTGGTGGACGATACTATCGAGAAACTGATGGAACTATCATGTGTTTATGATTGGTTGACGTGCGCATATTCAGTGGCATATAAAGATCGTGACGGAAATACAATAACTCAAGAAGAATACAATAGTCTCATAGATTTCAAAGGAAATGCTTCTATGTATTAATTTTTATACTATTTAATATTGATGACAATATTAGTGCCGCAGATATTATCCATAATCCTACTAATACAAATAAGAAACAGATCAAAAATATTAGAAATTTCCCACTGTACGCTATCGCGAACGCGATCTTATCATCTATACTTGTTAACATAGATTCAGGAATTTCATTACAATAAACTTTCCTTTCATTAACGACATTTTCGTATGAACACTCTATCTCACAAAATTGGTTGGGGAGAGTAGAAATTTTTACACATTTCCCTACAGAATTTCTCTTAATATCATAATCTAAGATAATTGCTGGAATAATGTGGTAAATGACAGAGGATGAAATCGAGAAAATAATATAAGTAATGAGAACAAGTTTTCTCATCTTGACTAAAATATTAAAGAATTTTCGTGGTCACACGGGATATACTCGCCAATGTATGGATGAATTCTTCTAGATTAATATTGATTTTCCATGATATAGGGATCTGACTGATTAATTGAATCCTATTTCATAGTAATTTTCTCTCTAAATGCAGTTAAAACAATTTCTTATCTTCATCACCACCTCTTATATTCTCTATAATATCATTATCCAATGTGAATATTACTATAGTTTTCAGGGAAATTGTACTAAAACTCGTGATTCGAGAATTTCTATGTACGAGACTTGCACGATAGAATGTTCATCTGGGGAAATAATTTTATCCAAAACTGATTTATGTACGTACGTAAATGATTATTATATAGATGTTAGAGGAGAAATTCCGACTATAGCCAGAAATTATCAACTAGAAATTTTATGTATGTTCTGTGTAGTAGGAGTAACATGTATGATATTGTGGATAAAATCAGTAATCTTCATATGTAATATTAAGTCAGCGAGTGCCAGGGAATCTATAATTTACTATGATGTCTAGAATATCATTCATTGTTGTAGGTGGGTCTTTCCGGCTGACGCGTTCCCGCAAGAAATGGTATATACTTTATCAGGGAGTAGAGGATGTCATCCGAGATTAAAGATCAGGATCACCATGATCTTGTAGGTATCAAGCGCCGGTTTATCAAATCTATGTTGATGTTCCAGAAAATAGTTAATATGAGTTACGTTTACTCAGAGACTGCTTATGGGGAATTTGTAGAAAGTCTAAATGAGCTCATCTCTGTTGTCGAAGTTTCAAGTAATCCTGGAATAGTTCAGATATCGGAGTACTTGAAGGAAGCCCGAGAGGGGCTATTTGCATTTATTGAGCATTTGAAAGTAATCGCCCCAACTCTGAAAATATCTGATCAAAATAGAATAGCATTAGTAACTGCGAAGGATACATTCTCCGATCGGATATCAGAACTGATACAAAAATCGCTGGATATAAACTAAAAATAAATATATTATATTTAAATTTTCTTCCTAGCATAATATTTTTACATTATTTTCGTATTCCAAGGAGGGAGGTAGGAAGTCCAACCCGTCTGATTTCCCGCCTACGGTAGATGGCCATAGCCCAGCCAATCTAAATGAGTGATAAATCTCCCGAATTTCGTTCAGTTAAATTGTCAGATACTCCCGGAAAGAATCTTAAGTTGGTTTGTCTTGATGGGGAAGTTGATGCCCACTTCAATATTCTCTACACAGAATCAGAGTATGTGTACATGCTAGCAAGACGAGGTCAGCCTATAGAGAGATTGGAAATTCCCTTTAAATGCAGTACTGTCGACATGTGTGTACGAGCCTTCTACGGGGAAATTAAGCAATATTTTCTCCCAGAAACATATCCGGTTTTCCTATTTTTCACAGCGAAACCAAGATATGTTGACATCGACAACTACTGTGATTTCGGAAGTCAAGACGTCCCCGAATTTATTCATGCCAGAGAAATTCGGGATGTCAAGACGATCATTGCGATGTCTGAAAATTTGTGCGGGAGACCAAAACGGTCCAAGGAAGAGTTCGAAAAGAAATTTGCTAACCTTGTCGATAAAGAATTAAGTGAAGACGAATTTAGTAATTCTTCCAGTAAAAGACCGCGCAATAATGTTCTTGAACTACGAGAGTGTCTTGTTGGACGACTTTCTACTATTCTTAAGGATTGCACTGACAGCGAATAGTACGATTCGCAAATAAAACTTACTTTGGATTTCACAGATGTATGTATTCCTGAACGTCTTAAAAACATAAAAATATATGGTATTTTCGATGATTTGGAACTATATGGAATTGGAGATACTAATTCCGAGAGTTATTACGATGGAATTGGAACTCGCATGCATCATGAGACTAAGACTGTAGAAATGTCAAGATATCGGGTTAACATTTACACTAGCATACTTGCTAAAATTCCTAAAGACGTATCTAAAATTTTATCTCTTGAGAAATATACGCATGTAATGCCAAAAATTGGTGATAGTGGCTTTACAATTGAAGAAATTAACATCCTCTCTATTAGGTATGATTGGATCTCCATTAAGGAATCGAAATTTTATACTAAGAATGGAAATGTAATTGCTGAAGAGGAATATTCGCAAGCCGTAAAACAATCCGAGAATACGGTTCTATATCAGGACACTGATTCTTATATCGATAGTTATATTAATCCTTGGACTGCTGCCATGAATAATTATGCTGCTAGAGATTATCTCGACATGTTTAGAAATTACTAGAGAAACATAGAAATATTTACAAAAATAAATATATAATATCCGGATGACAGTTTATGCGGAGTCCCTAGCTAGGTATTGACATAGATTAGTTAAAGGTATGTCTTGTTACGGCCGCAATTCTCCATCCGACTGGCCAAAGATGGAGGAACATGTGAGAAAATTTCAAGAATTGTTAGAGGATACAGAATCATCTGAAATTTACATCGATTCAGTTAATTCTATTGAGGGAATACGATTTGATATTTACGAGATCGCTCAATCATATTGTCCTCATCGAACTGCATTTCCATATTATATATGTTCTTCGCATTTTATGAAATGTAGTTTTGGAGATACTCCATATTGGCCGGGGGATGACTTTGAATTCATGGTGGCTTTATTACTCAGTGGCGTAATATGGAGAAGAGGATTTTCGAAGAGTGAGTACATGACAAGTAAAGGAGTAGCTGTTTTTAGATCATACTAACCCTCATACAAAACTGATCATCTTTAGGTCAGAATATCTCTATAATTTAGAGATTTTATTGATAGGATTATTCAGATGGTATCCATTCTGAACTTAATTTCATGTTCAGAGGTTTCGTTTGCAACTCCGTTTCTTCATACACACATTTCTCCGTCATAACTCCGTTCTGATGGAATATATAATCATCAGTCAATCTTTTCCTAGGAGTGGATGGACTCCTGAAGAAATTAAATCGGGGATCAACTAGATCTGAAGAATTGGCTAATCGTCTCCCGGAAGTAGAGGAACTTATGAAATGATCGGTTGAATCTGAAGAATTATCAGTGTCAGATGAATTTCTCTTAGAAGAGGATAGAGAGTCCATTATGACTATATATCTAAAAACATTAGATTGTAAGAGAGTTCCGCAATAATATTCATACCTTAGAGAGTTGATGTCCTGGTGGAAGTACTCCCGTCTGACTAGTAATTTCTTGGTATATTAATAGTAATTTCTTAGGGTGTTGGTAATGGCTTCCCATTCTCATGTTCCTTTTTCTTGTCAATTCTTGTACGATCACGATTATTATGACATTTTCATGAAAGCGTATGAAATTTCTCTCACGAAAATATTAGGCGAAATAAATCGAGATGATTTTGGAATTGATAGGAGCAAAGACAAAATCTTTATATTGGCTGCATTTAATCATATAACTTTATTAAGGAAAATCGCTCCTATCCAGAATGTGACCGACGCAAATAGGATGATAATCAAAGAATCTATAGATAAATTAGTAGAAAAATTCAAAAATCTATATTCTTTGTAAAAGAACGCGCATCATCCTAGTTATCAACAACTACAGCCATCAAATAGTCCAAAAATACGTATAGTGTACACAATAAAAGATTTAGCCTTAATGCGGAATACTACACTCTAAAGGAAGATGCTCAGTAGTCCCGTACCCTGCAAACATGAACGTGCTTACTCGCGAACAATGGTCCCACGCTGTTCAGGATCTCTGCGGCAGTATTCTTAAGACACAATGGTATGACGCCAGTGCACAAAAATCTCACTTGATTTGGATTCAAATTCGTAACCTCGTAGATATACTCCATGATAATATAGATACGACCGCATATTTAGGATTGTCGGAAGCTGTTCTCCCTAATTACGAATATTTAAAAGAACTCGCTCCAACCTTAGATGTTAGTGTAAAAAATCAGATTCTAATAAGGAGCCGCGCAATCCGCACAACACATAAAATTAAGGAAGTAATGAAGGATTATATTTAATCTGTATGATAGTATGTCCGCCGTCCCTCGGGAGAGTATGTCCACCAAAGGCATTATCGAACTCGCCCACGAGGGACTCTCCGATCTCGACTGGTACGACGATGATGTTAGGAGAATTGACTTAGATATTACCAAATTTAGTATAATGTTGACCACTTATTATCAAGATCATCCCAACTATGAACGTGTTAACTCTAGTATTACGGTAATTCTCGATCATATTCATCTTATTAGGGAGATTGCTCCTACGGAAAATGTACCCATCCATACAAAAATCAGAATAAGTTTTAACTCATTCTTAACGAAAATAAGATTAAAAGAACTAAATCCTCAACTTGAATAATAATTTTGCAATATTTTAATAAAATATTTTCCATATAGTCCACACAGCCATGATTTCCGTTAAACAAGGATGTATTGATGTTGTTGCTAGTACAACGCTCATAGTCGCTACGACCGACACGTATCATCCTATTTTAGAAATAGTTTCCTCTAAGATCTCGGAGGCAAAAGAGAGATTGGCTTTCTATCATACTGGGGAAGCTGATATCACTAAATCAAACGAGATTCTAAAGGAAATTCTAGATAGATTTGTTGCACATGTCAAATTGTTGGAAAATCTCGCTTCTGTATTACCAGTATCGGAGGATTTCAAGAAATTGATTAACAACAGCATGGCTTGTTACATAGAAAAAGCTATCTTCTTGATGACTGAAATGGAAAAGTTTTAAATATATAAGAAAAATCTTATATATCTATAAAATTTTACATATTATTTATTATTTTTGATATCTCGAACTACGCACATTAATGCTATGAATACAGCAGACGATTGTCGACATTGATCATAATCATCACAGCACATCATCATGTATAGTTCATCCTTCATTTTTGTTGTTACAAATAATACAGAATCCTTAGTAACATCTACTGGAATCATATTGGAATTCGTAATCATATTCATTTTTGTCCACTCATTTCCATAATGCCAAAGCCAGTAAGGACCGAATGCAGTAGTCCCGTCGAGAAATCCTTGAATATGTTCTCTCTTATTAACGATAGTTCGAACGTTTGCATATTCTGATGAACTGTATTTCGTATCGGGAGCAACTCCGTCGCAAAAAATGGAGACTTGAATGTTGGGAAGATCGGAAGAAGACATTAATTACTGGGAAACAGAGTGAGAGTTAATGTCAGTCGGTATGCCCGTGTGATCTCCCAGTTCCTCACTAGGAGAAGTGATGTGTGCGAAAATATGGCATTAAAACAGTGTTTTTACATACTTTTAACTCTCATTTTCGTAGTTGTTTCGTTCAGACTCTCTATCACTTTTGGAAATATTTTGATAGATCACCAAATAACTATAGGAAATTGTGATAAGATTTACGACGACCAGGGAGCAGCATTCGTTGTATGCTCGACAAAGAGAGAAAATGAGAAGAAGAATGAGAATTCTTCAGAAATTGTTATTTCCGACCGACTTTCCCCTACTGCAGTCAGATTATTTACTAGTTTAGTAGTAATTTCCACAATTTCATGTCTATTATTCTTATCTATATTAGTGCCGATGATAACAGATAACTTCTGTACATGTTGGAAGAATGCATATGTAATAGTAAATGATTAGAAAATAAATAAAATTAAAATCTTATTTATTGACAATGCACACAGTTAATCATTTCTTGACTCCACAATTTTCTGATAATACCACCTTATTTCCTCTTTTACTACTTCTAGAGGCGTGTAGAAATCACGATCTTCCGGACGATTATGATTAAATCCATACATATAAACCTCGTCGGTATACATTATATCCGTTGGTACCATGGATATATTAGGAATTGGATATAAGTTTGATACTTTGTCTCGAACACGGGAACTGCCCCACACCGATATAATTTCGACGTTGGAGCAATGTACGTATCCAGACCAATACCCCGGCTCCCCATAACAATATATTGCGACTCCAATAAATTCTTCATTATCATCATAAACCATTACCATAGGTTGGGATGCGTATATGTTTTTCTCATGAAAATAAAAGGGTTGTTTCTTAGAATATTCTTCAATATCTTCCATATTCGGGAATTTCTTGGAGGAGTTCCGTCTGACTTCTCCGGGTAGGGCTTACCGGAAGTCACCCGGAGTACAGAAGAATGAGCGACCGTACCCCTCCAACCACTCGAGAAATTTCATACGAAGAAGATTCTCGTGAAATTCATGACTACGATGAGCCAGATCATTCTACATCCGAGCCATTTTCCGACTCCGACGGCAATCTCCCTAAAAAAGTTAAAAAGAGAATTCGAATTATTCATGACGACCCGTTCGATGTGAGTAGACTCGAATATGCGAGTAATGATGAATACACGTCTGATTCCGACAGTAGTGATACTTATAACATAACTCGGATGACTGTAAAGAAATATTTCTCCCACTCTAAGAAAATTTCTGAGCACTATATCAAATGTCGCCGTGATAAACTTTACGTCCACAAGGAAATGTTGATGAGTATTTCCCCTGCGTACAAAATTTTCTGCGAAGGAGTAGAAGAAGGAAAGTATAGGGCTGATGAAGAATTCTCTTGCGATTTTGATATGTATGATGTAATTTTTGCGCTGGAGACCGCGACAGCGTGGAAATTGTCCCTCCCGGGAGATAGCACAAATTACGGAAACGAACCTTGTTTAGATGTGCACGAAATTTTTGCGTACTTCGCATGCGATTTATACGACTCTAAGAAATTTTTCAAGTATGTCCTTGGGGATAATATAATAACAAGGTATATGTCGGCATGTCTTTATCTGGGAAAATTACAAGACAAATTGAAACAAATTTCTCTTGTCTTTACTCCATGTAAAAATATGATGGATTATCTTTGTCTGTGGATAAATAAACATATTGAAGTTATTATCAATACTACTTATAAAGGACGATCCTTGGGGGATCGACTATTTTCTGTCAACAACCCCAATCTCAGCCGAGGTGATTCTGTTCTCGAATGGATCTTTTCCTCTAACAGGCATAATGAATCTCTCATAAATTTATTCGATAATTATGTGTATTGGTTGTCAACAAGTAATACTACTGTTAAAACTTCTTATTTAAAGAGGCTAATTAAGTGTATAGATCCATTTACTATTAAGAAAGATCACGTATTCCGTGAGGCTTTCATAAAGAGTCATAGAAAATTGTTGGTAGATCACTATGATGATGCGGTAAAACATTTCGTAATTATAAAGAAAGAGAATGGATTAATATTCAGATCTCGGGAAAGCAGTATTGCTGTTAGTAAGAAAAGCTCAGACTATCAAGACCTACTAACCTTATATGCGAAGGATATACAGAAGAAATAAATTATCCTACAAAATTCATCATTATTATATAATGATATCATTCTGCAAAATTCATCATTATTATATAATGATATTTCCATTTATTATTTAGTTTCGTATACGATTTCCTCTCCTTTTGGTTCTATTACTAGATTTTTATAATTTTCCATTATTAATGTCATAAAAAGTTCGTGTACTTTCTGATGTTGCGAGTGTTCACACGCTCCTGATTGCGTAACTGAACCATTTTCCATAGTTACTGACAAAGTTACACTCAATGTCGCATCCTCGTATTCCAATTTTACCATGGCCATTTTAGAATTGTTGGAAAATATTATCCAATTTCTCCTATCGTTAAACAGTGAGCAGAATCGTTTCTGACTAATACTAAAGGGGATTTTATAGTTATAGTTAAGCATACTAGGCCTACAAGCATGAAGTTCATATTCGTTGGACAAGTAAGTACTAGAATGTTTTACTATGTGCTGGAGAAATTCCATGCCATCTCCTTTAATGTAAGAATCTTTTTCTATAGAATCTTTGAAACATTTAGGAATAATACTACCATCTTTTAGGGCAGATTTTAACAAAAGAATATTATGTTTCGATGCATCAATTACATCCACAATCAAATCCACTATAAGATTTGCAGTTCTTTCATCCTTACTAGGCATTCCACATATCTGTAATGATGTCGCAAACAACTTTATACTTACTTTTTTATCCTTGTAAAATATTAAAAATGTACAACAATTAGCCATAGATGGCTTCTTTGTATCGATATCTCCCCGATAATATGAACAATCTCCTACGGTAATCTTCGCCCCGACTATGTCACCGTCTGAAAAATTTTTCTCATAGTTTATTTTTACTGCCCTAAAGAAAGTAAGCTGATCAATATCCGGAGTGATATTGCTGTTGTAACTACAAACAGAGGGAGATTTAGGAAAACTAGCGTAGCAGTAGTAACTCATTCTCGGATTCTCAACTATTTCTGAAAAATTTTAAAATCTTCACCCGGGGGCGTAAAATGTCCTCTACTCTTTCAGATAAACATGATGTTCTTGTCCGTTACTCAGAGTTTATTAAAAAAGAACTTGCGGGAACTGGCGTCACTACTTTACACATCGACTCTCTAACGTCATCAATTGAGCAACTTATGACTTCATTTAATGATAAATTAAGAGAGATTAATGAAGAATTTGAAAATATGAGGAAAGATTACAGAAAATTATCAGAAGATCATGAATCTCTCTCCAAATCCCATTCCAAATTACTTACGGATCATGAAATTCTGTCGAGTACTCATAATACTCTTTTAAAGAATCATGAGAAATTATCCAAGGATCATGAGAGATTGAGTAAAGAATACGAAGAATATGTAGAATCATCCGAAGCGGCCCTCTCGACTATTAACTCAAAAATAAGAATACTTACAATAAAAACATTAGGAGATGATGGAGAAACAGTGAAGAGAAAGGAACCGAAGTAAGAAATCTTTATGATATGTATACTATATACATATATTTTGTCGTCTTTATGTATTTATGTACATAGTAATTCTCTCTAGATTTATTTCTTCAGAATGCCTCCAGGAATCACTCTTGTTGCCTTCTTTTCCTTATTAATAAGGACAGAATAATCAAGAGGTTTTGGTCTATAGTTGTTACTTGACGTAGAATCGTTCCTTCTGTAAGAGTTGTTGTTGCTTCCTGGAGACCTATTTGGACTCATTTTCGGAGTGGACGTAGAGCTCCCAGTATCGCTTCTACTCTCGTCGAGAATAATTCTATACTTTTCCTCGTAGAATCTCTTCATATTCGATGGCGGAGAGATGTCCAGTGAGCAAAAATGCTTGAAAAGATAGAAGAAATCCGGACAGTCACACGTGCAAGCCCATTTGGCAACGAGTTCGCTAACAGTCATATTGGGAAGTTCGTTAATCTCACAATCCAACTGGATATTCATCTTTTCCATAGTAGTTCTCGGCAAGTTTGGAATGTATCCATTCGCCAATGCTACGGGAACGTAGGGAGGGAGTAAAGGATCTTTACGATGCAACTGGTAGTTGGTAATGTTAGTAATAAGTTTGGTCATGTTGTCACAGATCAACGAGAGCTCAGCATGTCTCAGTGGAGAGATGGCTGCTTTCAGATGCATGTGTACAATCTCGAGCAAATTAGTAAAATTCGTACTGTAGTCAGTCTTATAAGAGGTAGCATTATCAGAGACCAGTCGAATCTTCGTATTAAACGAGTTGTCGAATGAGATTCCTGTCACATCATCTACGGCGGTTTTGACACCAGAGTACATGATAAATGGCAAATCTTTCTCAACAGAAGACGCATTGTCAACAGGGCGGACGAACTTGGTACTGAGAGGCTCGAAAGTCTCGTGCATAACTCGAAGTTTTCCATCACTGTGAATCTGCGTCATGAAGAAGAGGACAACGATTCTGGGAGACAAACAAGAGAAGTCTCCTCTAACCTTAGCTCTCCACTTAAAGGAATCAGATTCATACTTGTAAGTGCTACCACCGTACTCAACGTAAAAGTTGTCGGGGTGTCTGCAAGGACGCATTGAATTCTGGAGAGAGTGACCGAATGCCACATCGCCGTTGGGAGAGTGACCGAATGCCACGTCTCCGAGATAGATCGCATTTGCGTGCTCTCGGCTAATCGTGAGATCTGTCATTCCCTTACTGTAGTGCGCAGGAGCCAATCCAATGTAGTTCTTGATTCTGTAAGAACCAGTAAATACGAGTTTCTCCTCACAATTGAAGGGGAGATAGGAAACATGACTCGTCTCTTGAGTAATCAGCATGAAAACATAGAACCATCCATTATTTTCATCATCCCTGAATAAAGCTTTCATACTAGGACCCTTGAGTTCTGCGTAGAGAGCTTTGTAATCAGCGACTCCTTGTCTCTTATTCTGGCACAAAGTACGAGAAGTAGCGAAATACACCTTACCTTTGTAAATAAATACAATAAGGCGACTTCCGCTAACGGGAAACATGAATCGCGCATCCTCTGGGAATGATGCGTCAATAGGATTTTCACTTCTAGGTTCAATGCGTGGTTGCTCAATAATAACGACTTTCTTACCATAGTCAATGATCGATCCACTATATTTCTCCAACGCGGGGTCGGCAGAAGTAAATATGGCCAAAACATTGTCGTATTCATTAATACGCCAGGATCCTGAGGGATATTGCTCTAAATCTACGCCTAAGGCGGCAGAAATGTCGGCGGGTGTCCAAGGGTGTTCTCTCTGCATCGGAAAGTACTCGAAACTACACTATCACCAGCCAGCGGCCTTCACCCGGCACCCCTGTAAAAAATAGAAAATTTTGTATCAAAAATACAAAATTTTATGGTAACTCTAGCGTGCATCTCTTCTTAGGCATGATTTCCTCATCGTCACTATCAGAAACAGTTATGCATTCATACAATCTTTTCTTAATTCTAGAAGAATTTTCATGACTTTTCTGAGATTCTTCGAAAATAATGACATCGTCAAAACTTTCGTCAGGAAAATCATCACAAATTTCAGACGAATTATCTATGAATTCATTCATACTATCATCGGAGGAGTAAGATTCCTCTTGGGATTCATAAGCCTCCGATGAAGTTGAATAAGATTCCACAGAAGTTTCTCCAATTTCCATCAGTTCATCATCTCGTAGAGGAGGGAATACTTGAGAGTATCCAGATGTATCGTACTCTCTCCGACGAACTTTATGAAGGGATTCGCACCATTTTATATGACGTTTCCACCTATTTACATCCGGAATGTTGATATCACACCAGTGGCAGGAAGGAACTCCTATTCTATCGTTACAGTACACTCTCCTGTTGTGTCCATCCAAGGACGATTTCGACACCAAACACTTGAAGCAGTAGTTGCACATGAACTCATTTATGCGCTTACAAGTAGGCCAATGAGTGCTGAAATCAATTTCTGTTGGAAAATGATGGAGACATGACGAGCATCTGTAATCACAGAATATGAGAGGGTCGAAAGATTTGAACGCATACCCACAAATATACACCAGATGATGACCAATGTACGCAACATTTACAAAATCTCTGCAATTGGGGCACAATGTGTTGCCATCTTCATTAAATTTTAACTCCATCTAGAGAGACTTAGATATGGTAGGAGAAGGGACTTCAGACGGATGTCCTTAATAAAACGTCAAATTTTTATATTTTTCATAAAAATTTCTCTTATTTTATTTCGATATACACGAATTTATATCCATATTTCGTCACGAATTCATACTCACGCGCTATGTCTCCCTCGTAAACTAGAGTTCTTCTAGAAATTATCCCATTTTTCTCAAGATATTTGACGACGTCAAAAGGATCCACCACCCATTTCTTCCAAATTGGAATTTCTGGCCTAAAATCTTCGACGAGAAATTCATCACGAACCTCGGAATTACATGGATTATTTAAATCATCTCCAAAGCAAATTGTCTTAACAACTCCGATTGGCACACCTTCGCGAGTAACACGCGGGCCTTCTTTTCTGATTCCGAGATTGAAAGTTCCACATATATAGGCAATTTCCACCTCATTAGTCGAAGTTCGGAGAAACTCCGTAATGTACGCAACTTGCATGTCGGAGATATTCGCAGATGACATCGTAGAGAAAAACAGACTTAAAATTTAGAAGATCTAAGTAATCACACGGGAGGCTTAATTTAAGATGTTTAAAAAATAATATCCAGTTATTTTTGCGGGCACCGCCCGTCTGATCTATCTTCTAATGGAATGTGGTAGTTTACAGAATCTAATGGAGGAATTTCAAAGTTTTTCCGCTGAAAAGGTAGGATTCCCTTCTCTATCTTGTGATATTATTTCAGTTATTCATGAATTTCTTTCTCTTAAGGATAGACGACATCTCGTTTTAACAGGAAATAAATCTCTCCTCTTCAAGTTAAAGATTTCTCGTATTAAAATCTACGGAATTCCTTTACCTGGGAGACATGATAACATTGTTTATATGTACGCTACCACGTTCAAATATAAAGGGATCTGTTTATTCTCGCACCGTACATCAGTCCCAAAAATGGTTGATACGTCGTTGAAATTCCTTAAGAAATTCGAATTTTTCATTCCCAACACCCTAGAAGTTCTGGATTTGACTTGTGATAACGAAGTTCTTATGAAATGTGATTTCAAAAATACTCGTCTCCGAAAAGTTTCTATTCATCACCGCGTGGAGGAAGGAAAAATTTTCGGAAACAATATATTTCTTGTTAAAGAACGCGGGGTTCACCTCTCCGGCCATGCCGAAAAGATGGTGGTTGTAACGGAAGTTCCAGAATTTCCACCAACTTTGAAAGAATTAAACATTACCGGAATATTTCTGGGTAGTTCATTCGAAAATCTTCCGATTGGGTTGGAATCTTTATCAATTTATGACAATCGTAACGTTGATATCTCCAATTGCGCGAGTACGGTACTCGACTTAAAATATCTGGAGAATATGAGTTCTTTTACGATGCTGCACAATGGGTGGAATTTTCACATATCCCTTCCTAGATCTTTGGTTAGTATTAATATGGATATCATTATTACACAAGCTTTGTTTCCTTTTTTGAAGAAAGCCTTTGTAGATCATGTTGAAGGAATTTTCACTACTCTCGAATATTGCGTTTGCAAGACAGCTGAACACATTCCGGAAAATGTAAAGTTTTATGACTCCGATACTTGCGTCATGGATATGAAGACTAGACATACTATAATTAGTAGGCTAGCCACAGAAATTGAGATTGATTTCATCATAAATCATCTCGATTTATTCGATGAATTTTTAGTAGATAATGACTTGGAATCTTCTTTCTTTAGAACGGAATTCGTCTATAAGAAGAAAATACCTGATCCAATGAATCGGACGTTGTATTTAACGAAAGATTAATAGGAGCGTATTTCATCTGTAATTTTCTTTACAGATAATTTTATATATGAGTTCTATAAATTCCGTAGAATTATTCGATAATTTTGGAAGAACTAATGGTAATTCCATCTGTAATTTTCTTTACAGATAATTTTTATATACGTGTTCTATAGATGTTGAACTTCATTTCCATAAAGTTATCCGACAGTTTCGGAAGAACTGATGGTAAATCCTTCGACGCAGTAAGAGTTCCATCTGTAATTTTCTTTACAGATAATTTTTATATACGTGTTCTATAGATGTTGAACTTCATTTCCATAAAGTTATCCGACAGTTTCGGAAGAACTGATGGTAAATCCTTCGATGGAGTAAGAATTCTGTTAGCAGTACGAGTACTGACGACAGAAAAATTTCCATTATAGTAGATGATGGAGACATTTTTCACAGGGCACGCAACAAGCATAAATTCATTTCCTTGACACAACAAGTGTACACGACCCATATCAAACTTCTTGAATTTGACAGTAACATATTGATCTCCTGCGAAAACTCTCCTGAAGAGGGTCGCGCTGGAGACGATCATGCTAGAGCCAATCATCTCGGCGAGGATAGAGAAACGACCACCACCGGCCATCACATCCACAGTTTTGCTATGATTGAGACGGTGCTCGGCGAACTCGCGCATCCTGTTAACGACGGGATAATGGGAATGTTTGTTGAAATCAAGGATCTTAGCCTTGTTCTTGCAAACTCCGCGCTTAGTGGAGATGAAAAGTGGAGGAATCTCGTCGAAAGTTGACATATTAGAGAATGAATTAAGTAGAAACTACGCTAGTTTTAAAAATACTATAATCATACGGATGTCTATGTAGCCCTTAAAGAGTCTATAAAAATAGTTCAATGATTCAATTATTTCTATATTTACTTCAAGGATTCTTTGCGATTGTTGGCGTTATCGCTATTGTCGCCATCGTTGACTACACTTACGGAAGAATGTTGATAGTAATATCTATAGTGGATAGACAGGAAAATCTGGGAGAATTGAAATTTTTACACATTCTGACTGGAACTATGACAATGGTATGCGATGACATAAGGTATTTAAGAGCGAGGCCACCAGTGATGAACTAATATTTCCATATATTATAATATTTTTATTATATAGTCCTAACTGGAAGAATGTCTGTTGGTTACGAATTAAGTTATACCATTGCTTATCTCAAGGAAGGTGACACAATTTCCCTTGAAGTAACTCGCCAAGCTCCAATGCACTTTTCGGTGTGCGTTAGAGACTCAGAAGGAGGACAGTTCGTCGCCTACAAAGGTGCAGGAGAATGGCCCGGAAATCCCTACAATGTCGTCAACGAAATTAATGAAGACGGTAACATAACTTTCTTCCGAAATTACATGAAAGGATCGATAAAATGTACCGACTACATTACGAACGCAAAAGTAATCATAACAATAGAACAGTAAAATCATTATATGTATTTAAAAAATATACATATCATTATAGATAAGTCACATGTTCCAATCTATTCTCATGAGATACAAACGTCTTTCCAAATACATAACTCAGAGACGGCATACACGGAAGAATTATTCTACTGGTATTGCTTACTCTATCGCCGGTATAATGGATAATTTCGCAATTAGGGAGAATTTCCAACACATTTTTGATACTTGGATCAAAGCTCGTAATTTTCAGAATTTTCACATCCTCCGCAATATTTACTAGCCAAGATGGAAGTATTATCTTCTGTTTTAGTTTGAGAATTTTACGTTCTGGATACCAATATACATAATTTGTGAAACATTGTGCATTTTAGGAATAAAATCACAATATGAACAGTTTACACATTCAAGTTTTTCACTGATTTTAATTCTTCCATGCTCAACATGAACAAGATTAGGAAATAGTTTGCAATCTAAAATATCTTCGCTATGAATATTCCCCATAAACTTAATTAAAGTTTTCGGAAGAATATCCACTGAAATAGGACCTCGATAGCGCAAAATCTCAAGATTTGGAAATACCCTAAAATCTCTAGGAATAGTGTCAGAACCCCCTACCGGAGTTAAGGATAATTCTCTTAAATCCATCCCCATATTAAAGATAAGACTATAGTCAACAAGATGCCCCGCGTAATTCACTCGGAGTTTCTTCAAGCTAGATGGATACTTTCCAACTAATTTGCATTGAACTTCCAACTCATCTAGTTTTGCACACTGCATAAAATAACCCACAGGAAGGACTCCTGTGCTGTCAACTCTTAGTTTCCGAAGAGTATTAGGAAGAAAATTACTAAATGGGAGATATCGTACGATATTCTTTACACGGTGATAATTGTAAAGGTTCCCGTCATACCCTTTAGTCGTGAGGACCGCGGAGACAACATTCTCGAAACAACTCCTAGGATGAGTATTCAAGCACAATTCCTGTTTCTTTAATTTAGAAAGACATGCTACGCTCCCAGTCAAAATGAAGGAAGAGAGGTCATATCCGTCTAAATAGAAGATGAAAATTGCGAGGATTTCCGAAGGGAAGCAAGATAAATTATCGATCATCCTGAACAAACTCAGATATTCTCCAGAGAAGCAAATCAGACGAGACGAGAAAAGGTTAAATTTCCCTTAGAACGAGATTAGATATGAAGGTTGTGTATTATAGAAATACACAATATTTATAAGAATTCTATATATCCATATCGATACGCGTAAATATTTTCGCTGATATCCTCAGTTGTTACATAATCTTTCAACACTTTTTTGAGGGTTTCATAATCGATTCCATCGAGAGATTCGGTAATTGTAGAATGAACTTCGGCGTTTCCATCATAGTGCCACATCTCGGAATGTTCCATACAGAGTGACTTCTTTCTCTCTTCCTCATCATCTATTTCGTAGAATAGGAGCTTTCCAGTACAATTTTCCGGAAATGTCTCAATGATATTTTGAAGTTTTTCCCATGTTGGAAGATTTTCGTCAACGAAAGTGGAAGGAAGCGAGAAATATCGATGGAACCAACTAGACATGACGGGGTGACTGCGTCTTTTTACATAATACTAACTTCAGACGGAATTCTAATTATAGCAAAATGTCCTGTGTTGTTTTCCTCAACCCTAATGCTACTACGTGCAGTAAGTCCGAATTGACTACTATTGCTTACGATAATTTCGTCTTCTTTCCACTATTATGGACTGCGGGATCATTCTTTTTCATTGTTACCACAAGAAGAGTGTACGTTCTTCGAGAAAAGTTCAATACTTTCTATTTTATGATGATTCCTATCAATATTTGGCTACCATGCCATCTAATTTATTACATCTGTCATATTTATTTACAATATACTGAAAATAAAGTGTCAATTCCATTAATTTCTTTCACCCAGTGGGGAGGGTATGTGTTCCTAGGGCTGTCGTTCTGCCCGTTGGTGGCAGCATGGTCTGATCTTAATCAAGCTGACAAGAAGTTCGCTACTTACCGCTCAGTGGGAAACTGGTCATACTTTCTCATTATCGAGTCAGTTCTATTTGGAGTTACTACAATTCTGACCTCGATTTTGATGGGATACGATAAATTATATGACGTATCGGCAAGAATTTACTTTGGAACGTGGACTTTTCATCTCTTCCACACAAGTTTTCTCCTGGTTCTCGCTGCATACAATATACATAATAAGCTGAAAGATTGCAAACACGCTGTCTCCAACACGTCCGACGATGCTCTTAGTAACCTGAAAAGTAAAATTATTGCAGTAATATTGATGGGTTTCGCTATATTAATACCTGCAGGAATAGGAACTCTATGCCATACTATCCTACTGCTAGAGATAGATTCCCATGCATGGAGTGTCGGAGTCGTACTCTCCCTGTACAGAACTTGTGCGACTGCCTACGTATTCTTCTGGGCATTTATGTTCTTGAATGAAACTAACGTCAGAATAGTGAGAATATCAAGAACAACTCTGTCGTCGCCGGTCTCAACAATGTAGGATTACGTTCATATCTTGCATTTATTATCGTCCGGGGTGTAAATTTTATTTAAAACTTTTAAATATTTCCTCGACCCTTAGGCCGACTGATTGCGGGAAATTTTGGTTGTGGTACTGTGGAAAGTCCAGGATGTCGTCCCCATTTCCCGTTATCGACCTTACTTGTAGCTCCGATGATGAGTCGGATGACTTCATAAATTCTATGATCTTACCAGAAATTTCGAGAGATTCTAGTAATTTTTCGCAGAAATTGAAGGATTCTTCTAGAAACTCAGGTAATTTTTTACAAACTCCCAAGGATTCTTCTAGAAACTCTAGTAGTTTTTCGCAGAAATCCGAAGATTTTCCTAGAAACTTTGCTATAGTTTCGCAGAGATCAGAGGATTCGTATGGAAATTCTGATAATTTTTTACAAACTCCCGAGGGTTTTCCTAGAAATTCTAGTAATTCGAGTAGTTTTTCACAGAAATTAAAGGATTCTTCTAGAAATTCAGGTAGTTTTTCGCAGAAATCAGAGGATTCTTCTAGAAATTTAGGTAATTTTTTACAAACTCCTGAAGATTTCCCTAATAATTTTTCACAAAAATCCAACGATTTTCCCGAAAATTCCCAATCCTCCAGTCAGCCCCCGAAATCCAAGAGAAAATCCAAGATCCGCTGCAAATCCTGCTCCAACACTGACCTCTACCGCATCTTTGACGAGGACATTTCCTACTGCTGTAAGTGTGTGAACAAGTTTAAAAAACTCAAAAATATCTCTTCTAAGTGTCAGTTTAATATTCGTTGTTCCAGAAATTCGCTGGAAGTCGAAGGAAATGGAATAGGATTGTGTGAAAATCACTACCATTTACTAGGAAAATATACTAAGAAGAGACAATTTTACTTCCCGCATGACATAACTTTTGTAGAAGACCGCTCTAGTGAAGCATTCATGCACTATGGAAAATGTATGAATTTTGGGCGAATTAAAAGTAAATATGAGAAATGTGATTGCCCTAGAGAGTGTGAGTACGCTTATAAGGAGAGTCACACAGGGTTCCTGAAAGGAGATAAATGTAAACAACCAACAGTAGAAAGAATAAAATTCAAAAACTCCGAAAAATCTTCCCCAAATTCAGGATATTTCCTCTGTCATTCTCATTATCTTGAAATTTTTGCCATCGAGCAAGCATTTTCGAAACTCCATTCCTATTTTTCGTGGCTGTCTCCTCTGGAAGGATATAAAGAATTGAATGATGTTTATGGATACAAGAGTGTCCGCCCAGCAGGGGAAGTGGTTGCTAAGAAAATTCTCGAAGAGCGATATAAAGTCGAATTCTCCGAGCATCGCCCAGACTACCTCCGCGCAGAAAAATTAGGTTGTGGAAGATCAATCGATTTGTACAACCATTCCCTAAAATTAGGAGTAGAAGTACAAGGGGAACAACATTACGTCGATAATTCTCATTTCCAAAGCAAAGGATCTGATTATCTAGAACGGGATAAGTGGAAACTAGAAATGTGCAAGAAAAATAATGTATACTTAATACAAATACCGTGGGATGGACGTACTGGCCCATTTATAAAGAAACTTGAGGAGAATCTCGTAATTTTCGATAAGTATATGGAATCTGTTATAAAATAAGAACATCCTTGATATTTAGTACCATGGAGATTTCCATCGATTTAAACGCCAAGACTGTCAAGGGAGGACTTGTCCGGGAGAAGATCAAGAATGATTTGCTGAAATATAGCACATACACTCTTTATCCTCGCGACGACAACGGTCCTCTGTTCTACATTGGATTCTCGATCAATCTTCGATCCGATCAATATGTCTCCCCAGAATTTGCTTGCAGAGCATATCTAACTCATCCTACTACCTCGCCGAAGGTATATATCTGCTCGGATTACGAAGATCTGTTGAAATACATAACAGAATACATAATAGCGTGGATAGATAAGAAGGAGTTTACGAGATGTTAATCTTATATTTAAAAATCTTAAATATTTAAATGAAACTTTGCCTAATCAGGCCCGACTGAATCTCACGTACTATAATTATCTTAGTTTAGTCTTACACAATGTCTATCTCCGAACGTCTCCTTGATGTTATTAACTTCCTCGAGAGGCATGATGAATTGTATATCAATCTCATTTCCCCTAATGTTTTTACTATCGATCTAAATGAACCTGATGATATTATCCACATTAGCCATGATAAATCTCGAGAGTGGTATGGAAATCCTCTATCATTACTAGAAGAATTTAAGAGATCGAGAATACTTTTACGCATGAGAGTAGGCGTTCATGATGGATTCGTTAGTCATGAATATGAAACAACGAATGGAGCAGGAGTAATACTCTTCGATTAAGAAGAAATTTATACTTAGGATATAAATGCATTTCCGTCTGATCACTTCGTATATAGGAATCTTTAGTTTTCTCACATGGAGGCCTATTCCGAAGTCGAGGTTATCAACTATCTCCGGAATGTTTTACATAAACTTAAGAAAGGAGAGTCAATGATTCTTAAGGAAATTGATAATGATTTATATACATACATGCTAACAGATTACAAACATAGACCAATTCCTACTGACGACTGTATAGTCTGGAATGTTAAAGGAGATTTTCTCTACGCTAGAGACGAATTATGTAAAGAGGAACTAACTCCGTATGAATTGGTGGATGGAATAGCAATATATACGACAAAGAAAGAGGCATTCCTGGTGCTTGCAAGAGGAGAAGAATAAAATTCATCTTAATATATAAAGATTTTAAATTTTCTCTGCATCCGATTGATCGCACTTTTGCAGACCAGGGTTAGTTCACGAATGTCCAACGAATATACTTATTTTTATGGTACTTCCGGCAAGTATGGATGTTTCTCCCAGTGGTACGAAGCACAGTTCGTCGGTGATGATGGGATAACCTACCGTAGTGCGGAACAATACATGATGGCACAGAAAGCTATACTTTTTAAGGATGATAAAGTCTTGTCTTCTATCATGAAGGCTACTACTCAGAAGGAAATTAGGTCTCTTGGTAGAAAAATTTCCAATTTTAACCAGAAATCCTGGGATAAAAATAAGTCAAATATAGTTTACAATGGAAATCATCTCAAATTCTCGCAAAATCTAGAATTGTTAGAAGTGTTACTGAGTACTGGAGATAGCATTATTGCTGAAGCTTCCCCTACCGATAGAATATGGGGAATAGGGATAACTGCGAGAAAGGGTCTGACAAAGGATGAATGGAAAGGAGAAAATCTCCTTGGAGAAGTATTAATGGACGTAAGAAAAGCTTTATTAGATTAAAAAATATTTATATTTTTATTAAAAATATTACGAATTTCTTATTCTATTTTTGACTTCATTACATGTCTATTTTGTAGTGACCTTATAAATCCTCTCTGTGCATACCAGTTATAGTGAGATTCATAGTCAATAACTAGAGAAAGCTGCCTTACTTTTAGCATTGTCTTAATAAGAAATGCGCCATATCCCTGATTTCTGTAGCCAGGGATAATGAAAATGTAGTGCAGCATGTATGGATTGGTATGAAGATTATCGGGATCGAAGTCCATTTTCCCCACTAAAGCAAATCCGATAGAGATATCTTTGTCTCTGACATACCATAGTTCACAAAATTCTTCACTGGCCCATTGCCCTATGACCTCTTTTTCATAATTAGAGAGGAATTTTGAAAATTTTTCTAGTTCTGGTTCCCAAAACGTGCGGTCGGAAGACTTTCCATAAGAAATATTACAAGCCATCTTCGTAATATAAACTACTTGAATTACCTAAAGGGGATTTCATACGGATCGTTATTATGAGTATCTGCCATACAAAATAATGCGGAGAAGTCTGCCATTTCCTCTAGTCCCGACTGATCGATGGCAGCGGTAGTATTTCCTAGTTCGAATTTCCAACTATGGATTATACTAAACTAGCGCACCAGTCTATTAACATCAGCCAGTCTAAGAAAATACTCCAAACTAGGTCAGATGCTGTATACGATAGTGTCTTTTTCTCTATTATGGCTGCTCTAACTGGGTACTATATAGAACTTTATAATGTTTTGATGAAAAATTTTCCAGAATTTTGTCTCCATGTCGTGTTTTCCACTAGCCCAAGATTTGAGAGCGTTAAATCTGCCATGGAATTACTAGAAAAGTATTATGGGTTGAGAGAATTGTATAACAGAAATCCTTCGCCTACACGCCTTGAGAAAGTAGAGAAGTATAGAAAATATTGTCTTAAAAGAGTAGATGTATTGATGAGAAGATCAGTATCTCACTTATAATAATAAGATTTATATGAAATAATATAAATACTTTGAGAACGTGTATGATAACACGGTCCCTTGAAATAACTAGTTTGTCCTTTCATTATGGATTATCTAAAGACTGCTCAAACCTCTTTAAACATTTGTCAACGTAGCGATACTCGCCGACGTAGGGTCGATTCTATCTATGATTGTATGTTTTTAAACATTCTTCTGGCTTTGGAACCAAGATATAACAGCCTTGATCCACAGACATTGACTGTTAAAAACAAATTTGTGGATTTTTCCGTAGAACCTGAGTTTTCAGGACATGCCCGATTTGAGTGCATTAAGTCTGCTCTAGAACTTGCCACTAAATACCAAAAACTTCGCGAGTTATGCATCTCATCCCCTTCTCCTTCTCGTGAGGAGAAGCTGGAGAAATACAGAATTTACTGTCAACGACAGGTAAATATGTTGATGAGAAGAAATGTAGCTAGTCTATAAATGAAATTTGTATTCAATAATACAAATGATTAAGTAAGTTAGCATGGTTTAGAGGCGGATACTTCTGTTCCCTCTTCTAGATGTCTTCCACGATTCGCATATCTGTCTACTTTATTATTGAATTTCGTATCATCAGAATCATCACTTTTGTGAGAGTTTACGTGTCTGAAGGAAATTTTCATACTCTTACTTAGAGTTTTCATGATTTTCCTACAAGACATTATCAATTCCATGTTTAATTCTGGAATGTCTGTACTGTACACGATCATCTGGAGGGAGTACAGGGAATCTGTTACAATTTCTACTACTTTTAGATCAATTTCTTCGGAAGACACATCATCATCGTTCAATAACCACATAAGTCCCTTTTGAATTGCCTTCAGTTCTCCATGATTGTTGGTCTCTCCAGATCGGCCGCACAACTTGCGAATTATATTTCCTTTGTGTACTACGAGGTATGCCCATCCCGCTATCTCTTCTATACAAGAGCCATCAGTGTAGATTCGAACGTCAGGTTCTCTGTCCAGAGCGGCAGATTTTTCAACATATTCCTCTGCCTCTTTCTTAGTTTTGAACTTTTTATAGAGTGCTCCCGGAAATTTTATGATCTGTTTCTCACATTCTTTCCAAGTGGAGTAGATGCCAGGAAGTCTTCCGACGGCGACGGCGTAGAAAGACATGACGACGGGGAGGAAACTACTAATAACATCTCCCCTTCCATCACACGGCTACGGTGTGAAGCCAGGATAAATCACACGAGTATTTGTTTATCTTGAACAAATTATTGGATTAGTTGAAAAGTCCTTTCGATAGTTTCTCATGTCTTTCTGTTAAAGGAACGTACTTACTTCCCCATACATATTTTTGGGAGAGTTTTGTGCAAAGGATGAAATATCTATCATCTTTCCATTCAGAAGATACACGATTGTCTTCATATCGATTTAATTCATGACCACCGGTATTGACGATCACATGCCTCAATGTACTAACACATCTATACTTAGCATCATTTCCATTTCTGCAGTGATGTATAAACTCTTTAAAATTTAGTGACAACATGCTACAATATAGTTCTACTAAATAGGGTGGAACTACTTCTGGTTCGATAATAGAGTTCACTGTCAAAGAAGTCAGAGTTTGAGGGTATGAAGTGATTGTGTGCATGAAATCATTCGGGTATTTAAGAACTAGAGTTTCTAAAGATAAATCTTTGAATTGTAATATTTCATTCGTGAATAATTCTAATTCTAGAGTTTTTGTAAGCGGACTAATAAATTTAGAGTCAAAATTAACAAATTTAATTCTCTCATCTGTGTAGATTCGAACAGTACTTCTAGATTGTATCAATTTCTGGAACCCGTCTTCTTTGTAATACGCGGAATATACTCTAATAGAGTCTTTTCTTAGTTCGAATTCCTCGTAATCGTCGTATTCAGGGAACGCAATATAACAGTCAACAAGTTCTTCGAACTGATTGAGTTCATCAAGACTATTAATAGCTATCATACATTTAGTAATTGTTTTAAGATTTGGCATAAGAGTGTGATCAATTCCTATATGATTAGTAGTAATATGTTCGACATTGGGAGGGTATGCTATATCATAAGTATCTCCGGACTTAATAGTCAATCTTTTCACATTTACTAGATTTTCTAGTAGGTCCATACTACAATCTTCAAAAGTTGCACAGATAATAGTTAAATCCGCAACTGAGTCTGGAATGATAGACAATGTGAGTATATTAGCGTTCTTCATTGTATAGCAAAGTTTCTCGATAAATGGGGGAATTTGTACTATACCATCTATAAGTGACATTTCGTGTACATCTAATGAAAGGCTAGTTAAACTAGGGATATTCGAGGGAATGTTCGTTGGAACCCACGTTGAAAGCGTAAGATGTGTAATGGTGCTAGGAAGATTCAGGTCGAAGTTAGAATACATTGGAGTTCTCAGCGATATTATCTTCTGGAAATAATCATTATATAATAAGAGATGCAGTGGTTGGAATCTTAACTTAATAGGAATGAGGAAGTGACTTTCAAGGAAATTATCGAAATCACTTCTTTCAGAGAAATAATTACAAATGATGCAGAGGACTTCTGCGGGAAAGTCATGAATTCCACTGACTGGTCTGGAAGTTTTTCGGATTTCCGAAGAATCGCCCGTTGTTCGGATTTCCGAAGACTTGCTCGTTTTTCTAACTTCCATAGAATTATCCATAGAACTCGTCGTGGCACGCGGAACTGCCCTCCCAGGGTACCGAGGTAGTCAGACGGGCGTCCTGGGATAATTCTATATATTTTATAGAATTATTCGGATTTTAATAATTTCTTTCTTCTTTCTTAACTGATCTTACTTTCTTAGGGTTATTAACCTGAGTTTGTATCATTGGATCGGTGAAATGTACTTCATATTCAACCCCGTTGGCATTAATAATTGCTAAAAGATCATTATTGTAATAGGCGGAGTCAAGAAAATCACTAGTTTTCTGATTATAAGCATTCCAATGACCAGAATCTCCCTTCCAAAACCAAACATTCCTAGGGGAAACAGGGAATGGTTGTTTCTTTATTTGAGGATTGAAGACAGGTAATCCTCTGGGACCCTTAGGAATATTTCCGTTAGGAGATATTTGGGGAATAACGTTTCCTCTAAATGGTATTTGAGGATTAATTGCGAATGGATTTACCGGATGACTCAGAATTTCCACACTCGCCTTCTCTCCTCTCGAATAATTAACTGTATAAGAACTCCATCCATCAGGAATGACAATGTTAATTACTCCTTTGATAAGATTTCCTCCATAATTTACTTCCTCATCACTAGAATATTCTTCGGAATCGTAATTATTTTTTCCTGGAAGACATCCTTGGGAAACTACATATAATATTAATTTCCTTTACTGTGAATTTTTCGCAGAGGCACGTACTTATTTCCCCACACATAAATCCATTCTAGATTTAATATTATTATTCCATATCCATCTTTGCCATAATCTTCACTCATATCGAATTTCACCTCGTCTTGTCTACAGGTACATTTGTACGATTTATCCATCATAAACATTGCATATTTCAAGGTGTTAATATATTTATAAACAGTAGCATCTTTTCTTTGGCGGTGGTCTATATACTCATTCATACTTTCATCATCCTTGGGATAACAGCGCAATTCTACTAATTTTGGGGAAAGTATTCTCAGATCTATCCTTCCGGAACATAGTACAAGGGAAGTGAGAGACTCGCACAGTTTAATATTAAAGATCCTTCCTTCCAATACAAGATTCTCAAGATTAAACATAGAGAGATCAATATGATTTCCATAAACCATCCATTCCAGAGACTTAGTATTAATCGGTAAGAATTCTGGAGAAAAATCTACTAGATCAGAATAATGTTCAGTAATTATTCGAATTTCTCTTTTTCCGTGTATGAGTTTTTGAATTTTAGGATCCTTCCATATACTAGCCGTAATACAAACGCGATCGTTTGTTACACTAATTAGTTTAGAAGCTATACTGACTTCAAGGATATGCACTCTACAATTAACGATTTCTCCGAATTTTACGAGATCTTCTACATGATCTACATCAAATAAACAATTTGTAATAGATTTTAGTCTCTTTGTACTATCCATTACGATTTTTTCTCCATTAGTGCAAATATGTTCGAGATTAGGAGGAAATTTTATTGACACGCTATTACGCGAGGAAAATGTGAGGTCAGTTAAACACTGGAACTCTGATAAATTACAACTCTCTATATGATCACATGAAATTACTAACTTCGTCAGTGTTTTCGGCAAAGAATTCAAATATAATTCGGTAAATTCATAAGTTTGGAGATACAAATCGACTATAGATTGGGGAATTTTTGGACTTAAATCACCTGGTAATTTGAGTTTAGTTAAACTCGGCATATTTAAATCAGCAAGAGCCAACAAGGGGTTAGGGAGTCCGCCGAGTGTAATATCGAGTTCTGTAATCTTATCAAAAAATCGATCAATTTTCATCAAGTGCAGTGGCTGATGTCGTACTTTTATAAGTATCATGATGTGGGATTTTAGAAAGTTCGCGAAAGTTTGATACTTATATAATTTGTTGCATATTATACAGAGAATTTCTCCAGGGAGATCGAGGAGTGATGACATTCAAGAGATAACACTAGTGGTAGTCTACCCTCGGGTACTATTTTCTTCTCCGCGGAGCTGTCACCAGCAATATGAGTAGGATTTCCTTCCGGAAACTAAGATTTTCTCCTATGCGGAGCTGTCACCAGCAATATGAGTAGGATTTCCTTCCGGAAACTAAGATTTTCTCCTATGCGGAGCTGTCACCCGGGATGACGGGAGAGTCCGGGAGGGTAGCGGCAATTACGGCCGAGTACCACGCCTCTGTTAATTTCTTAGGCAATCATTCCTATACCTTAAATACTCCTGACTAATAGTCCTGAGATGCTCAAGATTTTCATCATTTTCTCCCTAATTCTCCCACTCGCCCTGGGAGGGTGCGCACCCCACAGGGTTGACATGCAAATGTACAATACTGTCTACAGTAGCATGGAGACTGTGATTGGCATAAATGCTAACAACACTTTGACCCAATTTGGAGGAGTTCCCGAGTACCCACTCTTCCTCAGCAACACCGTATCCCCTGATCCCGGCGATTTCTACATTACTGCTAATGGCCAGAGAGTCGCGTTCTATCATGAATCGTGCGTAGATCCTGTAAGAATGTGGGAAGTGGGTCTACCTGCTACGTTCCAAATTATAGGAGGAAAGCTATACACATATGTGAAAACCGAAGGGTGGGCTCTCCAACCAAGCACTTCTGGACCGTGGTACTGCCTGTACAACTGCCCCACATGTACCGGATGGATAAAACTACCTGTGGGAGAGGTAGAGTATCGAGGACAGTACTACATAACTGATGGAATTTACAACGCATCTACAGCCTCTTCAGTTCAGTTCGTCCTGTCATCATCATCAACAGTAGTGAGTTGGGATGATGCAATTTGCTATACTGGCTCCCCTAATGCGGGGAATACCCTCTTAGAGAACACATTTTTACTACAATATCTAGCGATATTTCTGGTTATTCTCAAATTATTTTAAAATACTCTAATATTTTTATAAGAAAAATATCGTTTTTCGGAGAAATCCTAGAAAATATATCGTTTTCGGAGAAATTCTGGAAAAAATGTGTGATTTTTTGAAGATTTATATATTTTTCATACAAATTCTTTTATTTGTTGTAGTATTTCTTCTGGATAAGAGTTGCTTCCTCGCCTTCGTAGCGGAGGGAAATTCCGTTTACCACGAGTTTCGTTCCATCAGGTGAGCATTTGTGAGATAATTTCAACACATACTCGGGTTCGCATATAAGAGCGAAATCACGGTGGCCGGAAAATCCGTCAAGATTCTTCAAGAAAGAATAGGCAATAGAGTAATGTTTTCTAATCAAAAATGGATTGATTGTAGAAAGCAAAGTCATCATTCTCTGCTGAAGGCATTTGTACGCACCTTCCCATTTGGAAGAGGATGTACCAGGAATACACTGTTAAAAACCATGGTGATTCCTGGATCGAGATCAACTTCGAAAACGAAGGAAATGGAAAATTTTCCATGAGCCATGGTCATTGCCCTTTCAGCACTCAACATTTTACTGGCAATCTTGAGAACTTGGAGATGTTTTTTAGATCTCTCGGAATACTTTCCGAAAGAAATTCAAAAGTCATCGATGGAGATGATGATGATGTAAGACCTCGTGTGTTCGTCGAGTATCGCATGCAAAACACGCCTTCCTACATGATGCCTGAAAAGGATGATGAATGCATCTATCTTTCAAACAATGCCTGGCGAGCAACAAACTATGTCAGTTTCCAATACTAAATTTGTATCAAAAATAATACAAATAATATTTCGTATATAGTTATAGAAGATGAGTACCACTACTATGGTTCCATGCTCCAGCAGTTCTCCTATCGAGGTGTGGAGGACGTGCGGCCCGGGCTCTAACTGCCAAACTCTCACTAATATCAATAATTCTCCAGTCGATCCCCTTGGTATGTTCATGATGACATTCCCCTACGATGCCACAAACGAAATTATTGGGGATACCGTGATTCTCAACCCTGTTCCCGAATTTATAACCTTTGCCGATAGAACTAGTTCAATGCCATTCGGATCTTTTATTGATAATAATTGGAACTGGACAGTCGTTCCAACTCAAAATAATGGAATTTATCAACTTACATACACTGATCCTATCACGAGCGTAACTACTAATGTTGGTACATCGATCATTCCTGGATCAGGATTTCCACCAATCCTAACAAAGGATCTGGATGCATTTCTCACATACTTCTCGTACGTTGGACCGACAGGGGGAAATCCTGGTAGAGTTCTCGCCCATGCCTACATTCCGAATGCTGGAACAGGAATTACTACGACTACTTCAGTCTTTGGCACTCCAACTGGAAGACAGTTTTATAGCTATGCGACTATACCCACTCAGTCTACCGGACCAACACTCTTCGACCTTGGAGATATTTACGTCGACAATGACTCAGTTACCGAACCCTTAATATCGGGAATTCCAATTAATGAAGGTTCCCCGGTAGGATTGTACATTAATGTTAGCCAGGCTACTCCAGCAACACTTCTCGCTCTATGCTGTCGTGTGGCAAACCAAGTAATCCCCACCACCGGCACTACTGAGGATACTGCTAACAATATGCCAGCAGACCTAAATTTTACTTCCCTCACTCCATCGTGTACAGTAGTTCCCCCAGTCCCGAATGCCAACCTTTTTCCGGAATCTGATGCAAGTGTTGCAAATACCAAGAATGCCAGTACTACTAAGTGGGTAATTATAGGAATTCTCATAGGATTGGCAGTAATTGTAGTAATAGTCGCTATAGTTGTGTACGCAACAATACAAAAACGAAAGAAGCAGACGGCAGAATTACAACAAAGAGTTGTCGCCGCCCACTCTATCATATACGCGGGAGGCGCTCCACCGAATGTACCAACATAAACCGCCCACTCTATCATATACGCGGGAGGTGCTCCACCGAATGTGCCATCATGAGTTATATCAATAATTATTGATAAAATTCTATCATCATGATATTATCACCCTTACCATACATGTCGATAAAAGTAGAAGAAGTATTATAGATATTAAAGTTATTTTGATTGCCGGCCTAACTATGAGGACAGTGACAGTAACCACCATAGTTATTATTAGTGAAACGCACCACGCAAGTAACCATTTCTCCGTAGAAGAATACTCCTTAATAGGGATCATCTCACCTATATTAATCAAAAATTTAAAATTCATCAAACCATCTTTAATTTTTCAAAATATTTCTCAATTTCCCTTCCATCTTACACGCCCGTATGATTATGGACAACTTAGTGGCAAATCATTCCATCCCTGGAAAATGCCTAGGAAAAGCAAGAAAAATCAGAAAAAAGATGAAATTTCCGCCGCTGCGGGAGTGGACTCTCCCGGGAAAAATTCGAAAAAAGAAGAAATTATCCAAGAATCCCTCACATCTCCCAGGAAAAATTCCAAAAAAGATGAAATTATCCAAGAATTTCCTATAAAAAATTCTAAAAATGAAGAAATTTTTCTAGAATCCGAGACCGGTGAGAACAACAGCATCGAATGTGATGGAGCGTGCGAAGTAAATCTTTCACGTAATAATCAAGGACCCACTAAATCCCCTCTGAAAAGAAAGAGAGGACCTAAGAGTATTGGCGGCAACAAGAATGCAGTGATTGTTCTCGATATCGACGAAACCTTCTGTCACGCATATACAGATGTCGATGATCCCGAAATTATCGATATTTTCTCCCGATCAGGCGATGATGGATATGATCCTGATAGGTTTAAAACTATAAATTTCATAGGAATTGATGGAGAACCTACCACATTTAAGATCGTTTATAGGCCTGGCGCGAAGGAAATTGTAGAATATCTCCAAAATAACTTCAAAATGGTCGTAGTGTGGACAGCGTCGGTAGAAAATTATGCTAAAGCAGTCCTAAAAAACGTGTTTGGCGACGATCTCCCAATTCTTCTCACTAGAAATGATTGCTATGTTAATGATGATGTCAACACGAAACCTCTTCGGGCATTGTGTGATAAACTCGAAATTTATCTCAAAAACATGATAATAATTGATGATGCCGACTACTCTACGTCATTTAATACGAAAAATAGGATCAAAATTCCGGCATACTTCCCGGAGACTGGACGGGATGATGAAGATGATGCTCTCTATAAAATAATAGCATTCTTCGAATCTAAGGAATTCTACCTATCAAAATATCCATCAGAGGTAAATTATGGACTGATTAAATGGTAGTCGAATTTTTAATCCTTATATAGTGTCATGGAGGAAGTTACTGTTACTTCTAAGAAAAGAGGAAGATCGAAGACTCTGCAAGGTTCCGGGAGAGTCGCAGAAAAGGAAATTATAGTTGTTGATAATAATTCCGTAGTTGTTGACGATGTCGTCCAATATAAAGCAGGAATGACTCCTGAGGACAAAGAATACATAGTGAAATGTATGCAGGAAATTAAGAATGGATTGACCCCAGATCCCCCTAAATCTGAATTTTTCATGCCCGCAGCATTGATAATTTTAGTAGCAATTATTGTTCTCGTGTCCGTAGTAGGTATTCCCTCTGGGAAAACGGGTATCCCCTCCGGAAAAAACGGGTATCCCCTCCGGAAAAACTCCGAGTACTTCATTTGTATGGATTATTTTCATACTAATTCTTGTTATGGCATTCTTTTTTGCACCATTGTGGGTATTGTTGATAGTACTCATATGTATGATACCGGTGTTCATAATACCACAAACATATTGAAAAACTTGATTAAAATGATAAAATTATCATTATATTATATGGATTTGATAGCACTCGCATGTATGATACCGGTGTTCGTAATATCACAAACGTATTGAAAAACTTAATTAAAATGATAAAATTATCATTATATAGTTACTCTCCTGTAAAATGGGCTCCTCTAAAATCTGGTAAATCCGAAACTATCATCGTAATAGACAATGTTCAGGAGACTTATGAACCAAGAAAACTTACTAACTCCCAGATGTTTGATACGTTCGGAGCGGTGTTGCTTGTTGCGGCAGCTTTAGTTCTAGTCGTCACAGTATTTGCAAGGAAACGTGGATTTGGAGAGAAACTACTATGCGTGGCGACGCTGATATTTACGATAGTAGTGGCAATACTAGCATTCAGAAATTGTAGACTAATATAAAACAGAACTAATAAAGATAATATCATTATTATGTAATCTCCCTCAAATAACCTTCACGAGATCAAGATTTCTTCTCTTTTATGGTATTCTATGAATTCTTTTAAATCCGGAAAGTCAGGGTTAGTTATAAATGAAGATACTTCTCCCATCAATAGACCTGCAAAGATTCGTATATATGGAATAGTTCTTACGTGCATCATATTTCCTTTAATAATTATAGAACTAATATTAACAGTTCATAATCCTTATAATCTGTATATAAGATACTTGGGATATTTGATAACATTCTTAATTATTATAGATTTGGTATTTGCGTTATATCATCTTTTTACATATGGCATATAGTCCAGTGAAGCACGGTTTCCTTAGAGTATCCTTTTTATTTATGATATATAGTTCTTCTTTAGTCATGATTTCTCGGGAATATTTTTTATCAATTCTTATTATTGTCGTCTATGTTGTAGCAATTATCATTTATATTATTGCCTCTCCTAGTAAAGGGAGTACAGTTCCTGGAGTAATTCTAAGCGCTTTCTCTCTAACATTTACATTTTTAGGAATATTAGCTGAAAGTTTGGGAGCTCCTCTTACTCTCGTTGCCACTATGGATGGAATTGCAACATTTTTCAACATATTTGCATTAATCGCCATGGCCTCCACATGGGTGTCGACTACAGGGGAAGTCGTAGGAAATTTCTTTGCAATGGTCCTAACTGGGGTAGCTTTTGCAGGAAATCTAACAAACTTTATATCAATAATAACGAAAATACGGAGAGAATCTGTCGTCAACTATTAAATTAAGGAGAGAATATATCATAATTGCAAATATAAAATATATGATCTATATCTTATAAAAATATGATACATATAGTTTCAGATGTGGAGATGTCATCAATCGCGATCTATTTCGTTGATTCTACCAGCGGCTCCTGTTGGTTCTCCTTCACCATTACCTGCAAAAAGGTTAAGGGGAAGTGGGAAGTAGTCGAAATTCCAACTATTGTTAAGAGGCCATATACTAATACTATGAAAAATGTTGTCATGATGGAAGTAGTTGAGAATGTTTCCACTGATACTAATCTAAGTTATATCGATGAACATAGAGATAACAGCGTCATTACAGTCAGTCCGGATGGAAAAATCATGTGTTTATACGAGTGTAAGGAACCTGTTTCCTTCAAACTCGTTAATCAAGTAGTACCCCCTTCGCAGTATGTAGCGGGAAATCATGCTGTTCATAGCTATACTACTACGAAAGCACTCTTCGATTTATGGTTAAAATATATACCGTTAGATGAGAGTGAGAAAATAATATCAACCTTTATTTCATAAATGCTTCCTTTTATTTCCAAGAACTATTTAAATTTCTCTTCCAATATCAAGGGAAATTGTCTTTTAGTATTATTTTATTTAAAATAATTCCTGTATTCTTTTAATTATTTTTGTTTATTTAAAATAATTATATGTAATGTCGTGAACATATCACTTAAATTTACTTACCCCATGTTGGTTTACTGGCTAGCAGTAGCTCTGGGACGTCCTGTCGCGGAACGGGTACTGGTACTAGCCGCAATTCTGTCAGCAGCGTCCTCAATCTCAGCATCGGCAACGGCAAAATTAGAGTTCTTACCCTGACGAGAGGGAAGGGCTGCAGGTTGGCGAGCAGGAAGGGCTGCAGGTTGGCGAGCAGGAAGAGCTCCAACACCACGACCCAAGAGGGCGCGAGCAGGGGAGACGTTGGCCTTCTGACGGCGCTGACGAGAAGCGAGATGACCTCCTCCAGTCTTAGTAGCCTTAATAGCTCCGTTACGGACACCAAGAGCATAGTACTGGGCAGGGGAAATCTTTCCAGAGCTTCCAGGTAAGAAGGCGAGATCCCAGACGTCCTGACCACCATCAATGGCGGCAATAAGGCGCTCCCAGGGGTCAACTCCATCTCTAACTTGCTTGTCAGAGGTAAAGTAATCTCCCAAAACACTGGTAAAAGCATTCAAGTTGACACTACCGCTGGTAGAAATGGTAAATCCATGATCGGCCAACATTCCCTTGACTGCGTGAACAGCCTGGATGTAGGTGCTAGCACCGCGGCGAGCACGAACCTTTCCGTTGATAGCAGCGCGCCAGTAGAACTTCTTGTGGCCAGCGACGGTCTTCTCGTAAGAGTTAGCGACGTAGATTGCGCCATTAGGTTCCACAACTGTGAAAGATTGGCCCATAGCAGTGGGGGCGACGTAGTTACGGTAGTTTCCGTGTCCACCGACACGCTTTCCATTAGAGGAAAGTCCTTGGTATGTAACAGATCCAGCGGGTGGGGCCATGTTGTTCAGATTCTCAATGAAATGTAGAGAGATGACTATATAAAGAGAAAATTGTAAAGAGACGGAACTTTAGGGAGATACTACTCCGGGTGGAAGAAATACAGAAAATTCGAAGAAAATTACGAGATTTTCAGCAGGAAATCGTAAAAAGTTAAGAAATTTCGAAGATTTTCGGGAAAACTCGGACACTCGGAAAAATATGCGAAAACTAGAAGTATTAAGAAGGAATTCTAAATTATTTTAGGATTATCCGAAAGAAAGGGTCCGTCTGATGCCTCCCTCTCCTTTTAGCGGAAGTCCGAAGGGGTTCCATTTTCCGCATGGATTCTATTGATGTCGAGGAAGAAATTCTTTCCAAGGAGGGTAAATCTACTCACCTTAGCCCTGAAGAGATTTATTTCCAGTCATTTCTTACTACGTATGACAATTACACCAATAATACCAAAATTATTTCCATCTTAAAGATGAAAAAGTCCATTGCCGAGAAATATTTCAATAATTTGAAAGTCTCGACAAAAGACCAGGACAAGGCGATGTTAGTAGTAGCGGTGTGCGTCAAGGTTCACACTGATCTTGAAAACACAACTATTTTCGCGCTAGGACGTGAATTTCTCTATAGTTTAGTAGAAAATTCTAAGGAATTTCTATTCAAGAGGCAATCCACCGTCTCGGAAAATAGCGTGTTCGCTACATCCGCCGTTATAATACGGTACATAAGAATGTTATCGGAGTATTAAAAATATTTAGAATTTATTAAATATTTGGTATTATTTTATGGAGTAATTTTTCCGGATTTTACTAACGCGTAGTAATACTGAGATGGACTAATCTTAGGATCTGTTCCCATGAATTTCTCATTCCATATATCATCTCCTCTATCAATTGCATTGGTTAGATTCTTCCACAAAGCGGGGGCCTCTAGGAGTATATTCTTCCGCTAATGTTTCAGTAAAACGAGGTAAACTTACCTGACTTTCTGGAGAAATTGAAGCGCCATTGGCAGCCAGCATTGACCTGACCGCGTCATTAACGTGTCTATGTGATTTTTGAGACATGAGATAGACGAGACTACATATTTATAATAAATATATTTATTGAAGAATTTTATTATTTCCTAGTTCTCTTCTTTCTTTTACTTGGAGTAATAATTCCTTGTTCCACAGATATCTTGTAATATTCTGCGGGACTAATTAGACCGCCATTTATTGATATTAAGAATTTATTATTCCATATTCTTCCTTGGTTAATTCCATTAGTAAGATTTATCCATGGATTTTCTCCATTCCTAACTTGTTGATCTGACGTATAATAATCTGCTAATACATTAACAAATTCGAAGATAGTAACCCGGCCATAAGGAGAAATTGAAACTTTGTTATCTGATAACATCTTTTTTACTGCATTAACAGCAAGTTGGTACGATGATATCACCTTATTTCTCCTAAGAGCTGTCGTAGTAGTATGACCTTCATTAGTTTGAGAAGGGATTCTAGTAAAATTGGAACTCTCTTTTCTTGGAGGAGATTTCACTCTTTTAAGGCGAGCATTGTACGAAGATTCTTTATCCTCTTCTCCAGATAATTCTTGAGGGGGTGTTCTGGGAAGAAATCTTGTATATTCATCGTCGCTGAACGATTCTTCTGTCTCAGTCGATGTGAAACTCTCTTCTCCTATGGTCCCCTGGGTTCTGTGGACGAATTTTTCCTCTGAACTCTCCTCTGATAACCCAAGATTATTATCTACTTCCATTGGAATATTCTCTTCCTCGGTATCAGTATCGGTATATCCAACCTGATTTCTTGCTTTTTCCCAATAATATTTTCCTGTCGGCGAGATGTGGGATCTCGCAGTGTACAAGGATGCTCCAGAATCATCATATACGGTGAACGATTGCCCCTCTCTAGTGGGCAACACTACTCCCTTATAAAATCCGCTCCTAACTACCTCCCTCCTGTTAGGGGAGAGGCCGGAATACTCAATATCTCCTGAAGGTAACGTAGACATAATAAAAGACGTACTATATGAGAACGATTTTTTATCCTTGTTCCACATCTAATATATTTATAATTTCATAAATATTTCTTAAGGAACTATCACCCCAGTAGCAACTGCTCTGTCGTAGAATTCCGCAGGACTAATAAACCCTTTATGAACCCTGATAAACTTATCATTCCATACATCAACTCCGCTATCTAAATCAATGGCAAGATTATCCCAACAATTTCCAGTATTATTATTATTTCTGAAGGAAGTAGTAGTAGTTTTCCCTAAGATTGACGTAAACCATCTAAGATTACTACATCCGATATATGGAAGAGAACAATCTTTGTCGAACAGCATCCTCTTAACAGAGTTCGTGGCGCGGATGAAAGAATAATTTACTGACATCCTATCTAAATATCGAAAAATATTTCTTAAGACGAAATAGAATTGAAATTTCTATATTATAAATATTTTCTAATATTTACCATGATTTCTCATTTATTGTAGTACATCTGCCATAGTTTGTAGATTTAAGAATGATGTTTTTCCCTTATTTCTCACATATCTCATAGGATTTAATCCATCTGCAGCATAAATCGGACTAATTATTCCTACTGAGTCCCTAATTTCTCCATGCGTTCCTAGAATCATACCCATTGATACCACTGAATTCTCTCTGATAGCTTGTCCTACATCAGGAGTTTTCTGAGCCATAACTATAAAATCTGATCTAGTTGCACGCTGAGTATTATCAGTTTCGCATGGGGAAGTTCCTTTAGCAAGAGAATTTGGATTAAATCCATAGGAAATAGGATCTGCATCCTCACCTGCATGATAGTAATCACGACGTGTTCCACTGGTAAGAATCTTAGATGGATATTTGTCCATCTCGAACTTCTGCCCAGAGCAAGCGATAAGATTCCAGAGTTGAGCCTTATTTCCCTTAGCTCCAGAGTTAATGACAGTAATCAATCCATTATTTTCCTTAACAGACTTTCCTGCAATACTGTAGATGTTTCCTACTGCTATATCGATGGAACTCTGATAATCATTCCAGAATGTTCTAGTATTCTCCAAATCATTTACTGGAGGCTCAGGATCAATGTCTAATTCTAACCTAGCATATAGTTTAGTAATCTCGGAATCAATCAATGTCTGGGTGTATTTATCAGCAGGAAGACTGTCTCCCATACCAATACTAAACCCTCTAAAGGAAATAAATGAAGTAAAAATCCATGTGCAGTCTGTAATAAAATTAACTGCTTCTAACTGGGAGTGATAAATAGCTATATGGATAATAAGCCCATTAGAGACATTTCCGACGGTTTTAGAGGAAACTCCGTCAAAAGTTTCTGAGTATGTAGTGCCATCCTTTAGTGTACTCCGTATAACACTTCCTACCTTGAGTACTACACCATCCTCGATCGTGCATTCCTGGTTAGAGAATTTAAGATTTCTCGGAAGAATAAGGGAAAGGAGGTTCGTAGCTGGAACTACCCCGTCTACAACGAAGGGGATTCCATGCTTATCCATTCGATCAATGAGGTCTCCGGAGAAGTTTTCTCCATCATACTGTAGAATATCCTTATACTTTCTACTTCTTTTCACTAAAGGACTATCCATCATTTTCAAATAGTCTATGACAGTTTCTTTCGTTACGAACGTATATTTTTCCATTACTTCAACGCATTCATAGAGATCATCAGGCTCGTAATCAGTATTATCCTTCCAGTTAGCAGGAAGGGACTTCTTGGTGGCGACGTAGATTCCTAGAAGTGCGTCTTGAACTGGTGCAAATGCAGCTTTCTGCGCATGAGGATCTATCAAATAGTTAAGAACATTTTGAATTCCCTTCATTTCCATAGTTGCATTCTCACTCTGGGAAACTGTAACGGTGTTTTCGTCACCATCATAATCTGCTGCCATAGAGGTAGTATTAGAGGTTGGTAGCCCAAGAGTATGCGTTTCTTCTCTTCTATACAAGAGTACTACGAATATTGCATCCACAACTTCCTTCTCTTTGATAACTACTATGCAGGGTACGATAGCTGATTCCTGGAGTGTTGGAGGTCTATCCTTGAAAAGCATATCTCCATTTACTACGTGTCTATCAACAACATCTCCGATCGATAGACGATAATCTACTCCCTTGCTTACATAAATTCCCTTATCCGTCTTCTCCCCTCCAGGGAAAATCATCTTTATTGCGCCATTTAACATCATATTCATCATAAATGAGTAGTTTTCCTCAGTAATAGTTTCTCTAGTAGTAGTTGTTTCTGCTAGAAGACGGGGGATGTACATGTGTGTACAAGGGAGTTCTGGAGCGGGAACGATGACTGCGCGAGACGCCCCGGTGACAGGCTTTCCTTCCTGCTCGCCACGAATAATACCAGTTTTCTTATCAGTGAGAGTTTTCTTAAATAATTCATCTAGAGTTGCGATTTTTGCTGCAATATCACGCATGTATTTGTCAAATCCGATTTTATTATCCTCTGGAGGTATGTTTTGGATAGCTTTTATGATATCATTGTAAGCTTTTGATATTGGATGGAGCTGGTAACTGTTATTACTGAGGGCAGATGCACGATTTCTCAGAGGATTAATCCATAATTTATCACTTACTAGAGCAACAGGGCCAGGTCTCGAATCATATAGTAGAAGAGAAATGTCCTCGTCTGTCAATGCTTTCAGAACTCTGTAGATAACCTTGAGAGAAACTCCATCATCCGCTCCGCCGATATAGCCTGGAGTTTCTGCAGCGTTGTTGTCGTAACTAGGAGAATGACCTGTGCACTTCACACCGTTAGGAAGAATGGTTTCGCACTCCGTTCCCGCTGACAATTCTGCAAGTCTCTTTAGCTTTTTTCCATGAGAAAGATCGAGTTTTCTTATATCAGCGGCCATTTTCTTCGTAACAACGGGCTTTCCGCACTCAATACATAGACAGTTTACCACTCTGATTAGAGTTTTCTTATACTCTACCAAGCTAGTTCTGCAGAGATAACATCCAAGATTTGCATATCCGAAATGACCAGGGCAATAAATCGATGGACAATTACAATAAGTGCAAATTTCTCCTAGACTATTCGTTCCGAAATCGTGGTCTGTGACAGAAAGTGGAGTGTTTTTAGCGGTTCCTCGCGCTTCTGCAGTGACTGTCAGAACTGAGTACGCTACGATTTCATCAGTGGAGAAGAGAGAAACTCCATATGCGGTAATGATTCCTTCTGGTAATGCCATCAAATTAGGATAGTAGCCATTCTTCTGGGAAATACTGCGAGGTTTAGCCTCAACAGCAACATTTTCGGAGGTAATGACGATTTGTTGTTGTGCAGACTTGGCAGACCGCCTACCGCTTCTCTCTGACATAGAGAATTGGGTTATTTCTTCCTAAGTCAGTCCTGACTGAGAAGGTTCTATGGGCTTCTCGTGGTAGCACGCGGTCAGACGGCGATTTCTTCTTAAGTCAGTCCTGACTGAGAAGGTTCTATGGGCTTCTCGTGGTAGCACGCGGTCAGACGGCGCGGAGGAAAAATTAGTACCTATATACTCCTCACAGAAGAACTCTATTACTTTGTAGAGAAAATGTCTGAAACTTTCGACGTCACCCAGAGTGGCCAGAAGATCGGTGCAGTATCTTCTCCAAAGAATGCCAAAGTTTCCGCAGTCGAATCCAGGAAGAGTACTAATGGAAAACCAAACGTTTCTCCTACCGTTCCTCACCCATCATCTACTACCGTTCCTCACCCATCATCTACTACCGTTCCTCACCCATCATCTACTACCGTTCCTCGTTCCTCGTCTTCCTCTCTTCCAGAGTCCGAGCTAGATGTGATCTCATCCCGCTTAGTAGCCATTGAGTACCGTCTCTCTGCATTAGAGAAGTCGATGAATTCTCAGGATATTAATCATAATTCCGACATCTCGAACTTGAAGCATGCTATCCACAAGACTATCTCGGCATTCACTGAGTACGCTAACCCTTCAAAGTAAGTAGTCGAAATACCAAAAATATAGATATAATCTATAAAATTTCAACAATACAAGAATTATTCCTACAGTATATAGTCTCCTCTCTTTGTCATGGATTTCTATAAAGATTTCGTCAATCTTCCTAGATTTGAGGACTTTTATTCCCAAATTTTTACGGATGATGAGGGAGTTCCTTATAAACATCAGACTTTCAAACCTTCTTGGCTCATTAATGATAGTGTTAATACAATTGTCCGACAGGCTCCAAGCCACGGCCAACTCAGCATAAACACTTATTTTAGTCAGCTACAGGTAGGATTGTCTGCGTACTCGTGGGGGCACTCTCCTAGTTGGTATATCGAAAATGGGAATCAGAGGAAACTAAGAGTAGAAATTGATAATCTGAAATTTAAAAAGTGTGCGGAACATGAAATCAGACTCTATCTCCTTCCTCCTTATGTGAAAGATCCTAAGGGAGCACTACAATTAATTTTAGAAGATGCTTTGAATTTCTACAATGCTAGAATGAATGGGACATTAAAACAGTATTGGAAAGAAACGACAATAGCGTTGCCTCCAAAAGAATAAGGAAATTTTAAGTTAATAATATTAATTTGATTGCTAATTTAGCTAGTTATCCTTTCCCAGAATGGTATTTTTATTCCATCATCTTCCGTGTTTTCATAAGTAGGTTCACTGGGAAGGAGGGAGTGATTGAACACATCGTCAGAAAAGCTAATAATTTTGATGGTAGTCATGAGAACGGAACTAAGTTCTTCTACTTGTTCCGCAATATCTCCTCTCTTCGCATTCATTTCTTTTATGAATTTATCGTATGCATGTACCATGTCATTAATGGAATCTTCATGAATTATGTCTCTTACATCCTTTTCTTCGAATAATTTCTTACATTCTTCGAATTTTAGACAGGAAGTGTCGACGTCAAACTTCTTTTTATAGGAAATTATCTTGCTTCCAGATCCATGTTTATGCAAATCCGCGTGAATTGCTGGGGGAGCATAGCGAAAAATTCTCTCATTATAGTCACATCCACACATAATACACAGATCGACAAACTGTCCATGAGTAATTTCTAATGCTTTTAGAATATCTTTCATTCTATATTCGTAAAATTCCTTAGATCTCCAGTCCCACCATATCCATTTTCTAGGACCGTACATGAGACAATCGCTATCTACAGAGTATACGTAGTCGGCATGTCCCTGTGCGCATAACTCCGATGCGAGTTGTTCCCCTTCATTCTTTGCTCGCATGACAGGATATCCAAGAGTTTTTAACAATTCCATTACTTTTTTGACGAAATCTCTGGGAGGGGTCATGTAACCTCGATATGCTTTTAGAAGTTCGTCGACGTCAGGAGTAGGAGATGCGGAGATTTCGTCAATTTGTTTCTTATATGTAGCCTTCTTTTTGTTACGGTCGGCTATTTCGTCCTCCTTCGCAACTAGGGGATCTCCGTCGTAAATGATGATGGGAGTAGCTCCGACTGCCACAAATTTTAGGTAGTAACTGCATGTCAATCTTGTTGCAAGATCATTAATTTCTTCGTCATTTACTCCATTTTTAGCGAGATTTTCACGATCTTCGCAGTGGATCTTCACAGCCATCTTGTAGCAAGCGTAAACCTGGGGTTGTCCATCGAAAGCGATCTTTTTTCCTTGAAATTCGCCCAATTTCACTACTTTTGGATGACAATTAAGTTTCTTCTTGAGGTAGTCTACAATACCATTTATTCCCATCTGTAATAAAGGTCCCTTAAACCACTCCGGAGAGCAGTGCTGCAGCAACTATTTTCGTAGGGGATACTGTAACAATCAGACGGCAATAATGTTGTCAGATTTTTCCAACTTTATTGTCATTTTCGGAGGAATTTCTGCCCTCCTCTACTTCGCCCGGCGAAAAATTTTCTCATTTTTACTACAAAAAGGTATGAAATATCATTATAAATATTCCAAAACTCGTCCATTCCATTACAAAATTGCAGAACTCTTCACTGCGACTGCGATCTCTTTTTATTTAGGGTGGTTCGAAATTTATTCGATACTGCAAGGAATTATTAGAGTACTTAAAGGTAGCACTAATTGTGATGGATATAAAACAATCTATTATTTGGAAAATTGGACTCTTTATGAACAAAAACTCCTGATTTCCCCGATCGACCGATGCTATGTAAAACCATACGAAGGATTTCATAGAGAACACTCAGATCTTCTCCCAATTCGAGTAATTCCCGAGGATCTCCTGTTAAAATCAGTAAAATTATGTTACGACAGAGAATTACGTTAGATTTTTAAATTCCCCGTGAGTATATCGATACTCATAATTTTTGTATTATATAGTCCATCTCGAACTAGGATCTACTTGACTAGCATAGATATGGGTAACTCTCATAGTGATAATTGCGGAACTTGCGTCCAACCCGAGCGCTGCCCCGGAGCTGGCTTGACCCACACTCATGTTAGCGTTATTAAAATCAAATCTGTCCTTGAAGAAGCCGTCTCCATTCTCAGTGGATGCCCTGACTACTGTTCTGCGAAGGAAAAGCTTGACTGCCTTTACAAGGAGCACATCCGTTACATGAACCCTGTCTACCCTTGGAGGTACACTTTCATCCGTGACGCCTTCAACGACCAATATTTCGACTACACCGCCGTCGTCGGAAATTACTACCTCTCTCTCCATTTGCAGGTGGTAGCAGGATTTGGTCTCGTTATTGCCGGAGAGCCTGGTCCCCTCGGCTCTGCTCGCAGCTCTTGCTTCCTCGACAACGCTGTTAAGCCTCTTAACTTCAGTCCTTCCTCATGCAAGTGTCAAGATCTCACCCATGCCGTTGAGTGCAACACACACGCTCTCCGCTCCGGAGATTTCCCTGCTTACGGCGAGGGAGTGTTCTACGCTCACAATACTAAGCCTACAATTAAGTTCATCTATCCTAAACGCTGTGATCGTACAGTCAGCGGAGATGTTATCAATGTTGGAGTTGCCGTTGCTCGCTTCGACGTCGGTGGAAAGAACTCCCAACAGATCACGTTCTACTTAAAACGTAGTGGCCATAAGGATAAATTCCTAGCATGCATCGACAATACTGATAGCCCTGTCTATGATCAGGATGGAAATTGCATTGGTTATTCCATCGACCTCCACATCCCCCGTAAGGATTGTGGTAAGAAAACTTATAAGATTGAAGCAATTCTCGGAGATTCCTGCTCTTGCAACCGTGCCTCCGCTTGCATCAAGATCCACCATTGCCGTAGCTGCGAGAAGCCCAAGTGCCCTACCTGCCGTCCTCGCGATGATTCTTCATCTTCCGACGACTCTAGCAGCAGCTCTGAATCCGAGGGAGAGCCCTGCGACCGTTGCGGAGAAGACAAGTGCCGCGGTGGTTGCGACAAGTGTGATCGTTGCGATAAGCCTAAAGATGATTGTGGATGCAAGAAATGCAACAGATGTGACAAGCCTAAAGATGACTGCGGCTGCAAGAAATGCGATCGTTGCGATAAGCCCAAAGACGATTGCGGTTGCAAAAAGTGTGATAGGTGTAAGAAACCTAAGAACGACTGCGGTTGTGGAGATGATTCCAGTGATAGCGATCATGATCACAGAGACTACTCGGAAGCCTCCTTCTCCTTCAACACCCACAGCGGAGCATCAAAGAAGACCAGAATCTCAAGGAAATAAACTAATTTTCTAAAAATTTCAATAATTATATATAATAATTATAATATTAAGTGTCCACAATCGTAGCTCCTGTTCTATATGCTATGTATTCTCTATCTCCATTTAACCACTCCTCATTTGGATTTAGGGAAATAGTACCAGAAATTTTGAGATTATGTATTTCATAGATGGAAATTGAGTATATTGGAATTATAGGATACTGATTTCGCGAGAAAACATAATCATTTATATGGTCTGTAAGTGAAATTTCTGTCTCAACTCTGACAATTTTCAAAATTTTCTCTCCATTATTGACAAGAATGTGCTTGTTTGTTATACTTTCTATTACCCCAAATCTAACAGATTCATTAAAATGGTAGTAAACATCTACAATTTCTACCAAATCTCCTTCTTTTACTATTAATGTATGAGGAATTTTGAGCAGTTTCGACAGATATTGCGTAGTTTTTGAATTCTCTATCTCGTGAAGACTGTTTTTCTTCCTAACAAAACATCGATCCAAGGAAGGAATTTGAACAGAATTCTTACGATCTTTATGAGAAATGAGGTATTTTTCCTTGTATAGGAGGAGAGAAGATCTCAGAATTAGAGAGTTTTGTACTGGTATCATCAAAAAGTCGGAGAAATCTGGTATTTTCATGATTTTAATATAAGTAGACGTGAGATGATATGAGGCATGAGGACTATATGCAGGATCTCCCGCAAAAATAATCTTATCTCCTAAATGTCTCAATTGATAATATTTCTCTCTTTTTAGAAAATTAATGTTATCTATTAGCAAATATATACTTTTATATGTCGGAATTTCTACTTCCAGTCCATCTACCATACAAGCTCCATCAAGAGATTTGAAGAGTAGTTCAAGGATAGTAGATTTCCCGCTACAAAATCCTCCAGAAATATAAATGAAATCATGAGTTTCCAAATTCTTAACTATGGAATCTATGAAGGAATCCATACTTAGAACCGGAAATTCTAGGAAAAGTCAGACGGGCAATAATAGTCATATTCTTATATATTATTATAGATTATTCCAACTTTTCTCAAATCACACCTTATTATGTATGGTTTCAATATACCTCTGCTCGCACGTATCATTTCATATCCAGAATTTACACACTCTAGATAGTTAGTGTGGAGGATATTTTTATTAATGTGAATTCCTCCATATGGTTCATTAGTAACTAGTAAATATACTTCCGAAATTCCATCTTCCACGAAAAATGTCATTAAATATTGATGAACTGTGCAAGGAGGGGAGACATGTCCGTAATTGAGGAGAAAATGGCAGTCTGCTGTAACGGAAATGGTGTAAGGATGAGCATTTTCCATGGATGTAGTATAATCCCGAATTTTGACTAGGGGCTACAGAGAGGTTTTCGGTCACACGGAGGAATTACGTATTTATATACATAATTGTGGTAAATTTAAAATTTACTTGGGAGGTTGAGGTCCTTTGCATGGGCAATCTTTCTTGGGGGTAACCGATCCGGAGGAGGACATTCCCAAGGAGGAGGACGATGAAGATGCGGTCGAAGACGATGAAGGCGTAGAGGAAGAGTCTGATTTTCTCTCTTTCTTCTCATCTTTAGCGAAATATGAGTACTCCTTCTTAGATGGGGAGGGAGTGGGGGTAATCGGAGCAGGAATTGGTAGAAGGGACGCTTGGGGAGGAGGTTCTTTCATAAATGATATCGGGGGAATTTGATTTTGAATAATCGAGACGAGGATTGGATAAACCAAGCATGCAGACTCGTTAGGAGGAAGGACTGGTCCGTGGAGGAGTTGGACAATTTCTTGGGCAATAACTTCACGAATGATAGATAATTGCTTGCAGCTGAAGGACTCATCGCACTCGGAGCGACGCTCACACTTCTTGCCGCACTTGCATGAATCACAGGACATCTTTAAAGAGCAGAACTACATAGACTATAATTTTTGAAATGTGTAGCATATAATAATTTATATATTATTATTTTAGTTTTTCGATTAGATCAACTTCTGATAGGTGAGAGTTGCATTCGTAGCTGGGGAGACCGGGGGATTGTATGTAGGAATGTACGAAGCGTTGTTGGAAATGAGGACAACACGGTACGTTCTGCGATCATCGACGTCGAAATGGATAGTTTGGGCGAGGGTATGGGCAACTCCGTCGTTGAGTACTGGAATAGGGGCTCCTGAGGCAACAGGGAACCAGAGATTTGTGTCTGCCTGGACTTCGACTACATAAATCATATCAAACGAGGCGTCATTTGTGCCAGGGGGAGTGATCGAGGCTGAGAGGACGAGAGTAGCCTTGCCGAGATGGCAGGGATCATAAATTACGTAACAATCGGATGATGGCGAAAGTGCGAAAGTGTCCGACGCGATAGAGTTGGGGAGAGCGGTTGTGTTGGCGACGAACGAGGAGGACAACGAAACATTCTCCTTCCTTCCACAGGGTCCGCATGGTTGGCGAGGAGGAACTGGCTCCGGCTCAGGTTCTCTGAGGAGACAGACGTCTACCACTTTAATTCCACGGCAAGACATTTTATTTTACGTATTTACTGTGATGCGAGGTACTGGAGGTGTCCTTCCACTACATTAGAAAAAAATCTGTCTATTAGTAGTCTCTCCTCGCTCTTACTATCTCTGAGAGAGTATTTTGATAAAATGTCAGGAAAAAGCTCATCAACACTCGTTTCCCCCTCTGCCGTCAAGAGAGGCCGCTCCTCCACCACGGAAACTGTAAGTTTCGACGTCCCTCCTGGAGATAAAATGAAAATCAAGCCCAACGGCGAGGTTGACGTCGCCCCCGCCAAGAAAAACAAGACCAAAAAGGATAAATCCGCCACAACTGAAGAAGTCATTCTTGTAGAAGAGGGAGCATTTGTCCAAACTTGCAACAAACTCAAGCAATGCCCTGCTCTCATCCTTTTTATCGTGTTTAGCGTTATCGTCATCTGTTACATGGTATGGAGAGCATTCAATCTGTACCCCGGAAATGGATGCAATTCTAAGAAGAAGATGAGATATTTCATGACCGTTGGTCTCTCTGCAGTCGTGACATTAGTCGTTTTGTTCTTCTTCGGCTGGTGGATTAAGCAGGAATGTAACTCATGCCAGCCCGGTCGCTCGTGGTTGGTGTTCATCCTCGCCATTATTCTCCCCTTCGTCCTTGGATTCCTGTTCGATGTCGTCACCGGCGCTGTGAACGGCGGCGCCAACTACGTTTCCCACTGGTTCAAGAAGTCTCAGGATGAGGATAAATCCGAGTCCGCAACCGCCTCCACTACTGAGAAGAAGGCTACCAAGAAGCACGATTTGACCACCGATGCTAAGGAAGCTGAGCGTGCTACTCAAAAATTCACCAAGGCTATGAGTGAAGTGGGACAAATGGTTCAATAAACTCAACAATCCCTAAAAATTATTATGTAAAAATAATAATATTTTCCGGCTCCCCGTCTGATCTCTGGGAAACTGTCTTGACGAAGTTGATTTTCTTGTATCCAAAATTCCGGTCTGAGCGTAGTCAGTTACTAATTTTATGGAGTTTAATCTATGGAAGTCCATGGAGGACGCATTTACCATGGGTAAAAATGCATTTTATGTTGCAAAAGAGGTTAGAAAGGGATATGCTTTCACCGGACTAGAATCAATTGAGACATATATTTCTAATTTTCTCGTAGCATTCAGGAAAAATTTAAAGAATAAAATCAAAATTCCCATAGTATATCATGAAATTATCACTGAATGGTCAAAAAGGAGGATTTATTTCGACATCGACTACACAGATTCTTCTAGGTATTCTCTAAATCCAGAGGAATTTATCCAAGTACTCCTAGAAGCAATGATAGAAGAATTAAAGAATCTAGGGTTATCAACTAAGAATATCATCAAAAACACCTTCATTACTACCGCGTCCCGCATGGTGAACGGTCGTCAAAAACACAGTTATCACGTCACGATCACTGGTTATTATATGGAAAATAGTAAGCAATCTGAAAGATTTGCTACTAATGTTGTAGAAAGGATGGAGAAAAAGATCGAGAAAGTTTACTTAGTAGCTGTCGACTTAGCTGTTTATGGAAAGAATCATCAACTCCGCATGGCTGGCTCCCACAAGATCGATAGTCCTGTCATCTTAGATTTGTATGAATTCACCTATGGGGAGAAGAAACGTAGCTATAAAGTCTCAGACGACAATGTCGACAGATGGGATTACATACTTAGAAATACAATAATTCAAAATGTTGATGCAGATGATTTGGAAATTAAGTATACCAGTGTCAATAATGTTGTAATTTATCGATACGAAGGAGATATGTCTCAAGAAAAATTTGATAAAGTTATGAGTGTAGTCCAAAATTCTCTCCACAGTACTAACTTTTATCAGGAGAACGGAGATCATGCTTTTAAGGTTGGATCGACATCCGCCTCATGCGTCACCTTTGATAGAATTGGATCCTCTCATTGTAGCATATGTAAAACTAATCACGATAGCGTAGGAATGTATGTTTATGTCACTTCAAGTGGAGATGTAGTTAGAAAATGCTTCAGTAATCATGCAAAATCTGCGAGAACGAAACTAGAAATCCTAGGAAATTATATCAAAAATGAGGTTAACCCAAAGGATAATGTATTCTTCTACAGAGTGTCGAGCATCATATCTACGGAGAAATTGGGTTATGATGGAAACAAAATGATAAGATACCTAATAGAAAGTATGGGAATAATAAAGTGAGAGGTATCTTAAAGAGCATAATTTTATAGTACCAAAATGATTAGTCTTGGTTACGAAATTAAACTTTTCTCGGTAGTAGTGATAATGCTCGGACTATTTAGCTTGAGTAATACACGATCTACCTGGAAATCAAAATCTTCCACTTCTGTAACTGGACTAGTTATCCATAATTACACTGAATCATATAGGTGTAATGGTTATGAAGAGTGCATGTATTATATGTGTTTGGTGGAAAATTGGTCACTTTCCAACACAGTCACCGTGGGATTTGATGTTCCGACTACCTGCCGAGCGCCAGGATGGATAAATTATGATCCAATTATCGTAAGTTTCCTAGTAATATTTTCCATTTCAACAGTTTTGGCTATATGTATTGCATCATTCGTTACAGTTCGCGATACTCAGTTCGAGTATAAAGGATCAAGACCATCGAATTTATCTTTGCGGGTGATACGGGCAGCTATAATTTTTTCAACAATTTTTAATACTGTACAAATAGTTCTAGGATGGTATTATAATTTTACTGTATTTAGAGTATATTCTCCATTGGATGTGATGGGAGCAGTAACGGATTCTCTAACAATGTTAATGGGATTAGTTGGCTGTTACTACTCTTTCGGAAAGTGTATAAAAAGCATAAATATAAAATTAGATAGGGTTCTAGGGGAATTATTGATAACAGAAGGAGAAGAGGAAACGGATTAAAAGTCTTACCGAAATATATTAGAGAAATAATATATAATATTCAATTACATATTAGAGTTATACTCTCAGGTAATTCTTCAGAATGCATACAGCATCCTTAAATCTCACTATTCCTCCTTCAGAAATTCCTGACAATTTTTTAGTCTGCTCCTCTGACATACAGTTAGATTGGGCGAATTGAGATGCGCCAAAGTTAGATTTTGCGCACTTTGTGATGTAACCGAGAATAACTTTATTGTCAGTGGCGGGATTTTTGATATCCTGTCTGACAATTTCGGCTATCTCGGTCACCCACGGGCAAGAAGTATTGATGATTTCATCATTGAACTTCTTAGCATCAGCGTGGAAACTGGAACTTCCCTTGAAAAGCACTCCAGTGCGACGGGAATACCGTTCGATCATGTAGTATTTGTGACATTCAATTTCAGCAAGAATATCCTTGAACAAGGAGAAACACTTGGTGAACCACATGTCATTATACAGGATGTTGAAAAGAGCTACCTCTCTATCAGATTTCCTAATAGATTCCAACAGATCTATGAGCTTAGAAGCAGATCTGGTCTTGATAGCATTCTTGACAGCGTGATGATTGACTGGCATCGTAAACGGGGGAGATACTAAAGAATTTAGATTGGTAGGGGAATTCAGTCGGGTAGTAATAAAAACAGAATCTTGGGAAAATATTTCAATTTTCCATGATCCGTATGACGCATAACACTTTTAAGTATGTATAGTTCCACCATGTTTACTTTTGACGAATTCCTCGAATCCATTCTAGCTTCCGTGAAAACTCGATTTATTATTAAGAAAATCGAGCGAACTTTTATCACTGTTCTACAGATTAATGGAAATGATCGAAAATCTTACCAAGTCAGTGGAAACTGGTTAAAACATAAAGAAAAATTCTTGAAATCTCTGGAAATAATCGGTACTTTCCCAGATGACGGAATATCGTCCGAAATTTACCAGATTTTCCTTCCAAATGATTGTGAATTTAGTTGCTAACTTAATTTATGTATCGCGAAATACATAATATTTATACTATAAAAATAGCACACCCATTAGTAGTTTTATAACAGTCTCCACTTTCTACTATTATTTTAAATAATAGAAGATAGTGGATTACTGCACCTAAATTGCCAACCCAGACGTCGTTTTCATCAAATTTGATTATATCCCAAACTAGGAAATCTCCGGGATCATCAACAGTTACCTCAAATCCTCCGCTTGTGGGATGAAGATAAATATATAGTTCGTCTTCGAATAATTCCTGAAATTTTAGGATTTGGCGTTCTATAATAGAAAGTAGTCTAATATCGTCCGGCATAGCGCGCTATATAAGAAAAATAATATATGTATACAAAATACATAAGGTTTATACTAACCATCAATATCTATCCATAACATACATCCATATTTGGACATATATGCTCCGTCCCCTGTCGTTACCAGCTCATCCTCATGGATTAGTTGTTCAATGAGAGATTCTATACATCCATTCCATAGCATTCCATTACGAGGTATATGCCAATTCCGTAGATTGGGCCTAGGAGTGTGTCCGGAAACACGGAACTTATCCCGGGCGACAGTAAAGATTGAAACCTGCGTATACTCGCGTAATATTTCCTTCAGGAGGGAAATATGTTTATCCGAATTCATGGCGACTATGTACGAAATATAAATTAAATTTATCCTTAATATTAGAAAATACTACAAAAGTCGAGATCTCCCGTCCGATTGAACTCTCTATTATTTCGGTAGTAGTACATTCTTAAAATGGCCAGTGATCTCCTTACTTCCGTCCCTTCCGTGTCAGAAAATGTTCCTTCCGGGTTCAATCTTTCCGCGAAATCTAATCTTCCCGATCTTCTCGAGCGCATTCTTAAATCCAAGGATACCGGATTTGTTATCGAACATTTCGGTGCATCTTGGTTCCTAGTTAGGGAAATTTGTGATGGCAGATCGTTTGCTTACAGAATTAATGGAAGTTGGTTGTACGCTGAGAAGACTTTCCTCGGCATTCTCGAAAGGGAAGGAAGTATCGTCTCGCGCGAAACGCGTCTTGAGATGGATTTCAAGGGGATGTACCTGATCTCGTTGCCCAACAACTGCGTCTTTAGTTTCTAAGTAAAATTTGTATTGAAATATACAAATGTATGGCCGGATTTTTTATCCGTCTGATCTAATATTGTCCTTATTTTCCTAGTACCCCCAGTAATGTTTACCAAAAATCTTGAGAAATTTCTCTCTCACGTCCTTAAATCTTCCAACTCCAGCTTTTATGTTAAAGATATTTTCTATTCTTACATAAAAGTTGTGGAAATTTGTGAAGGAAAATTCTTCGAGTATAAAATTAGAGGAGATTGGATGGGATTCGAGAACAAATTTCTAAAGAATCTTGATGAAAATGGAAAAATTGCTTCATTCCAAGCTAAACATTACATGAATTTTGAGGGAACATACCTAATTTCCCTACAAAATAATAGCGTTTTCAGCATTTAATTAAAGAATTTGTATGAATTTATACAAATATTTCTACAAAATAACAGAATTTCTGCAAATCCGTCTGATTAACGAATAATGTTAAATCACCAGTCTTTCTTCATGTCCGTCGTTGCATCCTACCGTGATTCCTACAAGAATAATTTTGTTATTCGCGTCAGTGGAGGAACTCGTTACTTCTTCTCTCGCATTCGCAATGCTGCCAACACAGGATTTATTGTCGATGCAATTCGTAGTAATTACATTACAGTAAGGGAAATTTGCAACGGAGCGACACTTTCCTACAATATTGAGGTGGACTGGGATGTTTTTACTGGAAGATTCTTGAAAACTCTTGAACTCTACGGAACTTATGTCCCGCCTACACTGTTCTCCTTGATAGGATTCCTAGGAGTCTACATGGTTGCTCTACCGAACGGAAATGTTCTAAGCTTCTAAGTATTTGTATGAGACTATACAAATAATGTGTAATATAGAAATTACCCTGTATATAGTCTCTTTTCAAGATGGGTGATAATTTTTATGAGAATGTTGCCAAGATTTTAATCCAACGCAAACTCATTCCCGGTAAGGAGGATTTGTTGGAGTACATCGAAAATCATGCAGAAGAGTTCGTTCCATCTGTAATTCTTGATAGTTTACAGTCGGGGAACCGTAATTGGTCTGGGAAAGGAATGTCATATGCAGAACTATTTGTAAATATCCTTACTGGACCTAACTACAAAGGACATCTCGCAGAATTCCTGACTAATCAATTCTTCAGCGAGGGGGGTCCAGGATTAACAATTTTAAGGAAAGAAATATCAATAATGCTAGGAACTATGTCTCCTCGACAGGCAAGAAATTGTGTAAAAAGTCCACGAATTTTATCAACAGGGGAAAAATCTGTCCCAGTACAGGATGAAAAACACATATCTGATGAAAAAATAGAGCAACATTGGACTGAAATTACGGGATCTGCGGTTCAAATTCCCCTACTTGCTCCAGTTTCTCTTTCACATACTCCTGTTGATTCTTTCGGAAATCCTGTTCCTAGAAATGAAAATATCTTAAAAGAAGAAGGCGCCAGTCTTCCATCTAATCATTGCTCAGAACTTCCGTCTATAACAGATCCCTTGATTTTATCATTTCTCGAGAAGAACAAGTCATTTTTCAACTACGTTCAGTCTCATCCGGTATATCCACTATTAGTGAATTCTAGTTCATTTGCATCGTGGTTGCTGGAAAAACAGCACGATTTCTACAACTCCAGTGTTTCCTACAGTGGCGCCAGTAGAATGTTCGCAGGAGAATCCATTAAAGTTACCTTCCATTCGTCAGAAATTCCAAAAAATGTAATAATAATCTTAGAGCCGACTGATTCTCAATCTAAAATGCAGGAATATCCTGTCATTGCAAATCCAACAGTGAAGGAAAACATCTACACGGCAACTATTCATAACATATATTCGGGAAATTGTCGAGTCTTACTTTCGACAACACCATCATCGAAAGTAGAAGCAATAGATGTTTACTAATTGCAAAATTTCTATAAATATTGTAATATTTATGATTATTTTGAAATTATTTCTCAATATATGTCGATCATCTTGGAATTATCTCTCAATATATGTCGATAATTCTAATTCATTTGCTATTATATGGTATTTTAGAAAGGCTTGATTTACATACCAAGAAATAGTTCCATTGGCGCGTTTTGCAACCTTGTTAAAGTTTTTAGCAATATCAGAGACGAGAATATGTTCAATACAATACTTTGATCTATCTTTGTCGGAGATTTTTGATATTAACTCATCTACTTTCTTACTATCTAGACTAGTAACATTACTAGCGACAGGACTAAACTGATCAATTTCTCCCTTGTTGTTACGGAATAGCATGACAATAAAACCTTCTTTGAAGAAATACATGTACATATCGCTATTTTCATTCACTTTCTGCTTATTTACATTAGTATATGCCACAGAAAAAGATGGAGATGGAGTAATTATTTGGGTTGCAGATCTAGTGGACATATCGAAATAACTATCGGGAATATCAGGAAGAGTAGATTCTATGGTGAAATTGAGTACTCCTGATGTAGTTAAGGCTCCATTCGTAGTCAAAGATATGTGAACTTTTGAATCACACTTGTGCTTTACAATATGGATGACAGAATCTTTCGTAGCACTAGAAATTTTCTTGTAGAACGCTTCGACATTCACCCACATAGAAATAATGTAATCGATTTTTCCTTTACCATCGAATGACCAGAGTGTATGAAAATCATTGGCATTTATCTTAGAAAATAGGCTTCCCTGACGAGAATTTTTCTTCTTTTTGGATTTTACTTTCTTAGCAAACTCATCCCCGTCACCATCAAGTGACAATGGTACGTGTTTTATGTAAAATTCTACTCCAATACTACTAACAGCAATGTGGAAAGTCGCCGATTCAATCTTATTTCCTGATATTAAATCCTTGAAAGCACTTCCGCTATGAATAGAAATCGAGAATGCTCCATTGATTTTCTCATCTAGCATGTCTACTTCATTCTTTCTGGATTTAGGTTCCACTACTGCTCCGGTCTTAGTATTAACATAGTAGAGATCGTCCCCGTCTCCATGCTTGACGTATTTTGCCCCTGTAGAGGTGTCTTCATAAATTTCTTCATCATCTTTAAAATAAATTTTGACATTAACCCCGGAAAATCCAGGAGCATCCACGGCGTACCGAACCGATTTTCGGGAATCTTGATCTTCGTCATCATCATGGCTGAAAGTAGTCTTATGGGGAGATTCTTCATCATCGTCATCAATTATGACAGTTTTGCGATGGGAGTCAGACGAAGATTTTCTCTGTGGAGGAGATTCCTCGTCATCGGAAAGAGACTGAAAATTCTTAGACTTTTGGCCTTTCCTATGAGGGGCAGAAAAATCTTCATCCGAAGTCTTTGAAATTTTCTTAGAATTTTCATTTTTTCTTTGAGGTCTAGAGGGTTCTTCGTCATCTGAGTAGTGAGCAGATGAAGTATTTCTATTTTTTCTCTGAGGTTTGGAAAATTCCTCTTGATCTTCTGAGTCAATTTTCTTAGAAGATGATATAAATTCTTCTTCCTCATCATCAGAGTGGGCAATTGATGTAGCCTTTTTACGGGAATCTACATCTTCTTCGAAAATATTTCTTTTAACTTTAGGTAATTCTTCCTTCTTCGTCTGTTCTGAATCCTTAGTTTTCTTGGAAGTTCTTGGGATTATCAATTCTTCACTAGATTCGTCAGAATCATCAAATGTATACTTACGTTTTGTCTTAGAAGACATTTTTGTATGTATGTAGTATCTCCTATTGAGATATCGTTCCGGCAGTGTTTCCCGCAATATCTCCTATCGGGACAGCGTTCCGCTACTAATATTTTAATTTCTTTAGGGTGTACATCATGGCTACCGATTATGCCGCAATTCTCGAAACTATTAGTGATTCTCTTATAGTTTATAAGAATAATGGGGGAGGGGATTGTCTACTCTACCCATATTTACAAGCATTAATGTATACAGTGGGAAATTTTTCATACTATTATGCAAATAGGAGAAAAATGGCAGATTCTTTCAGACATTCTCTCTCGGAATGTATAAATTTTTACCCATTTTCAAGGGAAGTACTAGAGAAAAATCAAGAGAGTGTGTATACAATTGCTAAAAATGAGTTATCTACCAAGAATGAATGGCTAACAAGTGTAGTAATTCCACTGATTAACTCATACACAGGAGTATCTTGTATTCTTATTTTTAAACAAAATGATACTATTACTAAAGATGAATTCGGGAAAACTCATAGGAAAGTTCATCCTTACAGCTCTTCCAATCATATTAATACAACTTCCAATAAGTATATTCTCATCCACTTTATAGACAATCATTACGAACTCATAGGAACTCTCGACAAATTAATCTTCGACGAAGACGATCCGATTATCAAATCTATAAAGAAAAGTAAGGGAGTTCTAAATGGATCAACAAAAATAGGAACCAAAGTAGAAGAAAATATACTCTTAAAAGAATAACTCTAATATTCTTATAAAAATATAAGAAAATTTTTGTTTAATTTACTGAAATTACTTTCTTTTTCTCTTCAAGCAGTGTTGTTTTCCCGGTGGTCCAGTCTACGGCGTAGAGAGTTAGTGTCGACACCACTGTTTTTTCTACTCTATATACCATATTTTCTGCGACATCCACATATTTATCGCACCTGTAGCACGGACTCACATATAAATCTCCACTTTTATACATCCTTTTACAGACAAGAATTAGCTTATTATGGATAGATTTAATGTCCCTCCTCCTAAGAGTGTCGATTTTTTCGCTCGGGTTGATTCTAGAATATAGAAGAACATCGCTAATAATTTGCGGGCCGACGCCCTTGTACAAGTTTTTTAGGAATGTAGAAATGCAGGTATGAGAGTTAGTACTGACGATTTCATGTTCAACAACTTCGTAAGTATGAGGATTCTCAATGGGACATTTCTCTACACAAGAATTATTCACAAACTCTACTGAACTATTCTTATCCATTCTGTAGAATAATTGATGAATTTTCTCAGAATCATCTAAAATTATGTATGCATCCCTTTCGGGAGTAGCGCAAGTAGTCCACAATCCGTTAGAAATTTTGTAAATTTGTCCAGAGAAGTTCAGATAAATGCAATCTCCTCCACTAACTACCTGCTTGAGAACGTCGTCTACACTAGAAAAAGCAGGAAATTTTTCCAAATAACCAGTACTGAAAGTACATTCTATAACCTTACATCCTACTAGTTTTGAAAGAATGTCGCGGGTAAGAAGATAATCTGTGCACTGCATCTGGATAAGGAAGAGACTAAATTTAGAGCACTCGCGGGAGTCAGACGGGGAATAAATAATGTGAAATGTGTACATATTCTCTAATAATATATACATACGATATATACATATTTATATATTTTACATTATTTTATTTATTGACGGGGTTTACTCTTCATCTCCATTTGCCTCCTCGTCTTCCTCCTCAGTCTTTGGCTTCTTGAAATACTTTGAGAAGAGTTCAACTACTGAGTCGATAGTATCCTGGCCCATGAGAGCCTTTGCCTCCTTCTCGGAGACATCAGTAGTAATGCAGAGGGAGACGAGACGAGTCAAGTCAGAGTAGGTGTATAAGTCCAACTCGAACTTCTCGAGGGTACTCTTGAGATATTTCTTCATAGTTTTAGTGATGGTAAGCTTAGCACGCTTCTTTCCGTCCATAGCATCCCCACGGATTGCATCGGCGTCCTTGTACAAGATAGCTTTGATGGTGGTGCGAGACATAATGCCCTTATCGAACATTGCCTGTTCATCATCGGTAAAATTGATTTCGTGGGCAGCAAGGACGGCTTTGGCGTATTTGACGAACTCAGTAGTAGCATAGATGGGCTTCTCAAATCCATTAAGTTTTCCATTGTTTGTAGCAGAACGCTTGGAGAGATCGAGAATCTTACGGAACTTCTTTCGTTGATGGTCAGGAACTGCTTCCAAGAATGCACACATCTGGTCAGGAGTGGAGGTGGTGACGCGCTGTTCGTACTTCTTACGGTTATTTTCATTAGTGGTAAACTTGTCAGTCTTGACAAGAGTGTCGAAGGCGAGATCCTTTCCCTTGAGTTTCTTATACCACTTAGCTGCCTTACGGATGAAGATGGCGTAAGAAATGGCAATGTCCTCGGTCTCCCCAATGACTTCGTTGACGATAACTCGTCGTTGTTGCTTACGGGAGAGCTTATCTCCATCAGCAGAATCGATATCCTGAATCTTAACGTTATCAGCCATTTTGGAGTGGAAGTTGTGTAATACGAGCGTACGGCACTACTGCACTGCATTCTTTAGGGGTACCTCTCACTCGGGTCGGCTACCCTAGGCGGGACAGACATAGATAAAACTAATCAAAAATTCTGAAAAGTTTTGGAAATTCTTCTCTTCCTCCTGAGTGATCCATGTCCTTCCTAGAAATATTAATGAATTCTCTTCCTCCTCCCGAGTGACCCTTGTTCTCTCCAGAAATATCGATTCTCGCAGAATTATCGATGAATCTTCCTATATTTAGTCATCCCCTGCCGTGTGACGGAGCTTCCCTGGATATTAGCAGCTTATCGGTGTACACTGGCTTTCCGTAACAACCATTACTATTTCTAAACAAATTATATACTATTTTCTGGACTATGTCCTCTAAAAATTATAAAGGTTCCGATGAATCTATAATCAGAAGGAAGGGAATCAACACGTCTTCCCATACAAGCAAGGAAATAGAGAATGGATCTTCTGGTCAAATCAAGACTTTAGGAAATCTTAAGGTTAAAAATTCAAAGAAGAGGGCTCCCCGCAGCACTAACCTCCCAATTCCCAACAAGGAACAACAGGACATCATTAATAAGGTTCTGAAAGGATACAATGTTGTCGTCAATGCGGATCCGGGAGTAGGAAAAACTAGAAATGTGTTCCAAATAGCCAATAGTATGCCAAATATTCGTATAGCTCAGATAACTTTTAATAGAAATCTGAAAATGGATGTAAAGAAAGATGCTTATGTTTACAAAATCCCATCATTGTGCGCGAATGATATTTATACTTATCACAGCTTCGCTCTTCATAATTATGGTGCCCAGGACGCAGTTACAGATGAAGGCATTATTAGAATTTTAGAGCAAAGATTGAAACCTGTGAAAGAGCTTAGTATCGATCTACTAGTAGTAGATGAAATGCAGGATATGAGAGACATTCTCTGTTTATTTATTCTAAAAGTTATCGAAGATATTTACAAATGTACTAAAAAGTATCCCCAGTTGATATTTTTGGGGGACCAGAATCAAGGAGTGTACGAGTTCCTAGGAAGTAGAGTCGCATACTTGACGCAAGCTCATAATATTTTTAATACTCATGAATTTAGTCATATGAGACTTCGTTTTTCTTATAGATTAACTGATCAGATAGCTGCATTCGTTAATAACTATGCTTTGGGGGAGAAGAGAATTATGGCCGATAGGAAGGGGCCCAAAGTAAGAATTATGACTAGGAGAGCGTTCGGCAAGCCAGCTCACACTATTGCTTGGGATATTAGGAGAGCAATGGCAAAATACCAACTAGGAAATGGTGATATTGCTGTCATTTTCCCTACCCTCCATAACAAGTCTGGTCTACGCACCAGACCTAATCTTCCGTTTATACCACAAGATTTGGAGAATTTACTAGTATCTAAGGGGCATAAAGTGTTCTATCCAACATCCGATGATCAGGAACTAGTCGACAATGTTATCTATGGAAAGATCGTTTTCTCTACTCCGCACCAAGCCAAGGGTAGGGGATGGCCGTACGTCTTCATTGCCAACATAGGAGGAAGTTATTGTGATATGTTTAAACTTAGCCATCCTGAGATACTTCCAAGTCCGATTTATGTGGGATTGACCAGATCTAGTCTAGTTCTTACAGTTTGGATGAATGATAGTATACCTCCTTGGGCGAAAATGACAAGAAGCGAATTATATAACACCAGTTACTCGAAGCTCATAGAAGACCAACCGGTACTAGAAGATGTAACATATGACCCAGATATTAGAGAGAAGACTGCGAAAATATCAGTTACGAGGCTCTGCACATATCTCTCTAGCAATCTCACCCAAGAACTAGATGAACTTATTTCTCCTATGTTCGAGGTAGTCACTGAAAAAAGCTCAGTTATTAAGATTCCTTCTAATATTAAGATCAGTAAAATAATAGAATACCAAAATGAATCTGGAGACATAGTAGATGAGAAAGAATATTTCACATGGGAATACGTCGCAGACAAAACTGGTAATGCAATATTACATATATATGATCTGTATGAACAACTAAACGGTGGAGATACTTGGCTAGTTCAGAGATGTAAGGAATTAACTCAACTAGGAAAGAATAACGAACATTATAAATTACTAGAATCCCAAATAGGAAAAGATATGAAACTTAGTAGTGTAACAAATGTTACTGCTGCTTCCAGCATAGTAGATCATTATGATGCCAGCACTCTCTCATCTCCCACTATTATAGATAACTTCGACTGGATAGAGAAAAGTAAAGCTCGTAGAGCTGTAAAGAGACTACAGGAAGTCCTTAATTCCAAAAACCTTGTAAGAGAGCACGTAATTGAGCAAGAAATTGATGTTAAAGATTCAGATCCTATTGTTCTCGTGGGGCGTATTGACGCAATAACGAAATCATGCGTGTGGGAATTTAAGTTCGTCGATCATGTATCAACAGAACATAAACTACAGTTACTATTATACTGGTGGATTTGGGATAGTATTGCAGAAGAACGAGAGAAAACCTTCCACCTATACAATATTAAGGATGGGGAAGACTACGTTCTACACCCAAATAAAAAGATAATAACTAAAGTATTGGTGAAATTAATCAGGAATTATCAGGATGAGAAGATATCGGAGTCTCCGACGGAGACGGTGTCCCTTATAAGAGAAGGAATGAAAAAATATAAGATAAGAAAATAAAATAACAATATATTTAATCAAAAAATATATAATCATATATACTTATCGCTTTATTCTTCATCTGGATCGTCCATTTCCATTACTATCGGCTCCGTGTCCACCTCTCCCTCATTCTTGTAATTTTTGTTATTATTCATATATTTCGAGAGCATTTGCATAATTGGTTTAAATGATTCCATTATTCCTTTCCCTTTAAACAGGTATCCTTCTAAGGCATCTTCTGCTATTCCCACTCCTGCACCTGCTGCGGTAGCAACGAATGTGTTAGCTTTCTTGAGTGTAAAGGCTATTCCAAAGCTTCCAATAAGTTGAACTGTTGCCATAATTCCTACTCCCCATAGGCTAACTTCGTAAGGATTGGTCGACCTAGTCTTACCAATCATCTTGCCGCTCAATCTATTTATTGTTGGGTTGGCGAGAAGAATGTCTCCATACATGTCAGTTTTAGATTTTAATTTCTCGAAATGATCTTTCATCTGAACATCTAGGAATAATTCCATTCCCATACAACAGGCGGTGTAGAAAATATCTATAAAAAGTGAGAGAATAAATCTTTTGTCCTTATTATTGAGAACTTTTGAGACATAGTTGGCGTAACGCTGAGTGGGCTTATATCCTTTTCTCTTAACATCTTTATAATCTTTTATTCTGAGAAAGTTCGTATCTCCAACTAGGTCTGTGTTATTAAGGAATGCATCATCGATATAACGAACTGCTGCAGCCATCATTTCCTGTTCAGTTGGAAGATCATCTTCTTCCTCCATAATCCCGAGAGTTTCCTCTGATTCTCTACCTGCTCTCCTATAATATCCGTCATCACCTTTAATATATACTACTCTTATAAATCGGATGTTAGCGTTGGTTCGCTTGGATTTACCAGTGGAAGTGTCCACGACTTCTTGAGAATTTTCTTGTAATTCTTCATAACGAAGGAAGGGGGACTTATTAATCTCGCGCTTTTCTTTATTTTCTCCTCTGACGGCAACAACATTATTGGCGGATAGTCGAGGGGACGGACGAGATTTTCCTGAATTTAGTGGAGACTTACGTGGGGACGACTTTGCCGACCCCGGTGGCGTAGATTTTCTCGAATTTGGAGAATTTTTCTTACTAGGAGGAGGTGTTTTCTTCTGTGTTTTAGATAGGTCTCTAATAACGGGAGATTCGGATTCTTGCGATTGAGAATCATTAATTGCTCTTTTTCGCGGACTATACATTTCCTTATTTATTTTGATTACCGGCGTTATTCGTGCTGGACTTATCGCTGCTGGGCGATTGTCGATGTGAGTTTTCCTATCAATTTTCATAACTCTGTCGATGGCGGGAGTTTTTTCTGCCTTGGAGAGGGCACCTTGCACTGTCTCCGCCCCCGCCGGATGAAGGAGATTGACATCATCTACAGCAGCGTCGCGCTGACGACGACTCATCTTTTCCTCGCACTAAGATTAATATACGTTTCCTTTTAGAGTATGGATTATGATTTCGACGAGATAGTAAATGACGAACAAAGTTGGAGAATTGCGAAGAATTCTGTACAAGATACCAATATTTTTCTTCCAGAAATTCCAGAAATTCTCGCAAATATTGATGATTCCGAGCCTCCCTCTACGAGCAAGTGGAGATTACCTACAATTATCAAGCTGGATGTAAAGTCCCGAAGACGAACATGGACGATTTCCTATGATGGCTCCAAACTTTACATAGAACACGGTATCGAGAATGGTAAAATGCAAACAGATGTTGTCAATGTTACTGCAAAACTAAAACGAACTCCTAATCAACAGGCATGGTTGCAAGCGAGAACTAGATATAAAAACTATCTCTCTGTCAGTGGAATATCAAATGAATTCGTCGTCCCCATGAAAGGAAACAAATTCCTGGATGTTCGTGTTAAATATCCAGTGTATGTAGATAGGAAATATGACGGAGTTCACTTCGTAGCAACATCGGAGGGTGGGAAAATAGTATTAAAATCCAGAGAAAACAAAGAATTTGTAAAACTAAGTCATATTCGTAGAGAGTTAGAGTACATTTTCGAAGATCATCCTGATATTATTCTCGACGGGGAATTATATATTCATGGAGTAGAATTGCAAGATATTCGAGGAATTGTTAACACTACTGTAGGAAAACATGCATTGGAATCTGAAATGACTGCAATAATATTCGATATAGTTGACGAAAATTCGACTTTCCACGAGAGGTATGAGCTGCTACGAGAGATGAGGAAGACGTATACAGTTCTAAAGAGTATTATATTTTCAAAGAACTATGTTGCAAATAATCATGAAGAAGTAGAAAAATTACGAGATAGGTTCGACGAAGAAGGATACGAAGGTTGTATGATCAGAAATCCTTACGCGTACTACGAGAGGAGACGCTGTAATAATCTATTAAAATTCAAGAAATTCGATACTGACGAGGCAGAATTTCTAGATATTGTGGATGGAAAGAATGTTGATGGAAGAGAATCTGGACTAGCGATGTACACACTTTCCTACAAAGGATGTGAACCATTTAACTGTAGACCTGCAGATACGTTCGAAAATAGGAGAAAAATCCTCAATAACAGAGACTACTACTTGAAAAAGTATAAGGGGAAACCTTACACAATAAAATTTTTCGGGTTAAACAAGAGTGGAATACCAAACATAGCAACGGGAGTATGCTTCAGGGACTACGAATAATCAATGTTTTCTCCGTAGGGGACTACGAGAATCCGTATGAATCCCTCCTCTATTCTCTATGAGCAGTTCGTCCCGTTCCCTCAGTAATAATGGCAGAAATGATTAAAGAATTAAGTGCCTTCTTCAAAGAAGATATTGGCGACATAGACTTGCGAACGTATCCTACTGAGAATGGTCTTGACTACGAGTTTATCCCTGTTAGAGATGATTCGTATATTCGTCGAGATACAAGAAATTATTCTAAAAGAATTTTCAAAGATTCTCCAAATACCCTCAAAGAAACTCTGGCGTTCTTGAGAAATAACGGATTTATCTCGTATGATCGAAATTATGGCGAGGTAGAGGCAGGAATTATAAGATATTATAGGAACTACGCAGGATTTTTGCATATTTATGTTTAAAATTCCTAATAGAATTTATAGAATTATGTATAAATTTTAAGAACCGACTTCCATCTTCTATCCGACTGATGCTGATGCAGGGTTTTGCTTGATAGTCATTATGGCGTTCGAATTCAAGGTTTTGTTGGTAGGAGATGCAGGAGTTGGTAAATCTACCTTCATTCAAAGGCATAAGGGAGGAGAATTTTGTAAGAAATACCTTCCCAATGTCGCAGTGAATATAGAACCTCTCACCTGGAGCACCACCTCCGGCGAAGTCGCCTTTAATATGTGGGATTGTGTCGGACAGGAGAAGTTTGGATGTTTGCGCCAAGGGTATTACACCGACGCGCAAGCAGCCATCATCATGTTTGATGTTACCGCAAAACAGACCTACAAGAATGCTCAGAAATGGATTGAAGAAATCCGTGAAAATTGTGGAGAAATCCCAATTGTTCTCGTCGGAAATAAGGTAGATGCCGCGAACAGAGAAGTTCGTCCTGAAAGTGTCACTCTTCACAAAGTATATAAAGTCCCATACTTTGAACTCTCTGTGAAAAGCGTCTACAACTATGAGAAGCCATTCATTTCTCTGTTGAGAACTCTGATGGGAGATGGAGATCTAACTCTATCTCAGGAATAAAAATCTTAAGGATTTTATATTTTCATATATAAAATAAAGTATGAAAAGAATTAAATGGCGAGATTTTCTAGCCCCCGTCTGAAATTTTAGTACTACATATTCCATAGTTTCTTTAAGGATGTGAATCTACGACACCGTTGAAAACTTTATTAATTCCTTGTCTAAGGAAGAATTGGCTTCTAATACATTTAGAAGAAATAAGATACTATATAAATAAGATAGATAAAGAAATAGACATGCATTCAATTAAGAAAATTGGAATTCCATCTAAAGATGAAATAACTCTTACTTATGAAGATACTATATCATTATTCGTTAGTGATGGAAATGATGAATAAATTTATAAAAATATATGTTATTATTAACATATTCTACCGTAATTATTGTTAATATTTATCATAAATCTTCCAGAGGGTGTCAAATCCTTCGGGAATGTCGTGAAGCGAGACTATCTCATATCGATCATTTTCAGTCTTTACGAAAGCTTCGCATCCTCCACACTCGTACGGGCTGGTGTGTTTGGCAATAATTTTTAGTAGTCCAAAGTTTTCTGGGTTCGAGAAGTACTTCTCTAATGCAGTCTTATTATCAGTTTGAATGTATTCATATAAATCCATTAAGCCAGACGATACAAGGAGTTTTTTCGTTACTGAGGTAAGATTTGATACGAAAATCATCGCAATGATTCCGAGTTTATTGGCAAGACAGTATGCAAAAACTTCTTGGAGATAGGGAACGTAGTAATTGTCTTTAATGCATTTCTCGAGATAGTAAGAATGAAGTAAGTTAATAGTGTCCTTTTGATGAATTGCAATCATTTCTCCACGGGGAATTTCGTATCGCATTGATGAAAGAATTATATCAAATCTATCGCCATTTAAGATTAATTTAACAGTTTTTAACGTCATTTTCTTCATGTCAATATTATCAAATGGATTAGTTTTCAGAATTCTGCTCCAATCCACTCTATTGTAGGCGCCATGTTCAATGAGGAAAGCATCGTCAGAGTGGCGGTATGATGTTTCTTCAAGATATCTGAATTCTTCGCGAATAAAATCTATTTGATCTGGAAACTTTCTCACATAATCTACAGCATTTCTAAAATTCATAATTGTCGCTAAATATGTCCACAAATATTCAGGATATGGAATATTACTAGCATCGCGTTCAATTAGTTTCTCGAACTTGTGGAAAGTTACACCATATTCGTCAAATAATTTCACCGCGTCTACAAGTTCATCGTGGGTGGCGCCATCGAAAAATGATGTTAATTTAGACGTTCTTTTGTATCTGAAGCTAAGAGCATCACTGTATAGCTTGGTAATGAGGAGCGAAACTGATTTTTAGTATAATCAAATTCGATGAATGTCGTTTTTTCGGTACCAGCTCCTCCAAAATTATTGGACATGACCTTGCTGGCGGCACATAAAATAGTTCGGTGTGCGTTGATTACCGAATCCTCCACATAAAGTTGACAATCAGAATATTGATATTTGTCCCAAATTCCATGGAGTTCGCGATAACTCTCCCCTTCCACGAACCTCGTTGGCTGAATGTTTGGGGTAGTACCTGAGAAGAAATCATTCTCTTCGTCAGCTTTAGCCTGGTATTCATCCTCATCCAGGTAATCTGTGTAATTGGAATAAGCGTCGTCAGAACCGGACTCCATACACTGGTTTGACGGGAAAGAAACTATATAGGAGAGAGACTTTAATTTTTAATGCTCGCGGCCTTCAGACGGAGCCTTAGAGAGAGAGGATGGGTTATATCTTCTCTTGTCTGAAAATAGTATTAATATATACTATTTTTTAGATTAAAGTTTAAATTCCTTACCAGAAACACATTTTGAGGATAATGGCAAGCAAGATGGTCAAGAGCACCGTGGCAACGGCAGCCATTCCTACGACTGGCCAGAATTTTGCAGAACCAGTCTGGGGACAGGTTGCGATAGCTGGCTTGATGAGCCAGATGGCAACAGCGAAGAAAACAAAAATAACGACAACAGCGATAACAAGACCAGCAATTGGGCGTCTCTTGATCGAAGAACCCTTAGTCTGGATGACCTCGGTTCCGTCATCGGGAATCTGTTGAATAACAGTGGTGGACTTTCCTACCTTAGTGGACATGATGTAAGTGGATGTGCCTTGGGAGGGACTACAAATGGAGCAATAATTTAATAAACGCCCACAAGAGGGGGATTTATCGAAAATAAAGAAATCATCGAAATTTTAAAGAATTTCTTCTAAATTCCTGGAATATATTCTTTTAAATTTAAAAGAAATTATATTAGGCTCTTTACTTTCTTGGGTAAAAGAATAAATTGCTGACGAAATTTCCGAATCCAAAGAGGTCGTTGTCGGAGGATGAGGGTTCCCGATATGCAGTAGGAGATTGTTGACGCTTGGTATTAAATTCTTCCTCAGAACTTTCCTCTTCATCCGAAATGTCATAAATTTCCTCCTCTTCGTCGAGATTTTGTGTGGGGCCAGAGCAGGGGGTGTGCTTGACATTATCCTCTCCCCAAATTTCCTCTGCCTCGTCCACGGTAATATCGAGTCCTCCCACTCTAGTATGTTGAGCGACAGTCCACTCGAACAACTTTTTAGTATTATTATTTCTGGGAAATACATAAAAAGTACCAAATTCTGGCTGCTTGGAGATAATGGAATGAATGAATTCGATGATGGAACGATCGTTAATCTGCGAAGATGCGCCAGAAATATGAGAGGATGCACCAGAAATATGCGAAGATTCTCTAGAATTTTTAGATTTCTTAGGAACCATTAATGTTTCCTTACTGTGATTTTTCAGATACAACGCTGTTTGGTGTAGTACCGCCCAGCACCCTGGACCCGATCTCACGAAATCCTGTTGATTTCTCTTTCGATTCATCTCTGTAGCGGCCTCTTTCATTGTGAGAATTGGTCGATTATTTCGTGCATTTACTTCATTATGAGCATCTACAGTCCATCTGAATAAGGATCTGTAGAGAGATGGGTCATGAGCTTGTTCAAATTCTACGAAATGACTCTGGCAATCTAGAGCTTTGAAGTAAGTTTTCGTAAATTCTACTAGGAAGAAGAAGGCGAGTTGGAGTTTATCACCCCCTTCAGATTTTCCGTACGTGTCGGCAAGTCTGGCGAATGTGTGAATAACTAGCCACCAACCGTAACCGAGAACTGCTGCATCTGTGGCGCGTTCCTTAGCAAGAGAAATATCCATACGAACTGGAAACTATCTAATAAGAAATACTATATAATATTACATAGACTACATAAGACCAAATATTTCTCTAATAATGAAATAGTGTTGTCAACTTATCGCTATTTATAACGATCCTTAATTTCTTGGAAAAATATGTATAAATGGACGTGGAGAGACTTGCACTCCCATTGGAGGTGTATAAGACCTCCTACCTACTATTGGCACGACCACTATAAAAATAGTGGTCATAAAAAAGATTCGTAGTTCCATTTACTGATAGATTAATATGAGAAACCAATATTTCTATACTGGTCTATAAAATTTCTAAAGTTCCTACTCCTTAAAAATCTATCTAGTCTTCCTACGTACTAGTTTTATGACCACTACAGTGTAGTGGTCCCTGTTTTTGATCGCCCTTTTATTGGACGAGATGTAACTACTACGAATATATTAGATTGGGTTTCGTTGTAGCTACGACCACTATAATGATAGTGGTCATTTTAAGTAGGGAACGTCTTCCCTTCCGGAAAACTATCATGGTTATAGTGGCGAGTTAATCTTATCGATTTTCGTACATGGTGGTACTAGCGCCGTCATGATATTATGACGGCATACTTATAAATCTTGCCTGTTGGTTAGTAATATATGTCTCCCTTGTGGAAGAATTGGAGTACGCAGTGATTCGATCCGTCACTACCTCTACAGCGCAGGGGAGGAAAATCAGACGGGCGGGAGACTATAAAAATTTAAGTATTTTTATGGAATTTGTGTATGTTCACTTGCGCACAGGTGATAAATTAACTCGGGAAGTCTTCGTTTTCTTAGCATTCACATTTACTCCGGAACTCTTCGCAGTAGTCTCATTCCCCTGAGATTTTCTTGTTTCATGTGATGTCTTTTTAGGATTTTTCAGTGTTTCCTTCTTATAGTAGAACTCGTAAACCATTCTTTTTATCTCGTCCGCAGATAATTTCACACTTACATCTACAGGAATAATGCAAGTTACGAGTAGATCGCTATTACCATCTGGAGAAGCACCATAGAGTTGAGAGTCGTAACTCTTAGTATTCGCACTAATATTTTCAGATGCCTTAGAAACGTAGATGTTGACATATCCATATTTTTTCGCAGCAAGATACGCTTTCTTGAAGTACGGGAAGAGGGAAGAGTGGATAAATTGATTTCTTCCCTTAGCACTGTCGATATTAGTTAAAATTTTATGATCTTTAAGAGTAGTAAATCCATTTCTAAATGCCTCTTCAGTAGCAATCTCCTTAGTATATCCGGATCCTATACCGAAATGGTCGGAAATTGCAAGATTTCTCAGCTCCGGCACGACAACTTTTCCGGAGGATGCGCGTCCCTCAATAATATCCACCATGTCGCTAGTGGAAAAGTTGATGATGTCTGAATGGTAGGTGAGATCGGCAATAGCTCGCTCAGTAAATTTGAGTTTTACGATGTATTCCTCCTCATTTTTAGTAGTGATTACGATGACTTTCCTCCAATTTTTCGCCTTGAATAACTGCTCAATCGAAGTTTTCGGCGGAAGATCTGCATATTCCTCCAATGGAATGATCGGAGTAATAGGATTTCCATACTGATCTTTCTTCCTCACGAGGAATTTCATAAGATTATTACAGTACACGTCACCTCCTCCCTTAGGATAGTAAGCATTTCCAATCTTATGGACGCATGCAAACGTAGATTCGAAAATGTCTTCAGAGACACTGTTATTGTAGTTATAGTAGAGCACTCCGTCTTCTATCGTAACACTACCAGTTCTTGCTACGGAAGACCAGCCCATCTGCTCGGACACTCCAGCTTGGACTCGTTTAGAGAGAGTATGGGAGATAGTTTCTGACATAGTTTGGGGAGTAATCTTTGGAAATTCGGCCGCAAGAATGTTGGAGAGTACGTAGGAGGCAATTTTATCACCAATTTTCTCCATGACTTCATAATTACTGTTGAAGTCGTAACTCTCCGCAGTGACCGCCTTCTCCCACAAGTCCTTGAATCTAGTGTATGCATCAGAGGGCATGTGTGTAATTTGCATAATATTTTCCGCATACACCTTTACTTTTAGTTCCCATTCATGATCGGATTTAATCTCTTCCTTCGTATAAATTTGCACTCCCTGTGGGACATTGAGGAGAGTGCGGGCGATAGCCTTATTGGAGTTGAAAAATTCTACTCCTTCATCTGATTTTACGGAAGACCATCTTCCGAGAGATAACTCTGGAAGGAAATCAGCCATAATTACGCTAGCACTCTCGATATCGCTCGAGTTGTCTCGCGAACTATGGCGTAGGCCTTCGCGGGTCATCACCCGGGACTAATAGGAGAATTAGGGGATAACTATGAAAAAATAGAAGAATTTATAAAATTTTGGCCTATTTTTTAAATTTCCCGGATAAAGGTGAGTTCCCGTCTGGCTCCTTTAGTTCCCTCTAAATCTAGTTTTCATCTCGAAGGAATGGCGGATTTTTCAGAAGCTACCGTGAAAGGTGTCGACGGAATGGTTCGTAATTTCTCCCGCGAGATTCTTCTTACCCAAATAATTCCATACCTCGATGATAAAGTTGGATTTCTCGAGGAAGTTAATGACCGCTCCCCACTATTTCGCGATATTAAAATTTGCCCAGGCATCGTAACTCGTCCTAAAAAGAAGATTCCGGAGATATGCGGGAAGCTAGTAGATCGAGGTCGCAGTAATTACTGCATAAATTGCATAAAAAAATTGAAGAAAAATGGAAAAACTTCTATATCTCTATCAAAAATCGGAGACGATGATGAAAATCTCTATTGGAATCAGGAGAATGATCACATCTACAGACTAGAGGAACGAACTCTAACTCTCATAGGAATAAGGGACGGAGCAAAAATCTCCTATGAAATAGATAAAAAAATGGAAAGGGATGCAGAAATGCTAGGAATAAAGATATAAAATAAAAGTATAAATCCCTTTTTAATATTATGTTCAATAATATTTCTACTTTATTTTTTCTCCAGCTTCTTACGAGCATCTATGATTTTAGTCTTATTTTCTCTATACCACGTATTCATTTTAGCTTCATATTGGGCCTTTTTCGATACTCCTTTGAGATTGACTCCCATACGGATTAGATGTTCTTTCAATTCAGGGACCTTGTAGTAGCCAGACGAACCACCTTTCTCGGAGGAAACTCGATTGATATCTACATTGTATATGAAATAAGAGATAGGATCAGTGCTGGTGGTGGTAGTAACCGAGTTGCCTCCCTCTGTAATCGCATCAAAATTTTCCGCGATAAACGAGAGAGCAGCTTCAGTTTCATACTTTCCACTGTAAAAATCAAGGGGTTCTACCACAAACACTTCATTATCAGGGTTGGGAGCTCTTTGAGGAGGCACCCTACTCTTAGATAATTTGCCGTTTATCGGCAGCCCTTTGATCATAGAGAAGCTGGATGGACTATATTTGTCGGAGGCCATAACGTCAGTCGGGAGGGAAATCCGTTGAGATCGCGCGTCGGACGGCAACCTATCTTTGGGAGAAATTTTCTTCTCTCCCGTTTCTGATGGCGATAAATCTCTAGTTAGAAGGAGAATTCCCTTCTTCGCAATACAAAAATTTTATAAAATTAAATAAATTTATCAAACAAGTTGGAGAAATATCCTCCTCCCCGTGATTATATTAGTAAAATATAATATTATCTTTGCATCTCATTACATTTCATGTATTCTACTTTTGCAAGCATCATAATCCTTTATGTTGAAGAATTTGTACTCCGCTGATACAGAGTATGTTTTTTCCATCACATAATCGAATGAAATAACGAGATCATCATCTCTGAATCTCGGGTTGATTGAATTTCGTGAATAATTTTTGTAAATTCTCATCATTTCCTTCTCAATGTCATGGGTGACTACTCCATTGATCGCGTAGTCGAAGACGTTGGCAATTATTGAGATAGTTTCGAAACTAACGGTATCATCCTCGACTATCTGTCGGGTTTTGATTTCTATAAAACAGGGGACGTCTTTTTTATTAGTGTATTCTTTAAAAATATCGACTTTACGGATATGCATACTACAGGATTATAACTTATTGTGATGGAGTATAAGTTTGTGTATACACGTACTGTTGTTGAGGTTGAGTGTAATACTGTTGAGGGTAGTATGTATATCCTTGTTGCGCGTACGATGGCTGACTATAAGTACTCCTATAAGGGGTGTCTATATCCTGATCGGACAGAGGATCAATCGTGGTATGATCACTCTCATCTTGTCCACAATCACCGGTCATACGGGGACACGTGGTAGAGTGGGAAACGGAGTTGGAGCACTTATCAGCGCGGGAGGTAGAACAGCCACATCCAGACGACAAAACATGTTGTATTTCTGCCCCGTCTTTTGACATCGGCCAGCACATTTCATGATCATCACTCTTTCCCACATCCCCGCTGTTGCTCGGGGCAGGGCTCATGTTGTAGGAAGACATTCTAGTTTTTTGACCGGAACTGGGAGTAACGTAGACGTGGGCGTAGAGATCATAATTATTTGACATCTTTCTCTCTAGGGAACTACATAATAAAAATTATATAGAATTACTCTGTATACTTAAAGATAAAAATAATAGAGTGTAAACATGAGTTCCGCTCGCTCCTACGCCGTTGCTGGTGGCGTAGCCGCGGGAATTTCCGTCATGGTTGGAGGACTTAACGCTTACTACACTAAACATAGTGTCTCCCAAACTAATTCAGAGCTGGCAGCACTAAAAGTAGTTCAGAAAGAAACGAATCAGCTGTGCGTCGATCTGGCAACACAAATGACACTATTGAAAAATATCTACGAAAATTCTAAATTGCACGATCAAATTGGCCGCCACAACGCAAAAATTTCAAGTCTAGAGGACAGAATTTACGAATTAGAGAAAATCGTAGAAACTCTGGAAGATTTTATAGGTTCCGTTATCCCCAGAGAAAATTTGGATAAGAAAAGTATAAATATTTTGAAATCCCGTCCCCACGGAGGCCATAGCGATGAAGATGATTCCCCTAGGAGAAAGGATAACAGGAGAGGATCCGATAAAAGAATTACAGAACGCGATAATGATGATCGACATACGTACAGAGGGAGAGGGCGAGATGATGACGACGATCGACATACCTACAACGACCGTCGTGCATATAGGGAAAGAGATTACGAAGATAATCGAAGAGGGCACCGTGAGGACGATCGCAGAACAGTGAGCGTTGACAGGCACACTAGGAACGATGATACGGCAGAAATTGATATATCAACTGTAAAATTAGAGGCGTTGAAGGCAAAACTAGGAAAGATGTAAGACTTCATTAGCATCTGTAGAAAATTCTTCATTTTTATTAGTATTTGCAGGAAATTCTTCCCGCGGCCACCCGTCTTACTGTCCGCGCACCCGCCGGACTCCAGCGCGCCCCTTGAACATATTTCTCATTTATATATAGTCACTTCTATTCATTATGGATAATAAGAAGTGTTTGGTTGTCATTGCGGGGTATGAATGTCATAATTGTACTAGATACGAGAAAAATCTCGAGAAACAAGTAATGGATTACGCGGATTCCCGCGGAGATTTAATATATCGCAAATTTACTTGTGCTAATGGTAGTCAAGGAGTTTCTACTGTGGTAACTTCGTGGAAACAGAACAGTGACGGTAAACGTACCCCTAACGCTACCATAGATATGCGCGCAAGACTCGGATATCCTTTCGATAATCGTCTGAAAATTAAGGGCTCCGGGGACTATGCTTACCCAGCATTCATGATTTATGAGTACGATCCTTCAACTTCTAATAAGGTGGTGGCGAATTATGCGAATACTGCCTACATTTTGGGGAAACGCGATCGTCTGAATGGAATTTCCTCAGAAATTACGAGAGATCCAACATTTTCGAGAATAACTCAAATGATTGTAGACTGTCTAGGAGAACCTGAGGAGGATCTGGAAGATGTCATAGTATCTCAACCAGTTCCGAAGAAAGTCGCTGCTCCCTCACAGGCATCGTCCAAGAATTCCGCTCCTCAAGCATCATCTTCAAATAAGAATTCAGCTTTCCAAGCATCATCTTCAAATAAGATCCATTCTCCACAGGCATCATCTTTCAGTAAGAATTCGGCTTTTCAAGCATCATCTTCTAATCTTGACGACTCCCCCACTATCCGTGTAATCGCTAAAGGTTCTAACATTAAGAAAATTAAACGTTCTAAGGAAGGAGATTTTGAAGTTATGGTCAATCCCAGCGACATTTATGTTAATGAAGATGGATTGTATCTACCGAAAGGTTACCAGCTCACTGATGGAATCTCCGATGAGGGAAATAGGAAAATAAGGAAAGTGAAATAAATATATAAATAAATGAGAAATAATAAAAAATTATTATTAACTAAATGAAAGTTTTAAACAATAAATGGAAGTAATAGTTCGGCGTCTCCCGTCTGATAACACGTCTTTGATATTTGTACAGTATGAGTATTCGCCTAGTTTCTGGCGATTTTGCCTCCTTTTCCAAATACGTTAACGGCGGTTCTTCTGGGGAAATTGAATACTCCGTGGTAAGCGGGGATGATTTTCATCTCTCATATCCAGGATTACTCATAGATTATAATATTTTGATTGATGAGTACATCTCTTCCCTTACGGGATTATCAGTTCCTTCTCTGTCTAATAGGGATAGAATGAGGAAAGGGCATCCGATTTCTTGGTATTACGAAGAATATGAATATGATTTCGAGTGGGCAACGATTGCACTTCTGCATATCGATCCTACCCTTCCTTATATTCTTCCGGCTTCGTGGCATACTTCGAAATTGCCCGAGATATGCGAGGAATACTCGATGAATCTGATCCTAATCTCTATAGATAATGACGAAAAGTCTGATCTATCCTTAAAAAGAATATAGTTGTATATGAAGATTATATACAAATTTTCAGAAATACTCTACTTCTTTGGTCTTTTACTCTCTCGATAATCCAGGAATTTTTGGCATGATTGAAGCATTCCTTTGAATTCTGATTGAGAGAGATTAGCTCCAGGAACTTCCCCAATTTCTGTACAGTGGAGTATAGCATTCTCTAGGAGAATTTCAAAATATTTCCAAATTACTTCCTTAATGTCGGCGGAAATGACTGGAATAGAAACGCCTTTATCATCTTTTTTGTTGGTGTTTGCAGTAAGAAGGAAGATTATTCTATCAAGAGTAGGCTTGATTATGTCCGTTAAAGAGGAATCGCCAGGCAAAATTTTGCTAATATTGTCCTCCACCATCTTCTGATTTCTATCCATTATGTGGGAAAGTCTATTAGAAGGATCAGCGACGAAGAATTTTCCGCAAAATCCATTGATGGCTTGTTTAGGAGTTTGTTTATTCGCCTCTTTTCGCAGTAATTCTAGAACATCGTCTCCTACTTCTAATAACTTACTATTTCGGAGTTGTTTCACAATTGTGATAAGTTTAGTTACTAATTCTAAGTACCGCTCATGAAATTTAGTGGAATATTTAGTATCCCCGTCCTCCATATTCATAGGTATTGAAACTGGTTGGAGTTGGGCTCTATTAGGAACTCCTTTAAGAGCTATGAATGGATATCGACTGTCGTTAAGAATATCACATATTTCCTTCATATCTGTCTCGTATCCTGTCAATATCTTTGGAGTTTTAATGATCGAGAATTGATCCTGAGTTAAAAGTAATCCAAGATCATTAGGAAACCATTGAAAAATCTTATAACAAAGATATTCCCGATTGATCATTGAATCATTTGGTCTGATTTTCTTATAAATATCATGAATGGATGCTACTAGTTTATAAATTGTAGCGATAATTTTAGTAACATTATAAAGTTTCCATCCCCAATAACTCCGAATTATGAGATGTTTATCATCATTTCTATTAGAGTGCCCTGATAATTTCAACAATTTTACGAAATCTTTCATATTGTACGGTCCCCGAATTCCAGTGGAAGTCATCTCCATTCTCTTAATTTCCGAAGAAGTATAGTAAACATCTTGTAAACTTTTATCTCTGCAAGCTCTATCCATATCTGCAATGACCTCAGCGAAAGGAGATGCATTCTGTTCTCCCATCAATGAGATGACAAACTTCATGAAATTCGTAACAGTATTGTACTGGCTAGGCTTCTTGGAGATGCTCGAACGGGTTAAACTGTCCTTCGAAACCGCCATGTCACAGTTGCTGCAATAATCTCCATCGATGGGAAATCCGCAGTGCTCACAGAGTACGCACCCTTTGTGGGGAATCCATTTAACGTTGACAGTACAATATCTATTTGCCAATTCGAGATATTTTTTAATTACTAGAATGCGTTCCTCAAGGACAGTCGTAGCGGAGTCGTCGATTATATGATTGTTAGCGTAACAGTTAAGACCGTCATACTTTTCCATCATAGGTTTAGCGAGTTTTAAATACTCCTTCAGTCGAGTGTTGTTAGCATACTTTGCTCTGCTCGCGAGAAGTTTTGCAAGATTTTCCTCTGGAATCATCTTTTCCACGATAGAATTACATTTTGTGATCTCCAACCTAACATTTGCGATGATTTTATCAATCTCTGGTAGACAATTGATATCTTCTGACAATAATTTCATGATTTTGTAATGAAGATTAACTATATCGTAGTTGGTGGTGAAAGTCTCAATATCTCCTGACATTCAGAGTGTTGACGATGTAGGAATGCGGGAATTATTGTATTTTTCGAAGGTCTCAATCTCCCCCGCTGTCGCTGACGCTAAGAAATAATATTCTTAAAGGTATAGAATTATTCTATTTTTAGTTGCTGTATTGCAAAGTTTAGTTCTGTTTTATCGTAAAGACGGGAGTGCATGTAGGTGTATATTGACGTGAGAATGTCAAGAAACTCGTCTTTTTTATCTCGTCGGATTAGGAATAGCGGCTTGTTGTACAGGTCGGTGATTTTGTCTAACGGTGGCGAGGCACTGTAGAGGAGATATTTGTACTCCTGATAATGTTCACGAGGAGTGAAAATATACTCTTCTCCCTTACGGCAGTAGGCAGAATTGATCTCGTTGTACATAAATTTCATGAAATCGTAGACGAGAGGCTGGGATTTAGCGTCAAAAATTTCATTCCTGAACATACCCTGGGTCTCAAAAGTGGCGTCGTGAGGACAACTCTCTAAGGAATGAGTATGATTTTTCTTACATTTAAAGAGAATTTTATACCTCCTATCATTTATTATTTCAACTACATCTGAAAAATTTGCAAGATTTATGAAAAACATTATTGCATATTTACCATTCTTGGGATTAAGACGAGCATTCATTTCATCCTGGTAAGAAAGAACTTCCGACATGGAGAAAGAAATTCCTCCAGATTTATTGTTGTAGAAATCGGTATCGCTACTTGGAGAAGTGGGGCCCTTGTAAGGAATTGCTAATCCTTTATTGATTACGTCAGGAATGAACCAATCATCGTAACCATTAGTTGAGCAACGAAGATAATCATCTCTGCCATCCACGTAAATATTTTTATGTTCACTAAGAGTTTTATTGAAAACTTTGAGAAAAAGACCGAGAGTTTGAAAAATCGTGTCAAAATTTTCGTCCGTAATGGATTTAATGAAGGTAGAGACAGATTTTCCAGGATTCCGTTCTATTTTCCTAGTATCTCTCGATGACTGCAGCTGAGTATCATTAAGCGTAGCAATTAGAGCGTTGCTTAGCAACGTAGGATTGTTTCGGGAGGACATAGTTTGCGGGTACTACATAGGTGGAAATTTTCAAAGTATTTTTCGAATTTACCTCTACCACGGTAAGACCTCGTAGGTGTTATTTACCCGGCTGACACGCCCCACTTAGTATGGAATTCATTGCCGTTCACCATGGCAGACAAGGTTAGCAACCGCAAACCACTAGAGAGGGAGTACAAGAACACTGATGATAATGAAGATGCGTTCGTAGATTCTGGCGATGTTAAGCAAAATTCTGTCAGGTTTGAAGAATTATCTCCCTTTTTCATCTCCGGCAAGATCGATGCGAAAGAATCCGGTTTCCGCAAGAACATGAATCCGTTTGACAATTCCTCGTTTGTAATGAATCTCGCTTCTCGTATCCAAATTACTGTCTCTGCCTATGTAGGAACTTCTACTAAGGAGGAAACTTTCATTCTTGGAGAAGGACAGAATAAGGATGGATTTGTTAGATACTACGCAGTCTTTCCTTATTTCTCGCTTAACGGAGATGATGCGAACACTGTCAAGGATGCCCTTTTGTCTGCGGTGAACAAGAAAATTGATAAAAATCACTCGATTTCCTCCACTTTCAAGGTCTCTGGCTACGATTTTGTTAGGAATATTGAGGATTACAACAATATTCTCATTCCCCATCAGAGTGTTAACAGCGATGAATTAGAGACAGCTTCATTTAAAACATTTCTCAAAAATAATGGCGGAGATGTAAGAAAAATGTTCACCGAAGGAATATTTTCTAAGGGAGTTCCGATTATTAAGCAGAAAACCCTCGTTTCTACTGATCGCCAGTTCACTCCCGAACATGCTTCCAGAATGAAATCTTACTTGGATCCATCTGGAACTACCGATGAAGACATCTCTGCTCCTAAATTCAGTCTTCTTTCTAGCATCATAACTGCGAGAAATACTGATAACATGGAGTACATCAACTCGAAATATCTCCTCAACCAGTTGCTCACCATTATTAACGAAATTGGAATCCTTACTGCCGATCTAGATAAAATTACTCTAATTGGAGAAGCAATCTGGGGAGTTTATGAAGGATCTCTAGAGGGACTGTCAATTTGGGAAGACTTGATCAAGGCTAACAATATCAAATTCGACAACATTTTCCCAGATTCCGACATAGGTACTGTCTACAGGGGACTAAATTCTCCCAACAAAAACTATGTAAGTCTCATAGAATTTATTAGCAAATATGAAGAAGGTCGTGATCGATACAATCGCCATCTAGATTCAAAGCTCTTTGAAACACTTGGTATGATTAGAAAGTTCACAGCTTACAACGTAGCAACGCTCTTCCACTATCTTTATATTACTGAGCACGTTTATGATGACGTTACATCGATGTGGTACTACTACAAGAATGGAGTTTGGGTGAGCGATTTGCAGAATATTCATATTAGCAATATAATGAATCTCCACTTTCATGGGATTATGAGTGATTATTACCAAAATTTGAAAGATTATTCTGATAATAATGGGGATGACGTTAAGGATAAACTCAAATCTCTCGCTATATCTCTGGATCAAATCAGATCATCTGGATTCAAAATCTCAGTTTTAGATGTACTAAAGAATAGAATGGTAGTGAAAAATATTGGGTCTGTCTTCAACTCCAGATGGAATACTTACCAAGTTTCTAACGGAGTCTTTGCTTTTGTAGAAGAAACTAAGGATGTTATTTTCAGACCAGTAGGAAGACAAGATTATATGACTATGAAAAGTAGTGTTCCGTACATAGAAGACTATACTATTGATCATCCTGATGTTCAGTTTGCTCTTGGATATTATAAACAGGTAATTTCTGATGATGCTACGAGGGAATGTCGTCTCCGCTACATCGGTTCCACATTCTATCGCGGCAACACCCATCATAAAAAAATGTCAGAGGTGTACGGAAATTGCGATAACTCTAAGTCCGTTGAGACTAATGTCATTAAGGAAATTCATGGAAGTTATGGAACATCTACTAAAGTTCATGTATTTACCCAGGACGCAGCCCACTCCAGCACTGCCGACACGGCTATTATGGGGTTGGACATGGCTGCATATACCACATGTGATGAACCAGAAAGGGGATCTGTTTTCAAGAATACTAGTCTTGCCAAGAAGATTACTGGAGGGGATGATGTTAAGAGAAGAGGATTATTTAAGAATGAAGTGACTGGACCCATTCCGGCTAAGATTGAAATCGTGACAAATTTCACACTCGACCCTGCCCCGGGAGACACCGCATTAGAAGGACGCATTCTATACTTCAAGTACGAGTCAACCTGGTCGGACAATGCCGAGGATACTGAGGAAAATAGAAGACGTAACTACTATAAAAAAGACCCAAATTTCAGAGATAAACTTAGGAAATACTATCCGGCATTCTTATGGTTGTATATTTACTATGCGAAAATCTGGTTTGCCGATAACAAAAATCTTCGAGTATCTCCAAAAATGAAGCAATGGGAAGCGGAAATTCAGGCCAGTAACGATTTCTATACCCAATACTTCGAAATTTATTATTCTAAAAGACCGGAAAGCAAGATCGCCTTCAATACATTTATTGCATCTGCAGACAGCATGATGATGAAGAGTAAACATAAGGATTCGTACTCATCGAAAGTGCTGGAGAAATATTTAGGAAAATGGTTAGAAACAACAGATTATGTGACTGTTGGAGAGGACGGAGTAAGATACATCGTAGGAATAGCATGTAAACTGGATGACGAGTAAAATCCTTTAAATATATTTATTATAAAATATATGGAAATTCTTTCAATTCTTCTTCATTTCTACTATAGTTTGATGTTGTTTTGGGTAATGAAATCCTAAGAACAGAGCAATCAAGATGAGAACAATGTTAAATCCATAGAAAATAGTCGTTTTCCCAATAGATGCCGTACTATCTATAAGTTCGTCCGGAGACACGGCGAGATATACCACATCCCCTAAGATAATGGCGATGAGTAGTGATGGGAGAATTCTTCTCTTGGTGTAGGTGACGCACACTACGAAAACTACGATAACTATAACTACGTAAATAAGTAGGTTGAGCATCTCTCAAAGGAAACTATATAAGTAATAATTGTTTTAATATAGAGGGGGCAGCGCAATGTCTCTCCAGTACACTATTATTTCAGGCATTAATAAGGGATGTATTGATTATTGCAGTCTAGAATTGTTGAGTAAATCAGAAGAATATTACGATTCTGAAGTCCTTCCAGCATTATGTCATAAATATACTAATATCGATGACATAGCAAGACTATTTTCTTTATTAAATATGAAATTCTCTACTTACGGAATAGACCATCGACCATTAACATACAATTCTCCTACAAGTGTCCAGCCAGTACTGGATGTGAGGAGACAATTTATAGAAAAAAGTTGTATGTTGGAGGTGCGGAAATACTGTACTCTGATCTCATCCAGCGTCATACACAGACTAAAAACAGGAGTGTATGAAATATTTCCTACATCGGAAACGATCCTAATAGATAGTGGAAAAGAATATTTTCTCATAGGAAAGAACAACAACATTGTGATCAAAGAGCTAACTATAAAAGATTTTGATCCTAAGAATATTAATTCTGGGGGATTTTGTGTCGGGGAAGTACCGAAAGATGTTGATATTTGTAGAATTGTTCCTCTTTTCACTAAATTTTACATTATTCCTGATAAACCTCTAGAATATCTCCCAAAATATCCATTTCCAGTCCTTAAGGATTCAGAGTATGATGTAGAGAATGTTGAAAAAATTCAAAAAGCTTTCCTATGCGAATATGTTTGTCAACTTATCGAGAGAACATTGTTTCACTCGAAAATTACTATTTCTAGAGAAAAAATGTCAAAATTTGACTATTCGGTCCTAGAAACACTCAAATATGATATTATAAAAAATAATTCCTTAGGAAAATATTATCTACAGTCATCACACTTAAGGAAAAAGATGGATGAGTTTAGGAAAATGAAAGAATTTTCAAGCCAATCTATAGATTTTTCTAATATTTCTATATCAGGAAATGATGGATGTTGTGAAGTAAGTCAAGAAATCGCAGAAGTGCAATCCGTCTGATTTTCATACCGTCAAATATTATACATTTTTAGTTCTTATATAATCCCGATGTGCGCGAGAGGATTATTTAGATTCACACATGGATATAAGCACTCCCAATATTCGTATTCTTATAGGGGTATCCGTCTTTGTTGTCGTCTTCGTCATAGTTATTGTAGTTATCGCCATTTATCGACAGAGGGCTAACATTAACGTCTCATCTCCTAAGATTATTATGCCTACCATAGAAATAGCCCACGAATCTCCACCAGGCACGAGAGCACTACCATCGTATACTGGTTTCCATATCGACTACACTGCGTGCAGTTCCCCTAAATCGCAATTCTCTAAAAATGGTTCTGCCTATTCTTCTGGAAATATCTTTACGAACAATCACGCATTCCTCCTCTCTCAGAATGGAATGTATATGGATAATAGTAATCAGTGGGGAATGAAGGAAACATTATCTATTTCCCAACCTATTTCGGGCGGGCGTTTCCACTTAACAGAGAATGGGATCTACTTTCTTAGAGACAAATATTGTACTCTCATCCATAATTCCTTTATCTCTAATAATAAAATACTAAAATTATTCGTCTACAAGAACGCCCTCTACTGCCGTTGCGCTGATAATAAACTCTATTTTGGATTTACGGCTACCCATTTTTCCAATATTCTTGATGAATATGAACATTACGAGTACAATAACATGACTTCTTGCAAGGAATGGCAGTGGGACGAGGTAAAAACCATCGAAGGACATGATATTTCGTCCATGTATATTTATGATGTCGATGTAGGATTAGGACAAAATCCTGATCAATTCTCGGAAAACTGGGTAGATAATAAAAAAGAAGACATAATTTCCATCTCGACCGACAACGGAGAATGTCATATTTTCAAGCACGGTTATTGGAATACTAAAGTTATTGATCCATACGATGATGATATTCACGGAGCATCGACTGTTTCCCACTATACATCCATCCCTAATCGCATTCTCCTAGGATTCTCCGACCAAGAACTCCACTTTTTCGGAAGGAAAGTATGCCTGAATAAGTATAAAAATGGTAAAATTTTCACACTCTATTCAGTAGATAACGTTAAATACGCGGTAAGCGATCCTAAATCCAGAAACAATGGAATGTATGTTGTACTGAAAAGTAAAGAAATTGCTCACTACAGCTTCGAAGATGGTACGGCGAAGAAAAAGATGTTGGGAAAAAGGGCGGAATTTCTCCTAAGATCAGGAAATGAAGTATGGGTAATCTGTACCGGAGAAAGATATATGGTCTAATAATCTTATATAAATATTAAATATTTATGTAGTTTTAAAGGTTTTTAATTACTTCGTTGAGACTCCGGCAACCTTTCCTTTTGCTGCGGAGAGATCGATTGTGGCAGTTTTCTTGCGGTCGTTCTTGTGCTCAGACTTATATCGCGAGAGATTAGTCTCGAAAATGCTACACGCCTTATCGATATCTTTGGCATCAAAGCCTCCAACAGCCTCGAGCTCGTCGCGGTAAGTGTCGACATTGTTAGAAACAATACGAATATTCTTAGGTCCCTGAACACGACCAGAGGGAATCTTCTTTGTGACAGTACTTCCCTTGCCCTCTCCGTGACGATCGGAAACATCAAGATAGGTCTCGTTTTCCTCAAGTGAGTCATATCTCTCTGCTGCTTTCTTGTAAGAATGACGAGTTCCATCAGCTTCCTTCTTGTGAACGCGAAGATGAGCAATTCCAGAGAGAATTTCTTTAAAAAGAACCTCAGAAAGTGCATTGTCGATCTTAGTATCCTTAATGTACTTATTGTACAGCTTCAATTCTCTCTTGAAATCATCATCCTCCTCAGCTCCCACTGCGTAGGTGTGGGAAGATGGGGCTCCGATCGACTCCAAAGCTTCAGTAATATCTACCTTTGATCCAGCAAATCTGTATTTGGGAACATAAACGTAGTCAGGATGGTTCTTCCACATAGTTTCCGCACCTGAAATATGCACACGACGTGTGGTTACTTCGCCTTTTGAGATGACGATGTAGTAATGTTCATTGGAAGCTTCGGAAATGCGCCTGTTAAGGGCTTCGAGAGAGGTTTCGCGCTTAGCGGACATGGTTTTCAGACTCAGTGAGACTAAACTAGCTAGCTCTTTAGGGAGTATCAGTCCGGAAGGGCGGGTATATGCTAGCTAATACCAAAATCCGAAATGCCTAGAAATATACAAAATATGTAGAAATATACTTATTATTAGTATATAGTCATCTTTAATATGACCACCCCATTATACATCGCTGCGCGCAATTTTGATGGTACAGGCATTTCCCCTCTATATTATTCAGCTAGTTCTATCAATAATGGTCAACAACTGTTCCTAGTTCCAACAGGAAATATTGATAGTCTCCTATTAGGAACGACTACTGCAGACACTGCAACATTTTGCGATGGTACATCCGCAGAAATATACATAGTTAATGGACTATATGCCTTCATTCAGGAAGGAACCGGATTCGTAGTTGTAACAGTGAACACTTCTAATCCTGATAATAGGTACTATCAATTATATCTCACTTCCCAGAGCGGAATTCCAATGTTAATATTTTCTACTACCGATGCTAATCTCTTAACTCCTAGTACAGTTAATCGTTTTAACTCAGCATTTACACTAAATTATTTAACAGTAACAGAATCGACAGCTGCTGATTGCACAAGTGTTAACTACATCGGAGGAACTCCCATAATGAATGATGGAGTAGTGTATCTAGCAAATCCAAAATTCATTTCCAATTTCTACACCACGGCAGTTGATGGCCCTAGTGTATATATGGTAGTGCAAAATAACATCTTCAGTTCTCTCAATTCCACACTGCAAAGTGCAGTGGTAGCAGGCCCAACTGGAGAGACTGTGGAAACATACATCGATACTCTCTTAGGAATAGTTCCGACTGCCACGACTCCTATTTCGACTACCCCCTCGGGAACATCCGGAAGCACCGCAAACCTAACTCCTCAGCAGCTTCTTGCTATAAAACAGAAATCGAAAACTATCTCCACGTGGATTATGATAGGAACCTTTATAATTTTGGGAGCAATCTGCTTAATAGCAATAATAATTTACATAGCTACATTGAGGAGGTATCCGACATATCCACTAAAATACGATGAGGATACGAAGACTTTAAATGATTTTACTAAGAGAGTGCGGAAACCGCCGGTTGTTACTCCTCAGAAAATTACTCAACAACCGGGAAATCGTGTCCCCGGACAGGTTCAGACTGTACAAAATCAAGTATTTTCCCGACAAATTTCCGGTTATCCTCTCCCTCCCCGCATATCCCCATACCCAGGACAGTCATAAACTCAGTAAAAATATAATATTTTTATAAAATATTTACTTTAATTTCTCTAATTTTTTGTAGAATGATTCTTCTTTCCCTTATTATTCTTTTTAACAGGTTCGGATAATTGATCTCGGAGGATATCGCGAGTGTTGATTTTAGGTTCGGAAGTGTTGGCGGGAACTGATGCTACTGGGTTATTTGATACAAATTTCAGGATGTCATCAAATTCTAATCCCTGAGTCTTAAGAAGATCGGCAATCATCGGGGTTGATTTTAACTTCCGGATTATCTCGTCCTGGGAGAGATTGCCGTTAAGGAGTTCTGGAACTAGATTGATAATTTTGGAAAAGCCTTCTGCGGACATGCCATTGTCCAAGAATTTCTTGATATCCCTAGCCTTCATCTTAGTTCCATCTGGGCCGGGGATAGCGAATTTGTCTACGATGGCCATGATATAATCGCTGGTTTTAGACTGTCCTTCAATGGCATTAGTAAGCTGCTCAATGATATCTTCGTAACGGGTGCTCTTGGACAGCCATGCGCTGCACTCGGAATCTGGATTATCCATGTCGTAGGGAATATCTTCCCCGTTTACTCGTCTCCCGTAAAGAAGCTTAAGATCAGCAACGAACTTAAGAATCTTATAAAAAGACTTGATAAAATTTGATTTGCAGTGAGTGTTCGATACTGTGATAATGTTAGAATTCCTGCACGCATTCCTGTCGACATCACATGCGCGGCGGTAAAATGCACCAAGTCTAAGGGTAACTCCGATGTCTGGAATCTTAATATCGGAATCTTCCATCCAATCCGTTTGCATGCAGCTCCACATACTGCAGGGAGGGAGACTGTTAGTGTAGGTGATGAAGAGAGTAGCTAACTCCCTAGAGCTGAAAGAACCCCCAACCTTCACAAACTTGGAAAATTGTTTGTATTCTTTCATAATCATATCGATCTTCCCCTTTTCAGGGTTGACGTTCTTATCTCCCTTTTCCCGAACTTGGACGGATGGCTTTTGTCCATTGAGAGAATTCCAACTTTTACTAACTGATTCTACCTGTTCGTAGAAATCGATGAGACTTTTCTCGAAAAATTCGAGAGCATCGTCGAGATTTTCGGCGCGTTCTTGCTGAGCTGCGTCTGTCATCTCTGGTAAAGAAGTGATTATGTTACAATGGAGCTAACTTCTTGTTACAACGGAACTGCTTTCTTGTCACGACGAGACTACCTTCTCTCCTCCTTTAAGTATATGAATTCCATATGAGAAAATCTTAAAATTGGAAAATATTTCCGCGCGACCCCAAGTCTCCCGTCTGAAGTTTTCCTTATTGGAATAACGTAGTCAAAGTTTTCCTTATTGGAATAACGCAGTCGCTGCCGTATGGAATCTCTACCTGTAGTCCCTGGCGGCGATCTCGCGGAAATTCCGCCTGCAGTCTGGAAGGCTGATTCGTTTATCAAGTGCCCCGACGGCAATCTCGATACTAATCTCGCAGAAATTTCATCCATATTTCCACTATGTGCAGAAGTCGCCAAGAGATGGAAGATAGACCCCCAAGTTGTATGCGAATTTCCCATGGCTGATGTTGCGTTCGCCTTAGATGCGGCGCTAGGAAAGAAAATTCTAGATTCTCCAAAATATTACAGTATTTACTACTTTTTCCAATCTGAAATGAAAAATTCTCAGAAGTATTTAGAGAAAATTACTTCAGTTGAGAATATTTTTTCAATGTTAAGCAAATTTTCGGTCGGATCAATGAGAAAACTGAAAATGGACTGTTATCCATACGAAGATGAATTCTTACGAGAATGTGAACGAATTCTCTTATTAAGGGCAAATCAGTGCGCAGACTATAAAAATACTGCGTATATGCACAATCTGTGCAAATATTTTTATTATGTTGATAGTATTTTCGGAATAAATCCAAATAATCCTAATCTTATATTGGTTTTGCAGGAATTCATTTATCGGCATTCTACAGGGGAAAGGTGTATGCACAACCCAACCACGAACCATCACGAATATATAATTCGTAGATTAATGAGTGAAATCAACATCTTCATGATCCGAAGGAAACATATGATTGCGTGGCAGTGGAAAGAAGAATATATACGTGAGATGGGAGAGTTTTTCATTTATGCAATCTATAAATATAATATATGGAAAGATTTGCCACATTCATATTCTATAGATACGACAGGCAACGGAGAAAAACGCCTTACTCTAAATATCGGGGACAACGTCTTCCAGACTTCCGATGAAGAAATCATACATGAGATAAAAGAGCTAATTGACTCAAAATAAATAAAATATATGAAATTTTATATATTTACTAACAGGATTTTTTATATTTTCACTCCTAGCCTTCTCACGAAGTCTTTCATCAGATTTGCCGCATCCATTTTGTTAATTTTATCGAAACTCAGTGATCTTATGAATACTAAATGCTTGTTGGATGCGTCCAACACGGCAAATCCATTCTTTTTATATTTTCACTCCGAGCCTTCTCACGAAGTCTTTCATCAGATTTGCCGCATCCATTTTGTTAATTTTATCAGAAGCCAGCGATCCCATGAATATTAAATGTTTATTGAATGCGTCCAACATGGCAAATCCGCACAGCCTCCCGTCGTACATTCCTGCGTAAAACTCTGGAAGAGTACAAGTTTTCCACGAATCAAAAGCTTCTTTAGAGAGGGAATACTTTTTGATGATAAATTCTTCTATTATCTCAAAATCTTTCACTCCCATAATGGAGAAGATGAATTTATTTACATCAATTGCATTAGTTGTCTTGAACTTTTTGATAGGAGAACAATCATTTTTTAGATCATCTAGTATATCTTCCAGAGTTTCTACTCCAGAAATTAGACTATTAATGTCCTGTTGCTTCCCACCATATAACATACTGATGAGAATTTCTATGTATTCTGGAGCGGGATCATCTCTAGACAGAGCATAAATGTTGGAAGCATACCCCATAGCATCAATTTTAGTATTACTAACGTGAGAATTGAGTTCTGGGAATGGTTTCTTCTCAAGAATAAGATAGTTTTTACACTCCAGAGTTGTAGGATTATAGTAAGGAAATCCAATAAATAAAATATTCTTTCCTCGACATTCCGGAGGAGTATCAGAAATTTTGTACACTTTTGGAGAAATGTTATTGAGTTTCTTCAGAATCCATATAGCAATTCTCGAATCAATGGAATTGTCGTGGATAACGACGTTAGTATCTTTGACATGAAATGGATGAAATTTGGGGTTATCCATAAAAACTGGACGTTTTCTTTCAGAATGGGAGACTGATGGACTCTATCTTATCCCAGCAACTCCGTCACCCGGGTGAACACTCCTTCCTAGACTAACTGTAGTTTTACGGACTAATGTCTAAGACTATTACCGTTCTCAGTTCCCGTTCTTGGAATAAACCTAATGTCTGGTCTTTTGTTATTACCAACAAAGTTCTTACGCAAATCAGAGTCTTCAATGTTAACTCTAATGAGACTATGATATGTGATTTCTCTGATTTTCCTCTACATTTCACTCTTCTTTTTGGACTCGTAGGAGTTTCAGAGAAGATGCATTGCGAAGGAGGAACTATGAAGGAGTTGAAAAATGCAATTTTCAAGTACAAACTCCCCAACATTAACGTATACCAAGTCTCCTCTTGCCACCGCTGCAGAACCCCTACGAGTTACCGTAAATACAACATTAAAAATCTCGGAAACATGCTTAATCTTGCTGGCTATTACGAGAGTGATCATGCTATTTTCCCGGAATATCCTAACAGCGTATACTTTGTGATGAAAAAATTGGACGCAGATCTAGAAATTTTCAAGGACCACCACCCAGGTAAAGTTAAGAAAATACTTAAGTCGGGAAATTACGTGTGGGATTTTGTGAGATAATAATTTATGTATTGAAATATACATATTCCTTTATTTTATATATTGACATTCCTTTATCTCCCGTCTGATCTCACTTCTTATAATAACCCAAAGTTTGAAGATGCCTACCATCAAGTGCATTACTGTCAACAGCACTTTCTTGTGGAACAAGGGAAATACGTGGTATTTCACGGTAGAAGATGAGAAATTAACTAATATTTTAATGAAATCCAAGAAAACTGGTCATGAAATTCAAATTGATTTCTCAGACTTCGGCACACATTTCACTCTGCTGTTCATGTTAATTGGAAATCCCGAAGAGGTTACTTGTCAAATGGGAGATTTTAACGAATTATACAATCTTATTTACAAACATCCTCTTTCAAAACAGACCATGTACCATCTTGAACTGTGTAATTGCAACAATGGTAAGTGTGGAAGTGCATTAGGATACACCGAAAAATCCGTCTCCACTATTGGAGAAGTTTTCAAATTAGTTGGATTTTCTATTGGATGGGGTCCGTATTTCGGGCATCCGACGGGAGTTTGTCTTACAATTTCTCCTCTGGATGATGATATTCTCATCAAATATAGATGTCGGTCAGATTTATCCATCAGTATGCTTGAAAAAAGAGAGAATGCCCACGTGTGGTATTACTCAAGATAGGCAAAAATTATGTACTTAAATATACATATTATTAACTTTCACTTTCTAGACCTCAATATGTAATAAGTTTTTCTACGTTTAGATGATTTTTAGAGTTCACTTCCGTCTGACGAAATTTCTCCGGCAATTGTCAGCCTCTTGCAAAATGGATGCACTATCAGGAGAAATTCTTGCAAAAGTAATATATCTTTTAGATGGAATTGATCTTTCTTCATTTATAATGATGGGATCTAAACTTTCTCTAGGAAAATTAGAATTCGCTAAAGTTGATATAGACTCTCATCCTAGAAGTTGCTTTAAAAACATAGTTGGATGTACATTAAACATTCACCAAATCGATTATAAAAATAAACGGACTAAGTATTTTTGTAGGAGATATGGGTTATATATGTATAAACTACTTCTCGAAACTTATTACTGTATTCCAGGTACGCTGGTAGACATTCGAATTAATACTAGTGCGGATGAGATTCCCTGTAACTATTTCACTCAGTGTCCAAAGTTAATTTCCTTACTTTTGAACACATCTTCTATCCAAAACAATTTGAGATTTCCAAAAACATTAAAGATGATATCCGCAGATATTTTGGAAATGAAAGAAATTTCCTCAATATTCGCATCAAATCTTGATCTTACCCATATTGATTTCGACCTTCAGGTAACTCCAAAACAAACTTTCGATTATTCTTGCTTTCCTAATCTAATATCTCTGCGTCTGGCAGCGCCAACAAATCTTGATACTCTTCCTAAAACTATCACTAAACTTGATTTTGGGTTTAACGAAGTAGAAATTAACTGCAATCAATTTCCCAACCTAGTAGATATTACTGCGTATACTGTCCATTCTAGTGAGATTCTCAAATCTATAAAATGTAGGGTAGTTGATTTTCTTCCCGAATCTTTGGAAAAGTTTGATAACATGTCGGTAATATTTGACAAATTAAGGAAAACTATGCATTTTCAAGAACATTATCGAATTCGTATGGAAATATTACAGAATTTATGTAAGTATGTGAAAGTTTTAAGAATAGATCGATATTGCAGTAGTCTTAAGATGCTTTTACAGAGTCATTTCACTAACTGCGAGATCGTGTGTTACACGACCTATAGAGAATCATTGCAACTTCCTCCAATGCGGAGCTTGAAATATGGATTTGGGTACTTGGATTTAACAGAAAACAATAATCCTCATGCAATTTTTCTATAAAATATTACATATTTAAGGGGAGGACTGTCGTCCGTCTGATGGCGTAGTTTCTTGGAGAAGCCTTAGTCCTCCTAGTAAGACTCCGCCTAACTGCACACCGCCCAATTACTCTACCGTAATTTTGCCTAACACACCTAAATTCAGCCACAAAAATGAATCGTGATTCCGCCAAGACCAAAGATTTCGATGCTGACGTTCCTGAACCAGAGGTTAAATCTGTCAAATCTGGATCGAAAGTCCATCCTAAGAAATCTAAATCTATGGATCTCAAAGATTATACTACCAAAAGTTACACTTTTACTCCTTTTAGAGAGGATAAGAAGAAACTCCATCTCAAAATCTCCCGTAAAGCTGGAGCCGTCACCGAAGATGCGACAGTCAAGCTTCCAGCTAGCTATTTCTTCGTGAGAGAGCAGGACGGAAAATTCGGAAAGAATCGCCAATGTACAATGATTTGGACTCCCGTTAACGATCGTACCACTGAAATAGAAGCTATGACTCAACATTATAAGACTCTTTTCGAAGCGGCTGCAAATTTCATAGTCTCAAATAACTGCGACGACATGATTCCTAAGCATATCGAGGTTACTGTTGATAATGTAGTCATCAAATACCACGATATGTTCAAAAAGATCGAAGGTATGGAAGATGAGATGAAGACTCTCGGAAAGAGAGATGCTAGAAGGGAAGAATTGTCCGACAAGATTGATGAAATTCAGGCTGCAATGAAAGAGAAGATTCTCAGTATGTTCACCATCTCCAACATCTTTACAGCTAAAGAAGATTCTCCTAATCGTTCTAAGTATCTCCAACTCACTGGATATCCTACCAAGAGAAAGGATGACATTAGCGAGGAAGTCTACCAGCATCGCCTCATTCATGGTAACATTAGAAGATCATTCTTCTTAGGAGAATCTCTTAGAAAAGCGATAAGACCAGATTTCCGCCCAACTGCTGACGCTGAATATGCTATGAAATCAGCAGCGAGCTTCCTCTACAAGCCTGATGGAAAGACTCCTCCGAAGGGCAAAGCTAAGCTTACAAGGTCAAAGGAAGGAACTTCCTACTTCATTTACGATGAAGACATGGTTCCTCTCGTTTCCGGAGATAACAAATACACCTACAGATGCGCAATTGATATCTGTGAAGTCAGGATTTATCTTGGTGATAGTGGAGAAGAGCTTCGCTTGAAGGAAGAATTTGTCTCAGGAATGCTCCTTAACATCGTAAAAGTTCCAGAAGACATGATGACTTTCAACACTGACGCTAGAGAAACTGCCGAGTACAATGATGCCGTCTACTTCGCAGCAGAGGCTTCTGCTACAGGAGAATACATTCCCGAAGATGGAATGAGGCCAGATATTCCAGATACTGAGTCTAACTACGAAACTACATCTAATGCTCCGAGTGAAGCCGCCTCAACAACAGTGTCGGAGTATGAGGATTTCTAAACTAATGTAAATATATAAGTATAAGTATAAAAATATTTATAGAATTAATAGTGGAAAATGTAGTCTATTTTATTAGATATATCCTCGTTTCCAAATTGATAACAGTAGATCGTCTTCCCATCTTCACATTTTACATCTATTTGTTGTTGACTAAAGATAAATCTAGGATTATATTCCTTAATTATTACATTAATCATGTCTACTCTTGATGAGTCTGTGTACTTGCATTCGTGAATTTTCACTATGTTATGTAGCCCTACTGTGGTGGAATACGACCAGTCTTCGAGTAAAATATAAAAATTTTTCCCGCTAACCATTGCGCCGTTTTCGGCCTCTTTGACGTCATATTGTAATTTTAATAATGTCTCTGGAGATGGTCTGGAGAACGTATTTTCCGAGATTTTCTTAGCTAGCTTTTCCCTCAGAGTATAGTGGGATACTTTCAAACTATATGTTTTTATAGACTTAAATGGAGAAAATGATAATTTATAAGTGGTGGAGAAGAAAATATTATCAATTTTGAAGAGATTTCTCCCAGAAAAATAGAGTAATTTCATCAGTAATACAGAGTATCCTTCTTTTCTATACTCTTTTAATATTACTAACTGATCTATCCTGAATGCAATCTCATTCATTTTCACTACTGATCCAATTCCTATTAATTTTTTCTCGAGAAATATTCCATAGAAAGTGCCAAAAAATCTTGCAAACTTCTCCAAATTATAGCTATATGTTACATCGTGGGTGGTATCTCCCACCCTACTTTCATTACTAAATTTGATTGCTTCTTCGTGAGTAATCTCGGAAAATGTGATGAAATCTGGAATTTTTGAAACTACATTCTCATCAGTAATGGGAGTTGAGAGAACATAGTTCCAGAATGAACTTATTTCCGAAGGAACTCCAACGGAGGAATATAGAGATTTTCTAGTATCCATATGAACTATAGGGATTATGTCTTTAAGATATAGTTATTACAGGTATATTTTTGGAGTATATCCTTCCATTGTCCCAACACAATCATATACTTGTCTACTACCTCCATCTATCATCGTTTCATGTATCTTGGTAAAACATCTTATCATCTGGCATTTTGTATATTTTATTACTGCCGACAAGGCTGTTCTAGTTTTTCCGGAGATATTCAAAATGTACGCCGCTATCAGAGTTTCTGTTCCTAGAAGGGAGCAGTAGACCGAAACATTATGATCTTTGAAAAATTTAGAGGAATATCTGACAGTATAAAATTTTACTTCATATCCATCTCCCTTTATTGTTGTAAATGGACCATTTTTCGAACTGACGAATTTTGGAACATTAGTTGGAACGAATGATTTTCCCATATATGGTTTAGATCTACCATCCGTTAATGCGTAAGGGCAGACAAATACGGCATAATCATGGAGTTCGGTGTCTTTATCATCAATATCTACAGCAAAATTTTCAACATTATACAGTTTCCTTCCAACTTTGTACATGTATGCGCAAAAATGTGTCTCATTTCCGGCCATACGTGCATCGCGCCACAAGTACACTAATACGGAACTTTCCTGATGTTTACAAAGCGCTACAAGTGCTATCTTCTTATTTTCATGAGAAACTAAGTAAATTCGATCATACATGGATCTCAAAATATCTCCATTTATTTCGGCAGTGTCGATGAATTTATCTGAATCCGTTAGGTCGACAATCTCGATACCAGGTGGAAGATCGGTAAAACTTTCAGAGAATTTGAGGAAACCTACGCTGAAATGAGTATCTGGGGTATTAATATCATCTCTCTTAGTAGTAGATATAGCTTCTGCGCTGGTGGCGGGGATATTTTCTGATTTCTCTATAGAAAGTATCGAAGAATCATCAGTTGTTATAGTATTTCTGGACGACGCCATCGCGGCATCCATAGTAATATTATTCCTTTAAGAGTGTAGTCACACGGAGACAAACATAAAAATTATAGATATTTTTAGAGTCGATATAGTCAAATAATTCCCTTCTAGGGACAATAATATTCTCCCGAGTTAGCCTCCGGATGACTGCCGTCCATCTTTAAGAACCAAAGTCCTTTCCTTCTTCTAAAATGTTTCCAAATATCAAGAAGTCTCTTCAGGATTACCGTAACGAAATTAATGTTATTAAACAACGTTCATCAATAGTTAGTGATCATATGCTTTATAACCTTAGTTTAGATGGAACAGACTTTGAGAGTGAAGTGGGAAATGCTCTCGAATGTATGAAAGTATCAGGGAGAAGTGGCAGAATCGAACTAATTCTTGGACCAATGTATAGCGGAAAGTCGTCGGAAATGTTAAGCAGAGTAAAAACTCATTCATATTCTAGAAAAACTTGTGTGATAGTTAAGTATGAGCATGATACCAGATACTCTACTAAATTTTCAACTCATGACGAAATTACGTGCGATGCCATTCCTTCTTCTAAAAATCTAATGTCAGTTATAAAAAAGTGTGTTATACACGACGTCGTGGCAGTTGATGAAGGACAATTTTATGACGATTTAGTCCTTTTCTGCGAAACTCTTGCAAATCTTGGAATTATTGTCATAGTTTCTGCACTAGATGGAGATTTCAAGAGGGAAAATTTTGGACATATTTACGAACTTATTCCGAAATGCGAAAGTATTATTAAGAAAACTGCGTCGTGCGAATGTGGAAATGAGGCAGTTTTTACTCACAGAATGGTTGATTCAGCGGATGTCGAATTAATAGGAGGGATGGATAAGTATGAATCGTTGTGTAGATTATGTTTTAATTTAAAAAATAGTCATTAATGAGACTATCAGTTATGGATATTAATTAATATACATAGATGATTCTTTAATAATCCATTACTCTGAACTCTATTCCATTTGAGATGCATGAGAGAGTTTTCACCCATTCCTCTAGACTCGACATACAAGGATATGTTACGTCCATAAATTCTAACACTCTTAACATTTGGTCTGTAGATATTGATGGACATGAATGCTTTCCATCTATAACTATTAAACCTTTGTTTAGAGGAGTTTTAAGATCATTTACCATATTTTCTACTGATTTGAATGGAATTACATTATCCACCGGTGAATGCAGGAAAATAAGTTTATTAATTGATCTTTTATATCTATCTTCATTAGTTTCATCAGGTACTATCTGATCGCAGAACCATTCTAGGGGCTGCTTCATAGAAGAACTCATATTAATTAGAATTTTCTGGAATGACGCTACTCCAAATAATACTACGATACTATGAACTTTTCTGCTGCACGCAATGGCACTTCCTGCAATACTTCCTATAGATTCTGCCCAAACTTTAATGTTTTCAGGTTCGTAGCCTTGATTATATAAGAAATCAATGGCAGCAGGTCCGCATTTCTCCATATTTTCCAGGGAAGGTTTACCAGATGAGAGACCATAGCCTGCGTAATCAATCAGGAGGAGGTCGCTGCCTATCATCTTAGACATATCGACCACATATTTGCGGCAGGAAAGATTGTTATTAGTGCCATGGAAGTAGACAACAACATCTCTTCTGGGTCCAACATTTTCATTTTTATGATTTACTTCACAATTACTTGTTAAGCATTTTCCATCTTTTATTGGTGTAGGATTGGTATTTATAATATATTGACAGTGAATCTTCTCCTTCTCTACGTCTATATAAAAATTCGTCACAACTCCATGGGGTTTGTAGACTATATTCTTGGTAGGCATGAAGAGGGTCTTGTTTTTCAGTCTCCGTACGGCGGCGATAACGAAGACTATGACCGCAACGAAAATCACAACTCCTAGGAGAAAAGATAACAATATCATGACTCTAATAATACTATATAGAACTTATAAATACGACAAGGCACCTCTTTTAATATATGTATAGAGGTCTTTCCTTTAGATGTGACACAGTCTTAAATGCAAGAATTAATAGCAATCCTATCATTAATCCTGTCATTATCGCGAGGATGTAGAGAATGATCTCTGCCGGAGATAATCTCTCATATTCTCGAATAATCTTAGGAGAGAACTTATAACATAAAAGAAGAATAAGTAAAATAATACTGTAATCATTAGAAACTATGTGTAAACTAAAACTTATTATCTCATTATGATTCTTCTTTTCATGTATTTTTATATTTAAATACATATAATAGTTTTTAAGACTGAATAATAGAAAGATTACATTGCCCGATTGTCACAGCTTGATTAAGGACGAACCAGAAAGTAGTTGAGGAAGTACAAACAAATGTGCATTTGACAGTAGCAGTCACAGCTCCCGCAACGAGGGAGATGGAGATGGGCAAGTATTGGCTAGCAAGAGTGCCGAACTGGGTTGAATTAATAGATAGAGCTGCAGCTAAACTTAGAATAATACTAGGAATGTTGAGAGATAGAGTAATTGTATACTGTCCTGCGGGAACTGTGAAAGTATTGTACTTGGCAGATCCGGTTCCTATAGTAGCGAGAGTTACAAAAGAGGGCATGGCATTTGGAGGATTGTTATTGAATGCGGGGAAAAGCAACTGATCTCCGCTGCTAACAGATGGAGCGTTGAAGAGTTGGCAGTAGGCGGTGGTCATTGCTCCAGCAATATTCTGAATGGTTTCATACAAACAGTTGGTATTGTTAGCATTAATTGATGCGCAGAGAGCAGTGTTGAGATCATTAATATACGTGGGTTGATTAGTGTAGCTAGCAGCAGATATCAAAGCATTTAAGAAACTAGCGTTGGATGTAGTAATAAGATTACTGTTAATGTACGTATTCAGAGTAGTGTCGAAAACAGGAACAGTTTCTCCACTAAGAACTGGAATGAGCGCCGCAGCAATTTGAGTACCAGCAAATTGGATAACGTTCTCGATTGCCACAGTAACATCTTCTCCGGCTTCGATGGCAAGGACAAGCGAGTTGATAGTGCTACTACCATTAATGGTAAGAAGAGTATTAATCTCAGTGACAGTAGCTCCGCTGACAGTAGTGTTGATCAAACTAGCAATGTTAGTGTTGATGCAGTTACCAGTGGTGCTAATATCTGTGCAAATTTGAGCCATAGTTATGCTGTTAGCAGCGATGAGGGAGAGAACTTCAGTCTGCAAGCATGAACCGGAAGTGGAAAGAAATGTACATACTTCAGCAAGGGTAAGACCGGTTTCTTCAATCAATAATAATACTTCATCCTGGAGACAAGATCCCGCAGTAGACAGAGATGTACATACTTGCGCGAGTGTAAGTCCATTAGATCCGATGAGAGAAAGTACCTCAGTTTGCAAACAAGATCCGGAGGTAGATAAAGAAGCGCAGACTGCAGCAAGACTAAGGCCATTAGCAGTGATGAGATTAAGTACTTCCGTCTGTAAGCATGAGCTAACAGTTGAGAGGGAGGTGCAGACTTCCGCAAGAGTGAGGCCGTTGGCTCCGATGAGGGAGATGACTTCATTCTGCAAACAAGAGCCAGAAGTGGAGAGAGACGTGCAGACCGCCGCAAGAGTAGTACTATTAGAGGAAATAAGGGAAAGTACTTCATTATTAAGGCAAGATCCAGAAGTGGAGAGAGAAGTACAGACCGCAGCAAGAGTGGTGCTGTTAGCAGAGATTAACGACAATACTTCCTCCTGTAAACAGGAGCCAGAAGTGGAGAGAGAAGTACATACTTGTGGAAGACTGAGACCATTTTCAAGGATGAGGGAAATAATCTGATTTTGGATGCAGGTGGCGGGGGTCTCGATGGCAGTGCAGACCGCGGCGAGCGTCGTGCTGTTAGCACTGATAAGGGAAAGGACTTCCTCTTGTAAACAAGAACCCGAAGTGGAGAGAGAGGTGCAGACCGCGGCGAGCGTCGTGCTGTTAGCACTGATAAGGGAAAGGACTTCCTCTTGTAAACAAGAACCCGAAGTGGAAAGGGAAGTACAAACGTCTGCGAGAGTAATAGTACCAGCATTAATGAGAGAGAGAACCTCAGTCTGAAGACATGAGCCCGACGTAGACAGAGATGTACATACTTGCGCGAGTGTAAGTCCATTAGATCCGATGAGGGAAATGACTTCAGTCTGCAAACATGATCCAGAAGTAGAAAGAGCTGTACATACTTCTGCGAGAGTCAATCCATTAGAGGAGATTAATGATATTACTTCTGTCTGCAAGCATGAACCTGCAGTACTCAAAGATGCGCAGACCGCCGCAAGAGTAGTACTATTAGATCCAATGAGGGAAAGTACTTCATTATTAAGGCAAGATCCAGAAGTAGAGAGAGACGTGCAGACCGCCGCAAGAGTAGTACTATTAGAGGAAATAAGGGAAAGTACTTCATTATTAAGGCAAGATCCAGAAGTGGAGAGAGAAGTACACACTTCAGCAAGGGTAAGTCCGTTTGCCGCAATCAGATTATTGATAAGAGTAGTAATGGCGGGGGCATTTACAATAAGATTAATGATATCCGTAGAGAGCTGACTACCCGGGGTGTTAACCTGAGTATCGATAATGTTAATAATTCCGTTGACAATACATGGATCTGCAGCAAGAGAATTGCAAAACATTCCCAAAACTTTGGAAGAGGCAGATTTGGGATCCTTGAAGAATGCGGCAACCGCACCGGCAAGAGTAGCATCTTTCATCAAGTGAGTAGTAAGAGTACTATCTGCAGAGATGGCGTTACAGATTAGCGCAAGAATATTCTGACTAGTAGTACTACTGGGGTTGGTGAGATCATTGTTAATAGTGGACTCAATGAGAGAAACTAGGGCGGGGTTGAGACAACCATTAACGTCGCTAACCTCAGGGCACACTACGGCCATGATTGCAGTAGCAAGACACGGGCTGGAAACTGAGGTGATAGCATTACAAATTAAGGTGATGATATCTCCAGCAAGAGTAGAAGTTGGAGTGTTGACGGCATTTTCGACGACGGTGAGAACATTTTCACTAAGACAGCTAGAAGCGTTGGCTAATCCAGTGCAAATAAGAGTAGTGATAGCTTGTGTTAGGGGATCAGTATTGTTAAGATTGCTATTGATATCACTAGTTACCGCAGAGATAATGTAAGAATACAAATCTCCGGATGGCCCTGATTCATTTTGGAATATCTGTACAACAGAGTTGTAGAGACAAGTATCAGGAGTTTCAAGACCAGTACAGATCAAACTAGTGATAGCCTGAGTGAGAGCATCGGTAGTGTCATTTGTCAAATTAGTATCAATATCAGTGGCGACAGCGGAAATAATATTCGTGTTCAAGCAGCTAGACGTGTTGATGAGACCAGCACAAATGAGAGAAGTGATAGCCTGAGTCAAGAGATCCGTAGTGTTATTCTCAACATTAGTGGAAATATCATTTGCCACAGCGTCCACTACTGAATCATAAAGACAGGTTTCCGTATTAGATATGCCTTGACAAATGAGATTAGTGATCGCTTCCGTAAGAGGATCAGCACCATCGGTATCAACTCTAGTTTGAATATCAGTGGCGACCGCATCAATAATACTAGTATTGAGACATCCTCCTACAGTTGGAATCTCGCCGCAAATCAAGCTAGTGATAGCGTCAGTGAGAGCATCGGTAGTATTATTGTCAAGATTGTTCTGAATATCTGCTGCAACTGAAGCGACAGAGAGAGTTTGGATCTCAACGTAGATACATCCGCCAGGAGTTGTAGCGGCGGCGCAGATCGCCTCGGAAATGCATCCACTAGGAGTTGTAGCTGCGGCGCATATTAATCCATTAATCTGTGTGTAAATACTACCCTGGGTCGAGATATTGGTAGAAACTGCCGAAACAGCATCTGTTTGAATAGCGGCGTACAAGCACGAAGTAGGATCCTGTGCAGAAGCGCATATTAACGCCAGAACATTTTCACTAGCAGGGGAAGTGGGGTCGAGGAAAATGTTGTTGAGGGCGGTGTTAATCTCATTGTCCGCAATGTTAGTAATGGCAGTTGCGAGACAGCTACCAGGAAGATTTGCGCAGATCGCAGCAATAATTGCAGTGATAACAGGTCCAGTTCCAATATTTATGAGAATATTGTTCACGAGAGTAGTGATGGCGGCTGTAGTACACGGGTCATTGCTGATGGCCCAGCAGATGAGGGCAAGGAAGCAAGCTCGGAGATCAACGTCTTCAGCGGACATTCCGTCATTTTTTCCAGGTAGGGCGAGATTTTTGCATGAAAATCCAACTTTTCCAGTTTTTCCCATCTCATCCTTAATGAGAGCACGAATTGCATCGATGTTTTGATCAATAATCATGTGTTTGAGATAGGCTTCCCTGAAAGCAACATTCATAGAAAGTTGGTTACAAATGAAGGTAAGGAGAGCATCCTGCAGAGGGTTAGGTGTCGGAGAGTTAATTGCATCAATGACAATTTGAAGAACATTTCCTTCTTCGATATCAATTAAATTCACGATAAGTGGTTCGAGATATACAAACAAAGCATTTGCAAATGATGAACCATTACCGAGAAGGAGGTCTGTGGGGTTGGTGTTAAGTATTTCCGTACGAGCGATCTTGGCGATTTCTCGCTTCTCGCACGCAGAAATACAACAATCACCGCCACATTTGCAGCCGTTACTGTGATTTTTAGAGGACATCGTAGAAGAGGTCAGGGAAACTATATAAGAAGCATATTTTTAAATAATTAAGAGTGAAGTACAAAAATAGAAAATTTTTGCAAAAAAGGCAAGAATTCCTAAAATTTTTCCATTTTTCGAAGATATCGTCCTCCCGGCTGACTCTTTTATTTTCCCAGATTTCACACTGCCAACTCCCGAACATGGAGGTTCTTGCACCGAGTACGACTGTGGAAATCATCTCTCCCGGCGAAATTATTAAGGGAATGGAATCTCTCTCTTCCGATGAAATTTCTGCAGAGATGGAACTTTATCCTATAGAAAGTCATAATATTGATGAGTTTTCCTCCTGTCAGGTCGATAATGATCAAGTTATTGATGGTGTTAATATTATCGAGGAGAGAGTTCCTGCAGGAATCCTCTCATATTTGGCATCTTTATCATGCAAAATTTCATCTTCTCCCCCCAAATTTCTCTTTTCCAATCTTGGATTTTCCTCCGCAGAGATTGAATTCCTTGCTGCAAAGATAGAAAGCCAGCTTGTTCCCGAACAATCCCGTAAAGACGCGATTAATTTTGTATGTTCTCTCATTGCGGAAATGCTTCCCACTCATCCTAAATATGGTCTTCTCGCTGCAAGATTGTACTGTTATTACAATCATCGTGCACTTCAGTCCAAAAATTTTCTACAGAGACTAGAATCTCTCGAGAAAAGACGCCATGTGGATGACGAGTTATATAAATTTGTATCCAAAAATCTTGATGCAATTTCTGATAGAATCGACTATTCAAGAGATAATAAGTATGATTATTTTGGACTGGAAACTTTTCGATCATCGTATGTTCCAAAGGATTTGGTTACTGGAGAGGATCTCATGTCTCCCCAGGACGTCTTAATGGGAGTATCGTTATCAATTAACAGAGATGACATTAATGTCGCACTGGACGTTTATGACAATGTATCTAGAGGAGCATACACATTTGCTACTCCTACTCTAGCAAATGCGATGTTTGGAAGACCTGGCAAGGATGGGAAACCATCTAAACGTAATATGTCTAGTTGTTTTCTTCTATCTATTGTTGATGATAGCATCGAGGGAATGTACGAGGATGTGGTGGTTGATATGACGAAAATTTCGGCAGCAGGCGGAGGAATCTCATGTAACGTCGATGTTCTTAGGGCAAAGGGATCGTTAATCCATGGAAGTGGTGGAAAGACTACTGGAATTGTTCCATATCTCAAAACCCATGAACAGGTTGGCATTCATGTTAACCAAGGAAATGTAAGAAGAGGAGCAATTTGCGACTATATGAGCACATGGCACGCTGATATTCTTGACTTCATGAAAGCAGGATGTAAACACGGTGCCGATTCTACCACTGCAAAACAGCTTAATTATGGCATTTGCATTGATGATCTTCTATACGAAAGAGCACGAACTGGAGAAAATTGGTCATTATTCGATCCCGCCACTGCCCCTGATCTTCATACCGTCCAAGGAAAGAACTTCATAGAGTTGTATCTTAAGTACGAACGGGAAGGAAGAGCAGTCGCGACCATTAATTCCCAGGAACTTCTTGCAGCACTTGCCACTGCATGCATCGAACAAGGAAGCTGTTTTACTGTTATTCCTGAAATAATTGCGAAAACTGCTAATCAGAAGAATCTCGGCAAAGTTTATTTTTCCAATCTTTGTACGGAAATCTCGCAATTCGTAGGAACCGATATCCATGGGGAACATTGTACTCCAATTTGCGTTCTGTCTTCTGTCTCCCTTCCGTATTTTATTAGGGATTGTAACTTCGATTATCGCGCGTTTATTGATATTATCAGGGAAATGGTTAGAAATCTTAACAAAATTATTGATGTTCAATCATACCCTACTAAGAATTCTGAGAGAACTAGTATGAAAAATCGTAGTATTGGTATCGGAATTCAAGGTCTCGCCGATTTTTTCCTTATTCTTGGATTATCTTTTACTTCTCCTAGAGCAAGAAAACTCAACAGGAAGATTCAAGAATGTTTGTATTATGCAGCGGTAGACGAGTCCTGTAATCTCGCAATGAAGATTCATATTAAAAAGAGAGCTGAAGTGGGATTTGAAGAGAGTAGTGAGTATCAATTCTTTGGTGCTCACGAGACTTATTCTTGGGGAATTGGTACAGATTTAAAGAGAGGAATTTTCCATTTTGACCATTTCCCTAAGGCAGAGCTCTCGGGGCTGTGTGATTGGGATAGTCTCCGAGAAAAAGTTGCGTTGTATGGTACTAGAAATTCAACATTTTGCGCAAATATGCCTACTGCCTCTACGTCGCAAATCCTGGGAAATAATGAATGTTTTGAACCTTACACTTCTAATATTTATACTAGAACAATTCTTAATGGAAAATACATGATTGTGAATAAACATCTTGTAAAATATCTAGAAGAGAAGGGTCTTTGGAATGAAACTGTTAAAAATGAAATAGTAAAAGATGGAGGAAGTGTTCAAAATTTATCATGTTTGAACTCAGAGGAGAAGGAAATGTTTAGAACTGCTTATGAAATTCCAGTAAAACACTTGATTGAAATGGATGGAGAGAGGCAATGGTTCGTCGATCAGAGTCAATCTTCTAACCGACATATGGTTAATCCAACACTTCGGGATTTCCTGGAGATGTTGTACTGTGCTAGAGCTAATAATTTGAAGACTGCATCGTATTATTTGCGTACTAAAATGGATAAACCTACTTCTTCGACTGATTACGCGAGCAAACCAGCACCAATTATATCGGATGGAGATATTTGTACGATGGAAGAAGGATGTCTTGTTTGTAGCTCTTAACTTAAATCGTTCAGTATTTATATATTAAATATAAATCGGGAGGAAAATTACTCCTTTTCCTTGTAATGGAGATCCTTAAGCGCAGATGTGCCCACGTAGATCACCTTGATGGGATTTCCGTTCACCATGTAATCCTCTATCAGAACGTTTAATCCTCCTGGGGAATGGTGAATGGAATTACTAAAAGTTAAGGAAATTCGATTTGAATCGATCAACTCTTTAGCGATATCATCGAAGAAATAGTTCCAGTGTTTCGCGGCATACTTGGTAGTATATTCTTCCGATGCACAGCTAATGTACTGGAATTTAATATCAACTCTGTAACAGCAGACACTTAACTCGTCGTCGGGAAGAGTGGCCCTATTTCGTTTCCTGAACAAACTTGTTTCCACAAGCATGTTGTAGAAATCTTCGACCTCTTGTCCGTCGATGACGTTGTTGGGGCCTTGGCCGTATAAAAAGGAAGCCATTTGAACTATATATAAAAAATTTTATATAATTATGAAAAACTTTTTATTTGTCTTTCAGGAGATCTTCCTTGTTGTCTACTGTGACAAACAATATTTTAATAGGATTTCCATAAATGTTATATATACACGCCTTAACATTCAGTCCTACTTCAGCTTGATGGAGAATTTTCTCTTCTATAAGATCAATTCCGTCATATGTTAGAAGAAGTTCCATAATATCTCGATATTCGTAACACCAATTTGTAGACTCTTCTCTAGTATTGTAATCAGCATATGATGAACTGAGGTATTGGAATTTTCCTAGTGTTGTGTAGCAACAAAGATCATATTCCTCGCCAGGTTCAACACTTTCATAGAAGTCTACGAGAATTCGGCGAAATTCTTTGACTTCGGGGTGGTCGAAATCTCTTGGGTATTCCTTTCCAAACTTCCGAACGGGTTCATAATCAGGGCCGCAATATCTGCACATTGGCTGGTGGTAACAGAGCGCGAAAGGGAGAGACGACTTTCGTACCTATAGAAGACAGTAGTCAGACGGGAAAGACCGCGACTTAGTATAGCATGGATTTCTGTATAAAATTTACAGAAGTATCTTTCGATTATTTCCTTTTTAATACCATATTTCCCAAGAAGTAGAAGACCAGAGACAACCCTCCTGCAAGTAGTGGAGAAAACAATGCTCCAATAATCTTATATTTTCCAACTTCTAGATGATATTCTACGAGACATCCGAGTATTGGCGACCTATGAAGACCATACAAACCGAAAGAATTAGAAATTCTCCAAATATTAAGGTTAAATTTCCATCCTTGGTACTTGGTAGTCCTAATAATTTCCATGGTGAAATGCATGGCGAGAGGGACTCCGTATAGAGAAGATTTCGTATAGAGGAAGACCTCGTATAGCGGCAAACTTCGTATATATGTTCTAAAGGGATTCAGACGGGAGGCACCTCCCAAAGATATTTATGCAGTTCATAAATATCTCAATTATTTACTCTTTACACATCATTTTCTCCTGCGAGGGATGCCACGAATAGACTACTGTAACATTATTTCCACCTACCAGATAAATCTCAGTCCAAATTTTTGTCCCATCTTCTCCCGAATAATGAATAATCGGTTCTGATCTCTTGATTTTTCCAAAGACTTCGAGATGTTTTGCAATATCTTCACAGAAAAAATCCCAGTTTGCCATTTCATATCTAGTAAGCAGATAACGGGTTTTACAGTCGGAGGTAATATTTATGTTTTGAAAACGATCCCCAGATCTATAACAATAGATTACGCATCCAGATTTTTCCTCAAGTTTACTAGCTTCTAAAAGAATATTATAGAATCTAGAGGCTTCGGGATGAAGAAACTCAGGATTTTTACCGTATTTATGGGAATCCATGGTACTAAACAGAGAATTTTTATAGAGAGGCATCAGTCGGGGATTGTCTGGAAATTTATTACTATATAGTCCTCCAAGATGTCGTACACCCCAGTTATTTCCGGAGTTACTATTGAGGGAACCTTCGGGCCCTATCCAGCCTACATTATGGGGAGATCTCAGTCTACCGACCCCGGAGACACCGCCTCGATAATTTCTATCAACAACGCATCAGCGTACGCACTGGAAACAGACATGGATTTATCATTTCCTACATCAGATATTTTAAATGTTACCGGTGTACAGGTGGTAGCAAATCAACGACGTTACTACGGGTGGACTCTGGAGGACTTTTGTATAGCACAAGATTTCCGAGGATTCCTCTACTTAGGAAGCAAAAGTGGATCAAGCAATCTCAGCGATGTAGTAATTACTAATGTATCTAACATAACATGTATGATTTTTACTGTAAGTGGGACATTGTCAGCCGAGACTTTATCAGGTAATAGCTACGCACTCTTAAAATCAGGTGCGGCTACTACTTATGTCTGCCCGATTAATGTAGTTTCTCAACAAATATACGCAATTCTTCCTTCCCAATATCAACTTATTAAAGGAAATCCTTACTATGAGTACCCAACGTTAGAGGGAGCAGTTCCAAATACTCTCTTTTCTGGTACAATTCCTCCAGAATTTATGATATATGTCTACAATACTACCACTGACACTCCCTCATCCATTCTAACGCAGGTAGGATATTTGGGGAATCCATTCCAAGACCCTACTAATCCTGCATCATCAGTATTATTTTCCAATCCAGTTGGAAGTACTTCTAGTAATTCTACTGTAACAACTACTCATGTCACCATAGGAAGTGCTACGTATGCCATTACAATTCCATACTGGTTTTGGACTCTGTTCATAATAGGAGCAATAATAACTGTGGTATTTATAATAGTACTAATCGTGTGGAGAGCGAAAAGAGTAAAGTATGAACCTATACCACAACCGGAGAGGGGTGTATTAGAAGTTGACAAGAATCCTCCTGGGCTACAAAATAATCCACTTACATCTCAAAATAATATTATCTCGAAGCCGCAAAGTAACATTATTTCGCAACCCCAAGCACCGGCGGTTCCTATCCGTCAAACTCCACAGTCTCAGGCAGTAGTACAACCTATTAGAACTTAAATTTAAATAATATTCCTATTATATAGTAGCCACAAAAATGATTCTCTTTCTCATTCTTGTAGCTGTCGTATGTATTGCCGTCGTTATAATAGTTATGAAATCAGTAGGATCTTATGTCGCCAATAGGAAAAAGATAGTGAAAATTGACAAATTAAGAGAGTTGCCAACTGGTTCCCTAATATTGGTAGTGAGAACAAAGATGCTTTACCTCATGAGCATTGCTGGTATTTCTAGTACCCATACCTCCATTCTTGTGTGGAAGGGGGAAGTTCCGTACATAGTTGAGCACTCAAAGCAAGCAGGAAAGTCTAAAGAAGACTCTTTTGCAAGACTAGTTCCTTTAACTTACTACACAAATGATAAAGATAATGCAATTCTGGCAAGAAAATACACTGGCCCACCGATTGATATTACTCAAATTATAGGAGGAATGTCGAGACTTTCCGACAGATACATCAATACTAACTATATCAAAGACTTTTTGTACAACCATTATTCATTTAATGACAGTAAAACAGATGTGAATTCTAAAGCAATAACATGCGCTGAATATAATTATCTGTTATTATGCGACCTTTTAGATATGCCCGTGTCTCAATATGAACTGACCGATGCTTATAGATACTTAGAGAATGATTGTACTCAATATTTCGAACCATCAGTAAATGTAATGTGATTTGTTCCCGTATGAAGAAATAAAGTTGATTAAATTCTAGTCTACTAATGTCCGATTTTATAGGTGATTTCCCAGAGTTTGACTCATGTCTTAAGAAGGCGGCAGAGAGTATCATCGCTTGTGGCCAAATTAATCTTAGTCCTCCTGAAGTGCAATTGATTCAGGAACACACTAACAAAATGATTTCTCAAGGATGCATTCGCAGAAATTTTACTTATATGTATGGGCATGAACGACAAGGCCATCTCATACTTAGTAAATATAAGAGTGATTACAAGAAAACTCCTCAAAATTCTAGATATAAAATGACAATAATTACGGAAGTAGAGGTCGTAAACGATAATCCACAACCTATTCCTACCCCTACTCCCCCTCAACCCAATCCAAACTTCTTGAGTACGCTGGGAAATTTATAATCAGATTCAAGATTTTTATACTATTTTAGTATAATTCCTAGTTAGTATAATCTTTTTATTACTTTTAGACACTCTTTCAGCTTTTTATTGCTTATACCTATGTTTTTGAGAATAATTTCCTCCTCTTTTTGCCACTCATCTCCCTTTAAATGGATGGAAATGCATGCTAATCCTAGGAGAGAACTTACGAACGGAGGAGGTTTTTCATCAATTTCCCTAGCAAGAGTCAGAATTTTCGTACTAATTGTTCTAGAAATTTCATACTTGTATGCCATTTCTGCTAAATATTTACTACAATATACAGAGGGATCAATATGAACATTCTCGTTAATAGCGGTAGAGAGCTTGTTCCCTACACCAAATTTCCTTCCTACTACCGAGGGATGCACTACGATATTATTTCTAATATATGCCTTGTAGAGACAATCTGCCAACAATAAATTCCTCTTCCTTTCATTTTTTCCTACATGTTTTCCACTGTCTGAATAAATTTTGTAAGCGTAGTGAGCTATTTCCGAAGAAACATCTTCTAATGACAGGAATGTTGAAAGTACATCATTGTGTTCACCATCATCTGGGGCGTCAGGTTGTTTGTTGATGTAATCGAAATCCTCGTAGAAGCCGAAATCCTCCATAATTTAAATCGGAGAGCTGGATGATCCTACGTTCCAGTCCGTCAGACGGAACTACGGAAATAGTTCCTTTAAGGCTATATTTTTAATAAAAATATTTGTAAATTTGAATTAGATATATAAATATCTCTTCTTTTGCTTCGCAACTTTTATGAATTCCGAGGCAATTGTGTTTCTTTCCCACGTTGAATAGTATTTTACCCAGTTATACATGTACTCAAGATACTCTCCTTGATCAGCCGATTTATCTATAATCAGAGGTTTCACATACACTCCTCTTGTCTTCGTATACAGGGACGCATTTGCTATCAACTTTCCAAACCAGTTAATGCTGTACTCGTATCCAGGGCGGAGGAATTCTTCTTTAACCTTGCTTACGAATTTCTTCTCAGGCCATGCGGCTTCACTGCCAACCAACAGTTCTAGACTAGGATACTTGCTTTCGGCAGGAATGTCTGATGGGGAATTGAGTTTAAATTTCAAAAGAATGGATAATGAGCTTGAAATATTACGAGGTTTTAGGGGAATTTCATGAGTTTCGAAGAACTCTTCATAAGTTTCTACGCCATATGTGTCGGAAATCATCCTGTCTAACCTCTCTAAAGCAATGTCTGACAAAGTTTTCCAGTTAGGAGATCTAGATTCAGGAGATAAAGAGTAGAATGCATCGCAGAAATCGAGTTCGCGGACGTCTGCAAAGATGACTCCTCTAGGAATTAGTTTACGATCTGCTTTCTTAGAAGAACCACAATCTTCCTCGCATCCACCGCATACCTGGATTCTATCATCAACTCCTTGTTTAGATCTGACAATTCTTCCTCTACCATCATACATGGGATCGGCAATAAGCGGGGTTCTCATGTCGGGTATTTGTTTTTTAATGCGTTTTGGAAGCTCTTCGCAAACGATGCTGCGCATTTGGTCATACAGGGCGATTTTCTCAGGGAGTTGAGTCCAAATGTTGTTACGATACGCTCTTATAAATTTAGGATTGAAAAAATATGACATTAAAGTGTACGAATTTGATTCCTGGAGCTTATTAGCATGGAAAGTATGGAAATAAATCGTTTCCTTATCCCCCTCGTAAATGTAGATGTATAGTTTAAAGACCTGGATTATGAGGAGATAGTCGTCGTTGTTCTCGATATAGTATTTTTTCATAGCATATTCGAGAGCGTGAAGCATGAAAATTGGAACTGGCAGCTTAACTCCTTTACCATTCTTTCTGGTAGTAACAGTCATTAGCCGTTCCCTAACATCTTCGACAGTTTTTCCTTTGAGAATTTTAGCAATTAGCACGTTAAAATCTGGATAAATGTCTGCTTCCTCAATAAGTTCTAATAATGGGATCTTTCCGCTGTAGTAGGAATCGACAATGCTAGACTTTCCTACAGGATAATCACTATCAAGATAGAGGACGCCGTCAGCATATCTAATATAGTTGGAGATGCCATATCGATTTTTAATCACAGTTTTCGAAGATACTAACAGTTCTATTACCTCCTCATATACTTCCAATGGATAATTGAGGAAGCTGTTAGAGGAAATTATGTCGACGACTTTGACTACAGAGTGAGTTTGCATGTAGTTACAGATGTAAGACGTGATGAAGGAAATATAATCATTCAAATAAAGGTTGTCGAACACGCTGTAATTAAGATTATCAGGATTAGGGGAATACGAAGAAGTAATTCCAATATCAGTATTTCTCTCTTGGTTAAGGTACAAAGTTGCAGATCGTTTGATCATTTGTATCATAAAAACATCTATTCCGACCTGTTTTTCTTCGGCTCTCCTAATACGATGTTCTCCTACTGTTTGAATTTTACCGCTGATAATAGGAGGATTTGCAATTCCTTTCCAATTATTCTTCTCGAACGGAGTCCAGTCCTTGCGCCCAAATGTGCTAACGAGGAGATAGACGTTAATATTAACAACATTTGGGTTCCAATCAGGCTTTTCTCCTCGTTTTACTGCCTCTGCATAGTCACGTTTCTGCTTCTCTATAGTCTGAATGAATCCACTATCACGAATAAATCGATAGACAATTTGTTGATCTGCAGCAAAATTCCACTTCTCACTACCGACAATAATCACGGTAGTCTCCTCGATAGATAATCCTACTGAAGAACTAGGAGATCCGAGGAAAACTTTTAGATATTTCCCGGTAACATTCCCTTTTGACTTCCAAATGTTCATGACTTGTTTTAATACATTTGCTATTCTTTTATACTGGATGAAACGTTTTGCGACAGTTCCTTTTACATTTCCTTGTAAATCTACGGTCAGTTTCTCATCTTCTCCGGGAATATACTCAACATAACCCATGGAAAGGAGGACTGCCACATCAACGTTAGTGCCGCTGTCTGTAATAAATTCCTCCTGAATTCCTATTTTAGAGTTAGGGAAAGATTCGATAATTTTCTTGATAGCAAAACCTTTTGAACTAACTTGACGAAGATTTTCGTCATTTTGGAGGAATTTCGTAAATTTCGGATTAGTTGCCATCTCTTTTGTCAAGACATCTCCATTCATGTCTACCATGTTTCCAGCATACTGTCTTTCACCACCCATGATAGAATTTTGGATTGTAGTATGTAGATATGCGTCTTCCTGGATTGAATCCTTCTTGATCGGACAGCTAAAGAAGGAGTACTCTGACGTAGAATGATAGTCTCCATGATAAACAATATTAGTATCTCCTTTAGAATGTTCTATATAGAAGGTAATATTATCGAATACCTTAAATTCTTCATCGCCCCATAAGGAAAAATCCTGATAGTAATCAATTTGTTTATCTCTTGGGAGAGCGATGTTGAACGACGTACTGAATTCCTTTATACCATTCTTCATGATAGTGCCACTGAATGCGTACCTCATAATATTTTTTCCTAGATGGGAAATAAGATGGAGGATGTTGAAAATGTGGGAAAAGATCTCTTCTATTTTCTCAATATCGCCATCCCCATCATAATTTTCTCCCTTTCTAAGGAAATCCATGTCAATAAACTTGGGTTCTTCTCCTGCTATTTCCATAGATTCGTCGAATATAAACACAGTTCCACTAAATTTAGCCGCCATGGAAGAACAGAATTTCTTGTAAGCAGCCATAAATTCTTTATAGGTATATGTTCTTTTTGTTTCAAGATTCTTAGTTTTAGCAGATGGTTTCTCGTATATCTCGTGTTTAAGGAAATTAGCGAAGAAATCGTCTCTAATTGAATTAGAAAATCGTTGGTGCGTCGTGATAGTATAGAACTTATCAATGTCATTCAGATCATACCCTCTAGCTCGGTAGTAGGCTATGAGGTGGTCTTTGATCGTACTAACAAGAGCAGTGTTAGAAGTAAGAATGATAGATCGTTTAATGTAAATTTTTCCAGTGTTCATATACTGATTTACATATTGATTACCAGATGTCGTCTTGAGACGAAATGATTCGCAGGCATCAACATAGGTTTGCGTCTTACCAGTACCAGGTTTATAGATACATACTGCATAGGGAGTAGTGTGGGCAGCTCGTGCAAACTGGTCTTGATATGAGTAAAACATACCGGGATTTGGTCTGTCCTCTACGGCCTTAGTGGGAATCGCTACAAATTCTGCCCCTGTCCGGACAGAAGTGCTGAGATCCTCAAGGGAATAGAAGAGATCATCAAGTTTTGACATCCTTATCTGTAAAATCTTCAATGTAGGTGGAGATACTGGATAGAATCTTCAATGTAGGTGGAGATACTGGATAGAATCTTCAATGTAGGTGGAGATACTGGATAGAATCTTCAATGTAGGTGGAGATACTGGATAGAACCGGATGGTCAGTCGGGAATACGTGTTCCTGACTGGCAGGACCGTCACCCGGGAGTCGGCGACGCCGCATAGGTAAAAGGGAGAAAATTTTCTATTTTTTCACAATTTCTTCGATAATTCTACAAATATTTTTAGAGAAAAAGATAGAAATGTTCCGTTTTTCACGTTTTTCTCAGGTACCCCTGGAGGGGAAGTACAAAATTTTAATATTATCTTATAATATTTGTAGATTTTTTAGAGAATTTTCTTACTTTCCCCTGAAGGAAAAATATAATATTTTAATATTATCTTATAATATTTGTAGATTTTTTAGAGAATTTTCTTACTTTCCCCTGAAGTCCGCTGTTTGGGCAAATTTAGTCACAACCCACCCTGACGTATCTGAGGGAGTACCGGTAGTGTTGAAAGCATATCCCCACTGATCTCCTTCTTCGAGGTACACGGTGCGGGTATCCTTGAAATTGAGAGTAGGGAGACCAAAATATGAGTCGGCAGTTTCGTAATCCTCGTAGACGACTGCGGAATTACGGAAAATGCGGAAAATTTTCAAGAGAGCGTAGGGGGAAGCGGCTCTAGATGTAGGAGGAGCAGTCAAAACTGACGCATTCGCAGCACTGAAATCGAGAGTGAGATCGTGGTATCCTGAACGGGGAGCTTGTAAGAGGGCAGTAGTACCAGATCCGGATACTCCGTAATGATCAATTTTTGAGGAGAAAGGGTTGGTAACGATAGCAGGAGTGCTGCCGGTAACAGTTTTGGCGACGGAGGCGAGGGGTACGCTGACAGGAATATCAGTTCCAGAGGAAGTCCATGGAATGACGATGGTAGGAACAGTCAAACTTTTTACGTCCTTACTAGATGACGAAGCATCTTTACTGGATGACGCCGAAGCATCCGGAATTGGAATTGAGTAGAGACCGTTGTAGTTAAGGGCGAGGAGATGTGATGCCTCATTAAGAACAGTCTTAAGTTTAACAGCAGATTCCTCAGTGAAGAAGAGTTTATCCTCCTTATGGTCGTCGTGATGATGACGCCCCTTGTCGTCGTGGCGTGGTCTACTACGGGCCTTTTGAATGCACTTATCGCAGAGTTTTCCTGTGGCATCCTTGCGGAGACGCGCGTTGCACTCTTTGCAATTTCTATAAACTGAAGAAGACATTTCGACCGAAATACTGGTGGTAAACACACTGAAGCCCAAAGTCAAAATGAAATGGTTCGGAGGAACTACACGGGGAAAAAATAATAAAATTGAGGGACACTTCCGGGAATATACGCTCGTCTCCCTTAATAATGAAGTTATCACAAACAGGCATATAATCTGGATTGATCTCTGGAAATATCCATAAAATTCTCCATTCTTGTCTTAATTTCGATATTATTCTTCTCTGCTGTCCTATTTTCTCCTCCGGCCCCTCCCGGCTGATTCCCGCCACCCCGGCGACTTCGTAGTTACCTGTTTACTTGTGACCTCCCAAAATCATGTCCGCTACCGACGTTCACTCCAATATCTTCTCCGATTTCGATGATGAGTCTCCTGAGACTCCCGAAATTGTCGAGACCACTTCTGTTAAGTCAGAGGAGGTTGAAGAAGATACTGAATTTGTTCTCCCTACTCGCAAACCTTCTAGGATTGGTGACGAGGAGAATGCTGAAATCATTGGCGAACCCGACGAGGAGGTCCCTCGCACCAACAAGCGTAAGCCTGTTGTTATTGATGAGGAACCCGAGGTCGAGGCTCCCCCCACTCGTAAGCGTAAGCTTATTATTGAGGATGAAGAGCCTGAATCTGAGGAGGAGATCGTTGTTCCCAGGCGTAAGCCTGCGGTTGTCGCTGAGTCTTCGGACTCTAAGCATTCTGCGAAGGTTAAGGAGGAAGACGCTCCAGTAGTCCGCCGAAAGGCAGATGAAAAAGTCTCCCGTCGCCCCGCAGAGGTTGAGGTCGCTAAGAAGCCACAAGTTGGTGAGAAGGTGGTCAGAAAGGCTACCTCTGGCCTCCTCGACTTGCTTGATGACGACGATGACGATTTCCCCGAAATTCCTGAGTCTAAACCCAAGTCTAAAAAGACTGTCGTAAAAGTGATCGACCCTATCGATACTTTTGAGAAGAATTTGGAAGATGGCGCCGTTGAAGCTCTTGCAGCTGCCTGTAAGCACGCCACTTCCGCCTCCCTTCGTGAGGATCTTCTCGAGTATATTGAGAAAACTACTGCTCGCCAGTTCCTCCGCTCGTCTTTTGACGAGGATGTTGGCCTTCACGGCGTCAAGATCGTAGCTGGAAAGCATGTAGTTCTCCCTGAAGGTAAGTTCGTTACCTCTGATACGGAGAAAATCACTTCTGCTAAGAACCCTTTCCTTTTTGAGAAAATGGTCCGTGTCTATTCTAGAGTACCATTCCAAGCCGACGTCTTCACCTTCCCGGAGGAGTTTGGCGACTTGGATGCTCTTGAGTTTATTAGACTCGTCTACGACCTCTATGAGGCTTCCGAGTAAACACTCTTAAGTAAGTGTATATTATCAAAAATATATACTAAAAATCTGTAAAATATATGTATATAATACATATACAATCTTAAATTCCTTATAGTTTTCCGTTTCCTAGATAATTACTTCTTAGTTTCTTCCTCTTTCTTATAGTTTTTCCATCTTCTTATGAGACGTCTTGATCTTCTATATAGTATTGGCTCCATCTCATTCCATAATTGTTCTAACACAAATACTGGTACTTCTTCCAAATATGGTTTGCCATTATAGATTTCTAGGAGATAGTATGCATCTAAGTCGGGGAGACACTTCCAGTAACATGCGATTTGTCGGAGATCGTAAGCATTATCGTAGCCATCATTCGATTTATCTAACATTTTCTTCACTCCTCGCGGCGGTTGCTGGCGATATTTCACCTCTACCAAGCCTACTAACTTTCCTTTTTCATTACGAATACTTCCATCTAGCTTACCACAGATCGTATAATACTTGGATTTTTTGTAAGAGACGTCCATTTGTTCATCGAATACTTTCCATCCAGGCTTAATTTTAATTTTCTCTATGATGGGAGCTTCTGCAACTTTACCTCTCTCCATTCTAATATGTTGGAGAATTCCGGGGGATAATGATGTGGATACAGTAATAGACGAAGCAACATCGACCGTTTTCATCTTTAATTCCTCTCCTTTAGAGATTGCCTCCTTCTTGGCAGTCTCGATTTTCTCGTAATAATCAGTTACTACCGCAGGAACTTCCCTAATTTCTTTCACATACGGAAGAACATCGTAATCAGATTTCTCTGCTTCCTGGCGTGTTATTGCAAGTTTTGACTTAACAATTTCTGGTTTACTGTCTACGATGTTTACAGAATGAGTGGAAATGAACTCATATACTTCGTCAGGAATGACTTCATTTTCTAGCACAGGCACTGATACTGGTTTAATGATAGCAGTCATGTCCTCAGTATGGTCATCTATGAATTTATGGTCTTCTTCAGTGAGATAATCTTGTTTTACAACTGGTTCCCAGTATTGCAGCCATGAATTCGACTCGAGAATCATTTGTCTCCCCTTAATAGACGAAATGTAACGATGTTTTCCACTAAATTTGGATGCTTTGGAACTAGCGATGGAAACTCTTTGAGGATACACAACAGACTTTGTTCTCCGAGAACTCATTTTATTTAAGGTATATAATCCCACGAATGTCTTCGATACCCCGTACAGTCGTTCAGACGGACAAGACGAAGGGTGTTCGGCAACAGCTGACGGACAAAACGGAGGATGTTCGGCCACAGCGGACGGACAAGAGGGAAGACATTCTCCCGCAGGGAGTAGAATGTTTCATACCCCGCACAGTCTTCCAGACTGACAAGACTAGGGATGTTCGCCCACAGTGGGTGGAGGGGCCTCCCTCCCTTAAGACAATTGGTCTTCCTGGATGGAAGTATGAATTTTACGATGATTCCGACATAGATGCACTAATGAAAACTCATTTCCAGAAATACTACAAATTTTGGTCAACACTACCATATCCCATTATGAAAGTAGATTTTTTTAGGTACGCCCGCCTATACCACGATGGGGGATTTTATTCAGATCTTGACTATAAATATTTGAAATCTCTGGAACATTTCTTCTACAACGATAAAGGAGAACCCACGGAAGCCGGTTGTTATGTCGTCAAAAGTAAGATAAATGAAAATGTTTTCTCCAATTCTATTATGGCTAGTAGGAGAAAGCATCCATTCTGGCTTTATTTAATGGATTATTGTATGAATTATGCAACAACGCATAATACGAAAATTAAAACTATTATGGAAGTAACTGGTCCGAGAGCTCTGGATAAATGTGCAAAGAAGTGGAATGCAGAAATAAATGGTGGAGAGAGGCCGAAACATCTCCTAATTACCCCATTTCCCAGTAACGTTAATGCCTGTAATATTTGTGAAGTTGGAGATATTAAAGAGGGAGCCTACACGACAACCCTCGAAGGGCAGAGTTGGGCATCTCCTGGCGAGAAAATGCTAGGAAATTTCTTCTGTTTCGCCAATGCAGGAGGAATATGGTTCGTTCTCGGAATACTAGTATTCGTGGTTGTAGTGGCAATAATTATATTAATCAGAAAGAAAAAAGTTCATCCCGATCAATTAAATCCTATATTCATAATGAAACCTCTGATATATAATACAAATGACTAGATTTCTAAAATGAAATATGAGATAATTTTATTGAAAATTATGAGATTTCGAGGGCAGGCATTTTCTCCCGTATGAAGTAATACATTTCTTAAATCCTGAGTCTTTTTCACGAAATGAGCGAACGCGGGAAATCTTCAATGAAGCGGGGTCCATACTACAAATTTCCTGTATTTCCTCCTGGATTTAATTCTAATCCCACAGATACTTCTCTCTACAATCTTAAGAGAATAAAGAAAGAAGTGACGGAATCCAGAATTATTCCAGGGGAATCCCAGAAAATCGATGAAATTTCTGACGATTTCGACGATATTTCTTCAGGGAATATTGAAAAAATTGATGAAATTTCTCCCGGCCTCAATACTAGCGTAGAATTTTACGAATCCTACACTGGTCCCGTAAGGACGGAATCTGATCTTCTGAAAATATCTCACGGAACTGCCGATACGGAAATTATTCCCACCCAGATAATATCAGAAAGCCCAGATGTTCCTTGCGCCCAAATGAAATATAGTTCCGATTCCGTGGACTCTGAAGCGCAAGCTAGAGACGACGATGAAGGTTCGCCTTTTAGTATCGACTTTCTCCGAGAATGCGTAACGTTGTTCATTAACACTAAATCGAGAATTTATGGCGAACGCCTGTCTTCAATGTTAGAACGTAAGGAAGAGTCTTACACTTTATCTTCGGCAGAAGTGCATGAACTTATGTTAATATGCTTATATGCACGAGATCACACTAAGAAGAATTAGGAAATTTATATCAAAAAATATAAATTTATTTAACATTTAAACCTTATTTCCTTATTTTTCACAAGGACATAGTTCCCCATCTCATAATCTTTTAGTAGTACGCCCATGTGACACATCATGTCTAAGTAGGTGGAGGCAGCCCCTTCCCACTCAATACCAAGTCCATCATGAATGAAAAAACTCTGTTTCATCAAAGGACTAGTGGTAATGATGTGGCAACAGTGAAATTCCCCACTTCCCTTAACAGAAAGGTCATTGATGTGGGAGGCAAACTGCTTGAAAATACTAAAAGAGATGGGCATTTGTAAAAACTAAATGAGTAAAATAATTAAATTTTAGTCCTCAAAATAAATTTAGTTAAATTTATTGAAATTTCTTCGTTAGAGTACGATAGTTGGAGCGCACGTTCCTGTTATCCAACTCCACAAGAGTCCATTGTAATAAGGACAGTAGTTTCCTACAAAATCGCCTCCGTAGTAAAGATTTAATCTGCTACCATAATCGAGGGGTCGTCTTATTCCGTGAAAGTCTCCTCCATCGGAAATAATATCTCTGTCCCCAATATTTCCCATACCATGGTACTCGGCGTGGTATGCTTGGCCACCTCCACCAAATCCACCTCCGTGTCCTCCTCCACCGAAACCCCCGCCACTATGACTTCCTCCTCCGCCTCCGCGTCCTCCTCCTGGCATTCTACATATACTCCTTCCGGGAAACTATATACGCGTAAATTAATTCATTCTTCAAGGAATACTTCTTTCTTAAAAATACAGTAACCGACCGCTCCAGACTGGTACAGGGTACAATCATCAAGTGGTTCACTGTAGGAGTAATTTTTATTTAAAAGAATAATCCAATCCTCAGGTTCCATCATATAAGCTCTTCCGGGAAGAGTTTTTTGTTTAATCTCAACAGTAAATTCCGTATCCATACCAAATTCCGCAGGATCTCTCCACATTCGAAATAGAACGTGATCCCCTACTTCTATCCCGGAAATATCTGTGCGATTCCAGATTCCATAACAAGTAAGCCAATATTGAATACCATGATGGTCGTGATTTTCAGCTCTATATTCAACGTGTAAATGAGACTCTTCGAAAGGGATCATAGATTTTTGAACAATTTCCCTAAACTTGGGAAGATACTCCATAACATCATCAATATTACGGGGATCCATACTTAAATTCGTGGACTGGGAAATTTCACATGGAACTGTTTCATCCGGAGGGAGTCCCGTATGATTTTAACAGTTCCTCAAATACAGAGTTAACGCCAAAGATGGACCCAATTATTACCAAAAATGGACTAACCATCCAGAAAGTTCTTCGTTCAGAAGTCGATCCTATCAAAACTACCGAAGATTTGATAGTTAGGATGGGAAAAGGTCCATTTCAACCACATTATTCGACTTTTCTTCTAGTTGAATATTTTGAAGATGGAACTGGATTTGGAATCTTTCCTGATGGAAGTGCAGAATATGTATACGAAGATGAGTCTGCCATGACAATAAATAGGTTTGTTCCTAAACACATGATAAATCCTCTTAAAGTTAAGTTTATCGAACTAATTGTTGAGGGATATTCCGTTAATGGAACGATGTATCTTTTTAAGTAATCTTAAACTTTATGTATTTTATATACATATCCTATCAATAAACTATATAAAATATAAGGTCATACATGTTCTCCCGACTGATTCTTTAACTATCATAAGAACTTGGCACCCCTGATAATATGGAGAGGTATGTTTATGGGTTGGCGATGGTCCGTGACGGAATCTTCTTCGCTGGTGGCGATGGTTATATGATTAGGCCCTCAGAGCTCGATGATCACATATACGTATTCGACATGAATGCGTACAATGTCCGGGAACCGGATAATGAATGGCGCATTGTTGTATGTGTGGAAAGTGGATTAATGGCCATCATATACGTGGATGAAAAGGAAAATGTTGTGGCTTCTAAAATGGACATAAAGGAATTTGACTCTCTCCCCACTGTAGACCTAGGAAAACCTCATTGCATTCCGAAATCCATCGCCAATATAGTAGGATATTGTAATACAAGTACTCCTGATGATGAAAATGTCGTGATAGGAGTATCATATACTAAAAATATGTAATTCTATCTACATATATAATAATCTATTTTCTTCCTGTACGAACATAATATCCAGTTATCCAGGGGACACATTCCTTCCACGCCTCTGGAAATAATGATTTATAGTACTCCCAGAGCGAATAGCACAAGTAATGGCTCATACCATAATCTATTTTCTCTCCATAGCAATCTCTTGTCCACATTGGGGAATTGTCCGATTTCCTACGTATATCTATCTTTATCATCCATTTTTCGCAAGGATGGTCGGATGGTAATCTCATCATCTTCATTTTAAGACCACATTTCCTGATTATTCTTTTATAATTATCCATGTTTAAACACTACATTTGGAAGCATACAGTAGTGAGTCAGACGGAGACGAAATTTGCCGAAAAATCTCATAAATTTGCAGGAAATTTCTATAATATTTTTGAAAATCATTAGATTTTTCTGGGAAATCTCATAAATTTTACAAGATTTCCCGAGAATCATCTGTATTATTTTTAGAAACATCAAATTTTCTTCAAATATTATAATTATTATAGTATTTATTAAGATTCTTATCTTCCTGTAGACCCAAATCCTCCTTCTCCTCTTACGGTGTCATCTAGTGATTCTACTTGGACTACGTTTATTTCAGGCAATCTTAGGATGATTCCTTGGGCAATCCTGTCTCCAGTTTTCATCTCGAAGATTTTATCCGAGTCATTTTTCATCATCACCTTAATGGGACCTCTATAATCTGAATCAATTACTCCAGCGTGAACATAAATACCCCTCTTCTCAATTCCGGATCTTCCCTTTAAGATCATAACATATCCGGGAGGAGCACTCCATCTCAGACCAGTATCTACTAGACATTGTACTCCAGGTTCAATAACTCCATCGGAAATGCAAGAAATGTCGTAACCGGCGGACTCGGAACTCTCCCTAGAGGGGAGCTTGGCTCCGGGGGAACAGAGGAATTGGATTTGGGATGACATTGTTCCACTGCAGGGACTTGTTCCCGTGCGGAAACTTCCCGGTAATACGGGAGGAATTAGAAATATCGATTTAAGCAGAAGAAAATCTCTATTCTTTCCAGTAATACTGAGAGGGATTCGAAAATAAAGGTTAGATAGAGAAAAACCTCTTTTATTTCATGCAATACCGGGAGTATTCCCGTCTGACTATCATCCCCTTCTAATACTGTAGTTTTTCTTTTCAGAATGGCCGAATCTGATTCTGATTATGATTATTCCGATTCCGACGTCGAGGAGACTATTATTGCGAAACCTGTTAAGAAACCTAAACCTCTAGTTAAGAGAGTTTATGACGCTTCTTATCTCCTTGATCCTAAGAATCACACGAAGGAAATGTATGACAATGAAGCAAAATTTGCGCACAAACTCTCTTCTGGAGTGAAAAGTTGCCACGGTATGGGTTACCATCCATGGTTAGTCCTTACTACTTGTAAAGAGAAGAAGATCATTTTTGATCCCCATTATAAATCTTCATTGACTCACCTGAGAAATAGTCTCAAAAATCGCTGTTATATTTCATTCTTGAATATAGGTTCATCTACAAATCCAACAGTCTTCCTCAAGTTTAACGTATTGGATTGCACTATCATCTATTTTAACACTATGGAAGTTAAGAAGATTTCGTGCCACGAAGGATTATTTTATCCATTTATTGGTCCTAATTCCGACGAGTATGTACTTTCCATGTTTGGAGTTACTCTAGAAGAGTATAAAACTATGAAGAAATCCGAAAGACCCATACACGAGATCAAACGTTGTGTAAGAATAAGAACTGATTCGGTAACATTCTAAAAAATTATGTATATTTTTCAAATACATAACGCAGTTTAGTTTTTAATTACTTCAAACTGCCTCTTGTCGGTTACGATAGTAAATCTTCCTTCTCCTTCATAGTAGTGTTCATATTGATCGAGAGCGTGATTCCACGTAGTATAAATACAATAATTATCAATTTCCCTCAGAGTAGACATGATCTTATGGACTTCTTGAATGTGGCAATATCCCCGAAACTCGTTTATTCCCTGTGGAATCTGGAAAAGTCCCTGGGCTAAACGGGTAGTATCGCAATGCAACGTAGTAAGAGTCGCAGGAAGAACCCATTTAGAGCCATATTGCTGAGAAGTGCGATGACAATACACTTCGAGAGACTCTAGTTGAGTAAAAATAGTCAAATCTAGTGTCAGTCTGTTATACACTGCGCGATTAAAATCTTTGATGGTCAATGATTTCACATTTAAAATATCTCCAAAAATATTAATAGGACGCTCTCCAACATAAGTGACAGTTTCGCAAACCTTGAGGATATCTACGATATCATATCTATGATGCTGAAAAAATTCCTCATTAAATTGGACCATCTTCAGAGCTTTGTTATAAAAGAAGTGTCTACTCGAAGCAACGATAGACACATTCTCAACATACGGAGGAATTGTAACATACGTCCGTGAACTGAAACGGGGAGGGACGCGACAAATTATATTATAAACTCTAGCTTTCCTCAAATTCGGCAATTGCTGAGATAAAGTTGTCCAACATCTGATAGATGTGATGGAATCGGGAAACTTGTATTCAGCGTGGGAAGTATTCAAAGTAACAAATTTCTTGAGATAAATGTATCTCGTAAGATCGATGCAATAGGTCGAGGAGTTAGAGGAAACTTTGAAATCAATTGCACCAATCTTGAGACACTTCAATCCTACGGGAAATTTCTTGAGAATCCCTCCAGAAACTTCGGATATATCCAATTTTGTCAGGGTTTCCGGCAATTTTGATCGACAACGGCTGCCAAAATATTCCAACTTCTTCAGGGAAAGATGCGATAAACGGATTCTCATCTGAGTGGGACTCATTATAGCCAAATCCGTCAGACTTTCCGGAAACTTCTGTTTCTTAACTGAGAACAGGAGTTGGTCATAATCTCCGGTGATATAGTACCACTGGCCAATTTCGCCATCTCGTTCCATATCTTTATAAGAAAGTTTCATTTTTACAGGAGAAGCGAAGCATGACAAGTATGCCATATCAAAATCGAAGGGAACTCCTCCGAAAGCGCGGATTAATCTCTTGTCTCTAGTCTCAGTAAGATTGATGACATCCCAAGTTTGCACCCATTTAAGGATGTGTTTCCAGGAGTCGGAATGAAACATTTCTAAAGAGAGAAAGCCGGTGATAACTGGAGAAGAAAGCCGGTGATAACTGGAGAAATCCTCGGAGAAGATGGTCAGACGGGGAGGGAGAATAATCTGCGTAAAATTTTAAGATTTTCATCATTTTCTGTATAAATTCTCGATATTTTCTCTGCTCCCGTATGACCACCGGTACAAATTTTCCTAAGATTTCCGGGGAAAACGTGAAGAAATATCCTACGTGCAAGTACTGCAACGGAGATTGCGATCTCTGGATAGAGAATCGCGCCTACCCAAATGGGGGTTACTATACCTGTTGGGACTGCAGCGGATATAAATACTGAATAAATATATGGATCTCTCTCTCACTCTCTCTCTCTCTCACTCATATTTCCTTATTTTTGTATATATTTATGATTTTTCATAGATATTATTTATTTTTTCACTACCTGTACGGTTAGTCTCCTATCATTTCCATGAATGTCGTGGAAGGAGTATTTCTTTCTAATACGGAGATCATTTTTATCAATGCTGTTGCATGAGGAAATCATTTCCTCTGCTAGCAATCTAGCCATAACTGTGTCATAGTCAATGCCCCACACCTTTGACCCTTGAGAGTGTTTGATGAAATCTCTTCTGTAGGATTGATTAAAAGCCAGGAAAAGGATGAAACATGTTCTCTCTGGAGCAAAAGTAAGATGAACTTCTCCAAAGCTAGCGTCAATAAACTGAATGAGCTCGTTAATAATCTCAGACATGGTGAAACTATAGGAAATGAATATTAATGTAATCAGACGGATATACATATGTATTTGAAAATACATAAACGAAGATGGATATACGCGTGCACTTAATTACATCTCCTGTCAGATTCTGCATGAATCGTCTCAGTTCCCTCTAGATCGAGAGAGTAATTGTCTTCGAGCATCTTTAGCACCCGTTGATCAGCCTCGGCGTCGGTGATTATGAATCCTCTCACCCAAATTTCCTTGAAGAGTTTAAGATTGATTAATTTTCTTACAAGCTCTTCGAGAAATCTGATAGTTAGGTTATTATCTGTACCAATCTCCAGGAAATTCTCGGATTGTACGAAAATGTCACAATATTCAAGCACTTCGCTGCTACAAGCATTGAAAACTTTCACGGCGATGTCATGATGATTATCAAATTTACCATAATAAATGGAACCGGACTCGTTGTAAACACTGAAGGTAGACATATTCACGGGCGAAACTAGGAACTGATGAAGGAAGAGGAATCAGACGGATATTAATATGTATGTTATTTACATATTTACAGTTTAGTTTTTCATTGCTGCCACGATCGCGTCCCTCATAGAGGAATATTTCGTCGACTCAAATCCATCTTCGCATGAAACATCAATCAATTCTTCGACATTCAGAATACCGCGGAGTTCTCCTTTAAGATGGACAACATAGTATGATTTCTCGAACTCCGAGGAAATTTTGACATTTTTCTCTTTAAGCTGGGAAAGAAGTTGATCGTCAGTGGAAGATTCGTCAATGACGGCATCTGCGGAGACGATTTTGATCTTTCTAGACCTAATATTCGTACGGGGGAAGAACTTATAGCCGGCGTCAACGAAGTAGATGACAGCTCTGTCAAGCCATTTCTCGTCAGTCTCGTCTTCCAGTCGAGGAATTTCCGAAACATTATCGTGAGAAATCAGTTTCTCCAAGTATTTGGATCTCTGTTCCGTATAATATGTCATTGCTTCCTCAGAAGTAGAATGATCTTTGAAGAGGGCGTACTCGCAATTTAGAGTTGCGTTTCTGTATCCTTGAAGATCAAACACTCCTGTAGACAAGCCGAAAATTACGGAATAAAATCTCTCCTGCTTAACCTTGGTAGTAGTTACGTTGTCCCTGGTGTGGTAAACACTAGAACGACGGACTCCCACAGGGGTAGAGCGAGAGTATCCAGAAGAAGTGGTACTGAAATGAGATCGTCGTGATCTGTTAGAGCTACCGTTGGAGCTGCGTCCAGAAGAGGAAGTCTCGTACTCACCGGAGCTAGATAGTCCTGAGGGAGAATTCGATCTCTCTGGAGATTTTGGGTCCTTTCCAGTGGACTTTTTCTCATATTGCCAAGGAAATCCTTTAATAAAATTTCCCTTGGGCTTACGAGAAAAGTCGCGACTATCCTTAACGGAAGTCTTATTCCTCCAAGATGAAGCACTCTGATCCTTAGAATTCTTGCTTCTCCAAGATGAATCAGTACCCTCTTCCTTCAAAGGACTCGAACACCATGCCGTAGCATAATAATCACCTTTCGCACGATAGTGTTCATAAACAGTATCAGAGAGTTCTTTCACCTTAAGCTCGTAATCTATCAAAGATTCTGTCTTAAAAGAGGAAAGGATTCCATTATTCAACCATTTGCAGCAATAAACTGTACTAACGGACATTTTGTGCGTCGTAACTGCTGTATCCTGGGAGGAAGGAGGTCAGTCGGGCGGCCTGACCACCCAGGAAGAAAATCTCAATAATTATGTAATAATATACATAATGTTGATTTTTTTTATTATTTTGCGGCCTTTGCCTGCAAGAGGCTCAGGAGTTTCTGCTCTTCCTTAGTCAGTCCTTGCTGTTTGGGGGTATTATTAGGAGTTCTTACTTCCACAACTGGTTCTTCCCTCACTCCTTCTCCAAAATAATCTCTAGGAAGTGGCGTCATTTTGAAAACAATTGTATCAAATCCTCCTGTACATTTCCTAGCTTCAAACTTCTTTCCCTCAAGAGTTTTCATAATAGTAATGAAAAAATGAATGTTCGGAGTAGACAAATGATGCTGCTTTCCATCTTCTACGTATTTTACGCAAAAGAATACAGTATCAGTATCGGGAATGATCGTTTCACTAACCTTTTGAATTTGTTCGGAAGTAACCGTAGTATCCGTCATTCTCGTGGGGAGACTACATACGATAAACTCTTTAAGGATGCATTCTATTCGCCATATTCTGCAAGGATGCATTCTAATTATGTATTTGTATACATATTTACATAATAATATAATATTTAATCAGAATCCCCCTGAACAATTCTCTTTGACGCGGAAGAAGCTTTCTTAGGAGCAGATTTCTTGACTACTGTGCGAGATTGAGTACGAGGCTGGGGAATGTCGTCGGAATCTGAGCTACTATCAATATTCTTGCGGAGGGAAGAAGAATTTGTCTTCTTAGAAGAGGTAGATTTGACAGGAGTGTCATCATCCGAGTCATCAAGATTTCTACGGGAAGACGTACTCTTTGAGGCATTTTTCTTGGGAGTCGCCTTCTTCTCCTCTGTATCGGAGTCGCTGTCGAGTTTCCTAGATGATTGTTTTACAGAGGATTTCTTAGGAGGGTTGGGAAATTCGTCGCTTTCCGAGTCGGAGTCGGATTTTCTGGAGGAAGATTTAGCTTGGGGTTTTGAAGAAGCAGACGATTTCGGTGGAGCAGAAGTCTTCTTGGGAGGAGTATCCTCTTCGGAATCAGGATCAACATTTCTAGAGGATTTGGTCAGAGGTTTTGTAGATGAAGAACTCTTCTTAGGAGGGGCGTCATCTTCAGAGTCAGGATCGACATTCCTGGAAGATTGAGATTGAGATTTTGAAGAAGTCGTCGATTTCAGTGGAGCAGAACTCTTCTTAGGAGGAGTATCTTCTTCGGAGTCAGGATCGGCATTTCTAGAGGGAGTTGAAGAATTTCTCTTAGGAGGATTGGGAAGTTCATCGCTTTCCGAGTCGGAGTCGGATTTTCTAGAGGAAGATTTAGCTTGGGGTTTTGGAGGGGTCGTTGATTTCAGTGGAGCAGAAGTCTTCTTGGGAGGAGCATCATCTTCGGAATCGGGGTCAACATTCCGGGACGTCGTTGATTTCGGTGGAGCAGAAGTCTTCTTGGGAGGAGCATCATCTTCGGAATCGGGGTCAACATTTCTAGAGGAAGTCTTTTTAACTGGAACCACTTCATCATCCGACTCTACTGACCTGGAAGTTTTCTTAGAAGAAGTTGATTCTGTTTTCTTAGGGGGAACATCCTCCTTACTTCCTGATTCCTTCGTGGTGGTCTCCTCAGTTGCTACGGTTGGTTGTTCCTGCTTAGGCGGAGTAGGAGTCTCTTCTTTATCAGGAGAGGATTTCTGCGAAACAGTTCTAGTTCTTCCAGTTTCCACAACGATATTCTCAGAATCCGACGGAATACTTCTATTCTTCGGCTTCGGCAACTCAATTGTTGGATCCTCTACTACCACTACCGGAGTATCTTCAGGGAGGTCGTTGTATGCTTTCTCTGAAAAATCATTGTCAGAGATGTCGAAACTTCTAAACTTAGACTTGTCATTCTCAACCAATCTCTTAACAATAGTTCGGAAATCTTCATGATCACGATACATTTCGAGCAAATCTGGGGGCATTTGTCCGTAAGTCTCGAAAATATTGTTAAGAACCTTCCTACCAGTTCTCTGGTCAGTAGTGTACATTGGTGTAACATAGTACATTTTATCATCTCCGTGGAGAGCTGCACGACGTAGAACGCTGTCTTCCACATAATGCTGACCACAATCAATCTCATCTCCCGAAATAGGATGCCAGAAAAGCAATCCATCTAGCACCAAAAACGGAGTTTGTTCACCAGTTTCATCGTCCTCGAAGGAGGCGTGGAAGTAAGATAGGAAAATTTCCGTTGCTTGATCAGCAGGGACACTTTTCTTCAACGTCAATTTTCCCTTAGAAAGGAACCATGATATGATTTGATCCTCAGTGGGAAGTGGGAAAGTGAACCCGTCGTCCACATCAAATGTGCTGCTAACAGGGTCGACGTGGTCAACGATGGGGGGATTCTTGGACATTTTCGTGTTAAGGGGTTGTTTTGTTTGTCTACTGCGTAGAGTGCATTACTCCGGAGCCGCGACCAGCCAGACGGGAGTTTGACATATTTCAACGTATTTCTATGCATATAGTCTTTAAGGTATAGAAGTTATACTTTAGAGAAATTTCGATGGAAGGAAGGAGAATATACAATGTCTTCCACGAATAAGGTTAAATTTTTAGATTTTTGCGACACCTCCCAATACATGGATTCGGATATCGACAAAATTTCTGAGTTCCTGGGAGTTCCCACCGTAGAGAATGATGTATATCAATGTAAATATCAAGAAATAGTTGAAAGATTTCGCTATCTGATGAGTTTTCCCGAGTATGAACCATCAACTATTGATGAGAAGAAGATTTATTCGTCGTTTATTGGATGGATGTTGCGCGCGGGAAAGAGGAGAACTTCCCTCGATTATGCCCTGCAGGCGTGCTCCGACACGATGCGTTACCCGTACTCCAAGGGGAAACTTGCTAGATTAGGAGATATTCTCGGCAGACACTATTTCAACGAGATTCCGAAAGATCAATGCGAAGATATTCTCTCGTCTCTTTATGAATGGATGAATGTTAGCAATTACAAAGAATGTCTAGAAAAAATTGATTCCGTTTCAACAACTAACTGCAAAATATTGAAAGTAAGAGCATTAGTAGTAATAGCGCAAGCAATATTAATGTAAAATTTAAGATTATACATATATAAATGTATATAATTCTGATACATTTCTTATTAGGGATTGATAATTCGTTCTCCGGGACATTCCTTATCCAAGAATTTCAATACGTGCGTATTATGTATTTCAATATCATTATCTCCGACATGAAAGAATTGCTTGCCATTAATTATAGAACGACTGTGAGGAAGATGTTTTATTTGATCCTTGTAATGAATCATTATCAAATCTTCCAATTTCATTTGTAGACCAAACAAAAATCTTTCTTTCGCGTCCCATACTATGAAATTTGCTTTCGGGATCATGAACAAATTAATATTGTTAAATAATTGATCTATCTGATAATAACACGATCGCGCATATCTTCCGCTCGAATCCTGAAGAACAGCATTACTCATACACTCTGGTTCAGTAGAGCAGTGATACATGAATGATTGGAGAACCATTACAAGATTAGGATTATTTACATCTTCTGCAAAAACATCCTTCATATAACGAGAGAGTTCGCACATTTTCTTCATGTAGAAAGCATTCTTGTAATCGGCGACCTTGTTGGCCTTAAGTCGAAGAATGCGAGCACACTCACAAAGAAAATGTTGTCCCCCTTCTTTATAAGGATTTCCCAACATTGTGTCCCAGTCCCACCCAATCCCCTTTTCGATGGATTCTTCTAGAAAATGAAAAATATCTTCAACAGAAGTAACTTCCTCTAGATAGAATTCTGGGTCTCTCATAGGAGAGGCGTAAAATTTGTATATCGGATAGTAACCAAGAGAATCCAATCTCTTCTTTCCAAGAGCAATCTCTATGGCAGAAGAAACAGATTCTACGAGAAAAGGACAAGGAAATTCGGTATCAATAGTCCAACGAGAGCGAATTTCTCCAATTATTGGAAAAACTCTCGAAATTTCTTCGATATTGATAGGGAGACGACCATCGATACAGGGGATGAATGAATCCATCTCAAAACTGAACTGAGTAAATCCCTCGGAAAGAGACTCAGTCGGGAGTCATGATTTTATTGGGGATTTTGTGTTCCTGTAGTTCCGACTGACACCCTCTCCTCTGGTACCGACAGAGTCTGCTCTGTACGGAATCTATTCTTATAATGAGATCCTCTGTTAGGGTAAATGTTTCCCCAGTCAAGGACAAAAAACTTATACGTCGTGTAGACGATCTTATCGAAGCAGACATAAATGCTTCAAGGAAAACGAATTTGGCATTTCAAGATAATGAAATTTCTCCCCTCGTAAAGCATGATGGCTCGTATTTGAAGAATGAGTCTATTAGGAAAAATAATAAGGCAAAGAAGGTTAAGCCTCTTATAATGATGTCGTTGGCTCCCTCTACTTCATCTTTCTCCGACTCTCCCTCATCCATCCCTATTTCCCCATCTTCTCCGTTTGTCAAGGTTACCCCTGGTGCCCCCAAAAAGCCCCAGTCTTCGGTTACTCGCACTGAAATTAAGTCTGAGATCATTAAAACAGTTGACAATTCTACAGAAATTACCTCTTTCAAGTCATACAATGACATTATGTCAGAACGATTACTTAGAAATGGTGATGGAAAAGTGTTAAAATTAGAAGGAATAGCATCAAAAGTAATGGAGATTGTAAAAACATCTGACAAGGAAGCATTCTGCATTTTCGTGGATGAATATGGAATGCAGAGAACTCAGTACGTTCCACAGGGATGTATGGATGTGCTAGATGGAATAAGAAACTTCGGGGATGCTCACATGAAGGCAGTAACGATAATCTATCCAAGAGATTCAGAATTACCGATCTACAAACTATTAGAAATGGCGAAGATGAAGTAATCTTATTCAAGAAAATATATGTATGTTATACATATTCCTAGAGAAATTTAGAGTTATTGTTTTGGAATTTCCTTATTTATACACACGCGTATCTGAAATACTGAGTCTACCATTGCAGAATTATCGTAGTTATCTCTCTTACTGAAGAAAACATTTCCTTCGTCCGCCCCATACACTCGATAAAGCATGTCGTCATTGTAAATTCTCGGCATTTTCAAAGGATCGCTTATATAGTAGGAAGTTAGTTCATCACACTTTTCCTGATCAGTCTGTAGAATGTGTCTGCTCGCTAATGCGGAAAAGATGACTGGTGAGACTAGTTCCTTGTAAGTGAAGTGCCACAATTTAAAGTCTCTGTCGTTATTATAGTCTATTAACTTGTCCCGAGCCTTTGACGTTAGAGGGTCTACTGTTATAAATAGTATGTGCCCTCTCTCATCCTCTGACTTTGAGGCCATGGAACTTACAAGATCAGTACCAGGAGAGGTACCATTCTCTGCTAAAAATACAGAAATAATGGGAGTAAGAGGATCAGTTCTCTCGATTCTATCGATATATTTGGAATATTTGAACCTGGAGACAGGATTTTTCATCTCCGAAATCAACTTTTTCATTTTTCCGTTAACATCTTGAGAATATCTCCTCTCGACATTAGCGAATTCGCTGGGATTTTCGCTCTCCCAGATGAGTTTAGATTTCTCCACTTCCGTTAAATCGGTACGGAGGAGCTGGAAGTTAGTCATGCCGATGTTGTATCCGCGGATTAGAAGAATTTTCATGACAGTAATAACGGAGGAAACGTAGATGTTGCGTGCAGTGGTAACGGAAGACATCTAAAATTACGTGCCTCTTCTGGAGAATTAGTGTTAATGTAGAAAAATGTTGGGAATCTCGTAAAAAATTTCAAGATTTCAACGCCGTTGCACTAGAAAAATTAGTGTTAGTGTAGAAAAATGTTGGGAATCTCGTAAAAAATTTCAAGATTTCAACGATGCTACTCTTGCACCTGAGTTATAATTCGTAAAAACTCGCAAAAAATTTCCGTTTAAAATTGCGCGAAAATCGGACTTTTGGGAAAATTTGTAAATTTTGAACTTTTCTATCTCCGTAGATACGAAAACTCGTAAAAATTTTCAGGAATCTGGAGGTGCTGCACTAGAACAGGTGGGAAATTGGGCTCGACCGATGCTGATTTTGTAGAAATCCACGTGCTCCCGCTTCTCAGGGGTGGCTCCACGCACGCGCGCTCCCGGACATCACCCGGATGAAAGGAAGAAACGCGTCTCCACTTTCTCCCATCGGAGTATTACCCGGGTGAAAGGAAGACCATTTATAGTAATGACTCCACTTCCATACTCTGAAGCACCCCTCCGGCAAAATGGAGATTTCCAGATTAAATTCCGATGATATTACTGATTCTATTATCGATAATGTCCAGTCTGTCGCTCGTGATCATGTTCATTACCTCAACAATCTTTCCTTAAAATGTAGAAGTATTATCATATATCACAATGCTCGCAATCTAACGATGTCATTTAAACTCATAAAATCTATACCATTTCTCAAAGTTCTCCTCTCTAGAACGGGAAAGTGTGATGCAGACATAGGGGAAATTTTGTACGCATTATATGAACTTAATCCAGAATGTGTGTTCGAAATGATATTCCATTATCCAGCAGCAACAAAGTCTGAGTTCATAAGTAATATTCTTAAGGATGGGAACATTGATTTAGCTATAAAATTCATGGACATTTGTAGAGATCCTATACATAATTTTTATGTACTCTCAATAGTTTTCAGAGGTCAGGTAGAGGAATTGATGGAGATGTTGGACTTTATGCTACAAAATAATATTATTACTCTAAAAATATTGTATAAATTAATGAGGAAACAACTCCGAAGCGATAAATTCACAAGACGCCTCTTCATGTTCATATGCGAAAAGTACAATATATCTATATCGGTAGAGGAAATCGACAAAATAATAAGCAAGAATGATACTATTTCGTAGTTGTCGGAAAGCATTCTCTGTAGATCAGCTGCTTTCTTGATAAATTATCATATGTATATCCCTCATTATGAGAGGCTTCCTCGCCCTCCATCCTTGTTCCTCTCATAGTTTTAATGATTTCCGCCAGCTCTTCCTCTGTCCACTCGTGCAGGAGATGGGTTTGATAGTCCATATGTGGGTGTCCAATTGTGTCGCAGGCTATCATTTTCTGATCAAGAAGACGTTCGATATCTTCGATGCCATCAATTTTATGAACGACATCCTTACCGCGTTGGAGGTGGACTACCACGTCAGTAATGGCGGAGAGATCCTGATTCCCTATTCCCACGTCCACTATTATGGAATTGTTGGGCATTTTCGTACAAAATTTATATTTGCAGTCTCCACATCCACATGACATAATCTTATTATGTATAGTGCAATAGGGAGAATGGCACTTGCTTCCCTTAGTAACAAGAATTCTTCCGCAAGAATTGCAATAATAAGACTTGCGATCGGACATAAGAATGAGACGTTGGCGCGACTGAATAACTGCTTAGCAGGAAGTCCACACTGAATAAGTGCTTAGCAGGAAGTCCACTCGGGAGAGGAATAGAATATGATCTAAAAGAGGAAGACAATTTCTCATTAATAATTTCTATCTTTGTAGAAATAAATTTCAATTTATATCAAGATTTCCACCGATGTCCCATAATAGTTAGCATAAACCAACTTGTCTTCCCTCGTCCGCATAGAAATGAACGAGTTTAATGTCAAAGCATTTAGAAAATACTCCTTAGTAGAATCCCAGTTCATTGCGACGACATACAGGGAATTTTGACACTCATTGATCTCCATTACGGTAGTTTCGTTGCCCTCGGATTTAACAACGACGAAGATGGACTCAGTGAGCATACAAATTCTCTTAATAAGAGTGTCGACTGTGACGGAACGGGTCATTTATGGAAATTAACTGCGAGTTCCCCTAAAACAATTATTCAGTCGGGAACGCGGAATATTTGTATATTTTCATACAAATTTGTTAGATTATATATGCGAACACATTTTTCGATACTTTATCGTAGTATGTAACCTTTGTCCTTTCTCCATCAGGTATGAGTTTTTTCGTGAATCCATGTTTAATTTGAAGAAAACTTGTGAGAGCATCTCTGGAGGTTGCCCAGTTAAGGTCGATTCTGTGAGAAATTCCCTCTTTCTCGCTAATTTCCATGACAATAATGTAATCGCCCAAAATTTCCTCCACTAAAAATAAAGTGTTGATTGAGAAAATAATGCGATTGATCAAAGAATTTATGCTGAGAATACTAGACATTGTGAAAACTTCTGTAATTATTATACAAGACTATCAGACGGGAAGTATTTCCGACTGAAAGATTGGATATGATATCCTTTGTATTTCGACGAATGAAGGTCAACAGTCTCTCATTAATTCCCTTAGGATTAGCGGTCGTCGCCATCTTCATTCTTCTTTTCACTAGTAAGATTCCTCAGTATGAATACGATTTCATGAAAGAATGTTATGAAAACTCAACAATCATGGAGAAATTCTGTAGAAAAGCATGTAATTTCAGAGAAGATACTATAGAAAGATGCGACTCCACGAGACTAAGTTATACAATGTATGACACGAAATACTATAAAGTTCCAAAATATTATGATTATATTTCAGATTTAGAGGCTTACTTACGCACGAGTGCAACTCTAATACTCGTAATAAATGGAATTATCCTACCATTTTTAGCAATAAATGAATTGCATTCTAGGAGATATACCTAAAAATATCTCTATCTTTCTCTGATAGTAATGACTGGATTATGGAGACAGCCCAGTTTTGGAGATATCCCGGGTGAAACATGTTTTAGTCCATGAATTATTACTATCATGGCAACCAAAAATGCTGCCAATGTTTGGTATTTATGTATGTCATTAGTAGTAATTATGTCATTTCTAGTGATAATATGCGGAACTATCGTGGCAGTTTTAGGAGGAAAGAGTAGGTATGAGGAAGAGTTGGCAAAGGTGTGTCACGGAAATTCAACAATAATGAAGGAATTCTGTACAAAACAACATGATTTTTGGAAACATGAAGAGAACGAGTTGACAAAGGTGTGTCACGAAAATTCGACAATGATGGAGAAATTCTGTACAAAACAACATGATTTTTGCGAAATTGATATAAGATCGTATAAAGTTGAAGAACTCGTCCTTGTCTGTGCCATTCCGAAATATTCTGATTATGTTACTCCACTAGAAGAGATTGCAGCTCGCGTAGGAATAGTTCTGATAAAATCTATAGTAGTAATATTCTCGATATTAGTAGGTACAGGAGCTATACTAAGGTATATATAAATTATGAGCCATATGTATATAAAATACGTATAAAATTAATGGTTCTCTTTCACGTTTTTCGCGAATACCTGCACATAATTAGCTATGGACGACATAACTTTTATGTAATTCTCTGAATTTACTTCGTAAATATGAGCTTCTTTGTTCTCGGGAATATTAAATTTTGCGTACTTTTCTCCGTCGATGGTTTCGAAATAGAATGGCATGTTCTCTGAACACACTTCCCACCTAGGAATTATGTCAAATTTGCAGGAATCAAAATCAAGTTTCTTCTCCGCCGCTAGACAATGATCGAATTTGCAGAGTTTCTCATTGCCATTTTCGTCGAGAAGTAGGACATGGTAACGGGAATCGAACCCACAATCATCATCGGAATTCCAATCAAGATCGTCGTCGACATCATTTTCTTCAGTTTCTATAACTTCTTTCGCCACGTAGGATACTGGGCCGTCATGTTTTATCGCCATAAAGTTCGATAGATTGATAAATGATGGAAATACGAAAAATTCCTCGTCATCTCGTGCCAACTTTATGCGAAGATCGTCTGGATCTACGGCCAATTCGTCTTCTATTTGTGGAGAATATTCATCGCAGTATAGAAGAAGATCAGATCTTTCATCAATGTAGAGTGGATTCCCAGTAAAGATGATAGTAAACCTGCGAAAAATTCCTACCAGGGTCATGAAAAAATTCATGTCTGGTGGAAATTTCTCATAGGAATAGTGGCGGTTAACAACATATTCGTATAAAACAGCAACGATTTTTTGCAAAATTTCGATGTTTTCAGAAATAATATTGGTATGCAGGAAAGATTCTTGGGTATCATGAGAAGATTTTTCCATATTTAGAATATATTCCTTCATGATTTCAGAAGAAGATTCTTCTACTTTAGGGGAAGATTCCATAATTTCCGGAGAGAAGGAGACTACGGAGGTAGTGTGCGCAGCGGATCAGACGGCAAGCATCCCATACAACGATGTCCCCAGAAGCTACTTCGATCTCTGAAAATCCTTGTATTCGCGAGACGAGGCGCATATAATGTATGACGAAATTCAGCAGCGGCATCACTGTTCTATTAAATTCATCACGTTTTAAGGAGATCTGCTCCGTTACCTCCCGCCTGATGCCCCCGCCGGCGACTACAGTTAGTTCAACGTTCTCGCCGGATGTCTCGTAGAAACGGTAAGTTTCAACCCAAGTTTGGAGGAAAAGTTAATCCTCGTGATGCAAGCGTCCCATATGACGATCAACTCCTCACGGAAATAGCTTCGCACGGTGGACCTATCCGCAGTATTTATACTGGTTACAACGCATTCCTCACGTACACTCTCCCTGCAATGATGAATGATATTCGTATTACTGAGATAAGTTCTGCTGATTACTTCTATATCCAGGTTGTCGCTGACGGTTACTTGCCTAGCAACATCCCCACTCCCTTCCAGGCAGTACAGGAAAAATCTAATTTTCGTGGATTTCTCCTAGGGCACATCGTCGTCCATCACAAATCTAACGGGGTTTGGTCTTCATACTCTGACATAGAAGATGGGAAAAGTCGTCAAATTATGGAACTTACTGCTATGACTGGCAGTGTTCTTGACCCAACAGCTAATAAAAAAGACATTTTCGATGATGGAAACTGTCCTTACTTCCCGAAAGGTTACACTATCCATAATGGTAATCTTCAGCACACTATTCTCCAAACGAAACTCCGTAATAATCTAGTAATTATTTACGACGATTTGGTAGAGGGACCCAGTTGTAACATGACTACCATGGATATTCGTGGTATTACTACCAAGATTGTCATCTATGATGGTGAGAAAATCAAATCGAAAGGAAAGGATAAGAGCGAAACTCATATCAAGGACATGATGTTGAATACCCGTCTACTCGGAAAAGATGGTACGAAAACTAATAAAATTCCTCTTTTTTATGCCTTTTCCTTGTTTGGGTACACGACTACTCGCTCTGTTAAGAAGTTAATCATGACTTTCATCGATGACGAGTACAAAGATGTTGTAGAATCTACGATGGCAATTGATAAAGCATGCACAGAATCAGAACTTATTGCGTACATTAAGGGAAAATTCTCCATTACCAGTACTATTGATGTCGCAGAGGTCCTACGAAATGAGATTTACCCTAACGCATACGTAGTCAATGATGGAATTCTTGATAAAGATGCCACTAATGAGAAGAAAGCTATGATGCTCGCCTACATGGCTGCTCAGTTCTGCTTGTACAAGGCAGGATTACGCCCTCTTGACAGTAGAGACTCCGTAGGATTTACTAGAGTGGAAACTCCTGAAGTTCTTCTTATGAAATTGTGCGCGATTCATCTAGTAAATCAGTACTCTTCCATCAAAATCTCACCCCCTGGAGCAAAATTTAACCCTAAAACCTATCTTAGTACGAAAAAAGAGGATATTTATGCTCATATTAAGGAAATTGGGGAGAAAATTAATGAAGCATTCGCCAAGGGAACTTGGATTGGTAAGTCCGCCAAGAACAATACCAGTGGTAAACTAGCGGAGGTTCTTATGCCAGATTCTCTCCTTAGAACTTGGTCTACTATGAGTAAGAACAATGTAGCTAGTAGTAAGAAGGGAAAGCAGTACGATTCTAGAGTAGCAAACCCTACGCAATCTCGATATAATGACACGAAAGACTGTCATGAAGGAGAGGATATCGGATTAAAACGCCAATTTTCCATGTGCGAACACACCAGTACTAACAAGGATAAGTTCTATGTTATCAAGATTTTATCCCAGTATATGAGAAATTGGAGAGATGGAAAGACCGAAGAAGCTCCTCATCCTGTTCATGTCTGCGGAATTATCGAAGGATGGGCTTATGGTCCCGAGCTTATAAAGGAAGTGAGAGAGCTCAGAATGAAAGGAGGTCCTTTGAGAGAATACTGGGATATGATGGTATGTTACGACAATCTCGCTCAGGAAGTCCAAATTAGCACCGATCCTGGTAGAGCTACTCGCCCTATGCTAGTTGCCAATGAGCAAGGAAGTGATGTTTTATTACCAAAATATGGAATGACTGAAGAAGAAATGCTTGATCATGGCTACATCGAGTACGTAGACAGTTACCATTGCGACAAAGCTTGCCTAGTTTCCTCTAGTAGAGAGGAGCAGTACCAGCGATGGAAAGAAATCTCCCTCTTACAAGCAGGAATTTACAATGGAGCGAATTACTTCCAGGGAGTATCCGAGAGACTCGATTTAGAAGAAGTTCCTATTAAAAGGACTCTGGAAGGTGAAGAGCTACAGAATTTCATCGAGAAACGTATTAGATGTTGTACTTATACTCACGTAGATGTAGCAAAAAGTTCTGGAGATGGATATGCCGGCTCACAAGTTCCAGGTTCAAACCATACTCTCGGATCGAAAGCCTGCTATTCTTGTAACATTAACGGTCAATCTATCGCGGCGAACAATACTAACTTTCCTCTAAATTCAGCGGCTAACATGAAAGTGGCCCTGTATAGAACGAGATGTACGACTGAAACGGCAGAAACTAAGAATATCGGACTGCACGTTGTTCCTAAAGGACATGAACTTCGTATCTGCATTAATGCCGGTCCTGGTAACGGAATTTATGGAGGTACTAACCAGGAAGATGCTTATACTCTTTCACGAGGATTAGTAGATATGGCAGTCTTTAATTATTATAGCGTACATCAGAAAAAGTATGATCACTTGGAGAATGACAGGAAGAGAATAGCTCTTCCGAAAACTCTCGATCCCCGTTACGTCAAGCTAGATGATAGAGGAATCATTAAAACTGGAGCATTTGTCGTGAAAGGAGATATTCTTATCGCGGTGCAAACATTAAATGAGAAGGGAGTTTATGTCCAGAAGGATATTAAACTTGATAATATTGACAGTGGGGTCGTCGACAGCGTATTAGTAGTCGAAGGATTGTCTCATATTACTATCAATATTAAAGAATATCATCAATATACAACTGGTAGCAAAGCTAGCGGGTGTAATGGAACTAAGGGAGTATGCGGCTCTGTTACTGAAGAATATAATATGTACAGAACTGAGGATGGTATAGTTTCCGGCTACATCATTTCCTCGCTAGGTTATATTTCTCGTCAAACATGGCCACTCCTTAGGGAAATGATTATGAGTACGGTAGGAGCGCACATAGGAAAGCGTCAAAATGGTACCAGTTATGGAGATGATTTTGAACTCCCCAAATATGAAAAGGTAATGTTGAGAATGAAAGAATCTAACTCCTATGGAGCGTCACAAATGTACAATGGAAAAACTGGTCTCCCTTTAAATGATTTATCGTATAACGGAAGGGTTGCGATTCTCCCTCTTCACCACACTCCTGAGGATAAAGCTAACTTTGTAGGTAGAAAAGTACAAAGAATTCTCAATAATCAGACTAACAAAGGGGCGAGCGTCGACGGAACTGCTAGATTTGGAGAAATGGAGAGTGTTGCCATCAGAGCCATGGGAGCTGCACAGTTCCACTATTCAACATTTGCATACGATAATTTGTTTATGGCAGTATGTGGCACTTGTGGAGTATTTGCTTCTTGTAATCTAGACGGGGTCTACAGGTGTGCTTTGTGTGAGTGGGAAGGAAGAAATTACATTATTTATCGTTGTAACATCTCTGGAGCTCAGCGACATCTCGCACAGCAGGCAGCAATACAGAATATAATGATCAGACATTTCCCTAAACCTGTAGTACAGGGAGCTCCAAGAAGAGAAATAACTGTATAAATTTACCAATATATTTGAATAAAAATATATGTCCGTGTGATTAATCACATTATCTACTTTCACAGTTACGGATGTCCCTTTTTGACGATGTCGACGACGAGATTCTCACTTCCACTACTCCTATTCTTGTTAACTCTTCGGAGATGATGAAAATTTCCGGTAGTTACCGAATTTTTAAGGAGATTTTCCATGACACGAAATACAAATGTCCATATAAGGCACGTCACGTCAGGAAAGCTCTTAAAATTGAGTGTGGACTGAGATCTATCCCAATCAACATCAGATATGTCAGGAAAATCTTCGGACATCTTGAAACGAAGTTAGATGATCCCTATAAGTTTACTAAACGATATTGGAACGATCGCTCACCTGAAAGTGCCATGTTTATGTCTTCTTGGAGAATTGCAGACCCTTTCTATAAAGATTCGATCTGCAAAATAGCTCAGAATTACCTTAATGAAGGAGATTTTAAGAACATTTTTCGCATTGGGAATGATTATATTTATACTTTGATGACTATAAATCGACACAATCTTTCAGCCGCGGCATATTTGGAATACTTCCTCGCTAGATGTTATGAGAATAAATCTCTGCATAGCTATACTATTAATAAGGCAAAAAGGATGATACATTTACTAAACCCTCTTATAATTAGTGGAATATATCCTCTTTGCAACCTTATCAAACCTTGTACTGAAGATTGGCATATTGATCATCCTGAGGATGGATTAGCAGTAGTAACCGCATACAATCGCGTTGATAGATATTTGACTACCATTACAAAAAGATATATTATGATCAAGCCTCATCATACCAACGATGTTGAAAGAATCTATGGACATTTATAAACAATATGTACATTAATATACATATAAAAATATTACTCTTCCTTAAGATGTGTTCTATACCAGTCTATTTCCTCTATTTTATTATTTTTCAAGTATTCATTGCACACTGTAAAGTGATCGCAGTAGATAAAATTCTCCAATCTCGAAGGATGCGCATGCGTTAATTTATACAAACTTTTTACACCCTTAGTATTTCCAATAACCTGTGTTTGGACGAAATCTTGGGCAGGCCTTCCCCATGCCATCACGACAACATGTTTATTATTTGCGGCGATGTGATTAAAGATGCAACCCATAAATGATGTCCAGACATCGTTCACTCCTCCCATCATAGATCCTGGAACTTTCTCCATAACAGTGAGAGAAGTGTTCATTAATAATACTCCTTGTTCGCACCATCCTCTAATGTCGCCATCAGGAGGATCGAGAACTCTCATATTCATAGGAGTGCTGTACTGTTTAGTTATAACTGCAAAGATGTTTTTCAGGCTGTGCGGAACCTGCTGGCCTTTGTGAGTAGAGAAGGCAATCCCGCACGCGAAAGGCTTTCCCTCGCTGTCAGTGAGATGATAGGGGTCTTGTCCCATAATAATTACTTTAACATTTTCAAACTTCACATATTTAAATACGGAAAAAATCTCTGACTTAATAGGGTAAATCGAAGATCCTTTATGTTTTATCGCAAACATTCGGAGATGGTATAAGGCTACCATCAACTCATCCTCATATTTCTGGAAAACTGGTACCCAAGACTCATCGATGTCCTCATCATATATCTTATTGACAGCCTTCCGGAGCGCATCGATATACTCCTCGGGGATGCACGCCAGAAGGGAATTGTAATAGGAGCCACTCATAAGTCTTTTTCTTGCTGAGAGTCTGTTAGAGTTAAGTCTCCGTTGCGGTCAGACGGGCTCGCGTGAAGCCTGGGAATCCTATTTAATTTTTCTTTTATTTTCTAATCTTTTCATTAAATTCTCTCTTATTTCCTTATTTTTATTTATATACGATCTTATCGAAAGTGCTTCGTCTGGATCATCTTCTAATTCTATGTACAAATCTAGTCCACGGATAACTTTTTCTTCCTTTTCTAGAATAGTCTGATTTAGTTCTAGTGTATCTTGTAAGTTATGTTTACGCAGTTCGGGAAATGCTAATAACTCGTTGAGACTGTATTCCTTATTTTTCGTGATAATGAAGTCGTGCTTGATCGACGAATCGACGTCCGATGGGGAATTTGGATAATCGAAATTTTTGAAAAGATATGAAATTAAGTCATCAACCGTAAAATCAATCTTAATTGTTGACGGTAACCATATTCTAGTTGCGTTGTAATTAATATCATTATTGAGTTTTTTCACAAGTTTTGTCAAATCTTTATAATACTTCGTGTTGGGGTGTGTGCTCATCCTTGATTCGAGATTATTAAAATGATATATTAGATCGTGCATAGGGGTAGATTTAGGACTAGATTTAAAGGTGTACCAAGGATTATTGGAAGTGGAGGCGAATCCGAAATCAATGTTAGTGGGACAACCTTTCATTTTGGTACTAATTTCATTGCTGATGGGTAAGTTATAGATCTTGTTAGGATTCCGTATTAGACAATTTCCGAGATGGTAGTCTCCGTGGATGTATTTTAAATTATCGTAGGCAATCTTCGCAGCGTATGTTACTATCATTATGTAAGCGTAGATATACTGATGGTTATTCGGATCTCCAAAATATTCGTAAACTGTGATAGCATTTTCTACATTTTCCAGAGACAAGTAGTAAGATAATTTCGACGAAGTGCAGATATCTGTTATTCTTCCGTCAGGTTGGATGTCGATATCTCCGCAAGTTTCGTATCTGAATGTTTGGACAAAGTATGGGCAAATCTTTCGCAAGGAATTCAGCTCCACTCCTACCAAATATTCATGGACGGCATCCACGTTTGTGGTAAGTCCGCGAGGGATGTACTTATTGACGTAGAGAGGAGGAGATTCGTAAGGAACCTCCGCAATGTCAATTCTGGAGAGAATTTTAGTCAAATACTTGAGATATTCTTCGTCATCATTAGCGCTTGCTAGATACACTTTTCCGAAATCCGACTCGAGACCAATGATTTTTCCAGGAAATTCGGTAAAAACTAGAACATTATTGTCACTAAGAACATTTGCTTGTCTAAGAAGGAACTCTTTCATCGCATACATGACATTCGGATCGTAGAAATATTCAGCTATAAAATGTTGGAGACTGTGTGGACTCATCTCTGCAATTTTCAACGCTAGGCCGTCGTATCGACGGTCGAGAGAATTGATTACGCTAGTATAGTTTTTTGGAAGAGCGTTATTGATTCTAAATCGTTCTTCTTCGTAAGCTGCTCTCGCCTGGAGTAAATTTTGACCTGTTGAGCTCGCGGAAGGATATTTAAGAGGCGTAGCAGTGGGGGAACTGTTGGCAACAGCAGGAATAAAAGGGGGAGTGCCTCCTGGGGACTTAGATTTCTTGATAAGATTAGAAGAATCTGCTACTGCGGGATAAATCTCTGGAGATTTTTTCTTGATAGGATTAGAAGAACCCCCGACGGCGGCATAAATTTTCCGAGGAAGTGTCATCCTCTCATCCACACCAGAATTTCCTCCAGCGGCAGAATAGTAAAGGGACGAGTCCTCCATCTTCACTATATATGGAAATATATAATAATATTTAAAAATTTCTTTACTTTCTAGATTTCGACTGGGGAGTAAGATCATTTATAAATCCTAGTCTAAGAGATGCATTCTTTCTAAAGTATGATGCCTCGGAATGGGATGATGGGGTATTAATATTCTCAAGTTTAATAATGAGCTTTTCTTCATCCTGGAGAATCTTCATATTTACCTCTAGGGATGCTTCTAGATGTCCTGTTCTTAACTCTGGGAATTCGAACAGTTCGTCCAAGCTGAATTCTCTAACTTCAGTATAATGGAGAGAATGTTTAGCAGAGGAATCAATCACGGAAGTTTCAGTAAACTCATAGTTAAAATTGGTGAAGAGTTGATCTATTAACATTTCAACGGTAGATTCGAGAATAACAGTGGGAAATCTCCACCCATGTCCTTGATCTTTATTGGCATTATCGTCGACATTAGCATCGTCTTTACCAATTAAGTCTAGAATTCTAACAATTTTTACAGTATCCTTCCCTTGGGAGACCTTCTGCTCGGGAGAAAGAGAGTTATATCCGCGCGACGCGATCTTCACTACATCTAGGATATGTGGAATGAGATCGTGCATTGGAGTAGATTTTGGACTAGAATTGTATCCAATCCATGGATTTTTGTTAGTAGAAGATGCTCCAAAATCGATGTTCATCGGACATCCCATCATATTAATGTAAACAATTTGTCCTTTAAACTCGATAGGAAGCCAGTATTCTACGTCTGGATTCATAATCAGACAATTTCCAAGATGATAATCTCCGTGAACATATCCAAGTTTATCGAATGCTCTCTTAGCCGCATAAGCGACAATCATTACATAACAGGGAAGATACTGGTAATTTCTAGGATTTTTAAAGTATTCCTCAGAAGTAATGGCGTTAGGTATGTTTTCGATCGTAATATACGCTCCCTCCGCCCCAGTATTACACACATTTTCAATCTTTTTATTTGTACCTACAGTTATTCCTCCACACTGTTCATAAGTGAAAGTATAAACAAAATATGGGCAATGTTCAGCTCTCAGTTCATTAAGTTCAATTCCAACTAGGTACTCGTGCAATTGCTTCAATATGGAATCTCCAGAATATTTGTTAACAAATAGAGATGGGGAACCGTAAATAATTTTTCCTATCTCAGAAGCATCGGCATTTAGGAGATCATTTATATATTTTTGATAATCAGCGTCATTATTTGCACCAACTAAATACACTTTTCCAAAGGCTGAAGCTGCGCCTATGCGTTTCTGAGGTACAGTCGCGAATGCTAGGGCAGCCGCATCGGTGAGAGACACAATTTGTTTAACGAGGTACGATCGAATATTCTGCATCACAACTGGATCATAGAAGTACGCTGAGGAAATTTTCTGCAAATCTCTCGGATTTATCTGCGCAACAGTCTCCCCAAGATTGGCATATCGAGGATCTATAGTATTTACTTCGTATCCTTTTGGAAGGACATTTTGGGATTCACTTCCAGTGTAGGTTGCGTTCGCTTGCGCCGTGTAGAAGAACGGGGGATCGGGGCTGTACGACCTTCCCGAGAGGGTGCCGACGCTCCCGGGTGGACGGGTGGTGAACAAGGCTACATATTCAGACCCACTGGGCACAGAAGAGAGTTTTTTATTTCTCTTTCTATTTCTTGGCATATCTACAAGAGAGTATATAAGTAAAATTAAATTTAAATATGCCTGTCATTATAGATGTTTTCCGCTCCCTCATGCTATCTCCCTACAATATAGAGGATGGGAGTATAGAAGACATGGAAGATTTTCATCCTATCGTCGATATGGAAATTCTTTCCTTTACTTTACAAGAATATGTAAAAAATGATCATAAAATCATTCTATGGGTTGATAAATCAATATTTGCGGGAGAGAATCTTAACACTGATGTATACTGGAAACTTAAATCACTATCTTCTAGTATAGGAATGTATAATAATCTTTTAATTTCCAACAAAACTGATCTAGTTTCAAAGTATAAGAATGATAAGCCAATCATTATATCGGAATATGATGGGGTGAAAGAATTCAAGTTCTTCTCCACTCACGAGTTCCTAGGAAGCTGTCTCGACGCTAAAATATCAAATATTGTATTCAAAATGAAATTATACCACGTGATTATAGTAGTAACTACTCCTTCATCTATGAAATTGGGGATGAATGATAGAAAATTAAGGACTCCAGGAAATCTCCAAGCATCATCATTCTGTATAGGAGAGCAATATAATAGTAAAGATGCGAGACTATCTGTAAGAGGAGAGTGTGCATTATTCGGGTTGACATGTGCGTGCTTGAGAATTTTATCAAAAGGTAAGGAATCATCTAAAAGAAAAGTGATTCCATTTGAATATATAGAAGATGAACCGATATTTATAATATAAAGAAAGAGAATATTTTACCATATGAATAGTGTTAACTGAATACACAGGAGATGAACTTATAATGGAGAGAATATTTTCCTTATATACTCTCCGGAGAGATCAATATTTAATATGAAAATTACCACATTTCTTATTATCGCCGTAGTCGTTATCATCGCCGTAGTTGTGATTTACAAATATTTAACAAGGAAAGTTAAAATTGTTCAAAAGGTGGATCAACAAGTAGATAAAGTATTAAATACACTAGATTCATATATGAAGAGTAAAGATGATATCTCTCATAATAATAAGTCTCTTTCTAATAACAACCCTCTTTACGGATTCATGTCTCACATAATAGACACCTACGAAGGAAAGAAGAAAAAGTCTGAATATTACGAAAATTCCAGGAAATCTTCCCCTAAAAAGGAGAGGATTCTAGATTTCGACGATTATCCAGAAAGTAGCGAATCACATCAACGAAAAGACCCTAATTCTCCGGGCGAAATCTTCCTTAAAACTATCTCGGGAAATGAAGTGCGCGAAGAGTCCACGACTAAAGAGAGTGATGTTATCACACCTGCAGCTATCGCCAGTCAAAAATATTACAAATTTTCTTCCAGTTTTACCCATTCCTCCGGAAAATCTATCACTTTCACTCCATTTACTATGACCGACAAAGGAGATATCAAAAATCTCGGAGAACATCTCTGTAGAGTCGAGTTAGAAAAATTCTTCATGAAACACTTTCCCACTATCAAATCAAAAGGATTTATTTCTAGTCCTGTCACTGACAGAGCATTAGAAATAGATTGTTATAATGATGAACTTAGGATTGCATTAGAATTTAATGGATATCAGCACTACGAATTCCCCAATAGGTATCATGCTGATAGAAAAGCGTTCGAAACATACATATGGAATGACAAGTGTAAGAGACAACAATGTGAAAATATGAAAATATTATTGATAGAAGTTGATCAGAGAGGCTACACTTCCAAAGACGGATACTGGCCGATAATACAATCTTTGCGATCATTTTTAAACGGAGAGTTTGGCGAGAAAGGGGACATAAATGTATACATATCAGCATCTCCGCAAAGATATTCCGATATCTTAAAATACAAGGCATAAAAAGTAATTTTATAATGAAATAAAATTGATACCTTAGAAATTCATATGCGAATTAATATCATTCGTCAGAGATATCCAAGGATACTCTTTTGCGAGAGTTCGTATTTGTTCCAAATTTGGAGTCTTACTTCCAGATTTTATCCTTATCATCATATATTTGCTGTGATATCCGAATAATTTCATAGATTTTTCCTCAGAAATTTTTAGCTCAGCTTTCACCAGAAAGGTATTGAACCCGACAGTAACCATACAACGTCCAATCCCATCGAAGCTATATGAGGGCATTTGCAATTTCCCATTCGCAAGACGTGGTAGAATACCAATTCCATAATAATTTAGTTCGCGAAAGACTGAAGTTGTTATATAGCAAAGTGGCAGATTAGAATCATTAATCATATGAATAGCTGTTGCCATACAAAGTTCCGTATCCTTATTGTAAGAGTCTTTAGATGCACACGAACTTAGAATTGTGGACATTCTCGACCCTATAATATCTTCCAGTTCCTCGATAGCATTCTCTACATATAAACGAGATTCACGAGGAATATCGAGACACTCCTTTAGTTTCCGAGAGAAATCCTCATGAGAAACATCATCAGTCCAATCTAGAACAACGGAGTTCTTGCGTAAATACATCATACAACTTTCTTCCTTTGCAATCAAGAATTGTTCAGCTTCCGAAGTATCTCCTGACATATCATACCTATCAAGATCAAGATATTCCTTTCTTGCCATGAAAAACAAGAAAACTTCATACATGATTGGATCAAACTTACCCGTAATTTCATCGTAGAACGCCAGAACGCACTTCTCAACCACTTCTACTGGGAAATCAATGACCAATTCTTGACTAGGTTTGAACTTTGTCATCGTGAAAATTAGCTCAGATTTTAAGCAGAGTACGTTGTGATGCGCCTCGACTTTTCCGTCGGTGCAGATTAAGGTAAAATTTTTTCCACTCATATCAGAAAGTTTGAAATTAAGGAACTCTTCCCCATAAGGTAGAGGAGGGACTTCGGAATACAGCGAAGACATTACTGGTAACTACGAAATATAGTAGATGACGCATCAGACGGGAACGGCTTTATATTTTCACAAAATATAATAAAATAACCAGGATTAATTTTTACTAGGATAGTTTGTCACAGTCAACCAGCTATATTTTTCTGAGAGTTCTATCGCTTCGTCTTCTGATATTCCTACTTTACCATCTTTGGTTGATAATATTGGAACAATGTACTTATATTTCATGTAACGTTCGTCCAAAAATTTGGGATTTCTTGCGGTCAAAAAGAATGACAACGTGATCTCCGTTCTCGGAAGGATGTTGACATCTTTGCATTCCAATTTTACTAAAGTAATCATGATTACACCTACTAGAATTTAAGATATCACCGCCGTCCACTCCATACAATAATAAAGACTCATTATTAATTATGCCAAATCCTGCGATTGTACCTTCGGACGTATATAGACTGTTGATGCAATACCACAAACATTCCTCGGCTCTTCTATTATAATCCTCTTTCGTCACGCAGGTAAATAAAATTGATGAAAGTCTATAAACAATAACAGTTTTTATACAATGTATAGCCTCATTAAGAGTCGACATACCAGAATCGTCTTCATTTAGTTCTTCTGGGATTTTCGCGTATTTATTAATCGCGGCTTCATAGATATCTTGGGTCATCTTCGTATTTTTATCAAGGACGATTGAATTCTGGCAGACTTTTCTGTAGGCATCTTCCTCTACAGCATTAGTAAAGAGATCAGAACCTTGAACGCCTTTCTTATATAATGATGTATCAAGATATTCTTTGGGAGATCCAAGGAAAGCGAATATGTCGTACATGATAGGATCGTACTCCTTTTCATATTCCTTATAGAATGCTTTGACGCACTTTCTTACATATCTCTTAGGAAAATCTACAACTAATTCACTCTTCTCTCCGTATTGGAGCATATTGTAGACGACTTCTGAGTTTTTAATAAGGAAAATGTGATGAACTTGATACGATCCATCGGGACATATTAAGGTAAAATTTTTCCCCGGGATGTCATACCACGTAATACTAAAGAATTTCCTAGTATCCATTATTAACTACCAGTTGGAGGGGAAGTATTTCTGTCAGACGGAGGTGTCTCTGGCAGTACATACTATGGTAAAATTATTTTCAGGGATATATAAGACTATATAACTTTGGAGAATTTTTGTTGGATAACACTCTTATTGTAAAATCGAACTTTGTGATTTCAGGATTGTAAACGTAATCCAAGAATATTCTTGTGCTAACCTCATTAATTGTATATAGTCAGCTCCACCTGCTCCGATTTTTATCATAATATTGTGGTTGTGTCCTCCGAATAACTTGATCGATTTTTCTTCTGGAAGTTTGAGCATAGCTATAACTGTAATGTCGGAAAGAATTGGACCATTTTGGATTTCAATCTCTTGCAATCCAATATGTTTAAAATAATCAGAGAAATTGTCGAATTTTTTCTCCATAAGTCTGTGATTTATCTGATTATAAATTCCGTACATCTCCAAACCGTTAAAAAGATGACGAGTTACTATTGATCTGGTATTATGGAGCGTAACTAATCTTATAATATCATTCATACATTCTTGGACTTTTCTATTATAACTCCTCTCATCAGTATATCTCTCGATAATAGTTGATAGGCGAGATTTAACAATCTCAGTTAACTCCTCTATTAATCCATAAATATCTGTGGAGTCGTTATCATTTTCACAGAGTGATTCTATTTCTATCAATTTTTGTTCATATAATTTTGCGTATTTCTTGTGAGAGATCTTGTTGGAATTTCCAAGAATTACGGAATTTTTGTACAAATATTTCATGTAGTATTCCTCTCTAAGGAGATTAAATTGATCTGTTTTCTCCATGGACATGTCATATCTAGAGAAATCTAAGTATTCTGGTCTTGCCATGAAGAAAATAAAAACATCGAACATTGCGGGATCGTACTCTTCATCATATTCATCATAGAAAGCAAGGACGCATTTTTCCACTACTTCCTTCGGGAAATCAACTTTTAATGATTTCGTGTCATCATACTTCTCCGCGTTAAAAACTAGCTCAGTTTTTAGACGGAGAATAAGGAAATGGACTTTAATTACTCCATCGGCGCATACGAGGAAGAAGTTTTTTCCGCTCATAGTAGATAATTTAGAGTTAATAAACTCGTCAGTATGAGAAATGATTGACATTCCTAGGAAATAATGTAGGATTTTTCCTAAGGAGACAAGACTTCTTGAGTCTGGGAAGAAGGTGGTCACACGCTTCTTGAGTCTGGGAAGGAAGTGGGTATCAACTTCCTGAGTCCGGGGAGAAGGTGGTCACTCGTAGGGAGAGAGAATTTGCTAGACATTAATGATACTAAGCAAAGAACGCCAGAAGTCAGACGGACTTGAAAATATTTTGTTAAATATTTTTAGAATTTCCTAAGATTACGTGCAAGCATACGGATTTGCCACGGTTTTCGTCGTTATTCCTCCTTTCCTGCTTGGGTATACATCGACTGTCGTTGGAGTTACAGTATATCCATTCGACAGACCTAGCTGATATTGCTGGACTATTCCCGACAGAATCATGTCCGACTCCAATGCCTGATTCTTGCTCGCCGACACTCCTATATCGATTCTTTGGAGATAGATTAACATACTAGTCTGCCCATATGCTGCCCCGTAGAGCAAAATGTTGGAGAGTCCGTAGACGGGGAGGCAGTCGAGATCAAGAATTTGGAGGTAAGGGGGAAATGCCCCAACATATGGGGAGGAAACAGGAGTGAATTGAGGATTATAACCCGAACCTTGTTGAGGGTACGCGTAAGAACCTGAGACTTGTTGAGGGTACGCGTAAGAACCTGAGACTTGTTGAGGGTACGCGTAAGAACCTGAGACTTGTTGAGGGTACGCATAATTCGGAGAGCTTAGATCATTTTCTACTGGTATTATTCCGGTCATGTGTAGTTCTAGCAATGATTGAAATGCTGCCGTGCTCATGAACACACTCGTTCTTAGCGACAACATCTTAATATTAGTATATTCATATCCGATTTGGTTAAGATCCTGCTGAGCAACGAATAATCCTGCTACACGGCCAATGACTAGTGTAGTGAGCCCATGAGTATTCGGGATATTGTAGAGATATGTGTTGGCAGTTACCGGCAAATCCTTCATTCCAGAGGTAAAATCGACGTTGTAATGGATGACCGAGGTGAGAGCTCCGACAAACTGGCAAAAATCTGTGAAATTATCCAAATTTATTTGATTATTTAGCATATCATGGATGGGATATGGAGTTTGGTCAACGATTTTCCACTTATTATCGGCTGTTGCGTCCTTCACCGAGACTGTGCTAGCGCGGGAGAAAAGGTCTCTCCCGTTGTCCCTGAGTGCGTAGAGAATGACATAAATTTCCTGGGCAGTCTTACCACTTACTATCTCCAGGATGCGGAAATCGTCCATGGGGAGTAATTTATCTACGAGAGTTGAAAATTTTACATATTCGGGAGTGCACCCACCAGCGGGGGACTCGGGTCCTTTGGTGACCGCCTTGCACGGGGATATTTGTAGAGAGTGAATGCAGCAAGAATCTGGGGGAGGTGGGGATTGGGAAGGCTGGGAAGGTTGAGGTTGGGGGGATTTTTTCTTATGGTGCTTTTTCTTTTTAGGAATGGAGGAAATTGGTGCAGGTACGACGGCAGATGCGGGAGCGCTAACCAGTACTGGGGGAGGAGAAGCCATTAGAGAGGGTGCGACCACTGGAGGAGGAGTTGCGACAGGAGGAGACGCAATCGGCGCAGATGCCTGTGAAGTCTTTTTAGATTTTCCCTGGGAATAATTTACTTCCTCTAACACTACCTTTACTTCCTCCTTACTTTTACGTTTTTTGCTAGACATTCAAGGAGACTGGGAGTAACTATATACAGAGAAGTTATTAATGAGACGGATATACTTTAGTATAAATATTTCTTTATTTTCCGGAGAGAGGACTGAAGATATTCTAGTCGAGAAGATATTAATGAGACAAATATATTTTCAGGGGGAGCGGACTGAAGGGGAGAGTTAGAAGATTTTCTAGTCGGGAAACTGCGTACACGGGATTCACCAATGTTATCGTAACATAGATAAATTCTTTCCTTATTCTATGGCGTGCCAAGTTTCAAAGACAATTTCTAAGGATTTACTTGATAAAGCCATTAAGAAGTGTACTATCACTCTTCCTAGAAACTTTAACCAACGTTTCTCCCGCAAAATAAAATGCTTCCAGGAGACTAAGAATTATTATTATTTTCCTAAAACTATTGGAGATTACGTAGGAAAATACGTTGCCCCTGAGCCCAAATATGATACAATTGAAAAAGTCTCTCTGACATATAAACTCTATGATGGAAATGATCAAAAGGATATCGATCCGGAGAAAGTCAAAGATCAAGTCCAAGTCTCTGAAATTCTAAAAGATCGTCTCCGCAAGAACGGAGTTGCTCTTCTTCACGCATCAACTGGCTTTGGAAAGACTAAAATTTTGATACATTTACTGAATGAAGTTGGATTCGCTACGGTAATTCTATGCCACTCTAATAAGGTTCGGCTGCAGTGGGAGGCAGTTTTGAGAGCTAATGACTTTTTCGTTAATATGGGAGGAGATCCTGCTAACAAAAATTTCCACATTTACATTAATACTCCTGGGGAAATGAAAAAATTTACACGTGCGCAGCTATCCAGATATGGATTAGTAATAGTAGATGAACTCCATGTATACTCAGAATGTCTAGTTACATCAGCGCTTCTTCAGTTCACTCCCCGCTTCGTAATTGGCGCCTCCGCTACTCCTGATACGAAAACTGGTACGGATAGAGCATTTCCTCTTTACTACGGACTTAGATCAGATTGGATAGTGAGAATGCTGAAGAAGGATTTCATAGTTTATCAAGTAAAAACCACTTTTAAAATTCAAGTGGAGAAGAGAGGAAACATGGAACCTCATTTAGAAGCTCTGAAAATATATTATAATATACCAGAACTCTATGAATTAGTAGGAAAAATTATAGAAATTATTGGTGATAGGCGATGTATGGTGATGTCCGGTCTAAAAGAAGAAGGATGTGATAAACTTCGAGATTATTTCGACAAATCTAAATTCTCCGATTACACGTATTTTGCTGGAACTGAGGATAAATATGATAATACTAAGAAAGTTTTATTAACTAATAGTTCCAAATGCAGCTATGGATTCGATGATCAAGGTCTTAGTGTTCTTATATTTCTGCATGATACATTGGATATTAGGCAAGCAGAGGGGAGGGCAAGAGGAGAGGATTTCTTCATTTTTGATATCTGCCATCCAAGGGAACAGCAAGTAAAACATGCTAGTGCTAGGAAAAAGTGGTACAAAGAGAGAGGTGGTGAAGTAATACAGGTGAAAATAGAAGATATTTCATCTATAATAGTACCATCCGAAGAAGAGGTAAAAAGATTAAAAGAGAAAAAACCTTTGAAAAAATCAAGACTTCTCCGAACCTCCAAAGTAAACGTTAGTCCCGTGAGGAGAAGAAAATGAAGAATCATTGAAAAGACTAAAGAACTATTGAAGAGAATAAAGAATTATTTATATAGATACATAAATAATGATGTTAATTTTCTATTATTTCACAATTCTTTGGCATATATTCTCTTAATTTCTTGATAGGAATTTTCATATTTTTCGTTTTGAGAATTGATAGTTTAGGAAAGAGAGTAAATATCGAGCAATCTCCTTCAATATTTCTTCCATTGAACCCAATAATTTCAACATTTTTCAATTCAGAAATTATGTCCATTACTGTCTTATCTCCTCCGTAGAACTTGAAAATCTTTATCTTTTCTAGAAAATTTTTCAGTAATGTGAAAATATCCTTAGGGAAAAGTTTACGATTTGCAGGATGAACTAATTTTAGTGAACATTTTAAAGTATTCATACTAAAATGTCCAACTAAATTGATATATTGTATGGTATCTGGAATTTTATCTATACAGAAACAGGAGATCGACTTTAAATATCTACAGTTAATAATGGAGTAGCCATGAAAAGTGATGAGTTTTGGATAATTTCCCGCATCCATGGTGGACGGAGAAATCTCGTAAGAAATGTATGGCATGTGAATATTTTCGATATTGTTAGGAAGTTTGTAATTGATATTGGTACGATTAGACGAAAATTGTTTCAAATTCTCATAATGAGAGAAATCAAAATTGGACATAATAGGTGCATTTATGGAGAGAGATCTTAAATCTAATGCAAATTTTGTCAATATCCCATGTATTATAGAGTCATATTTCCCTATATCAAGAGAAAAATCGGTAACTGTTGGTGGTATTATTGGCAGCCATTGTTGATGTAGTTCAATATGTAGAGTTTTTAAACATTTAAGACTATCGAACACGTGGATGTTATTATTAGCGTGGGATAATATTTCGACACATAATCTTGTGAGGGTGGGAGGAAATGGAAATTTTTGCAATGCCATCCATCTATTCATGTATGTGTTAGTAATACACGCAGGGGTGTTATGGATAGTAAAATAAATTCTAGCATTACATCCCCTAATATCTCTAAATCCTTTTATAGCAGGAAATTCGAGATCTATAGGAGAATAGTATAATTTTAGACGTAACGCGAGATCTTTGAGATTAAGAAGGTTGGCGAAATCGGTGGAAGGTATGTAAAACATGACTGCGGCAAAGATTTCATTAGGAAGTAGAAGAAGATTGAATGGGTCTCTGCCTCTAGTATTTGGGAGATCATGATTCATTTCCAGAATTTTGCAGTAATAGGGAATGGACTGGTGTTGCTGCCAAGAAAATTTCTTCACTCGGAGGTACTAAGATTTAAAATCAAAAACGACCCTTTTGTGGACCTATTTCTCCCTTAAGGTATGATTATGGAACCACAGATGATTCTTGTTGTTGTTATAACAGTAGCAAATCATCTTCTTTTTTATTCTAACAGTTATACCAATTTTGTCAGAACCATATTCATATATAGGATATCCGTTATAAATACCAGTGTAATAAAGATGAAATCTCTCAGTATTCTCATTATTATGGAAGAATTGTACAAAGGGGGTTCCACCGTTGTCATCAAAAATCGCTGTATTCCTCCGGAAACTGTTGGAAAATTCTGGATTATTATCGATTCCATGACAGATTTCTCCTATTTCCGTACATCCTTTCCTATCCCACCCTAGGTGGACCACCCTAACAGAATATTGGGGAAGAATGGACAGATTTTTGGAAATAATCTTAGGATTTGAACTAATATTGCCCATAACTGAGATTATTTCCGAATCAGAGTTTCAGAAAATCACACGGATGGATAGTTTATTTCCTCCATATAGTTTAAAGATGTTTGCCCGTTCCTGTAATGATCACATCATGACATACTACTCCGTAGTAGGAGGAAAATTGAAATTAACTGATAAGATGCTTTCTCAATGTTACTTTTCTAAGGAGAGTTGGGGAAGAATGTATGTCGACATTAACGAAGTTAGGGAGTGCGATGGAAAACTCACACTCAGAACAATTGAAGATGACGAAAATATGTCTCTCCTTCCCTACTCCCTCTCTTCTAGCTCCACATGCATGATAAATCAGCAAAAAAGCTCAACATTTACGACAAATCCTGTCGTGTTTTGCCAGAAAAATGGAAAACTTCTTGCTATGACAGTGGACAATAATGTATATTTCGTAGAAGGATTGGATCTCGTAATGCAGACGAAACATCTTTTCACGTTCGTAGACGAGAGCGGGTATTCAGTCCCCACTACCCCGGTGAGCAGATTTTGGATGTGGGTGTTCATCGCATTAGTTATCATTACGACCGTAACTCTTCTAATTTGCGCATCCGCATACATGAAATACGATTTCAGAAATGCCAGAATGGATGATTTTATAAACACTCCGAAGATTTTTGCATATCAATTGTACTAAAAATGAGAAATAGTATATGAAAATACTATTAGCTATATTTTAAAGAATTTTTCCTATTACTCTCCGTAGACAATATGGGCGGCCCTAAGTGTACCAGCCTAATTCGCGACGATGTTACGATGGTTGCCATCCATTTCCCCAAGAGCGCCAATTCTTCTATTATTGAATTGGACTCGATTTCCCCACCATCTAGAGATTGTCCATCATTTAAAATTTGGAATTCTTATGAGAAAAAGATAAAATTGTCAAAATCTGTTAAAACAATTAGCATTCCTTTCTCGCTGGACGACTATACGGTACTCTCCGTTGATCCTGGGGAGCAATCGATGGGAGTTCGATGCGAAAGACTTAAGAATGGAAATCTAAAATCCATCTACGAAAGTACCACTTTCTCCACAGTGCACGATGAGTACAGCCGATCGGATGTGATAGAATTCATAAAAAGCATCAAAACCACTGGAGTAGATCTGTTTATTATTGAATCCCAAATCAATCCCGACATGATTTATATTCAGCAGTTCTTCGTATTCGAAATGCTGAGTAGAGGAATACTATGTATAGAAGTACAATCTCGCCTTAAATCCTATGTTTTTGAGTGCATTAAGGGGGAAAGTTTAAAGAAAAATTCCATCGAATTTGCGGTTGCTCTATTATCAGAGGAAGGGGATTCCTACACTCTCGACCAACTCGACACTGCCACGGGAAAAACAGTAGAGAAAAATTCGAAAACTGTAAAAATTCCTAAGCAGAAAGTGAGATCGGATTTGACGGATCCAGTAATAATGACCCGTGCCCTACATGTGCACCTAGTGAACTACGCAGTGGGAATACAAAAAAATTAGAATTTCTCCGTATATTATTCCGATTTCTCCTCCGCCGCGCCGGCGCTCCGTCTGATTCCCTCCATCCCCTCTAGCACCAGTTCACCTCAATTCTTAGGAAGATGGACAATTTTCTTTCGAGAACCCTATCTTTCCTCGTCGTTATCGTTGAAAACATCGATATCGAAATAGTAGGCAAGAGTATTTGCTATTCCGAGATCAAGTCTCGATATGGAAATATTTTTCCTAATATATTCCTCGCATTAGAGGGAATTGTGAACAGAGCAGAAAATGTTGATTTTCAAGCTTTGTTAGTAGAATTTGATAAGTGGACGAGCCACCAACCGGGTAGGAGCGATTCTCATAACGTATATGCCAGCTCACTGGTGTGGTTGGTTCGCCCACTAATTGTCAAGCTGATCGATAATAAGATTAGTATTACTACAAAATTCCCTCGTCTTTCTGCATATCTTGATTACGACATCAATAAAGTTGGCGATTTGTTGCCATATTTTGATGTTAGATCTAAAATGATGGCAGAATTGCAGGAATCTGAGTATAAGGATTCACTTTATGTTGAAAAACTGAAAGAAAAGTGTACTTCCCTTGAAAGAGAGGTAACTCGTCTTCAATGTGATTCAATTCCTAAATCTCTGTCTGAGGCAAAACTCTTACAGATTAAGACTATTCTTAAGGATGCGACTGCAGAACTTAAGGAAAAGATCTCTAATCAGAACGTTACGATAACTAACATGAAAACCGAAATTTCTTCGGCGGCTGAGAGTATTGTAGTCCTTCGAGACTCCAATTCTAAGCTTTCATCAGAAATCAAAAATACTTCTTCAGTTTTGACTGATAGGTATGAATCTGCCGAGAGGGAACTAGCGCGAATCGATAAAGAGTGTATCTCGTTGTCTAATGCATTAGTTTATGCTCGCCAAATAGTCGGGTCTGTCTGTTCCGAAATGACCGAAGTCTTAGAAGAGAATAGGAAGTTGCGTGCTGACCTAGAAACGTCATTCAGGGAATTGAATTATCATAGGTATCTATATGCTAAGAGAAATCGAGGCATGGCGTATACGGAGACAATTCTGAAAGAATAAACTAAAAATATGTAAAAATTATACTTACATATAAAAATTATTATTTCTATATAGTTATCGGTATGTCATGGATGGATTTATTTCCATTCAAGAACATCCTAACAGTCGTTCCGTAAGGAAAACAGAGCATGCGCGCTTCTCTGTCGCATACGATTCTGAACTTCCTACTATCTGTATATGGAAAATCTCGGATCCTGAGAAATTTAACATAAAAACGGAGAATAGTGGAAAAGCTCTCGTAGTATCAGCGGTGGAGAAACAACCCGTAAGAGCAGAAGTTTACTGTATTCTGAGCAATAAATGTTGTAAGAAAGAGACTAATAAGGCTACTCTTCTAATGGGATATAATACGAAATTCCCAATTATTACATGCAAACCTAGAAATATTAAGGTTGATAAGGGAAATAATGCATTTTTCCTAGTAGATGGAGATAATGTGGAAAAATATGAATGGTTTGTCTATAACGACTGCCCGGAAGATTGCAAAAGCACAGGAGTAACTACCAAATGTTATGAAATTAAAAATGTTACGGAAAATTCCTCTTATTATTGCATATTATCGAACAAAAACGCAACAGTAATGACGCGAGTAGTGACCTGCACAGTGATTGAAGGGACTCCTACAGTTCTAGAACATCCAACTTCCAAGACAATAACAGTTGGGAAAAGAGTGGCGTTGGGATGTAAAAAGAATGGAATTCCTAATGATAATGATGTGTATCGATGGTTTGTTAACAATATTCCTATCGAAAATACTAATGATAGTGTATATAAAACGAAGACTTACACCGATGAGGAGATCGAATATTACTCTTGCGAAATTAACGGAGTCTCCAGTCATCATGCTGTTGTCACTTCGCAACTCCTCGGACAAGCCCCGATTGTCACGATCCAACCTACTAACACTAATGTTTCCGAAGGAGGTACTGCCATTTTCACTGTAACAGCGACCGGGGCGACTCCGATGACTTACACTTGGTATAAGGATTACAATGGAAGTCTGACTGTGGTTGGAGCAACGAGGACCCTTTCTTATTACAACGTCTCGCCATCCGACTACTTGTCAACATTTTATGTAGTTGTTTCCAATTCATACGGTACTGCTACTAGTCAGAGTGTAGCGATAGCCAACTCATCTGAAGCTCCAATCATCCTAGTACAGCCCCGCAGCCTCTCCGTCGTTAATGGGCAATCGGCAGTATTTACGGTAACATCTAATAATACGACCTCCTACCAGTGGTTCAATTCCGACGGGGCGATATCGGGAGCTACTGCGAACACTTACATTATCAACAAAGTATGCACATCTATGAACAATTCCATGTACTGGTGCCAACTGACAAATCCATATGGAACTACAAATAGCAGAGTAGCATCGCTAAAAGTGAATAGGAGTTGGGGATTGCTAGCATTATTTCTCATAATATTAGCAGTGATACTAATAACAACAATCATAATGTTAGCAGTATTAATACCGATGTTTCTCTTAAACAATGATCAACCAGTAGTAGTCTCTCAACCTCATCATAGAAATCATCATCATAAACATAAGAATAATGCTACGACTACTTCAAACAATGGAGTTGCAATTCCTTACTCTCGGCAATCATCTGGTGTTATTCCATACCCCATACAATCATCTGGTGTTGCCCCCCAATTTATCCCTCCACCCCCACCTGCGCAAAGATTTATTTCTCCACAACAAACGTTGTATTGATGAAAATCATCAAAAATATTATAAGTATGTATAATATTCGTTAAGATTTCTTATATCTCCTGTATACATATATTACTAGGATGATAATTATTATTAGTATTATTGAAATTATGAACGATGCGAGTATTCCAACTGCCCACCCTCTTCCATTTTTACTATGGATTTCCACGGGATTTATCTTATTTATATGACAATTAGTCAAAATTTCTACACCATTCTGATCATAAATTGTTACATATTTGACCTTGTTTGATTTCAGGATGACCAAATCTTCCTTCGGAATGTATACTGATTTAGGACCTGTGTAATTATAAATCTCTGCGTACTTGGTTTGAATTTGAACATCTAAAGTGAGAATATTATTTTCATAAGACCATAATTGGGGAATGGAGGGAATTTCAACATTTTTGATAGGAGAAATTTCAACAATTTTTGAGCTATTTGAGGTATTAAGACAGTCTCTTAGATAGTGGAGGACTGTATGGGGAGAGTAGTTCTCGGAAATTTTCAGCAAAGAGAGATGTTTTTTAACTTGTTGAAGATTATTCGCAGATTTTGCTATAAAATCATTGACGATTTCATAAGAAGAGTTGATAATTTCAAACTTTTTCAGACTATCAATAGGAAGATCGGGATATTCTAGTAATTTGTTAATGTGCTCGGAAATATTAACTTCAACGTCATAAGTATAAGAAATACCATCAATATTAGAAGACATGCGGGCATGGGACTATGTAAAATAAATATATCTATAATGAAGATAAATTATGATGTTAAGATAATTCTACTAGGTAGTGGAAAAGACGCTTCGGTTTCTCTATTTCGCATTGGATTGGTTTCAGGCAGATACTTTTGCCAGAATATACAAGACATTTTGTGTACTACTTATTATAAAATAAATATAATTTCTTCCACTCTCTAGAGTTTAGTCATGTGATAGATTGTATGTAATGACACGTATCTGGCATCGTCCCTGTTCAACCTTCCTTCGTAAATAGATAACTCCTTGTAGGAAAAGCCATTGTTTTTTGCGGCTGCTCTCAAAATATCTGAATCGATCAGCTTTTCCGACATCATTTTTCCACTAAATGGCATTAGAACATCAACATATCCATCTCCTAAAACATTAATTTTGTACTTTCCATTCCCTATATTGATATCCTTGGTGATTTTCTTGTCATTCAGTGCTACAATAATGAAAGATCCTTCAGGTTTTAGGAGAATATTTACCTGTTTAAGGATATTGTTGATTTCCTTTGGACCGGTTAGGAAGTAATGGGCACCAAAATTAGAAGTCACTCGATCAAATAGTGGAGATTCCACAGTATATGGCACATTGACATCATTCACTGAGGAGTTGTAACGAGACGTTAATTCTACTAAATCTACTTCTCCAATTTTCGCAATCGCCGCATAAATTAACGTATTTGCGTTGATAAGTCCGTAAGATCCACTATACTTTCTATCGCAGAGCTCAGTAATTGCAGATTTGTCTGAATCCACACACAAAATTTTCGATACCCCCAAACGGCGATAATTATGGATATCTCCGCCCCTACCACTTGCTAGGTCGAGGTGAAATCCTTCTTTCCAGTACAGTTTATTTGCGCATTCGTACCTCATATGAGAGAGATAATCCTTATATTGGGAGTTTTCATAATCTCCTGTAGGGAAATAAGTCTCGGATTTCTCGAATAACATCTCGATAGTAAACGGGTTGAAGTACTTGTTGTAGATATCTTCTGCGACTTTATGATCATTTGGAGTAGTTTTATCCTTTCGTTGCTTATAAATTTCCCAATCTCCATTGTTCAATCTCATTTCGTAGATTGCTCCTTCTAGATTAGGATCAGTGGATGTGTACTGCCAAGCAAAGGGGTTGAGAGAGGGAGTGAACTGGACGGTGATGTAATTCTTCGAATGGTATTGACTTTTGATAGCTTTATGCCTCTTAATACCAAGAATTCCCATAATATCTTTGGAAATGTTGGAGCAGAGAATGTAGTGGTACACACTTCCAACCTTCTTATCTAATACCATGCTAAAATCAATAGTCTGGAGCTGGGCTGGTTTCCACTTATAAATCTCAGTGGCAGCGTAGGTTTGGCCAGCCGTAACGAAGAGAATTCCGTCAACATCATTAGTAGCATTGGTATATACGACATCGACGGCTTCTTTTAATGCAGTTAAATTGTCGATCAAATAATATTTCTTCGCAGAATTCTTGTAATATTCTGGTAAATCCGCAAGTCTAGAAACAATATTTCCTGTTCTCTTATCACTACTGTAAAGAATGTCAAGGATGAAAAGTTTATCATGGTAGAATTCACAATCGAAAACATAATTTTCTGTTATGGGGACGTCAATTTCGTCTACCAGAATAGATGGATTTTTGAATGTATACTGTTTCCCATTAGTAATGTAGACAAGTCTTCTCTCTCCATCTAACTTTTCAGTCAGATAATAGTCCTTCGGCATGAATTTCTGGTAATATTGAGACTCGTCCAGTTGCTTGACCTTGGTGAGAATGTTATAAATACTGGAATTGTTGACCTTAATTAACTTAAGCATTTCTCCGTAAGCAGGAGAAATCTCCGATTCTTTCTCAGTATTGGCAAGGAGAGATTTAGCAAAATCAAGGAATTCTTCTAGAGTAGGGACGTTGTCGTCGGAAATAATTTCTAATTCTACCTCCCACTCGTTCCTCGTATCATTTTCTAATCGTCCATTTCTATATTTCGTAGTAGTAACATACGTTACATCGAGATAATACTCCTTGTGAGGTCCAACAATTGATCTGTATCTCTGGCGTTCGCGTCTAAATTCAGAGGAAAAGTCCCTCGGGAGAGACGATAAAACCTCTTCCTTACTCAGTGTTACTTTAAATCCATCGATCTTTTTGGACATGATTGGATCTTTTCTCTCATAACTAGATACAGTTTTACGTCCTTGCGCGCTCTCGAATCTTCTATACTGGCCATTGTAATATGAAGTCGTTGCTATTAGATTACCATCATACTTATCGCGAATGGCCTGGGCAGAGACGGAGCTGATGTCGGAGAACCTTAATTCTAACTCGATGGAGACTTTAGGATCGCGATTCTTACGAGACTCACTGACGTATTTAGAAATAATGTCTTCCTCCCCTAGATCAAGAGAGACGGGGGTCTTAGATTTAGTGGAGACAGGGCTGGAATTAGATGTTCTCGGAGTTGTTTCGAGTACGGATGTTTCTGGAAATAATTCCTCTTCTTCTCCGATTTCCTCATTTTCATTCAAAATATCTTCATATTCCTCATTTCCTGCTACAGTCCTTGTAGTTATTTTACCTGGGGTTGTGACAACTCCTCCATACTTCGTAGCCTTTTTAAACGAGAAGTACTCCTGTTTGGATTTAAATCCTTCCTTTTCCCATTTTTCCTGCCGATATTCTACTCCGTAGCCTCTCCCCGCGCCTAACGAGTTCTTAATTGGGACGAAATTACTGGTAGGAGCTTTGCTGACTCCTCTACTAGTATGCTTCTCAATAGTACCGACGTAAGTGGATTCTTGTTCTTCCTGAGACTTCACACGATTATTTTGTACAGGTTTTTCGACGAAAGTAGAGGGTCTGCCGAGGGGAGTGGGAAAGGGCAGACCGGTTTTTACAGGAGCGTTGATGAAATGAAGACGTTTCTCCTCATTTTCCCCAGAATTCCTGGAATAATTGGAGTTACGCCTCTGGTATAAACTCATATTGTGTGATATGGTTGCGCACCGTTATCTGATTTGCGAAGTGGGCTGCGTTCTACGCTTAGGCCTGGCGGGGAGGCGTCAGACGGGAACTGGGGAGAGAGGTGTGGAAATGGGAATGTAGGCGGACAAGTAACAGTAATTTCCTATAAAATCCTGTCTGCGGAGATACGGAGATACAAAAATCTCATAAATTTCTAGAGAACCCCCCGCGTGCGGAGCGACAAAAACCTAGAAATTCCTCCTAAATCCTGTCTGCGGAGACACGGAGATACAAAAATCTCGTGAATTTCCAGAGGAGCTCCTTGTGTGGAGCTACAAAAATCTAGAAATTCCTCCCAAAATCCTACGTATGGAGCTGCAGAAGTCCAAAATTTTGAGAAATTCCTCCTAAAATTTGATGTGCAGGGCTACTAAGTCCCAAAATTTTCTGCCGTCTGATTTTCTTAGTATATTCTCCGTATAGTTATGATGGATGATTCCATCGACGCTCTTTCCTACTGCATCTCCCAGATTTACGAGTGCGTGTGGGGAGGACTTGGAAATTCGCGAACTACTAGCTCAGAATTTATCCGAGACAACCTTGCCAGTAAGGCAACTGACGATGTTACGAGAAATTCAGTATATTATCTCAATAATCTCAAAGATCGCCCTTCCGTAAACTACGATCGACTCTATTATTCTATCGACAAAGTAATTTTATGGATGACAATTCTAGGAGCTACTACGAAAACTGACATTATTATCGCTAAAACAGCATTGTGTCTGTGTAGAAAATTAGTAGAAAATTCTAATACTTCTTCAAAATTGTCCTCTGTGAAAAATGAGATGGAAAATCTCCATGAACTATTTAGGACGAAAAACACCCAAATAATGAAAATGAGTGCAGAAAAAATTCAATCTGAGGAAGAAAATGGGAAATTAAGGGGAATAATCAAGATATACGAAGAAGAGAGCCCGTCAACAGTTTCTAGTATTGTTACACCTGTCGATAAATTTACTCCTCCCATGACGGCAGAATATATTCCTATTAACACCGGAATTGCTTATAACAGAGATTCTTACCAGAGATCGACACTGGCTTTTCAACCAAAAGAATCTTATAATTCTTCATCCCCCTTTCATTCTCCGTCTCGTCCGAGGTACGCTAGGAAAATTTCTCCACCTTCGGACAATTCTCCTTACTTCGGAAAGTATGTGAAAGATATCAGTCTTGATGATGTCCACTACGTTGTAGGAAAGAAAGTCATACATTATGGTCATCTTAGTTGTAAAACTGGAGTAATTATGAAGATTTCCGAGAAAACTGTATCGGTAAGATTCGGAGATGAGATGACAATCTTTGATGTAAAAACAAAACTAATAGTAGCAGAGTAAAAATCATATTTATCGATATATAAATATCTCTCCCGTCGCGCACTCCGTCTGACGAGCTTACGTTCTTGGATAGTCAGTTTATCCATGGAATCCGTTGTAGATATAGTCTATCACGCCATTAAGGAGGCACAGAAGCATATCTGGGAGAAACTTCCCAAGAAAGTTCTGTGTGTTTTCACAGGGCCTGGAAAGAATAAGAAATCTGAATCGGATCTCATCCGCAACAGTCTTCCGCTCAATACATCTAATAAGTTCATAAAAGATTCCCTTTTATACATTGGCGAATTTAGAAATTGTCGTGCACATGATGAACTAGCGGGAATCGATTTTTACAAACTCTGTTCCTCTATAGACGCGATGGTATCGTGGATGGAGGAATTGGATGTTAAAAATAAAATCATATTCGTGATGATACAATGTGCGACTAAACTCTGTAAAGAAGTAGCAAAAACTCAGAATATGAGACAGAAACTCACCCTTTCCGAGACAGAATGTCAGACTAATCATAATAAATTCTCCTCTGTATCAATGGAATTAGGAAATACTAAGCAGAAACTCTCAAAACTTACCGAGGAACTAGTGTCTAAGGATAAAGAAATAACAAGTCTTAAGGACAACATTTCTTCAATGTCGAGAGAATCATCCGTTGAACAGGAGAAAATTAATTCTTGGAATGCAAAATTCTCAGAAATGATAGAGGAATCTACGTCAGCACAGAAAAGAATCGTTGAACTTACAGAGGAATTACTTCTCCTTAGGGAGAAAATCAATACTTCTGAGAAGATAATTTCTGTTTCGGCTGAAAATTTTTCGATTGTTAGCATGGAGTTGTCTACCTACAAGGAAAAATATTTCAAATGCGAGGAAACGTTGTCAGCAGTTCAGATGAAGTTTGATGAATTATCTGCGAAGTTTCATTCTACTTCTACAGATTTAGATGTTGCTAATAGACAGATTTCAATATTGGAAGTATCATCTCTAGTGAAAGATACGAAAATCGAACAACTACAAGAAACTTCTTCTGAGTCTGACTCTGATTCTGATGACGAAATTCCTAAGTATTCGAAATGTCGTCTGTCCGATGTCGAGTATCATCATAGGAAGAAGATGGTCGGGAGAAGAGTGATCGTACATTCCCGCGAAGGAATTCTTACCAGTGTCGTAGGATATGTTGCATATACGACATCTGTGAATGGGTACGTATATCATGAAGATGTACAGCTACAATACTAATGTAATATGTATAATTTTTAAAATACATATATTTTTACTTTTGTAGCAGTCCGTCTGACTATCTTCCTTTGAGTTATCGTTAGTTACCATGGATACTACTATTGATACTCTTTGTTACTGCATCTGCGACATCTACGAGTGCATCTGGAAGTGTTTGAAACCTTCTCGTGCATCTGATGATCTCACTGTCATAAGAGACGGACTCGTTTCTTCTGCTACTGATGATTCTGTGAGAAATTCTCTCATTTATCTCAATAGCTTTAAATCCGAGTCTGTTGTTAACTATGAGAAGTTGTACAGTTGTATCGATAAGGTTGTGGTTTGGATGTTCATGTTAGGAGTCACCAATAAACGTGATGTAATTCTTGCGAGAACTACACTGTGTTTGTGTAAACAAATTGTAGAAACTGAAAATATTTCCTCCCGTCTGTCCTATGTTAAAGATGAGATGGAGAATGTTCATAGCATTATTAAGGCAAAGAACGTGCAAATCTTGAAAATCACTGCTGAAAATCTCCTCCAGAGTGAACGAATTTTGGATTTAACGAAGGATATGCCCCCAGGATTGGAAATATCTGAAAGAGAAATCGATAGATCATATTCTCCGTCTAGTAATTCGTCTTCTCCTGCAGAGGACGCGTCTGATTCTTCCGAGAGTATTTCTTCCAAAATTTCCATATTTTTTGGAGCTTGTCTTAAGAATATCCCCGATAGTATCAAAAAGAGCGTTATTGGTATGAGGATTGCTCACTACACTCCCACTAAGTGCGATCTTGGTGTGATTCTGGATATTAATAAGGGTATTGTATCTATCCAATCTCGTGACGGAACTATCCAATATCTGAAGGAATCCTTTAGAATGATAATAATAGAGTGATTTTGCTATATTTATTCAATATAAATATGATGACATCCATCTGATTTTATACTCACGGACTTCATCTAGTTTTCATGGAAGAGGTTAAAATCGTAAGCACTCCCACATCCTCCCTATGGGTTATTCGTAATTTTTCCAAGTTTAGTCTTGAAAAGTATGAGAATCTTACTTTAAATCATCACCCTGTTGTGAAGAGATATGGGAAGGAGATGAAGCAGCACCGAGACATCGGCTTCTACAGCAACACTAGTAAAGGATATTACTACAGTGGGATCTTGATGCCATCACAGAAACTGAATGAAGATTTGGAAAAATCTCTGAATCGGCTAAATCAGTTTATGTTTGAGGATGAAAAATCTCATTTTAATGGCATCCTTGTCAACAGATACGCTGATGGTTCAGAGTACGTGGGCGCCCACAGTGATAGTGGAAATAATGTTGATGTTAGTATGGTTGCTTGCATTAGCTACGGAGCTACCAGAAATTTCGTCATTAGAAGATCCAAAACTGATAAATCTGATCCAAAAATTACAATTTCCCCTGATTATAGTGGGAAAGGGGCGATTCTCGCAGACTTACCAGTGAACAATGGAGATCTAGTGGTGATGGAAGGAACGTTCCAGAATCATTTCACCCATGAAATAATAAAAGATTCTGCAGCAACCGAGCCAAGAATATCGTTGACATTCAGAAAACATACTGACTAGAGTTGAAATATTTATGTATTTCGTAAATATTACTATATTCTATTATTTCATAGAATATTTTATTCTTTTTATATACATTTCGGGTAACACCAGAATATTTCCACATTTCCCATCACATACACGTAGCGATCATCGCTGGCGTAGTAAGCACCTCCAAATTTTTGGAACTCATTTTCGTACTCTTTATATGTTCTCCTCTTGGAGAGGAATCCGATATGGGTGAGAAAATTCTCCAATTTGAGAAGTTTCGACTGCTCTAGATTGACGGATTTCGATCCCCTAGTGACGTAAGTACCATTGTCTCCATCGGAAACGTAGATGCGCTTCCTGATAGGAGAATCGATGACAAGAACTTCATCATAGAAATCGAAAAACTTATGGATATCTCCAAGAGTTACTCCAAAATAATAGACGATATTGGCCTCGACCACGTCGCGATAAAAGGAAATGGTACGGGAATCCATGTGAGACTACGATTTTATACTACATAAGAAATCATACGGGAGTCTCATCTATGTATCCGTTCGCATTAATATATAATATAACCATATATAACATTATTAAAAGAGTACTTCAAATGATCCGAGGTCATGTTTATAAATCTGATGGTTCTTGTTGCATGAGTGGGAAAATTTCAAAATTTCCATTTTCAGAAGAATTTTCACGAGTTTTTCTAACTCCTCCTTAGAATCATTGTCATATTTGAGAGTTTTTGTCTCGTGATTACCGAAAGTTCCAGTGGAATAATCGTCGTAGTAGACTTTAGCTTTCGACTTATTATGTCTAACAACAACAACGTGACCAGGTCGGAGAAGATATTTGTAAATAGTTACAGCATTATCTCGCCCTTTTTGACTACACTCGTAAATTAAGTGATAAAAATCCATAATTTTGATGAGAGGACGGGGAAGGACTACTAAGCTGAAATTAATATATAATTATATTAATGTTTCCGGAGAATTCCGCATTATGCCACTACTGACTGCGCCGCTCCTGCTGCGGTTGTTGCTGCGGCTAATTCAGGATTTGCCTTCTTAAAGATAGCGAATATTAACACTGCTATCGCGGCCAGTACTACTATAGCTCCTATCACCATCGTAATAATTCCGGTTATACTTCTTTTTATTGTTACTCCAGTACATGCTTTCTTGTACTGATTGGTTTCGCTGACAAAGTAGATGAATGTTCCTACGAAAACAACGAATGCTCCAATTATGAATAAGATTGCAAACACATACACAAGCGTCGGCTTCTTCTGTGGTACTACTGGAGGTGCTACCACTTCAGGTATAACCTGACTGGCGCCTGAAACAGTGGACATCCCTCAACTATATAAGTAAAAAGATATTATAGTATTAGCTTATAAATAAAATCATTATTTATATTTTTATTTACTTTAATACTAGTTTTTTTATTAATTCTTTTACTCTATAATTATTTTCTGGAAGATCAAAATATGATTCTATTATCGGTCTGAAAGAATCCCATGTAGCATCTATGGGAACTTTCTGCAGATCAAGATATCCGTTATAAAGAGTGTATCTTCCAAGGGCAAAATTGAGAGTTTCTAGTACAGTAATTTCTAGCTCTATAACTCGTTTCACGTAGGAATGGGGAACGAGATCCTTTACTCCTACAGGAAATTCGTTGGTGCAACGATATTTGTATGCAAGAACAACACATGCGTAGAATAATGACAATCTTAAATCTTCGATATTAGATAATTTCCTATGTAATTCTAATTTTAGACAGTCAAAGTATAAATGTATCGCGTGTATTATGTCCCTGGATCTGAGTATACTTAATTTGGTTCCATTATGATCATATTGATATCGAAGAGATGGTTCTGCTTTATTGTACATAGTTTCCATTATATCTCTCTCCAATGATGACGGAATGCAAAGATTTTGACTAAATTCTATCTCAACTTTCAAATATTTCTGTCTAGTTTTATCGATCATAGATCGGATTGGGTTGAAAAATTTATGATTTAGAAGCTTCGTTGCTCCTGGGCGAAGAGAATAGTGCCACGTTAGCATACTTGAGAGAATTTCTTGGCATTCTGGTGGAATTTTCTCCCAAAATTGCGTATCCGACTTCAATCTAGCATTGTAGACCTTCATAGCTTTGGATTTTCCTATTCTTGATTCTTCTTTAGTGGGAAAATATCCAGAGCAATCAATTCCTTCCATTTTATCCAGCCAATCCGACATACCTTTTCCTGGAATAATGGGACAATTCTTGATCATCTTGCATATTGCTTTATAAGAGTTAAATCTGCTAACCTCTTCTTCCGTAGCAGGATTAGTAATAATTTCTGGCTCCTGGTAGAAAGGATTCTCTCCAAGTATCATTTCTGCCATGATTACTCCCACAGACCAAATATCTGTTCTACAATCATACGTTCCTCCTGTTAACATTTCTGGTGATCGGTAGTCGACATTTTGGTAATCTCCTCTGTAAAGATGTTCATCTCTACCCCACATACCAAAATCACATAATTTATAAATGCCAGTTACCCCTTCATAAGTTTGATCTTTGAAGTATAGAGTGTTTACTGTGGAAATATCTCTATGAATAATCTTATTCTTGTGAAGATATTCCAGAGCGAGAAGAATGCCCGCAATTCCATACCTGACTTTGTTGACAGTACCCTTGGTAAATTCTCCATCATCGATGTGATCATACAGACTCCGATTAGCCATTTCCATTAACATGTGAAGATTTCCATCTACCTGAGCTTGTCCATTGATAATTTCTACACTAGAAATAGGAATATCAAAACTTCCCTTATGCAATCCTTCCACCTTCATAATAAAAGGATGATTAATTAAGGACAAAACCTCAAATTCCCTCATGGAAATTGCAATTCCATCATCAACATTAGTCTGAAAATGCTTTATCGCAACACCATCCGAGTACTTGTAAACAGATCCATACATACCACGACCAATAGCGCGACTAACATCATTAGACGGTTCTTCGACAGGAGGAGCTGGAGGAGGCAGAATTTCGGGTGGTCTGGACAGAATATTATTCGCTGCAACGCGTGCCTCACGAATTCCCTGAAGGGAAATAGAAGAAGATGAAATGATCGTCGGTTCTGCCGACGTAGAAGATGAAATGATCGTCGGTTCTGCCGACGTAGAAGATGAAATGATCGTCGGTTCTGCCGAAGAAAACTTTTCATCTTTAATAGAAGGAGTATGAGATAATCCTATTTCCTGTATAGAAATATTGGATGTAGGGATTCCGGGTAGAAGTGCATCAATTGAATATGGTAATGAGGCATAAGACGAAGATTGGCGGTGGTCAACAGGAGATGAGAATGAAGTAGAAGGAGGTTGCTCATTCTTTTCGAGAGTATCATCTAGGGTTTCTGCATTAGTTTCCTCTTCCGGCGGCAGTAGTATGTACTCCGACCCATCATCTGCTACTGCAAATTCGTATATTTTTTTGTTGGCAACCGGCGATAAATTCATCGTGGCGGGAGTTAAAAGCGACTACAATCTTGGGGGAGGAAGGCGTCAGACGGCGAGAAAACAGGTGATAATAATATAACATTATTATGCGAAAAGGAGATAGCATTCTTAGATTACTTCTTTTCTACCATTTCATTATGAATTCTTATGGCATCTCTCAGAATTTTTGTAGGAGAAATCAATTTTCTATTAATAGTAATCTCGTGTTGGAAACGTTTCCTGTTGAGTTTCACGTATTGGTTGTTGCCATCAGTAATGCAATTTCTACACATAATACAATTACGAGGCTTGGAGGCGACGACTGTTTTCGTATTTCCTATATCTTCGATATCAAAGACCCCAGTTGGGCATATTTTTACGAATTCTTCAGGATTTTCCGGATTTTTCCTCATCTTTATATTCGGTTCTTGTCTATATCCGACATTTGCCGTTGGTTTGAAGCATATGTGGTAATCTCCTATTCCCTTTAAGGCATATGCGGTGATCTTAAGGGACTGTCCGGGAGTCAATGTAAACAGTTTAATATCCTTATATGCAGGAAGATAATTCTTGTTAGTACATTTTAGATCGCTTGTGGTTACTATTTTGGGGACATTTTTCGATTGTACGTCGAGGGTGTAAACGATGGAATTAGTCTCGTCTCTAGTTTCGAGAGATGCTAGATACTCGAACTTTGATGCATCCATTGATAAGGGAACGCATCCCAATCTCTGCGCAATAGCTTCATCTTGGGAAATTGATGTATTTATATCGACAATAATATAACAAATTCTCATAGTAGGGACTTTGTACTGGATACACTTATGAAGATTGTTAGCAGTTTTTGCGTCAGAAGTGACGAGAATTTTGAGAAGATTGGTCGTACTTTCGATAATTTTCACACTGGATGGGTCGATTACTGAGCCGGTGTTCTCATAAGAGTACTTCGGTTCCTCTTGCGCAGGGACTAATTCAGATTGTTTTACATTCTCGAAGGTAGAGAGATAGCGAGGATCTATTTCCGTGCGCGAGCGGAGATCGTCGAGAAAAGTGTGGAAATTATCAAGATTTCTGTCAGAACTCATGCTTTCAATAAATGATTTGAGAATTTTTGGACTTTATTAGAATTATACTGATAGAAATCCGGGGGTATGCTGAGGATCGGCTGTAGATAGGCTATAGACGGGACTAAAGTCGCGCTCTCGGGCGCAGCAGGAGTCAGACGGGACTCAGAGGAAAATATAAGAAATTAGAAGAAATCATATGAAAATATGGAGAATCTCAAGATTTCTTTATGAATATTATTATTTTATAATATTTTTCCTCAGTTTAGTATGGATATACTCCTGATTGTCTAAAGGGTTGTATAGGGCCTGGATACATTGGGCCAGGGGGAGACTGAAGTGGATATACTGACTGTTGGACAACTGGTGCTGGGGTGGTAGTTGTAACTGCTACTGGTTGTGCTGCTAGTGCTGCAGCAGCTGCCGCGGCAGCTGCCTTTCTACGATTTGATCGAATAACTAGTACAATTATAACAATTATCGCGACGATAATGAGAATAACTACGACAGCAATAATGACATACACCCACCAAGCCAGACCTGAGGTTACTGTTAACAGGACGGAAGTCGACTGTATACTCTGTGGGGGATTAGAAGTATCAGTAACAGTCACGACAACTGGAAGATTATTTTGAGCAGTGGTAACTGCGGAAATTGTCAGTGTGCCGGAGCTAGTTCCAATGGCATTTCCTCCCAACGTCCACGCGTAGGTATAATTTCCAGTTCCTCCACTAACAACGACTGTAAATGCTGCGCTAGCTCCTTTTTTCGCACTTATTGCAGTGGGCTGGGTTGTAATAGCTAAAGCTTTGTTAACGGTTACACTAAAAGTTCCGCTTGTAACTGGAGAATTTGTAGCTCCTGTTTGTGAAACTACACAATAATATACTGCTGTGGTCGCGGCCGCGGTGGTCGGGACTGTGTACGATGCGCTGGTAGCTCCGGAAATAGGAGTTGCGGAACTAATTGTAGGACCGCTCGACCACTGGTAGGTAGGAACTGGAGTTATTATAGCGGGCGTGACTGTTGCAGTCACGGATATAGTCGTCCCGCTTGTTTGTCCCACAACATACGCAAGCGTAGTAATACTGCCGGAAGCAGGGGCAACTGTCAGGGTAGACATTTGTAAACGCGTGCGGCAACTATAACGTATGTGGTAACTATATAAGAAAAAGAATTATTGTATTATTAATTATGTATAAGGATAATTGGGAGGAGGGGGAAGGTTTGGCCGTGCGGGATATGGTAGTTGTTGAGGTTTAGATATTACCGGAGAAACTGCGACTTTAGGAGGAGTTAAAGATGGAGGAGGGGGTGGCTTCACTGCCGCTGCTTCCGCCTTGATTTTCCTGTTATTATTTCTTATTACTAAAATTATCACTACTATTACTATTGCTGCAATTATTAGTACGACTACTATGATTATTATGTAAATCCAAAGGCTGCTGCTAGTAACTGTGAGGAAAACGTTATTGCTCGAGGCTGACTGTACCGGAGTGGAAGAATCCGTAACTGTTACGGTAACAGGAAGTCCGTTGTCTGAAGAGGGGACGTCTGCAATCGTAAGAGTGGAGGAATTAGTTCCGACAGACCCGGTTCCCAGTTCCCACGCATACGTGTAAGGAGGAGTTCCTCCAGCCGCAGTGACGGAAAATGTTGCGGTAGCTCCCTTTTTCACCGTTACTGCTACAGGGGCAGTACTGATAGTCAGCGCAGTATTAACGACTACTGTAAAAACTGCACTAGTTACTGCTGCCGGCGGAGGAGTAGCTGATGGTTGCGTAGCTACGCAATAGTAAGTATTAGCCGCGCCGACTCCAATTCCATTAAGACTATATGTAGATATGTTATTATTAGGATTGGCAGTGGTAGTTTGGAGAAGAGTTCCCCCACTAATAGGCCCACTGTACCAACTGTAAACGATGGGGTCGGTGGCGACCGTCGTGTCGACGATATTAATCGCTGAGGCACTAAGAGAGAGAGTAGATCCCTGGGTGGCAGTTATCGTAACAGGTCCAGTAGGACTGGTGAACTCAAAGTAAGACATACTCGAAAAAACACTCTTACTTTGTCATACTTAAAAGGAAACTATATAAGAAAGATTAATTAAAGGCGCAAGTCCGGATGACGGCGGCATGTGGGAATTGTCATAGTGCAACACGGAATCCTTAACAATTATCGTAACTCAATACAATATTCTTATCTATGTCTTCAATTATCGACATTCTCGATATTTCTTACCATAAATGGTGTAAAATTAAATCCATTCTTAACAAACTCAGTGATCCCCAGAAAACCCAGCTGGAAAGATTTTCAATGGGCGTGAGCATCGTAGGAGATTACGCGGAAAAGACAAATATTTTTCAACATTTTCACAAATTCGAGAAAGATTTCAAGGATTCTAGCAAATCTATCAAAGAATCTTTCGAGATGATCAATTCTATCAGGAAATCTCAAGAAACTCCTGAATTCAGAGTTAAACTTAACGTCACTTTCCACGATAGTTTATACATTTACTCTATTGTTGACGAAAATGGTGAAGAACTCGAATTTTTTACAGTCTCCCATAAACGTATCTCATATTTATTGAAGAAATTCGCCAAGGATGGAGTTAGTATGGATACTGTAGATAGACGCATTGCTGCGTGTCTCCTCCAGTACTCGTTCTTCGGAGACCTTAAAAGACATCTCTGTTTCTCCAGTGAGTATGTACAATCTCTCCAAAAAGATGGATACACTGTCGAAGCGTTCGCCTCACCCTTTGCTTTCCAACTAGGATTGTTTGACAGCAATGCGATTTTCTGCTCAGCAATCCCAGAAACTGATCTCCTTCTAGGGTCAAAAGGCTCTTTCACTTCAGCAGATATTAATTATACTGGTCTGAAAACTTACGTCCATCCCCCGAGAATTGTAGAAATTGTTGATACGATCTTCGCAAAAATCCTAAATGAACTGAATTCTACTAAATGCGAGTTCACGATCATCCTCTACAATGACACTCCGATGAACACGGTTATGGAATTTTTCGGAAATTTTCTAAAGAAAGTACAGAAATTGCAGGTGTACTCGGAAAATCCGTTCACAGATGCGGTGATGAAATCAGAAATGAAATGCTGGGCATACACAGTGTCAACACTATAAATGATCATATCCAGAAAATATTATTAGATAATATTTACAATTACTTATATTTTAGTATTAATTGCATTGATGCACGCGGCCCTGAGCGCACTCTTCCTATTTGCGTCGACAGACAACATTGCCTGTAGAAGCATTCTTCATCTACATAATCACTAGACATAATAACAACTTTACCCTCTCCCCCAGGAATTGTGTCATGTAATGTGTAATACCAGCTATAAAAAAGTGACGCTTGATAATCATTCTCGTCGCATCTCAAAATCTTGCATCTGCACAACTCTTCAACGCGAGAATAAATAGTCTCTAACGAGGGATTCATAGTTCAATATTCAATAGCTAGAAAATATAGAGTCAGCCGGCAAACATACCCTATTTCTGTTGCATGACAAAGAGGAGAAATTTTCCGCATATAGTTATAGATGTCCAGAAACGAAATTATATCTTTAATTAAATCTATGTATGGTAGATGCCTTTCTATGACATCTGATAGGATAAGAAAGGGTATACCTGGACACGAATGTCTTAGTATTGGTATAATTATAAATGGGGAAACTTATGACGCACGTGCTGGACATAAGACAGATTCATATTTTTGTATAATACGCAAAGGAAAAACTACCATATATTACGAAAACTTTAACGAGTTATGCGAATCAGTTTTTCAATATCAAATTGTAGGTATTGGATTGCAAAAAGTCGAACCGGAAAGTTGTAAAGCGATAGAGAAGATTCTAGGTTCTTGGAACGAACTTAACTAATTTTATACGAATCTAATAAAATTTTAAATGGATCTTGTTAAGATGTTAAGTTTTTGACACGTATTTTCCAGGGTCGCCCCGACTGATGGTCTGTCCGTTCCGGAGCCTAAGTCCACCTCTCGCCATGAAACGATCTCTCACTGATGAAGAAATTAACTTTTGTACGGATTTTCTTAAGGATAGGGGTGGAAATGAGGTAGAATTGTACGCATCTTCATCTCTTCTCAACAATCTCCAGGACGAAATGACTACTGTTAAGATAAATCCTAGAAAAATTAAGCAATTTAAAGAAACACTCCTGCGAAGAATTTGCGATTCTAGCTCGTTATTCGGAGATAGTATGATCAGACCAGCACAGACTGCCTCAAAAACCATCATTCAGAACACTATTTCAACTAAACGTGGGCAATCTGGAAGAACTAACCACGTTTCTTCCGAGGCGTCGATGAGAGAAATCAAATCGTATACTAAATCTAGAAAGCGATTAGATGTGTACGTACATCCTTCCCAACCAGTCCACGAGTTCGACAATGACTACGTTAAACCTTCTAAGGAAAAGTATGAGAGATTGTCTAACGAAGTTTACTCAATATTTTTACAATCCTTGACTGAAAGCATCACTATTTCTTCTAATAACAGTGGAAGATATTGGGACTCTGCAGCAATTCCTGGGGAGGAACGAGTAGTTCTCAAGCTAAAAATTAACCTATTAATCAAATATGAGATTACTCTCGATATGATTAAACGGGTACTTGCTCCTCATATGGAAGATTTTGAGATCATTCTCTCTCCATTTTCAGTAGCAACAATAGACATTTTCCCTACTAGTAACTACAAAAATACGATCAAAGCATCCCTAGGTAGAACGAAAAATGTGGTGAGTAAAATAAGAGTGAGAGGAATTCCGGGCGTAATTGGTGTAGAAGTGAGAGAAACTAACGCAACTTCAGCATTTTCCCAATTTTACAGGGTCGTCGACAGTGAAAATAAATGGCGGACTAAGTTATCTGTTTCTGTTCTCATCTCTGCTTTCATGTTAGAAGAAGATGCTATCCATTATTTTAGTACAGTTTTCGATGATTTCGAATATGATGATTACACTCACTACTTTTATGTTACTTCCGATACAAAGCCTGACATTTCTCCCGTGAATAAACAGTTGACTGGTCATGTCCTCGCTATGGTAATAAATGATGTAAGTATTATTACTGGAGTTCTGACAGATGTCAGATTTGATGGAGAAAGAACATTAACTAATGATCTCTGGGGAAATTTTCGTAGAGGTGGTTGTGAAATAGCAATCCAGTGGTATTTATTCGAAATAAAGCTCGTTTCGGACGATATTTTCGATCTCCACACCCATCACCCTCTGGCGGAGAGGACTTTCGCCCTCGGGCACCCGACGCCCGTTACTGAAAAGGGAAATAAGGAGAGAAATGCAGGAGTTTTTCCTGCTATCACCTTCAAAAAAGGAGAAGAAACTCTTCGCGCAGCAGCACTCGAGGGAACATTCGATTTAAATGATAATATTTACTCTTGTCACAAAGTGGGAACTCCCTCTCCTTTCGGAAGTAATGTCAGAGTTGGTCACAATCCTTATGTAAGTATTTACGCAGAATTAATTTCCGAGTATAACATTGCTCCTCATCATGGCGCAGTTCCAGAGAGGTTTATTAAACCACGCGTGCAGTATATAGGAAAAGACTATACTGCAGGGTATGGAATTGAGCAGCCCGAGATAGAAATTGATATGTCCCCAGAACAACCATATAAGGATAATGAGGTGGATGATCTAGTAATAGTGGACTATTAAAAACTGGCTGATAGAATTTTCGAACGAATGGTATGTATTACATCTCACTCCCGTGTGAAATCTCCCGCTTCCCCTTATAGGAGTTCATAATGTTATTAATGAGTGGAGTTGAATTCCTCGACTTTGGAGGAGCAATTACTTTCTTTATCGCATTATTTATAGTACTCTATTACATTTCTCGACACGCGTCCGCGAGAGAAATGAGGTATGTACTTATTTTCGTACTACTTTTTCCGCTAGCCATAGGAATAAGATGTTATGTTTGGGAGAATTGTATGATACCATGAGACCACTTTTTATAGTAATACTAAGAATAAGATATTGTACTAAGAAATAATACATAAAAATATATTATGTATCAAAGAATATTCTCTCCCAAGTAACCTTCGATGGATTCTCGATCCATTATTCATTCTCAGTAGATTTCATCCTCCTCCCGGATGATCGTCGATGTACGACAATGCAGCACATGTAACTGGATTTGTTAGAACAGGATCGTGATTCGGAAACACTGATATACAATATTTCTCGACTTTAGTAATTTTTATGAATTTTCCAGTGATGTGGCTGAGCTCTTGGGGATTTAGAAAATTATCGATGACATATGTCCTAGAAGCACCACCATTCATGGTGATTGTAACGGATTTACCGGATTTCTTGACATTTTTGACGATGCCAATGAAAGAAGGGGTAATATCCGTGGAGTCTGAGGGATTACCTCCTGGTAGCTCCGTCAGACGGGAGCATATATTTACTTTCATATTTTCTAATATTTTTGACGTGTCTTTCATTTGTATTCTGGTCCGTCTGATTCCCCCTCCGGAAGAAAATCATAGTTTCCTTGCTAGAATGTCGTCTAAAGGTCGCTCCGCTGACATCTTTTCGAATACTTCTCCAGATAAGTACGAAATGTTTGCCAATTGTTACCGAAAACAACTCAATTCTTCTTATATGAAGATAGTTTCTTGGAGGGACAGTGCTTCGCGTACATTTTGTGCGGAACTGATGTTCAAACTTCTTGAAATTCGTGGCATGAAAGTGGATGATGACGAACGAGTAATCCGTCTACGACGATGCATGGAAAAAATGAGTGCAGCTCACATTTCCATCATTAATATGTACGAGCGCCGTCTTGCCAAGTATAGAAAATTGGCAAACAAGAAGAATGAACAAAGAAATGTTTCGAAATACGTGAGTACTATTAGGAGTCAGAGGAAATTTTTGTGCGAAAATCCTGGTATGTTAGAAGATTTGCATCATGCGACTATCGACAATATGGCTGGGTGTGCCCCGATTACTGACGACATGAAGTGTGCTCTAATTTTAGGAGAGATGAAGGAAATACCTCCATATCCATTCGTGGAATTCAAGAATTAAGAGAAAATATTTTTATTTCCATATAAAAATATAATTATTTCTTATGTAGTTAAGATGGAAAATATTACTACATTTGTCGTCGTATGTATCTTTGAGTTAGTATTATTCATAGGATTAGGCTGTTTAATCATCAAGTTAATGAAGAATTCTAGAAATAATTGCGCGGTGATAATCGCCGCTAGTTGTGGATGTGTAGTGTTAATATTCAATCTTGTGTGGGTGTTTGATCTATATTGGCCAATTCCGTACATAGATCTGGGGATGCTAATATCAAATCATCAATAAATCTGTAAAAAAGAACGCTATTTTCTTAATGATATATAAAGAAATTTATATATGTAACACTTGACGGGACGACATGAGCGGAATCTGACTGAAATTTATCATACTTTCTCCCTCGGTACCCGTCTGAATCCTCCATCTCCTCAATTTACCTAGTTCATCATGTGCGCTGACGAGTTATATTATATTCTATCATCTCTTACTGAAGAAACTGTCTCTAATGAATCCAGTGGAAGAGAAATTCGTGTAATCCAGGTAGGAACTGATGTTTCCGTCGAGTATTGGGATGGAAATATCCTAGAAACTCGTTTTGGATATCGTAAAATTACTTCCAGAATGATTGTTGGATGTGATAATCTCAGAGATGTCATAGGGAAATTAGATTCTAAAGGCATCATTACCAGAATCCAGCATACCGAAACTCACACAGTTTACAATACCAAGAATGGTCTACTTTACCATGAAAAATCATAAGATTTAATGTATTCTTGAAATATATTATGGGTAATTATGTATTATTTTACATCCCGTCTGATTTATTGAATTCATTAAATTCGTAGTTACAACCGTCGCAGTTATGTCCATTCCCGGTTTAAAAGACATCATTTCTTCCTTAGCTACTCAAGCTATTCCCTACGTCGAAGATCGTATGATCTACATCTTCAAGGACAAGGATGGAGTCAGAGTTAAGTACTCAGATTGCGAACTTCTCGAATCGACCGTCTGTTCATATCGCGTGATGTACGAAGGTTACGTCATCTACCCCGATAGAATTGAAGTCATGGATGAATTGGTGAAGGCGGAATGTGTCTCCAAGGCTGGTCCAACTCAGTGGTGGGGCAATAATGGTTCCGCAATTTACTGGAAATAATAGATAATAATATATTCCGTATTATACATTATAGTCATAAAGACTATGTTTCACTAGTGCTAGTGATGGAGTTCATTATTACTCCACCTGGATTCGATAAGTTTACCCCTGATGAACCTATAAGATTAAATTCTTTTATGTCTAAAAATTACACGTCTCCGACTGAATCATCTTCTAGCGAGAGCGATTCAGATGAAACTGACCTAGTTATGTCGGAATCTATTGAAGAAAAAGATATTTCTGGAGAAAATAAGATAAATCCTTCAAGTGAAGCGGAAAAAATTCTTGATTTATCGGCAACATCTGATAATCTTCATCCATCTAATGATATTTCCTCTCCTCTCGAGACCACCGGTGACATTTCTTCTCCTTTAGTTTCACACCTAGTTAATCCCCAAGAGTATAAGGATATTATTCTTGACCTCAAATGTCTCAAAACTTTTAAGGTTCCGCTCATATCTTTCATAGATGCGAGCGGAGTCGAGTATAAATTTGATTATACAATTCTATCTACACAAGAATGGTCTTATATTCTAAGATTACTTATGGGAGGACCTATAGTATGCAGATATTATGTCAAAGATGGGATTGAGAAATTTGATGTTTACTCTCACAAATTTATTACGAGGGAGATAGTTGCCGAGTTTATTTACAGAAATGTTACTATGGAGTTCATTTCCTCCATCTACAACGAATTGAAAGACACATCCGGTGAAGGAACTAGCCCTGAGCAAGGATATTATCACTCCAAATATACTGTATTTACTGATTCTAGAGATCCAAAGATTGCAATTACAGCAGTGTTTTTCTGGGAAAGTAATCATCCTGGTACTCTTTTCTGCACTGGATTTAAGACTAGAAGATCTATAGATGATTGTGTCGCAGGCTCTTTCTACTTAGGAGAGAAGAATGTTATATACGGATCTATGAAAAGTAATCAGAAATTAAAAATGGATCTAGTAAGAGATGAAGGAAATGACAGGTACATGCACATAGACTTAAATGGTTTGATAAAATTAGGGGATAAAAAAATAAGAGAACTATATCCAAAATAAATGATACCAATTTTATATTTATTACAAATATAATTTTTAATGTATTTTTTAGTTGTCATTCAAGATTTTATCACTCGCTGTCAGAGATTTTAGTAGTTTCCTTCGAAGAATCATGTGTTTTATAAAGTTTTCCATGATTTCATTGGATACACTATAGATGATCGTCTTTCTGTTTATTATGTGTTTATTATACAACATAGTCATCTCACTTCTTATCCCGTTGTCCGGACATGCCAGGAGAGTACTAATTGGATCTTGTTTATCCTTAATATATTGGAGGAGAGTGTGTCCGAACTTGAAATACATTAGACGGAATATTTGGAGAATAATCTTTTTATTTCTAGAATTGTCGGATTTTTCGATAGCTTCCATACATCCCTTGGAAATTAGGGTATCAACTGTCGAAGCCATCTTCTTTTCTAGATGATGCATTTTATCAATCTTCATGATCGGAGGTTGTTCAGTTGTTTTCCCCACATAATATGCTTCCCATTTATTCATATATTCCTGGTATTCTGACGTTGTATACAATTTTGCACCTGTTTTCTTAACTAAATCATTCTCAATAATAATACATCCAAACCTCTCTCCGACAGTAATTGGTCTTCCGACAGATTGTAAACGTTGGGAAAGAAGGTTTAAATGATAGTTTTCAAGAGCATAATCACTGCCCATTTTGTAGGTAATATCCATGTCCTCCCAGGAGTATGGACATACTACCAACTGTTCTCCATTGCGATCAACTGGGACGCGTTCTCCTATAGGAGTATAGCCGAAAGTTTCTCTCTCGATTTCTCGAATCTCTTCGAATTTTTGTCTCCTTAGACTAATACTTTCAGACCAGGATTCAGGTTCATTAAGATATTCTTGTTTTTTCTCGACTTTGGCCGAATATTTCATTCCCTTATATATTTTTACCTTCTCGGGACTGCCCTTTTTCCCTATGTAGCCTCTAGCTCCGAAGTACATATCGATGCATGCTTGCCAAGTATAACTAAGGAGAATTTCTGCCAATGGTTTGGAAGTATCGAAATCCTTTCCTCTTGCATACATCATTCCTAAATATACTATATTTCTAAACATATTAATATGGAAAATAGTTCTGTCTCTCTTAGTGCACGCTACTCCTCTCTCGAGGAAATCAGGGTATCCGTTCTTGAGGAATTTATAATCCTTAGTATTAATGTCAAATCCCCAATAAATGTACATCTTTTTCGCAAGACTCCAGATAAATCCCATCTTTTCCATGGTCATTCTTAGACCTGGAATCATCAGATCTGTAATAGCTTTCTCCATCTCCATCGCATACGCATAAGCTTCCTCCGGACTTTTGTGTTTGGGATTCTTAAACATAACCGAGTCAGTATCTCCATACACAACAATGTTACCAAAGTCCTCTAATAATTTCTGAACTAAATTCTTAGAACTACGGCCGATGAACGTGACCACGCAGGCTCCTGGGAGAAATGCCCAATTTCCTTTCGCCTTAAGAGCACCGTAGACGGAATTATTGACAATTTTTACGGAGTTTTGTTCAATATCAGCCATCTCACGTTCCAAAGACTCAGCTGGAGCGGCGTTCATCTTCTTCTTGGCAGCACCGCGCACATCTAACAATTTTTGGCATACTTGTGGAATAATTCCTTTTCTAATCTTGGCAGTAACAAATCTATATTCGAAAGTTCCTCCTTCATCATTACAAATATGTTGAGTCCAGTTAGCATCGGGATTAGTTTGAAGATTAAATGGTTCTCCCCATGCCTTTCTTCCTTCCTCAGAATCCATAAATTCATACTGTTCCGGAGGAATGTAGGTAGTATAACAAATATTGTAGAGAATCATGATGGTCGGATATAGAGAGTTGAAATCTAGAGTAGCAGTGAGAAGATGAAATCCTGCAATCGGAACCGAAACATCTCCTCCCTTGAAACTATCATTATTTGATCCCATAGGACGAAGAAACATTTCCAGTCCTACCGTAGTTCCATTCTTATTCTTTCCTTTGTACTCACCTTGTTTAGACATCTCTTTAGCTTTACGAAAGAACGCATTCTTAGATCTAATAGTTTGTCCTCTAGTATTAAGAGTTTTAATAGAAACATTAGCAGCGTTAGACATTCCGCAATCACCATAATGAGACGAATACCTGTCAAAAATCTTAATACACAACACGGAATCTTGGACGTTGTATTCTCCAATCTTGGTGACATGGTTAACACTGTCGGGATCTTTAGGATTGTAATTACCCATAGCAATAAAAATCTGTTTATAATCACCAATATCCATCTTTCCATTTTCTTCCTCGTCGCCAAATAACATCTTCGACGTATAATCAAGTTTATAGTTACGCCACTGGAATTTTCCCATTGTTTCTTTCCATAAATCCTTGCAATTCCTGCCATGCGAATCAAGATACATTCCATCCTTAAATCTTCCATTCATTCGTTCCTGGATAATCAATGGTTTAACAACTGTTCCGTAGATTTTGGAGAGTGAGAGAGGAAGATGATGAAGTTCAAATCTTCTTACTATGTATGGAATATCAAACCCATCGGTGTTATACCCAGTAATCCACAATGGGTCTATTGCTTCCAATCTTTCCTGGAATTTCAGTAATAGATCTTTTTCAGTTCTAACATGATGAATAATCACCCCATCTATCGGATTAAGTGGAAAAATCGACACGATTTCCTTCTGCATTTCTCCAGTTTTAAAGACTGCATGAACTAGAGAGATCATTCCGATGTAGTCAGAAATCTTATTCTTATCAGGAAATCCATAAGTTTTTGACATACATTCAATATCTAGAGCGAGTACGACAGGGACTGGGATAGGGAGGGACTCTTTTGATCTTTTAACAGTAGTATGTTTTGCTATATAATCTGTATTTACAGAATAGTTTATACCCGTTTTCTTCGCCTGACAAGTTAACCAGACATTGTAGTTGATTTCTCTGTCTACAATAAATTTATGGATCAAATCCGCGTCTTCGTCAACTAAATATGATTTCATGGAAATTCTTGTTCCATCATCTGCAACAACATCAATTCCTTTCGTGCAAATCAATGATTTTACAGATTTTTTCAAATCCTGATTGGGAATTTTGAACTGCATGAACGGCTTTCCTACAGTTTGATAATGCATCGACGTTAATCCGTAGACAATTCTATAATAATCGAGGGCCGTTGTGCCGTCAGAATTAGTTTTTGTTTGGATTGGCACTAAAGATGAGGAAGTTTCTATAGTATGATTGATTGTATTCTGGACGGAAACCAAATTTGCTCGTCCATTCTCTGTATTCTCATCCCAACTAATCGTATGTCCTGAACATGATTCCACTAACTTCATAGTAATGGTTTCTACGTAACCGGGGAGATGGACACATACTTTATTTCCTTGATCATCGTATCCGAATACTACAATATGCTCAGAGTAGAGACCACTTTGTTTATTTTTGTACTGATCTTCCTTTAAAAGATTCCAATTAGTGCTAAAGAATGTAAATTCTTCTAAGTCTGACATGACATATCTATAAGAAAATAGAGAGAATGTGAGAGTGGGAGGAGGGATGGACGGGAGAGATAGGAGGATACCAGGGAAGTATGAGGAAAGGGTATTGTGTGCGGGCGTCCGCGGAAGCTGCAGCTGCTGCCTGCAAGACTCGATCAGACGGAGTCCCGGATTAGTAAGATATTCTTGATTTTTCGTCAATAATTTTTAGATAAATCTTTATATTCATAAAGATGATGGATTATATTGTTATCGGTTTGCTCGCGTTGTGGGATTTATCAGAAGTACATTCATACTTGAAGACCTCTCCTTCATCGGCAGATCTGAGACTGTTGCTACCGGCGATGATGACTTTACCTCCACAGGTACGACAGCGGAAGCGAGTGTCAATATCATTACTCTCTGCTTCCTTCTTCGCTTTCTGAAGGCGAATTCTCTCCCTAGTAGCTTCAGTTGTAGGATGATCCATGAGGAATGCGAAAACTCCAGGATAAACGGACATATCCTCGAGAAACTGAATATAATCCTTAGTCTCTCCAGATTGCTCGACAAAGAGTAATCTTGTGAGTTCATGGGAAATCTCGCGATACATGCTCAGCTCGTCCCCCTCCGCTGGAGTAGTAGAGCAAACGTAGACGACATTGTCATAGACGTGCTCTGCCTTCAGGGATTTGAGGCAAGCGCGGATGTTTTTGAGAAGAGATGAACTCATATCTGGAAAGAAACTTGGACTTAGTCTTAACAAGGGAATCATACGGGAGTGCCCCTTTGAGTGAAAATATCTTGAATTAGGGTGATTTCTTTACTTTCGGTATACCTGGGTGATTGCTCCTGCCCCAGGGATTCCTAGTCTAAGGTTAGAATGCTTTCCCAGTACGATCAGGATATCAAGAATGAACCTATCTTTTCCCCTCATAATGACCCATCTCTTGTTCCCGTCAAAGATAGTGTTGAACACGAATTCTATAAAAAATTAGAGGATAGACATTGGACATCGCGAACTATCAGCTATGCGGACGATTTTGCTGGATGGGCGAAGCTCTCTAAGGCGCAAAAAGCTGTTTCCTTGCGAGTTTTTGCTGGATTTGCTAATCTTGAGTTCATGATTATGGATGATGCTCGTAATATGGCGTCTCTCGTCACTGATCAGATGATGAAGCATTTTAATGCTTTAAAGGAATATAATGAAGGAGTTCATAATGAATCTTATCAGATGGTCGTCCAATTATTCGCTGACAATGAAGAACATCGACGAGAACTAAATAGAGCAATACGAGAAGTCCTATCCATCAAAGCAAAAGCTGACTTATATAATCGGTGGGCTCGAGTGGGAGTTACGGAAAATGTAGTTATTTGTGCATTTTTCGAGAAAATCAACTTCGCATCTAGCTTTTGGTGGTTGCTACTATTGAAGAAAACTGGCCTTATTCCAGGCACCTGTCTTCTCAACGACTACGTAATCTTTGACGAAACTCTCCATGGCAACGAACGCATCTACGTTTATAGAGAAAAATTAGTCAGAAAACTTAGTGATGATGTAATATACGAGATCGCCCGAGATTCTGTCCAAATGGAAATCGAGTTTTTCAATTATGCTCTCGGAGATGAAGTAATTCCGGGAGTGTCGAAAACTGACGTTAACAACTACATCCGCTTCCTCGCCGACGGTGTTCTCGTGGATATGGGACATAAAAAGTTATTCAGTGTTGTTGATCCATTCGCTATAACAGTAGAGCTCTCCTTGGAAAACAAAGTAAATAACTTTGAAAAGCAAAGCGGGGAATACAAGCAAGCAGTCCTTGATAGGAAACCAACAGACTTTTTGAATCTAGACCACTTTGAATTAATTGATTAATACCGAAATATATGTATAAATTTGTACATATTTTTAATTTAATTCTTCAAGGGTTCTAAAAGACCAGTATTCCAGACGAGAATTTTTCAAAGATTCCTTCTTCTTAGATTGGAGCGTAGTAAATGCGACGCATAACCTTATGGTATATGTATAAATTTGTACATATATTTAATTTAACTCCTCCAGGGTTCTAAAAGACCAGTATTCCAGACGAGAATTTTTCAGAGATTCGTTCTTCTTAGATTGGAGTGTAGTGAATGCAGCGCACTCTACAGTGCATAATCTTACAGAAAACATGTGATGTTTGCAATAATAACTGCAATTTTGACACGGTCCTCCAGCACCGGTTTCAAGGCATTCGTTGCAACCTCCCGCATAGTGAGGGAAGATGGTAGGAAAATTCTTGAAAACAGGATGAATCTGGAAAGACATGAAGGGGGCTATATAAGAGAAAATATTTAATGAGAATAAATATAATTTTAGAGTATCAACTCAGATCTTTAGAGTAGATCATTGAGTATCAACTCAGATCTTTAGAGTAGATCATTGAGTATCAACTCAGATCTCCATTGTATCTCACTTGCGGACAAGTCTCCTTCCCTCGTATACTCTTCGTACTCGAGAACTACCTCTAGGCACATTCTCAGATATGTTCGATTAATGCAATCGAAAGTACAGAGGCCAACTGCGTAGAGATGAGTGTCGCAGTGGTAACTACAATAATTGCATGGACCACCAGCACCGATCTCGTCGCACTCTGAGCATCCTCCTTCAAATTGGGGATTAGCAGTAGGGACGTTGAGGAAAACAGGATGTTGAATGAAAGGCATGGTAACTATATTTAGTAAAATAATCTAATATTTATAATCTTTAAATATTCTTGTATTAGTGTGTCACTTCTAGTATCACTCCATATTTTGTTATGTAGGTGTCGTAATAGTGGCCATAAGTGAGTGATGTTATGAATCCTTCACGGTAAAGTTGCGCAACTATTGCCGAAGCCTTCCCACTCCAACATTCATCACCGCTCCTGTGGGTCCTGTGCATAATTGGTTCTCCATCAGGACCCAGCTCGGAATCTGTGAACATTATAGTGTAGAAACTGTCGGAAATTTGATCCAAAATTACTTTTCTTCTGAAGGCATCCTTGGGGATGTCCTGAGTGAGGAGATCAAGAACATCATTATAACCGGTAATATGGGAAGACATTTCAATAACAACGGAAACTGTGGATAATTAGAAGTCCGTTGTTCATCCGGGTATGGCATGGGATGCATTAATGAAATACCAGATATTCTATGATATTTATAAAGAAATATGTAAGATTTGTACATATATCTACTTATTTTCCTGCCAGAGATGCCGCTGCAACATCGGCCGGAGACCCAAATAATGGGATTTTCGCCGGAGGTACTGCCGCGACACGGCAATGATGTGTTTCAAATCTAGACTTTTTCGCTGGAGGAGGACTAGTCCTCTTCGCAGCGGGCACGTCCGGATCGTCGACAACAACTTCCCTAGCCCTTTTCTTAGGGGATGGGAGATAGGATATAAAAAGATCCGAGTGTTGAGTTAACCAGACACTTTTGCCAACACCTGAAATAGCAACCCTAGGGACTGCAGCGGACTCGCATAAAGTCTGTCCTGAACACTTAAAATTTGTTAAAGTAGCCATTAATTTGTTTGATGAATACTTCCACGAAATATTCCCTTCGGAATTTTTCGCATAGAAGGCCTTACTCCCATCGGAGTTTACCACCTTTACCAAACAAAATTCTTCATCTTCCGTAATCGGAATGATGAAAAGTTGTCTAAGGTTATTATCAGAAACAGGCTGATTAACAAAACTTTGGAGGATTTCGCAGTCTTTACACATTTTCGCACTTGAACTAAGAATATATGGGACTCTTCTAATCAGACAGGCATACTACAAATATTTAATATTTTAAATATTTTCTATGTTTAATTGGGAGAAATCGTCCTTTTCGCCATTGGTATGTCAGGGTCTTCTGATTTATCATCATGTTTTCTCTTTTTAGGATTACGAGAAATCGTCCTTTTCGCCACGGGTAGATCAGGATCTTCTGAGGTATCATCGTGCGATTCCTTCTTAGAATTTAAATCTTTGATCGTATTTTGTCTCGCTTTCGCCTCGAGCATATTAGGTTCTTTCGAAATATTATCATGAGTTCTCTTCTTAGGATTAGCATCTTCTCTAAGTTTTTTCTTACAAGTCATAATAGATGCGCTGTAATGAGTATCTATGGAATCCCCTAGAACAAACTTAATAGAAGATGTAAAGAACCCAATACGACCATTCTTAGGATATAATGAATCAGATCCATCTACTGATTTAAAAAATCCCTTACTATTAAAGTACCAACTTATTTCATTAGAACAACATCTCCATAAAATACTTCCAGTAGAATCTTTCACGAATTTATCAATACCCGTGCTAGCATCCACGCGTTTAATAATACATACGCTTGGAACATCGACAATTCCCAGAACAAGAATAATACGCTTCTCAGAATCATTTTTATCGAATAAAGAGTCGAGAATTTTGCAATCCGCGAATGTTCTAAGAGAGGCCGCCATCATCTTGAGACAGAGTGTGAGAGGAATACTGAGAAAGAGATTAGTCTGAGACTTTATAAGGGTAAGTATGAGAGGAATACTGAGGACGCTATCAGCCGGGAGCTCAGATGTTTTATATTTTTATATAAAATTTATCAATTATCGTTCAGACAATACTAATTAGATCAAATAATCTCTTATCAAAGTATTAGCTCTTTGCATCAGAGTAGGATTATCAATCTCGTTAGTATAGTGATACATAAAGATATTTCCAGTAGGATGGAGAAGGAGAACACTTCTGGCGATCAAATCTCCATCGTGGCCAGTGGCTCCTTGGTACACCTGCTCAGGGCTGTAGAGTTGGTAGCCAATTCCATAGTTTACTCCAGCAGCGACATCACTTCCGAGAATATCGCACTTAGTTAGGACAGTACTCCATTCATTCATGATGCTAAATTCGGAGCTTTGGGTAATCTCATAAAAGTTGTCAACCAAATCCTTTGCAGTACCGATGAGTGTACCGCTCTCTCCAGGGAGGGTGGGAGGATATGGCCAGTTGTTGTATGCGGTAGTGTTTGGCCAATTTCTAGGCTCTCCATCATCCAACGTAAGAGAATTATCATACTGTTCATGTAGGTGTTGGGTAAGATTCTTACCAGTATTAACCTTGAGAACGTGGCCCATCACTTCAAAATTTGTGTTAGAATAGCAGAACAAAGTTCCGGGAACGAAATCTAACGGTTGATCTTTCCATCCTAGCTCAATATCAAAGGTGACATTGAAGAATCCACCTGGAGCACTCCAGTCAGTTCCCGCGGCGTTGATGAGTTTAGCAGCGGTAGCATACTCACTAATTCCGCTATGATGGCTCATAACATCTCTGAAAGTCATAATACTAGAGTTGGAATAGTGACGAGGATTGAAGTAATCATTAAGATGTCCAGAAAGATCAATCCCGTGCTTCAAATTAAAGAAGGCATTAAATACTTTAGTAATTGATCCGAAGCGCATCCAGCTATCGTGCTCAATCGGTCCTACGAAATATTTCTTAAATTCTCCTGAGGCAGTCCTAACTGCGAAGTAAGAAGCTTCTCCTGGGCTAGTAAAATTGTTCAAAGAATCATAAATATTTGACGATTTATCAGCATTAATTGACATACTTACTAATGCGAGAGTAAGAAATCCGAACAGGATCACACAAACTTTTGGGGCAGGCATCCGAGTGACTCTTCCGTATTTCCCGGTAGTTCAGTCGGTAACTATATACTCAACATAAAATGAGTAATGTAACAATAGATTGTCCTTGGGGACAAACTCCGGATGAGACCGGTCTTAAGTGCGAATTGTGGCTCACTCTCGTTCCAGCGTGGGAATATGAGTGGGGAATTTGGGTTCCCATTGCCATTTCTGGAAGTTGCTTCCTCTTGGTCATAGGGTATTTGAACAGAATTCTCGGAATTCACCATAAATATCTGGCAAATAAAGGAAATATGAAGCCGACGTGGAGAAATCTTTCAGCGTGGTCTTTGGCAGTAGGAGTTATTGGCTATCTCCTTATGGGATTTGCATACATAGATGGATGGGCGTTCAACGGGAGATGGAATTTATCAACTTATTTAGGATTGTATCCGATAGCGTACGGATTGATTGGGGCTCACGTCATCATCTTAAAACTACATTTCATGGATGAAATTCTGCTCGCACCTAAAAGAAATAAGCTCTACATTAGTAAAAAATATTCCAAATTTGTTCTCGCAATCGTAGTATTACTCCTTGCTTATGCTATTATTGGATTTTTTACGTTTGGATTAGTACTCAGAGGGGTTTTCACTAAGGATCAGAATTCGCAATTAGGAGAAAAGGGAAATATTCTCATATATGTGATGTATGGAGGAATTATGGCAGGCTACTTGTTTGCAATTCTTCCTACAGTAATTCAGCTCGTCCACGAATATCGTATGTCAGGAAATGAAATGTTTATCAGAACTGCTGGTAATTTAAATACGTGGGGATTATCCGCTTTCATTTTGTGCGCTGCGAATATCTTCCAGATGTCATACAGATTGTCATATAAACCAGTTTTCGATCCATACATCTTGCAAGATCCGGTATATGGATTACTGGATTTGGCCAACACCATGTTATCTCTCGAGTGGAATAGGATCATAGAAATAGGATTTGGTCTCAACATGCTGAATATTTTGGGAAGCGCATCAGAATTATTGCCGCTAGTCTCTAATATTTTGACTGCCTGTGGAGTCAGGGGACTTGTTTACGAGGAAAATGGTACTCTCCGACATAAGGGAACTAGTAGAACTAAGTCAGGAAATAAGTCTAGCAACAAATCCAGTGGAAAATCAAGCGTAGGATTGCAATCAGAAGTGGAAGATCTCGCCCCTAGCAGTCCTAAAAATAAGGTAGAAATGAAAGAAAATGAAGTAACTATTGACTTAGAGAGGGTTGTAAACACTGAACGACAAGTAGAGCAGGGTGTAAATCCTGAAAGACGAGTAAGGAAGAAGAGAAAGAAGGCCAAGGTTCATAATGACACCGAAAATAATCTCTAATTTTTCTATATATTTAATACTTCTTAAATATTTCTTAGTTAAAAATTCTTAACTCCGCACCAGATTTCAAGATAAATCGATTTTCATTGTAGACTTGGTCAGTGTAGCCGGATTCCACGAGTTTCTCAGCAATGTCGAGGACATTACCTGCCCAGTTAGAATCTTGGCTGCCGTGAAACGCTGTGTATGTGCGGAGAAATCCACTATTTCTTACGACAGAGTCAGAAATCTTGATAGTATAACTATTAGAATCGACTTGTTTTAGGACAACATGACGTTTATTTGAGTCCTTAGGAAGATTTTCCGTAAGGAATTTGAGAACGACGTTGAATCCTGAAGACATAGTAAACTGTAAACTATATACAAAAAATAATATATTAATTTATTCATTAATATTTCTTATAGAAAAGATTATTATTTCTTCTCATCATTCTTAGTCCACACCCACATTGGGATGTTTGATGCAGCCTCTGCTACCATACAACCCATAAATCTTGCATTCTTCTTAGTCTGCATAAACTTATAGAGATCCTCGCACACATGGTATTCTTCGAAATCCGACAAATGAATGATCATATATCCACCATCAACTAAGTGGGAGAATGATTTAGTGATAGCCTCGAATAGGAAGTGATTCTTCCATTCCTCATAGTTTCTGTTATGGATACTCTGAGATGCATGTTTGGAATAAATTTCATAATCGAAGTATGGAGGAGAAGTGAAAACAAGTTCGAATTTATCATCTTCTCGCAATGTCATTGACTCTGCTTTCTCCACTCTCATACTATACTCGAAATTTTTGTTAGTTCTGAAATACTTGGTTGCTTCTTTATATCCTGAATGTAAGTCTTCATTTGGATCAATTCCAACCATTTTCTCCACTAGAGGACAGCCCAGCGCCCCTACTAATCTGTCTCCCCAACCTGCGCAGAAGTCGAGTACTCTAATTCTGTTATGAACTCTTTCTCCTTGTCTGGCATTCTTTTTCCTATAAGTAAAGATCGCTTGACTGACATATTCATACACACTCTTAGATAGTGTAGCTTTAAACTGAGTTGCCTCGTCGATAACTTCATAAATATATTCCCTAACTTCATAAGTAGTAGTCGGAATGTTCTTTTTCCTCATTTCTGAAATAATCCAGTCTGCATTCTTTAACCAGAATTCAGCAGGGGAGACTCGAGTTTTCTTCACATAAGCATTCATTCTCATAGGTTCTGTGAAATAATCGGTTACTCTATTAATATTATTATAATCAGCTTTATGATTTTTGATGACTAACACGTCATTATCGCTCTTTCCTGGAAACTTTATTCCATCTGGAACTACTAATCCAAAGTTAGGAGGATGTTCGAAATAGACATTGGCCTTTAGGTTTCTTCTAAATTCGTATGTTCCTTTATGTTCTACGAGGTTTTGGAACATTTTATAAGGATTTCCTATGTGGAATCTCTTATAGGGAAATATGAGAATCTTGTTCTCCACTAGATAATGGATGGTGTCAAGGTTTACATCTAGAGGAATTTCTCCCTCATATTGTCCTGTTTGAGGATCAATTTCGAACTGAACCTTGGTAGTTCCATTACTTTTAGATTCAGGAACTAGTGTCTGGACGCGAGATTCATCATATTTTGGTAAATCTAGTCTAGCAAGTACCTTGGAAATCGCATTAGATTGGCGAAGAGTATATGATTTATTCACCTTTTTCACCGATTTTATGAAGTCGGTATCAAGTTTAGCTTTGTTTTCAAAGTCGATCAGGGAATTAGGAAGGCGGATTAGTTCCTTACGGAGATTGTGATTATGGGCGGAAGTGACGAACTGTTGCATAAAATTCATGATAGCTTTGTTGGGAATGTAGCTTAAGCAAACCAAATATCTTTCGCTATTGACAGCACGCGAACGGACAGGCTTGACAATATGAACATTATCGAACGAACACGAGATAATAGATAGTAAGGAAATCATGTAATCTGTCCTAGTTTCGTAAATTTTGCAAACAAGATTACCTCCTTCCCTAAGAGTACGGAGAGCTAACGCGATTTCTGCAGTAATTAGATAAGCATTTGCGAGTTCTTGATTCTTATCCTCTCCAATTCCTCCATCACACACTACTAAATCGACGCTTTTTACATGATCAACTACATAATCCTGGTTGGCAGGAAGGAGAACATTTCCGTCAGCCTCTCTGTTTTTAACAGGAGCTCCCCATAGAATTTTGAAATCTCTAATATCTTTTAGCTCCGGATACCAGTTTAAAGTCTTACTCTTTAAGGTTATACCGTATCCGGTCATCCCTTTAGAGAGTAGAACCTCGCTCATAGCACCTGGACCGCCAGCAATATCGAGAAAATTGTTCCCTTCTTTCACTAATCCTGGAAAATGGTCGAGAATTTCTGCAAATTTATCGCCGGCTCTGTTTTTATAGGTAGTAGAACCGGTTTTATCTTCTGGAAAAATCGCGTTTCTTGCTTTCTCGTAGATGACGTATAGACCATTCTCGTAGATTTTTCCTAGAGTTTCCTTCTCGCTATCAAGCTTTTCCTCTACTTGGGTAGTAGTAGATCCCATGTACCGGATTTGATTCCATTCAACATCATCGGGGAGGATACTTTTCTGGAGCGCAACAGTCTCGCATTGGAGGAGTAAATCATCGACAAATTCCGACATTCTCTTGAGATACACCTAATATTGTCCTGGGTAGGCCGAGTTTTACGCGTGTACTGGGGAGTAGAGGAAGAGAGCAGGTCAGCCGGGGGTAGGAACATCCCCTACATTTCTTCAAGAAAATTCGTTAAAAAAGATAAAAATTTAAGAATTTTAATATTTTTAAGAGAGCTTAATATACAATTATTTTTTGCATATACTGCCGCGATGAATGATCTCGGACTAATCCTCACTTTCTCCCTGCTAACCCTGTTTACGTTTGCGGCTCTTATATTATTGATCTTTAAGGAGAAGAGCGTAGTGAGAACAATCATAGAAGATAAAATAAAAACAATATTGGGAATGAAACGATATACTTCAAGGGCAATAAAATGGAAAGAATAGGAGAATTACCATATATGGACTGGGATGTAGATGAAATTTTTCCAATATTTACTAGTTCTGTAAATATTATTACATTATACAGTAGTCGCATCCCATGCATGAAGCGCACTCCATGTGGGACGGAGGAATGGAAGGATCAACACCGAAGTATTGTTCGGCCTCGTACTCCTCCGCTACGCCGCTGCTGTAACCAAAAAATTCAAGATTTTCTTCACCTTCGTACGCTGTGCGCTCAGGTTCTTCGTCTGCTTCACACTCAGGTTCTTCGTCTACGGCCATATCATTCTTGTTAGGAATCTTCATATAAGTGAAAGTATCCGCAATTATTTCGTCAATTCCCTCAATAGAGGTGACATCGCGAAACATAAAGCGGATTCCCCCAGAAATCTTGGAGTACCTGACGAGAAGTCTGCTGTGGACGGAGAGAGAAGATGTGATGCGATGACCCATGGCAGTAGTAGCGGACAACAGGGCGAGACCAGCGTACTTACGTTTCTCATGTCGCGTAGACATGGAGTTCTCGTACATACGGGTAAAGTCGATCAAAAGCTGACCAAAAGATTCGAAGTGAAGATTCATCTTGAAAAAGAATAACTATATATAGTAAAAATATTACTAGTTCAGTATTTTTTAATAGTACTCTTTATTGTCCAATAGTATGTAAAATTTCTCATTATATCCATTTTCTATAAAATATTTAAGTCTTTCTCCACAACAATACCAGAATTTCTTAATTTGATGTATTTTCAGCAGACTAGTTCCATCGCTCCTGTTTCCGGCACTCCAACGAGGATGAGCTTCCAATTGCTTCTTTAGTTTTGCTATGCGGACCGGGAATATATCAATTTTCCTCATATTCTCTTTGAAGTCTCTCCATAAATCTTTAATACTTTCCTTCCTGGAATCTTCGGAATCTAGAATTCTCTTCTTCATTTCCTGCTGATATTCTTCATGTTCTCTCCAACAATCATCACAATAGTACAAAATCTCCGGCTCTTTAAGACTTTTTATGTTCATAAAATAGAGAGTATCGATAATTGTCGACGTCTTTCCGCAGTCGCATTCATGAATTTCGTCAGAATTCTCCATATTATGGGGAAAGATTTCGTCAGAATTACGAGAAATATTATTAATATGTGTATCAGTTAGGCAAATGTGTAAAATTTTTACACATATTTGTTAATTATGGGCATATATTATGTTCTCGAAGAATTCTTTTATGACAATATCCACGAGATCGAAGTCGGTGAGGGAAATAATCTGTTTCCACGCCATCCCTTTTGCGTCAATGGCGCTAAGGAGAAGGACAGAATCATCTAGTAAAAACGATCCGTTCGGTCTCGGCCGAATGTCAACGCATGGAAACTTTTCCATAAAAACGTCATCCCACTTCGACGATACGATGCCTGGACCAAAAGGTGTCTCCAAAACATTGTAAGAATTTAAGTATCCTCCAAATAATCCAGAGAGCGTTTTCTCAATGCAAGTTTGGTATTTATAGGAGAATTCTTCAGACCACCAGTTATTATTAGTATACAAGGTAATCTCCATAAACTATATGAAAAATATTTACTTATATTCTTCATAACGAGGGAACTACTCTTGTTTGGAAACTTTAGATTTCTTCTTTTTCTCTCGTTCAATTCTTGATTTTGTAATGATGTCATCCATTTTCTCATCTATTGTTACTCTTGAGTAGTACCGACGATGTTCAGTCTGCAAATCTTTCAGATCTTTAAGATACATGGACTTTCCACTTACTTTCATTACTGCTGCTATTTCTTCCTCTGCTTTTTCTAGGGCGGCGACATCTTTCCTAAGAGCAGACTCGCTATGGGATGTAGTCGACAAACTAACAAGAGAATAATCAATTCCAGCTTCGGTAAGAATGGAACGGACTTCTTTATCTTCCTTTGCAATTCTTCCGTTATGCAAAGACATTTCTCCGGCGTGCAACATTTTTACCATTTTTATCTGATTTCTTAGTTGTTCAGTCTTTGCAGTAAGTGATTCTACCATCTGTTTTTTCCTGACATCATACCAGGGGAGACGGAATTTGACAAAATCTTTAATGATATCATTTGCAGACTCGTGTTTTGCTGGCATTTTAGTCAATGGATCGATAGTATACATGTTATTAAGAGTGACTTTTTCCCGAAGATAGAGCTCTTCCTCCAGATCATCTTGCTCATATTTCTCCTCTGCAATCGTGGTTCCCTCGCGAGTAAAAGTGATTTGACACTTAAATCTAAAGTATCCAACACCTCTCTTGTATGGTTCTATTACTCTCTGCTCGACAAGTTTGTCGTAATGAGCATAGATTGTATCATAGGAAATTCCAGGAGGGGCGTCTTCTATGTCGAAAATTAATCTACCATCTTCCTTCCTGACAGTGTAAACACCGCGAACGTCGATGTGCGGTTTAGAGGTCGTACTCATAATGACTTCACTTTCAATATATTCTACTTCTCCATCTTCATGTTTTATCTGTTCATTACGAATCTCCTTAATTGCCTTGTTAGTTCCTTCTAATCCATTTAGATGGGATATTATTTGTCCTTGGTAGAATCTGTACTTCGGAGTGAGAATTTCTGGTTCTTCTCCACAAATTACTGATGAGAGAGCTACAATTACTTCGTCTACATCGTGAGGAGGGATTGTACTAGACCAACCAGTACCCATTCCCTTGACATTACTAACGAGTTGTAGAGGAATAATAGGGAGATAAAATTCCGGTTCGAAATATTTTCCAGTATCAGAGTCCTTAAGCTCTGGAAGGATTGGAATATCTTCTGGACGGAAGATGTAGCGAAGGAGAGCTCGCGGACAAGTTTTGATGTATCTAGCCTGAGAGTGATCTTTTCCGTTCTCTTGTCTACTACCAAAGTCCCCTTTTGGATAAAATAATGGAAGATTTGATGAACCGGGGTACCCTCTGGCAAGTTTAGTCGAAGTTTCGTAGAGGGAAACTTCTCCGTGGTGATATTCTGCTGTCTCGATTACCTTACCTCCTAGACTGTTAATTCCAATTTTCTTAGTTTTCGTTTCGTCGCTGAGGTCTTTCTCCCCTTTGTAGTGATTAAAAATAGTATAAAGAATCTTCCTCTCGCCAGATTTTAGACCATCGGCGAACGAGGGAATGGAGCGGGAGACGTTGTAAAGTGAAAATATTCTCCAACGAGTGAAAATAAGTTCAGAAATTGTTGCTTTCTTCATAGATCTAATCTCGCTTGGATAGCCAGTTTTGAGAAGAAGTTTCTTGCGGACGTCCGTCATCTCGCGCGAGAATGCAATTTTGAGATTTTTCTTAGCATTCTTGTCAATCAATACGATAGTTTCATTCACTCCATTAGCGAAATCACTAGCAATATCTTCAGGATCATGACTTCCGAGACCCTTGCAGTACTCAACAGTCCATCCTTTTTGATTATCTTGTCTCCACAATTCGTATTCCTCCATGCTAAAGAAAGCCTTTTTAGTTCCATTACTTTTATTAATGACCCGGACAAGTGGGGAAGCCAGAATAGTAACTAACTCCTCCTCAAGAAGTGAAGGCCAGTAAGTATGAATTAGGAGTATAAAAAGTACTTGAATATGGAATCCATCTGTATCCTGATCAGTACAAATTCGAATTAAATTGTATCTGAGAGACTTTCTAGCATATTCCGTACTATAATCTACTCCGAACTGTAGTCCCATAGAGTTGATAAATCTCATAATCGATTCGCTTTTTAGAATTGTTGGGATGGAGAGATCGCAAATGTTGAGAATTTTACCCATAACAGCGAGATATCCGTTGTGGGCGTTGTTGCGGAGGCCGTTGTCGGGGTACTTTTTAGCAGATTTTCCCTCAGTAATGTTGAGAGTGTTGTCGGGGTGGAATTTTTTGGCTCTGGCGCAGTCAGAATCAGTTAAACTTTTCGGAAGTCCTCTTTTTTTGATACGTGACGCGATGGTTTTATTCGCATCAGCAGCTAGCACGCTATCGTAAGATTCAGTAATGAGACTAGAAATTCCGATATCTACGAGAAATTCCTTCGGTACCTTGAGAACACCGAGTTCGCTAGTGAACAAATCCTTAGTCTGACTATCAAAATCTGGTTTAGAAATGCTGAGTTTAATGCAAAAAAGTTGCTTTTTCACAATTTTATGGATGAGTTTTCTACGGAGAACTTCATCTTCTGGGTAGATTTTGTCTTTCAGAATTTCACAATACTCGTCAGTAATAGCAGAAAATAGTAGATCATGATGAGTTCCCCCACTACGAGTGGGAGTGCAGTTGACGAAAGAAAACATTCCGGTACCTTTGGGAAGATGAGTAACATACCATTCGGAATGAACTTTCTTCTTAACCATCCAATTGTCATCCACTTTTACTTTCTCGTGACTAGTCAGTACGTACTCATTACTACCATCTGCGCCAATCATATCAAGATATTCTCCAGTGTTTACAGAATAGTCAATCTTTTCTCCATTGAAAATAACAGGATATTCACTGCAGTAAGCGAGGGCGTGGGCGTCCGCTTTGAACATACTGACGTAATCTTCATTAAATTCAGTAACTGCAAATCTCTCGAATGCAGGTATAAATTTAACTCTGACAAAAGAATTTCCCTTGAAATTAGTAACAATTGGATTATTCGTGAAAACTCTTGCAATTTTCTTGACTATCTCCGCGTTCATGTCCTCTCCACACAGTTTTGGATCGTAATCCGGTTTGGTCCACTTCTGGTAGAAATGTTTGCGGTTGAAATTATCTCCAACTTCTACCTCCATCATGACTGAAACTGCGTTGACAGCACCAGCTCCAGTTCCATTTTTACCAGCTTTCCTTCTGTCTTTCTTGTCGTCATAGCTGGAAGAGGAACCAATCTTAGAAATCATCTCAGTGGGAGCATAGACATCTTGATCTTCAGCTGACTTGATTATTCGAACTTCTATAGGATATCCATAATTTTTCACCTCTACGGAGTTATAAGTGACATTAATTTCCGTATTTCCGGGCTTAACTCCGAGGGAGAGGGAGGTGATGATGTTGTCAGAAGCGTTCATACAAGTCTCCGTATAGATGTGGGACAGAGCAGGACTTACTAGAACTTTCTTGAAAATAATATGTCCATCTTCAAACATAGCTCTCCTAAGAAGAGATGGGAGGTGCTGTCCGAGGATAGGTTGTGGACGGAGGAAGCATTGTGCAGCTGGGAGAAGGGAAGCATAACCGATTTCTCCTCCGCTTTTAGCCATTGTTCGGCAGTGACTGGACTGACGCAGAGAGGCCGTAGGGTCATCAGGCGGGACGAGTCCGCATGGACTATTTTCTTAGAATACAAGCCCAATATTTTTATATAATCATAAAAATTTCTTTGATTTAATTCTTCACTGGGAAGACGAAGTAGATTGATGCACCATTTTCCAAGAAATATTGTAGAACATTTCCACTCATTCTCTCACTGTAATTATGATTTTTCACTTTTATACCTTCAAAGAATCCAATGAGTTCGAGGAAATCGTGAAAAGTCTGAATTTTCGCGAAATGAACATGATTATGCTCTAAACATTCAACTTGAATCATCTCCTGAAACTCCCAGTTATCACGTTCATCAAGTTTCTTATTAACCATTCCAATGCACCAGGCAGACACTAGAGAGCTTTCAGCCAATAAAATATCGACAATATCGCAGAATTGTTTAACTAATCCTTTAGTGACACGACCAATAAATTGGGGAAGTCTCTCCTTGATGGCAACCTCGTACTTCTGGAAAGACATTGAAAACGGTAAACTCTTTGAGAATTTAGAGGAACTTTCCATTTTTCGGAGCTAGCGGGATCAGTCGGGTTAATATGTATATTTTGTACATATTCTTGCGGAGAATTAAATTTAATAAGATATGTCATCATCTTCCGCGAAGCAGAAGTTTATGTATGTTCCATTTTCTAGAGTATATCGTGTTACATATCCACTCAACACATCATTACTACGATCTTCTGATTTCAACTTGGAGAGGAAGCCGATATCTTCAAGAATACTACGGAAATCTCTCAATTTCACCTTATAAATGTGACAGTCTTCCATGATTTCCATCTGGACTAAGTTTTTGAAGGAAACTACTCCAATTTCCCGAGATCTGTCGATGATTCTCTCATCATACCATATGCATGCTCCTGGATTTCTTTCTAAGAGAATGTCGACAATCTCAAAGAATTTAATGCACATCTCTAGAGAAACTCCCTCATATTGAGAAAGATGATTAACAATATCATCGTTATACTTCTGAAAAGACATAGAATGTGGCGAAATCTGGACTGTCTAAGATTTTGACGCTAACAGTATCAGCCAGGTATGTATATTTCTTTATTTATACATATTTTTACTTTTTCACAGGTAACGCCTGCTGTTGCACTACGACTACTGGAGGTGGTTTGTAGTTTACTGGTATATATACTCCCTGTTTATTCTTTTCATAGGCGTTGTTTGGAACTTTTCTCTTCCTTACTATCGCTACTATTAAAAATATTACTATTATTACTACTACAGCTATGAGAATTCCAAACAAAATCCACGCTGTTAGATCAAATGAATCGATTACTCTCTTGAAAAAACTCGTTGGAGCTGGAGGCTGCCCGAGAGTGCCGTCGTTGTATGCGTTGACCGCAGCTTGTTGGTCTGGAGTTAAGCTCGTCCCGCTTCCACTTATATTATTTATGACGCAACTGTTGGCAATATTAAGATTGCTGTTAGTTGCAGTTCCAATGCTCGCATTTATACTTTGCAAACACAGATCGACTGCTCTGCAACTACTCTGCTTCATGTATGTCAGAGTGTACTGTCCTGTAGTGCAAGGGGCATAACTGCACCAGGGTTCTTGATTGTCAGTGAATAAAGTAGTGAGAACACTGTTCAATCCGGGATAGAGTTCAGAAATTGCATTGACTGTCTGTTGAGTTAGAGCGTTATAATAGGTCGTGTTGTAATAACAAGCGCAAAGATTTGTATAGTTTTCATCTACTGATCCTGAGACTGGCATGACCTGGCTACAGAAAGTATTTCTTGCTATGACGCAGGGAGAGGTGTTATCGGTAGCAGTTTCCTGGCAGTAAAGGACGCACTGGGAGGACATAAGAGTGAATAGATTGTTAGACGTAGAAATTAAGCACTGATTATTGGTCGTCGAGTCCCCGTTAGGCGTGAGAAATAGTGCAGGAGTATACCGTCCTGTTGTGGTATTGAGCTCGAGAAGCATGTTAAGATAGGTTGTGCAAGTAGGATTCATAGAGTAACCTCCATAGGATTCGAGAGTTTGGGAGCCCGTATCGTTGCAGTAGAAGGCTGTACACCCGTCTGTATAGTTAATCATACTAAAAGGAACATCGAATTGTCCGCCGTCAATAGGACTACCAGTAAACAAAACTACTCGGGAGGATCCAGGACTTCCTCCTTGGAGACACATTTCTAAAAGAGAATCATTGCAATATGCTGATACAAGATTCCCATATTGCATATTATTGGAATTTCCCGGAGAATTCGCCACCACGCACCCCAGTTGGAAGCTGCTCCAATCTACGAATTCCTGATCTCCAGTGAGATAATTATTCATAGGATTTCCGGAAAAGTCGTTACGGCCATCTGGAATGAAGAAATAAGTAACTGTTCCACTATTCTCTGAAGTATTATCGAATGATCCAAGAATAAGTCTATCAGGACTAGTCTTATAATAGTAAGTATCAATCTGAATTCCTTCCATTGAGTAGAGATCGAACTGGTTTGTCATTCCCATTTGTGGTACCATCATGAACGTAGACTGGTTGTTAAGGATTAAACTAGTGGTGTTGACTGTCCAAACATAGTTATTTTCACTATCTAAACTGTGAATGTCCATGTAACTAAATGGTCTCTGAGTCGTGCTAATTGTGCATCCGGCCTGGTCTGGACTGAGAAATCGTAGAGCAAAATAATAATTTGACTGTGCAGCGCAGAAAACAGCCTGGAAATCCGGGTTTGACGTATCAGGAGTGTCGGAAGTCACAGACTGAAAAAGATTATTTGCTATGGGAAATTGGGAAACAGTAAGAATTGCTCCATCGGAAGCTCCATAAATTGGAGGAGGAGGGGTAATAATTTCTCCGGACGTAGCGGTGGCGACGCAAAAATATTCCCCCGCATCTCCGGTAGTTACATCATCTATAGTAAACGACGCACCAGTTCCAAGGGAGGGGCCGGAAGGGGTAGTGGTCGGAGTGCCTTCGTACCAGTTATAGGCAGAAACACTGTAATCCTCAGAACCTCCTCCCTCTACTTCCGCGAAGACATTAAAAGTAATGTTTTGTCCAACATAAATGGTGGTGGAGGCGGGTTGAGTAATCCAAATAATGGACGCCATCCTACTATATAACTAAAATAAATACTCCTTTCTAATAAAAATCATCTTCTAGTAATGCTATTAGGTCATCATAGTCATCTTCTGTTGGGAAATCATCCATACTATCTACGTAGTCTCGAAATTTCGTAAGAATTGGATTAAATTCTTTGCTACACTTCATTGCAATCTTCTTTTTGGTCTTTCCGCCAGCATATCCTAGTTGGAGGGCACTCATGACAATAGACATTTCGTAGAGCTCATTCTTGGGAGTGGTATATACTGGAACTTTTCCAATATTATCGACGTCGTTGGCGAAGAATGGAGTCATGGCGTGGCGAGGATATTTTCCATTAGCGCTCTTCTGCGTTACACTATCTCCAAAATCTATGAGAAGATATGACCAATTTCCCTTACTTCCTTGCTTTTTCATGATATTTGGGGGCTTGAGATCACTGTGTACCATGGTAGGATGAATGATTTTGAGAATGCGTATAATATCAATTCCTACTTTTCTGTAGTCATCTCCCAGATCTAGAGGGCAGAGAGTCTCCAGAACGAGGACTGGTTCTCCGAGGACGGCCATAGTTGGATCGTGCCAAGCGACATGATCCTTGAGAGACGAGTATAGGGCAGCCTCTTGCTCTAGTAATTCTATGTTCGCCATATACTTTACAGTGACATTTTTCCTCTCGCCAGTGTAGGGATTATTGTATTTCCCGTGCAAAATGATCGTACTTCCCTCATCATGCTTGTAGGTTATGCCGTCGAAAGTCACTCTAACATTGCGTTTATCAGGATCTGTGCTATAGCAGACTATGTCTTTAGTGTAGCGTTGAAGGAGATAGAACGGGTCTGCATGTTTGTAATAGGCAAATTTAAGATGGTCGTCCCTCGTTTCCGCGTCGTATGGCTTGTCTGAGTATGAATCTATGTCATCATCCGACATGTTATCGATGAGAACTGACTCGAAAATTCCCTTGTTATAAGCGTCGCAATATTTTACGCACTCTAGCGGATACTCCCCGTCATCGGATTTCTGGCGCAACATAATTTTAGTGACGTTTTCACGGAGAATTCGGTTGAGTTGGAGCCACGCAGCCTGAGGTTGAGATACAGATTCTGGAGTTGCTGCAGAGGATTTCTGAAATTTTGTGGCATCTCTCTTAAATTGTTTCGCATTTTTTCCGCCAGCCGTCTGAGGGGGAGCCCCGGCTACTGGGCCGAGTGCGGCAACAGACTTGGGAGCAAAGGGGCTAAGATTCGGTAAAGTATCGATTTCTTCCCACAGTTTCTCACTTGAGAAGTCATTTTTCCCCGCTATCCTCTCTAAACGACGGTTAGTCTTAGTAATAATAATACTCCGATCCATTTCTGGAGTAACACTATATAACGGCAAAAGTCTTTAAACATCATGAGTCATGCTCCTAGGAACAAACTTGATGGAGATTTTGAAAGTAATATCAACAGGCGTGCAGATCCTAGCTATTATGATGAAGATGGCCGTCCTTCAAGAGATCAAGGCACAGCTTATGACGATGATGGTAGTGACGACTCTACCGGAGAGGGAGAAATTGACATAAGTTTCGAAGATTTGCCGACAAGGAGAAGACAGACGCGCTCAAAACGGTCAGTAACAGTGAGGGGAGAGACACCAGGCGTAAATCAATATGAAGAGGAAGAAAGAGTTGATTTAGTTGTCGGAACAAGCATTCTCCCTCCATATCCCATCTGCCAAGTGTGCGGACGTACCATCGATCATGTAGATTTTGTCGAGACTCTCATGTCTGCAGGCCATTCTCACAAATTTATTTATAAGTTCCTCGAGTTAGTCGACACTAAGAAAGATTGTTGTCTTGGAGAATATAACTCGATTTTTGCTGAAGTAGATGAAGAATCTGTAGAAATTTATGAAAATATTCTCTCTACAGTGAAAAATATGAAGAATTTGCTCACTACTGAGCTAGAAATTGTTGCCTGTTCAGTATTTTACCTCCTAACACGTGGAGTGGGAAGCAGAGTTATCTGCCATTTACTACAGCTTCCACAGACCGACTTTGATGTATTAGTCGAAGGAGATTGTCCTACCTGCGGAAATTTAGTCCCCAACAAGGATATCGTGAGGACTTTGAACTCTGATGGGCTCCCTCTAACGCACTACATTTCCTTCTACGACATTCCCCGACAGTGTTGCATGGCTAATATTATTGATGGAAATATCAAAACTAGTCTGATTAATGGAGAAGTAGAGCTGTGCGACAGAGGAGTTCCCCACGAGGAATGGGATCATATACTATGCAGAGAGTGCGGAACTCTCATTGGAGGGTTAGCAGACGACAGCTCCCTCTATAATTATGGGGAAGAGGGAGTAATTACTATTGATGAAAGACAATATTCGCCTCATATTTCCTCAGATTGTATCCGCCAAGCAGCGAGGTGGGGTCTTCCGATGCAATATGGATATACTTGCCATGATGTAAAGAATCAATGCTGTAGAGCTAGCATTAACAATCCTATAGTACAAATCCTAGCGAGCAGAGAATTTGATATAAGAAGAGGAAACCAAATCTTCTGTAATGAACTAGTAATTGCGAAATAAGTGAATTTATTCTGGATATAATTAAAAATTATATTAAGTTAATCAATGTGTATATCTTAAAGATGGTTTAATATTAAGTCTCCTGATATGAGAATGAGTCTTGTCGTCGACCTTAGCTCCGTTTGGAGAGAGGAATATTTCAGGATATATGGAAATATTGATAAATTATGTAGAAAACTCAACATTATCTATAACATTAATACTAAATTCCAGTACAGTCAGTACAAAGTCACACTAATATTCATTGATGCTAAAGGAGACGTCTTCAAAATTATAAGAGAATATCATTCAGATGAGTACTATGCGACGAGAGAAGTAATAAGAATGGGAGTGAGATACTTATGTTTGGAGAATCATATTCGATAAATTTTATGAGAAAGTGCGAGCAAAAAATTATGATTTTCCGTTTCACCCGTCTGACGGCCATTTAGGCGAGAGAACCCCTAGTAGGATTCGCGAATATGTCCGACATCCCTTCGAGTGATCTCCATACTTTAGTCAATAAAGAATGCATTCCTTCTGGAGATCTCCAAACTTTATTGACTAAAGAGTGCGATCTTCTTGGATATAAACATTACATCTGCTTCACTTCCTGCGGTCCGGATCATACGCCCATTCATACCTGTTCAGTTTATATAGTAACTCCTTCGAAAACTTACAATTATATCTCAACCGGCGATACGAAGAAGGAATCTAAGAAGTCCGCACTAACGAAATCTATCCTAGCACTTAAACTGCATGTAATGACTTCTAAGACTAGTGGGGAGACTACCCAGAATCCATCCTCTACCATAGAGGAAGGAAGTAGGAAAATGCCTGAATTTCAAGCATCATCGTCGCAACAAGTAGTATCTACTATTATGCCAACATCAACTCCTCCTATTCTTAATCTCCCCACAGGTAATTTAATTTTTTCCGAATATTCCGAGTTCACTGACGGCGAATTATTAGAACTCGATAGGATGGCAGGGGAAAAGCAAGATATTGATCATATGAAAATGTTCGTCAGGTATGACAATATTTTGTATATTACTTTCAAAAACTATAGTGAATTCACTTGGAAAGGAAATGGAATGCACGTTCTCTCTAGGAATGCTTCCTATGTCATCAGCAGATTTGGACACAGTTGGAACGCATTGGTAGATATTGCCAATTTTATCGGAGAAGAATCATCATTTTATCACTATTTGTTCAGAATTTCCAAGAAAATTACCAAATATATTAAAGATCACGATATCGCAGTAGTATTTGCCGACATTCCCGTAGAAATTGCCAAACATCTCAAATTTTTCAACACATTTGGTGAAGCGGAGGTATATGTATCTGCAAAGCCAGTCTTTAGCTGGAAGGAATTATAAATAATTGCGCATGTATATATTATAATATATACATTCTCAACTCGGTGTCCGTCTGAAGTCTCTCTCCTAAGATTAAGTCAGTTTAGCCGAAAGATGGAGAATTCCTACGTAGTAGCTGCACCTAATCTCAGAAATGTCCTTGTTCCGGTTAACAAGTATTTCTGTCATGATAAACGGTCAATCCTCACAGAATTTTGCGATTCTGAGGAAGAAGCTTATCAAAAATTGTGGTCTTATGTGAAAAAGAGGAAATTCTCCTACATGAAGGAAAATTTTAAGCCATATTTTTGGTGCACTCACTTCGATTTCATCGAGAATGAACATATTGTTACGAATAAAACGATAATTGCGCGAATGCATCCCACTCTATCTCCTCCTAAAGTACTGACTTATGAGGAAGAATTCCCAGCCCTAGGACGTAAACCAGAAAAGAATATGAAAGATACGATTATTCTGCTTTCTGAAGAGAAAGTTGATGATTCTCCCATTATTCTTCGAAATTTTGACTATAAACAATTTACATTTCCTGTATTCAGCAATGACCCCTCTTCCGCGGACCAGCGTTTCTACACTCTCGTTTATGAAAAAATGAAGTTGTACGAATCGATCTACAAGGGAAAGTTTAACTGTCTATGTATGCAACTGGATGCCGAACTTGATGGAATTCTTTACAGAGAGTTCCGCGATAGAGAAATTTTGAGTATTTCTAATGAACATGGCATTAGTTTGGATCGAGAGGAGAAGAAAATTCTCGAAATCCTCATCCCCTATTACAGGAGAAAATCTAATAACAGGGTATAACTAAATTCATTTATTTGTAAATAAATGTAAATTTCTTCACCCCGGGTGACTTCCTCCCCGAAAAATTTGTGTATAGTCATCCCACGATAACATGGATTCAAATCATCTCGTAAAATCATTGAACTTTCTTTGCAATCTTCGAGGATTCAATTGCAAAATTTACAAGAATACCCATAATGAGAAATTTTTCAGCCAAGTGGAAGTAATTACTTCAAAGAGAAAGCATGTTTGGAACTTTAACACGTTCACCGAAGAGTCTTCTATTATTCTTGTAGTGCACAAGGTAATGGATGATCTGTTAAATGAGAATTTCGACAAGGAAATCCCACCTAACCCCTCTCCCGGTTATCCAGAATCTGATGGAATTACTTACTGGGCTGTCGAAGTAGATGGGCCTAAAATCAAGACTCCCGACAGCCCCATGGTCGCCTCTGTTGCAGAAGTAGATAAGCCTAAAAGAAAAACTCTTGATAGTCCCGTGTTTACATCTATTACGAATCCTTTTAGGAATTTCAAGGGAGATGTTCTTTACATTACTGTGGCGCCAGATTATGCAGAGTGTTCTTACGAGGATGGACTTGTTCACGTTCTCTCCCCTAACCTGAAGCTTGCTTACTCTCGTCTCGAGGGTAATACTAAAGTGCTCGAATATTGGGGAAAGAGAATTTCCTCAGAATTTGAGAATGTTCTGGTAGCACTTTACAAAGAAATTCGCTCATATATCCAGAATCATGAAATTACTTCCGTATTTACAGACTTACCTGATATGACTATTGATGTCCTAAAAGAATTCGGAGTGTTCGACGGAGTGACAGTTCATACTAAGTGTTCTAATATCTTCGGATGGAAATAAACTAAGAATATATCTAGATAATATCTAAATATTTCAATATCCGGATGACGCGGGAATCTTCGACAATATTGTTAGTATCATGTCCATTAATCAGATTATCTCCGAGATAGAGGATATTTGTGATTTCCTAGGATACAAGATGCAAATCTTTAACTCAGTCGATTTCGAATATGGAGGGAAGAGTGTATTTGTGATGTATAGAGTGTTAATTAATACCCCATCTGGAGAGAAAAACTATATTTATAGCGGAAATAATCCAAATAAAGTCATGAAAGAAGCACTTATTGCAGCCTTAAAAGACTTAAATAAAGAGAGGTACATTACCAGAGGAGATCATCTATACTTATAAAATCATGAAAGAAGCATTTATTGCAGCCTTAAGAGAGGTACTATCTTTCCGTATGACCGCTCCGCCCCTTCTGCGAGGTAGTTTTCTTCGTTCTCTGAAATGGCAACCCAAGACAAACTTGTCGGTCTTCTATATAATATCTGCGATTTTAAAGGATATTCTCTTACATTCACTAAAAATCATGAGAAGATAAAGGGTGGAACCAGAATTTGGAGAACGTACATTAGTGTTAAGACACAGAATTATGGAGATTTTTACTATGGACCTGTAACAGATAGTGGCCTTAGTTCCATACTTCTGTCCATTATCGGGGAAGTAAGTACAGAAATGAAGAAGTCTGAAATACAAGCTCAGTCTCCTCCGGAAACCCCTTCTATTCCTGTCCCAACATCTCCGCCCGGACCACTCCCCCTTCCAAGAGTTTATCCTTTAGATTATCATGCCGTAGACGACCCCTCCCCAGCATCAAAGCAATCACTACCAGCGCAGCATCAAAATAAGTATAAAATACTTATAATCGAGGATCTTTCATATTAGTTCCACTTCTTCCTTTTCTTCTTCTTTTTCCTTTCTCTCTCTTGTTTCTTTCAAGAACGCCGTTCCCCAAAATACCACATATGTACAAGCATGGGTTCTATAAAGCACGAGCATGAGAGTACTCGCCCGCTCACTCGCATCTATGTCTGATAAAAATACGGAATGGCATAAAGCGAATATACATAATGGAAGAAGTCCCATGAATATTATAAATACAAATATAATTTTAACCCCATTTAGGCGAGGATCATTTCGTTTATTTAGTTTATACATGTAATGGATTAAAAATAACTTAATAGTAAACAGATGAAATGCCCATAATCCATAATATATTCTAGTACTAATATTGTAAAGATCAGGATGGCTCATAGTAATCGATGATATCGATGCGCCAACTCCAAAAATTCCTGTCTCTATAATTAACCATGGTGACAAATTTTCAATAGATTTACGATTTAAGAACTTTCTGCTCGGTTTATTCGGCAGACAAGCTACTAATGAAGATAGAGATAATCCAAGTATTACATATCCTGACCACTGGCAAAAGGAAATCAGTGAGATCGGAGCATAATTCCCAGTCTTCTCAACGTAAATCTGAAGAGAATAGTAGAGTAAATTAAGAGGAGCCCAGAAATTTATAGGAATCATCATGAGGTAGAAAGTGTTTAGCTTTTCTCTCAACGTAAATATTCTCTCCATGGTTACACACAGGAAAAATAGTCCGGAAAAGAACGTCAATGAGAGAAATAAATAATTATCGTAGGAAACTGTCGACATTTCGTCGATAGAACGCGTGGTAAAACTAGGAATATTGGGTATGAACCGCGTCATACAGGAGGAATGAAAACTAACGATAATTCGAGAAATGGAATAGATGTCTTAGAGAAGAGAGGCAAAATCGCTCTTGTGCTTAGGAAAATAATTCTTCTCCATATTCCTGGGTGACAGCAGTACGCGGACAGAAAAATTACTCTTATTCCTACGGGAATCATGTCGTCGCCCAAAATTTCTAGAAAGAAATCATTACGGAATAAAATCTCGACGTATCGAGAACCTTTTTCGAAAATCAATCAGAAGGAAAGAGTTCCCAGGGTAAAAAACATATTTTCTGGTATAAATAAACAAACATCTCAGGTTTTAAGAGAAAATTCTTTAAATCACGAAATTTCTGTAGATTTTTCAGATACTACCTACAGAAGAAAATCTCTATGTTTTCAATCGAATGGTTATGCAATTCCCGAAAATTTTTCATTTTTCTCCTTCGACACTCCTTATATGAATATTGAGTCCATTCCTGCGGAAGAATGCCCCTTCGCCTCCGGAGGAAATATTTTATACGTTACTTCTAAATTTCTAGAAAAATACTCAATTTCCTACGAAAATGGAAATATTTACACTCTCTCAAGGGATAATGTAGCTATGAATGTTCTTTACAACATCAATTCCTACATAGGTTTATCGGAGGAAATCACTGGCGAAATTATGGAAATGATAACAATTTCTGATTATTTCTTCGATTTTTACGTATGCAGTATAATGGACATGATTGCGAGATTCATGAATTTCCTAAATATCACATCATTACTTCTAGATACTTCCGCCGAGATTACTAGCCAGGTGAAGACTATGAAAATATTTAAAGATTATGGAATAAAAGTATATATTTCTACAAACAACATCTTTGGATATGAACGTATTCAGTAAATGAATATATCTACATTTGTAATATTTTTACAAATTTCTTATAGCGTCTCTATTCTTATTACATCTTTATACAGTTTCACGATCATATTGGGATAATCCGAAGGAACCACATGGGCACACTTACCTTCTGGAACCATAGGCATAGTACGTTCATAGAGTTTCTGTAGTTCTGGTCTATGACCTCCTACAAAATCCCCTAGGAAAGGACCAATTAGTCTCCGCAAACGGAATCCGTTGGAGAAATCTATAAAATAATCACCCGTAGGAAGGTCTCCGACCTCGGGTTCACAGACGAAAGATACAATAGGAATGAGAGACATACTAAGTTTCTTCGAACACCAAAGAATCAGTCGGGAGATGGCACGGGCACCCTCCCCTCCCCAAGTGACAGCTCCCGAGGCCAGTTTCGACACAGTTCACACTACCTCCTTATCAACAATGGACTACTCCGAATGCGAAGAGATTCTTGGTCTCGTGTGCAAGCTCTACAAATACACCTACGATATCGACTATTCCGCGGTAGATGGCATACACACGTGCGAAGTTGTAGTTACCAGTCCATTAGGAACGCAGTCACACTCTTATACCCATGCTGATTTAAATACCGCGACAGTTAATGCAATTAGCGATGCACTCCGCCAAATCACCCTAAACTATCCTAAAGTGTTAAAAGCTCAATCACTTAAAGATAGAACCGAGACTCGAGTCGCAGACGCACCTAAGACATCCAAGGATGATCTCTCTACGGGATCAACCGTAGAATCATCGAAGATCTCGCCACCTCCCCAAGTAAGTACACCAGCTACCTCTTCTTCACAAGCTGATCTTACCATGGAAACATCTCCTCCAGTCGATCTTACGAGCGAAACATCTCTTCCAGTCGATTTTTCCAAGATCTCCCCTCCTCTCCCAATGACTCGTAATCATCTCGGAGGAAATCCTGGAAATATTCTCGTGATCTCCCATAAGGTATGTACTGAATCTCGTTATGAACATGGAGTTATTCACGTCTTATCTAATGATGCCAGCATGGCTTACAATCGATTAAACCTCTCTCCCCCAATTAAACAGTACTGGAAAGAACAATTGGAGAGGACTAAGGCCAATGAATCCTTAATTTCATATAGAGTCAACGACTTCTTGATCGCATGCCATAAGGAAATTAGGGAATATATCCAAGCCAATGAGATCAAAACGGTATTATTGGAATTTCCCCATATTAATACCGCGCTTCTTCAGGATTGTGGGGCGTTTGGAGGAGCAGAGTTATTACTTCCGGGACGTAGCATCTTCAAATGGGAATAAACAGCGAACAAATAGTTAAAATGTAAGTACAGTTTAAATATATAAGAAATATTTAAAGAATTTTCCATTTCCGGGTGATCGCGTTCGTCTCCGTCTACGATAGTCTTGTACGGAGGTACTAGAAAAGCATGAACATCTCTCATCAAATTGCCGAATATGAAAATTTTCTCAAAACAATGTGCCATATCCGGGGATATTGTATTAAATTTGATACATCATTCCAGTGGACATTCCAGGGATTCTACAGAATTTTAATTGAGACGAACAAGTATGAGTACAGATGGGAGTCCAATTATGAGTTAGATAGAGCAGATGGTGTGAAAATTTCACTACTGCAAAGAGCTACGATTGAGATTATACGAGACGATTTTGATACTCCTCTAGGAATGACGACAGCAACTCGTAAAGAGTCTAAGAAAATTTCTACATCGGAGACAACCATTGTTCAAGAATCAACACCGCCTTTACAAGAATTCCCCTCAGAATCTCCTAAGATTACACCACCTCCCCAAGAACCCGAATCAGTTTCTCGAGAATTCCCTTCAGAATCTCCTAATATTTCTCGGGAATCCATGGTCATTACTAACCCCAACTCCTTAAGAATTCTTAATTCAAAAGCTCTACTCTCCAATCCATTCGAGAATTCTGATAATATTCTTCTCATTACGGAGAATAAAACACGAGTGGAATGTTCGTGTAAAACAGGATTTATTCATGTCCTCTCTCCTGTCGTCGACTTTGTTTACGGAGCTTTAGATCATAACGAACGCGTGAAAAATTATTGGTCTAAGAGAATTGCTGCAAATCAAAAAGATTTTGCATTATTTTTGGTGTTTTCTCATAAGGAAATTGGACAATATTTAGAGTTTAATGATATTAAGAGTGTATTCGTTGATGCCATTTCTGACATCCCCGAAACATTCAAAGAATTGGGAGTCTTTGATGGGATTGATGTATACATAAGGGGAGATAAAGTCCTCGGATGGAAACGACATGAGTAAAATCTTTAACAACTTAAATATATAAATATTTAACTTATACCGGGAAATCCAAATTTTATGGAAAGTCCCCCGATTGACCAGCGGCAACTCCGACTCCAGAAGTCATCGACCGAAACATCTGGCCATCCTTTTAGTTACGAGAAATTCCTCCATTTCTCTATGGAATTTAGGAAAAATACTTCTGATCCTATCGGAAAGGCTCGAAAACCTTCATTATCCCCTATAAGGGAGAGGAAGATTTCTGAGTCTATCGACAAAACTTTAGTATCTCCTGTAAAAAGGAGAGCAATTTCCCCAGCAGAACGCGAAGAAAGTACATCTAGAGTCATTTCCGATGATATGGAAATCAGCGACTCTAGTGACGAAAGCATCATGTCAGATAGAAGTATTATGGAATTACAGGAACTCGAAGAGAAATCGCCCTCTACTCCTGATGAGAAACCACTAGATGGCAAGGATGATAGTCCTGAAGGAGTCGCTCGTCGCGTCCTCGATGGAGAAAACATTTTGCTCCACGGGCCTGGAGGCTCAGGAAAATCCCATCTTGCCAAACAAATAATCGAACTTTTCAACAATGACACAATACTCTACAAGAGTAGGAGAGTGAAGTATCAAGTGCTCACCTATGTTAAGGAACAGGCGAACACATTCGGTTATGGAGCAAAAAATATTCACAATTTCTTTGGATTTGTTCCTAGAGGAGAGGATACTGTTGTAAATCTTGATAAATATCTCCCAAATTATATTAAACGAATGAAATTGCAGAATGTGGATATCTATAATATGCCAGATTACAGGATAGTTTTAGCCTATCTTCGATCAGGTAAAGCTGGATTAGATGATTTCGCAAAGATTAATGGAGACCTTCTTGCTAATCTCATAGAAACTGATATACTTATCATCGATGAAATCTCAAATGTTGGAAGAAAAATGTTCCAACTTATGGATCAAACATTGAAAAAATATAGAAATAGTGAGAATCCCTTTGGAGGAGTTAGACTATTACTCGTTGGAGACATGCTACAGACATCTCCCGTTAAAGATGATTACGCATTTAATTGTTCATTATGGAAATCTCTCAAACTTACTCCAATTATTTTTAGAAAGATCTACAGATTTACAGATTCTAATTGGAGTGACTTACTGTTGAGAATGAGGCGCGGTCATCATACTACCGAAGATTTGGATTATATCGAGAGTCTAATGAAGAACAAGCACAGGGACGAAGGTATGAAAATCTGTACTACCCGTAAGGAAGTCAGAGAATTTAATACTATGAAAGTGGACGAACTTCCAGGGGAAGGTGTAAGAGTTAAAGCGGTCGATTCTATTTTCAACCTGACCAACGATACGAGAAAATTAGCTAGCGAACAAGACACAGCTTGGGCTATCTCGAAATACAGTGATGACATGTCAACTGATGATATTGTTCTTCTAAAAGTCGGAGCGAAAGTAATGGTATTAGTGAATAACAAAGAGCTCAGAATAGCTAACGGAGATACAGGAGTAGTGAAGGAATTCAAGTACTCTTATACAAATGATAAGAAAGCACTAACTAACATAGTAGTCGAGCTGTTCAACAAAAGGATTGTATCTATTGGAAGATTTACTGCAACAAAACTAATCGCAGGAAATATCAAGGAATATAATAGGGTTCAATTCCCATTGAGAGCCGCCTATGCTGCTACTACCCAGAAAGTACAAGGAAAGACTCAAGATTTCATTACTCTCGACTACAATAAAAGATGTGCAGCGGGAATTGCTTACGTTGGCTTCTCGAGAGCTAGGAGTCCACAGAATATTAAACTACTCTCTTTCGACAGAGGTTGTATTAGATGTGATAAGAATGCCAGAGAATATGTAGCAGAAATAGAAGATTGGGAGGGTCAAGGCTTCACTAATGAAGCGGAAAGTTATAATGATTACAATGATTATGACGGAGAAGAACATGAGCCAGATTTTAGTGGAAGCTTTATTTAGAAATTAATATTACGAAAATATAAGAATTAAATATTCTTATTGTAAAACTTATTTATTTTCTAATATTTGGCCTAATACTTTCTCCGAAAATTCTGTCATTCCATCTACGGATATTACTTTTTTCATGAATAATACTCCTTTATGTGTTAATCTGAAGAACATAGTTGGTCTGCTGGCAGTGAAATACGGTATATGTAGCGGGAAAAGAACCTCGTCATTCTCATTTCCTATGTAAATATTATGTCCGCAAATATCCATAAATCCAATTAGAAGCAAAGTATACTTAAAATGCTCCTTTGTCATACCAATTTTCCTGGAATAGCTTAAAAAATCATACTTTTTTATAATATCTCCCATACCTTCGCTAATATTTCGGACAACTCCCTCCAGAAGAAGCTTGATCGCGCTAGGGGTTATAATAGTGTCATCTCTTGGAGTAAGAGTGAGGGAGACGACAGCTTCGAAAACACTGGAGTAATACTTAAGATTTTCTCTACTCTTTTTTGATGAATAATAATCTATTTTACCATTTTTAACATTACTAGATCTAGAGTTACTATTATCCATAGTGGTAAAAGGATAAAAAGTATAACGATTTTCACACAATGGGGTAACTCCATGAAAATGGACTGTGTATAAATAAGTCTTCAATAATCAAACGGACAGAAATTATCCATTGTTACATGGAGTTTTACTACTATTTTCTACTGGAGCACTTCTATATTCTTCAGTGTGGACTTGCGATTCCCACATTTGATCCTCAGGATTCAGGAGATAATAAGATAATCTTAACTCTCTGTATCGTTCTCTCTTAGAAGACTCTCGTATATGATCAACATACTTAACAATAAGGTGGTAAAGGAAATAAAATTCGAAAATCATGGAGAGGGATGACTACATACAGAATACTATTAGTAGTTCATACGGATCAAATAGTATTATTTATACTATTTACACATCATTTATATTTACAATATGCACATTAATTCTTTATTTACAGGGGGAATTTATTCCTCATCTCCGTTCTCCTCTTCTGCTTGCTGTCTGCGGCGAGACTCGCGTCTAGATTCGACAGGATCCTCCGTAGTTTCCTCATCTACATTACGCTTTCCCCTTCTACCTACAGGAGCATCGTCGTCACCATTTTCTTCAGTACGCTTTCCTCGTCTCTCTACGACAGAATCATCCTTTCTCTTTCTCTCCACAGGGCCATCGTCGTCGTCGCCATTTTCTTCAGTACGTTTTCCTCGTCTTTCTACGACAGAGTCGTCCTTAGCGTTCTTCTTTCTTCCAAAGTCTTCATCGTCTGAACTAACCTCCAAAGCAGGCTTAGATGAGGAAGATGACTTCTTCTCCTTAGACTCCTTCTGCTTAGTAATTGCAGCATCTCCCCCACGACAAAGAGAGAGAAGATCTGCCAAAACGCCAGTCTTGACACGAGTATTAGCAAATGCCTTAGGATTCTTCTTGAAGTATGAATCCACGTCGAAAGAATGGGTGGTTGCCTTGTTGGTAAGAATCTTAGTCATGGCAGCTACAGTGATCTTTGACAGATTGTAAGGATCAGTATTGCTCTTGCCCTTCTCCATCTGCCCGGCAAGACGAGACAACAAGTGCTTGGAGTTAGTGAACTCCACGTTGAAAGTGTAGAAAATTGTGTCGCGCTGAGACTTTCCTACCTTCTCCTTGCGGAAACCTCCATTGTTTGCGAGGATAATTCCAGCAAGAGTAGCTACTGAACCCTTAGTCATGAACAAAATATTCTTGTTATCAGAGTCGATGTCAATGCACTCGTCGAAGTCATCTACGGTAAGATCGCGAGATGTCTTCCTAACATTGTCTCCATCCTTCTCATAAATCTTGCCGAGAGAGAGCCCGCTCTTAAACAAAAGCTTGAGGAACATGCTGTTGAAGACGATAATGACGTCCTTTCCGTAAGGTTTAAGAGAGAATTCCTCCATGCCACGAATGACTACATCAACAGCATCGCGGAAATCACTGTTTCCCTTACGGGTTATGTAGCTTTTGAAATCAGCCATCGACGATTTGCTGATAATATCGGTAGATTCTTGCAATCTCCACGCGAGTTGCTCGAGATCATCGACATTCTTGGTAGCGGTCTTCTTACCACTAGAAGGGCGGATAAAGTCTCCGATACCGCTGGATTTGGTCATTCCCTTACCACCGGACTTAGTGAGGGGAGTGAGAGCTTCATCACTTTCCTCTTCGTCATCAGAAGGTTCCTCAGTCTTACGCTTAGATTGGCCTTTGCGAGGAGGAATTTCGTCGTCATTTGCCTCTTCGTCGACGACCGCTCTCTTACGGCGCTCTACTGGAGCATCTTCGTCAGAGACAACTCTTCTGGTGGGCTTGACCTCAGTTTCCTGATCAGCGTCTTCGATTTTCTGGCGGCGGGTGGTGGTGTTCGACATACTTTTGATGTGGACTGCCATGCAACTGAGGCGGCAGCTACTCACTCGGTGGGACGCCGACTGACTGACGGCGCCACGCGAAATGACAAAAATTACATCCTTCTTTGAAATAATAGAATAATTTTTTCATATATAGACGTAGCATGTCTACAATATCAGGAATTTCTACGGTATTTTCCGCCGATAATGCAACAAAATGCACTTGTCAGAAAGAGCGTGAACGAAAGAGTAATTTTAAAACAAAAATTGCCCGCTCCATGTCAAACACTAGCTTCCTACTTATAGTCATTCTAGTCGGAGTAATTATTTTGTTCGCAACTGGAATAGTAGGCAACATGTATTTCGAGAAACACGATACGAGAACTGCTATAATTAGAACAATGAAAGCAGTTTCCGGTAGAGAACGGGAAGAAGAGCAGATAAGACATGAATGGTTTGGAGCATTTTACTACATTTTAATAACCATAATTAGTATGATAATCGGAGGAGTAATAGTAGTAGAAGTAGCGAGAAGACTATTTAAACAGGGAAAACAGTACAAATGTCATAATTGCAAGGTAGAAATAGATGAAGGGGAGGCAAAAAAAGATACCTACGTAAAACAGGATTATTTATAAACTATCTATAATTATGTAATATAATTACATAAAATTACTTAAATTTTTGCATATTTTCTCTTGATATTATTCAGGAAATCCTTCTTATATCCATATGGATGGGACTGCAGTACACCGGTAGAGAGACAGTGTCCGATGAATTCTTCGATTCCCGGTTTGTGAGCAGGATGATAATACAGAATTTCTTCTACAACACCACTCGCGAGACACGTATGAAACCAGCTATTTCCTTCATTTTTGAGTAAAAATATGGTAAGAAAATCGTGCATTGGCATAAAATGTAGCTTGAATGCCACGTCAAAGTAAGTATCATACGTCGTATGCGAAGAAGATTCACAAAATTCGTCAAAATTTCCAGGATAACATCTTTCGACGTACTCGGAAACAGTTAGAGAAAATCCTTTCGCCGAAGGATCGAATACTCCAGTGTGGCGAAAAGACGATGATTTTGCATCACAAGTCTTATAAAAATTCATGTATCTGTAGTTGTTGAGGATAGCTTCCTTCACGGTACTAGAATCGTAATTAACAAATATTCGACAACTTTTCGCTGGAACATTTGATTTAGGATAAAGGATTAGCAAAGCTTCTCGCCTAACCATGAGAACTTTGTCGGAACATTCAATAAAAATTTCACGATCTGAACAATCGTCCTCCGTTCTGCCAGAAACTTCCATTCGAGGAATAAACTAGAGGAACTTCCTTATTACGAGATCAGTCGGGGGACTTTCGAGATAATCGGTAGTTATATAGATTCGCCAAATGCCATGCATGACGAAGATTTTCTCCTCCTTTTCGGAATTGTTGCTGTTTTCGCCATATTCATCGTTGCCGCCATAGTGCTGTCCTGCAGGGGAGTGAGGAGAGTCAGAGAAATCGAGGCAGAGGAAGCGTTAACTCCGAAAAAATGTGGAAAATGTACAATAAAATTCAAACAACCTGAAAAAAATTGTAACTCTTGCGAAGTGTCCCAGCAACACCAATTCTCTGGAATTGAACCACATCATCCCTCTCCCTCCGAACCCCAACAATTTTTAACTCCTAAAGTCCGAACAATTATTTACGATGTTGAAGAGAAATCCGTACACTTTGAAGATTTACAAGTTGCAGATGAGGAGGATGCTCTTACAAAAACTCATGATGTTGGGTTGTCCTTTGACGAGAATGAAGATAGTTTTAGATATATTCTTACTGATTCTAACCCTCTTTCCTCCCGTTCCCCTGATGAGGTTAGTCTCGACTACGCCACTACTGTTCCATTTTCAATTAAATTATGTTCGGATGGAGGATACTATATTAAAAAATCTCCTAATTCTGGATGGAAATTCCATAAATATCTGAACTTCTTTGGTACTAAAATTGGCCATAGAGATGGATATTTCGTAATAAATGGCGAAGAAACAGATAATCTTACATATGATTATGAAGGAATAACAAACGAAATAGCAATAATTGCCCGTTATGGATGATAATTTGAAGGAATGATAGTTAGATTAGTCGGAATTTCCAGGCACGGCCGACTGATGCCCCTCTCCGGTCTATAGACCATTTAGCCACTTCCCTTCTGTCTCAGACTACCAGGGTGAGTAAGTTTTCGGTTCTGCGGTAAAATCCTCACATTTATCCCATGGGTATCCACGGATTTTCTAATATTTACCTTCTCGCCGGCGAAGTATATAAACATATCCAACTCCACAAGCCTCCTAACAATGTTAGCGGACTTTATATCGATTTAAATAGTATCCTTTACAACAATGTGGAAAAAGTGAAGAATAATTACGTTCAGTCCAAGCGTTCTCTTCCTGCTATCGATGCAGATGAGATCCATTCCGACATTATTGACGAAACTATTGAAGTTCTGGGAGATTACTACAGAGAGCACAAGCCTTCGAACATTTTCGCCATCTTCGTCGACGGTACTGCGCCTGATGCAAAAATTAATCAACAACGTCGCCGTCGCTACATGACTAGTGTAGAAAGAAGCGAGTATAGGGAAATCAGTAGTAAAACTGAAGCCCATTCGTTATTCGAACTCAACTTCAACACTGAGGAATTTTCCCCTGGTACCGTGTTTATGAGTAAACTGACGGATAGATTAAAGGAATATCTCGGACATTACGACATCGTCTCTAATACCAAGGCTGTTATATTTTCCCCTGACACTGTTCCAGGTGAAGGAGAGCATAAGTTGATGAGTATGTTTAGGAATAAAGAAGTACTACCCACCGGTAGCCATGTAATTGTTGGAGCTGATTCTGACATTGCAGTTCTTGCCTGCATCCAGCCTATTGACAACATTTACATTTTCCGAGAAGGACGTGTAGGTCGCGACGAGCCTAAAAACTGGATTGACATTAATACTCTCAAGATTTACATCTCAGACATGCTCGACTATGTCGACGAAGACCGTGTTTACTTGGAATTTATGACTATGATTTCATTCATGGGGAATGATTTCATCCCAACTCCAATTTCTATGATGTACGGAGATAGAAGTCACAACACGATCAAGATCCTCTTTGAGTGTTATAAGATACTTCATGATCGGGGAGAGAGACTGTTCGACCTAGAAAATGATCAACCCGACTTAGAAGGGTTGAAATTATTCGAGGGAATTCTTGCTTCTAGAGAAGAATCGATGATTGAAGCGGTCTCCGTTATTAGACGCGGACCATTATTTTCAGATCTGTCCTATTTATCTGTCCACGATAAGAACATGGCGGCCAACAGCAGTACCAAATTCAAAGAAGGAGGATTTGCTGCCTTTACCCTAAAATGGAGAGATCTCGAACTTACTATGAAGGAGGAAAGGGAAGCACTTCCACAGTCTACAGGAAAAACTAGGCTTGTTAATGCCAAAAATCTCTCTTCTGAACTAACTTCCGACTTTATTGTTGGAATATTTTGGACTTCCTTTTACTACACCCGTGGAGTCGTCAATAATACTTGGGTATATCCAGGAAATTTTGCTCCACTATTTACTGATATGGCGAAGTTTTACAATGATGATCCAGAATATCTTTCTGACAGTATCACTTCTATAGCAAAGTATACGCTATTCATGACCATTCCTCAGCAGATGTTTTGCATTATGCCACAAGGATTACGAGACGGAGCGATGGACGAGGACATAGAAAATATGGATAGAAGCTTCGGTTATGACCCCTCCATTGAGAGATTTGGTCTAGGAAATTCTCACATTTATGTGGTAAACTGTCCAATCGTCAACAGAACTAGAAAGGCGAAGAAATTCGTCCTCGAAGGCGAGGATAAATATAATGCGACGTTATTGCGAATCTCGGAAACTCCTCAGTTCGAGAACACGGAAACTCTAATTTTCATAGTAAACAAACAAAATCTTGAGTTAGTTGCGAAAGAAGTCGAAAAGAACAAGGCAAACGAAGTAAAAACTAGGAGAAAGAAGAATTTCGAAGAGAATCGTACCTCTACCACGGGACGTAGAGGAGAATTATCGAGGAGAAGAAGATAACTCAGAAATAAATTTATTATTACTTAATAATAAATTCTTCTATTTCATAGACGAAGGCTACCCTAAAGGCCTCTTATTATTACTCCCCATGGAATTTCCGAGACATAAATTCCTTTCCATATGGATGACGGCCTTCAGTTAAACAACGATTATGAGGCGCGCGCTAGATTTCTCCATGAGTACAATCTAAAAAATAGTCAAGAGGCCACGAAAGATCCTAAAAAGGATAAGAAATTTCTAGCATTTATGATAGGATTAGGTGTAATTCTCACTATAGTTATAATAGTTGTCGTAATAATATACAATCGGGGGGATGATTGCGAGATAGTGGAAATACCTGTAGATGAGCAAGGGAATGAGATAAAAGACTTAACCTTGATAGTGCGGTAGCATAAACTACAATAAAATAAATAAAAATTTTGTATTTATTATAATTTTATGAAGGTTCTCCCTCAGTTATGTGAGAATTTCTTCCCTGTGGTAGCTCCGCATAACAGAAAATATTGAAAATTTCGAGGATTTCCCTAGAATTTTATGAGATTCTCTCGCTGTGGTAGCTCCGCATAACAGAAAATATTGAAAATTTCGAGGATTTCCCTAGAATTTTATGAGATTCTCTCGCTGTGGTAGCTCCGCATAACAGAAAATATCGATTTTTCTACGACCTCCAAAATCGCGCAATTTTAAACGGAAAATTTTTTATGAGATTTCTTCGATATTTTTATAGTCGCCAACTGCGCACTGTGGAAAACTGGTAAAAATTTTCAGGATCTCGGGTATGCAGAGATGAATACCATATAAGAATTTCAGATATACACGGTGGAAAACTGGTAAAAATTTTCAGGATTCCATGTATGCAGAGGCAAAGAACTTCTGCGATTGATAGATTTTCAAGAATTTCAGATATATATGGTGGAAAACTCGTAAAAATTTTCAGGATTCCAGGCCTGCGAAGTTGTCGGAATGTTAATAACTGTAGAATTTTAACTCTATATAGAGAAATTTTTCAAGATTTCCCTAGAAATCCCGCAAGTCCTCTATTACGCATAGGAAAAAATCGAGAAATTTTTCAAGATTTCTAACTTAGTAGAGAGAAAATTTCTAAAGAATCATCTCTAAGAGTGTAAAATCATTCTCTGATGTTACTGTCAAGCTCCCAGTATAGCTCAAATTCTTGAAATATTTTTAAGGAGAACGAATTTTCTTACTAGAAAATGTAGAAAAATTTCCCATTTAAGATTTCGCGATTTTGGGAGTTGAACAAGATTAGCATAATTTCTAGATATCTCATGAAAACTGTCATAATTATTACCAAGAAATAGACTCTATATACACAAGAATATTAAAAATTGCGGAAGAATTCATACAATTTTCAAGGCTTTTCTCTATTCTTTCTCCGCGGAGGCGCCGCCACCCGGGTGACCACTCCGCCAGCCGGTAGGTGGCATTCCTGACTGAAGAACTGTCTCTGTCCCATACTCTCGACATCTAAGAAGAATGTTGAAGCGTTTGAGCAGTACTCGCTCTGTTCGAGATGAATCTCCCGATTCCTATCTATCTTATCCGTCAATTGATGAGACTCTCGTACTAGAGGCGAGTGATGCTGGTACTATTCCACGATTTATGGTCGTGGAAAGAGACATTTCTCAGCCAGTCTATATAGGAAAATCCCAACTAGATGCCATTTCTGAGTATAAATCTCCAAATTTTGTATTCATTAAAGATCTAATAAGTAAAATTACTTCCATTCCCCAACTAGTTTCCTTCACCAAGACGTTCTCGTCCAAGTACATAATGTTCATTTCCCAGGATAAACTGTACATATCCATATATGATTTCTATATCACTAATGGTGGAGGAAGTAATCTTAACTATACCTACACGAAGACCGATGTGAAGAATTTCAATACTTACATCTCATCTTTTTCAAATGAGACTACGGAAACTCCTAAAGTAGGTAATAGACTGAGTATTAATTCCTACAAGGATGAAGTCACTGCAACTAATTCTCTTGCCGATTCCATATGGAAACGGATGACGATTCTAGACAAATACAGTCCTTCTGGAGATGATGTGAAATCTTACACATATCCTGAGTCAAACGTTGCGATAATTTCGAAGAATGGATCTATCATTACTGGTTCTGATTTGAATGATATATTTGGTTTACTACCCCTTTCTTCTAAGGAAAAGTATGCTATTTATGTAGGAGATGTTCTTAGTTATAAGGTTCTTCCTGGAGAAGTTACTCCGCAATTCGGGTATTTAGATAAAAATACTATAATTTATGGAGAACATATTAAAATTTCCTCTGACAATTCAGAAATCCAGTATGATACTGGGTATGATATTACAGATTTAAAAGCAATTCTCGAGAAAAAAGGATACAATATTGGAGCAACTTCTGTTTCGTATGGTGTTGACATCTCGATTGATTCAGAAACTGTCGATATGCTAGTCTTCCAAGACATGATTCTCAATAATAAAGTCGTCTCTCCCTATATGAAAACTAAGGATGGAGCAGCTAGAAGTGGAGACATTAGTAAAATTAAGATGTTATACAATCTTACCCGTATACAAGTACCAGGTCTCCCTCCCCGCAAAGAACTTTTCACTCCTGTACAGATCAACAATTACTATATTTCCACTAAGAGTATTGAACGGAAATTACTCGCTATCTCTGTAAAAGAATTAAAATCCGAAGACTCTCACAAGGAATTTGTCAGGAATTTTGTAAACCTTGTCTATTATTATCTTTCTACCTCAGAAAAACTCATTGATCAGTACTCGTCATTCTTTGGAGATGATAGAATTAATGTTATTACTGAAGTAAAGGATTTAGAATTAAAGAGACTTCTTAAGCCGGCATACTTCAACAAGGACTACAGTTCTAAATGTATGGGTCCAAAAGTCCAACCAAAGATAGTTTCTAGGAAGGAAGTTAACTCTTTGAGTCAGGAAGATAGAGAAACAAGCACTCTTTTGCTTGAAGATCCTGATAATAGAGAAGGAGATAATCCAATTCCAGTCTACTTATCGTGCCACTCCAACGAGGAATATAAGTATATTTACATCAAAGAAGGATTTAATGTTTGCTGTAGCAAGTCGGAGGCACCTGGAGCGACTAGTGAAGGAAGAAAATTAGTCTCAGATAAGACCATGCATCTGAATGAAGGAATCGTCGGCATTGTTCCATCGATGGACGATATCTTCGGAACTGGTAGTAGAATTCGTCGTCTTGGAATGAAAGATGGACAAGATTCGTTCATTTCTTCGCTAGAAACGGCATTAAAAGTGAAGGAAATCAAGAAAACAGCAATTAATTTTTCATCTACCTCCCAATATATGCAAAATATGTATGATATTGATATTAAAAATTACTTAAGTACCGAGAAATTCTATGATTCTGACCTAGTCGCAGATGGCCTTTCCCTCCTCCTACAAGTTAATATCGTCATTATCGAGATCATCGGAAAGCGTTCTGCTATCAGAATTCCTAGATACAAACATACTTATTTTAAGACTCTTTACTCTACCTATGATACTGTATTCATTTATCGATATAATTATGACGGAAAAGTTTATTATGAGCCAATCTATAGTGACGAAATATCTAACACTATCTTCGGAGAAGAAATAACTAAAGCAGTCCTTTCTAAATTAAGGAATAATTACACATATTCCTATATTGATGTCGAGACTAAACAAACTGTCTCTCTGGATCTTTTTCTAATAAAGGATAAACCAGATACTTACCAGATGCAAATTCTCGATTCTTACGGTAAGCTTGCTGGATATGTGAAGAGTGGAATCTCATATTTATTGATGGAAAGACGCGATCCTGTCATAGGAAAATTTACGAAAGAAGTAAATTATTCAAGATTAGAAGATACTCCTGAGGGAAATGATGTTACTTCCCTAGTTCTCTCTAGAGGAGATAACAAGATTCTAAAGTGGAAATCGGATGTAAACTCAGTAGAATTAAAGGATTCAACTATTCCTATCTCCACTCCTCAAATCATCGACCCTGATGGAAGAGGTGCTGCGAAGCGTACAAAGAACATTCTCCTTCAATATATTTCGTGGTTATACATACTATTTGAGAGGGATACTAAGGAAAAATTCTCTTCTTACTTAACAACGCAGTCGCTTGATTACAAATTCCCAGAAGGATCCGTAACACTTCCTATACTCTCATTCAAAGATGCCTTAAAATATGTAGAAAATTTAAACTCTGGTCTTGTGATCTCCGGTAAAATCAATCTCTCTAGTCCTGCCATCGTTAAAGGCGTACTCCAGTTTATCACTTTTATGAGATTATCCGCCCCTTACACACTTCCTACGAGAATTTATGATACTGTAGAAAATGACGAAAACAGATATGTCACTCTTAGAGGTGAGCGCGAGAAAATTGCGTATGAGAAAACGATTAACGGATATTATGGAAAACCTATCTACGAACTTACAAAAGATATGTATATTTCGAAATCTCCCATTCTCATTTTCACAAACACTAAGGAAATGTTTGTCCTCCAGAATGTTGAGGAAGTTGACAGTATGTCTAGAGCAATGAATTGCGTGATATTATGGGAAAGTAAGAAGACTAACAGTGGATATGATACTTCAGTAATGGATGCAAAATCTACAAATGAAGCATCAAAGTATGTAGCTATATACATTCTTAATGAAGATATGAGTCTATCTCCAGTAAAGGAAGAAAGTAATATGAGAATAATACAACATGGAAATAAACAAAAGCCCACATATTCGGCATTATTAAGAACAAATTAAAAACGAAAATCTTATATTTTATAAATATATACTTATATTTCTATGAAAGTCTTACGTTTCTACTAAATATTGTCCACTTCATTCAGATCTAAATCTATATATAGAAGTATTCTATGTTGATTTCCATTTTTTACGGAGTGAGTCACTCCGGAATCAAAGAGAAATGCCTGTCCTGGTATTTGTTCTGTTGAAGTTTCTTCCACTTTTATTATTGATCCTTTACCTATTATATTAAAATGATAGGCGAGTTGTCCCGTGTTAAACGTCGTTGCATGATCTATGTGGGGAAGTATCTCTGCCTCTGGAGAAAGATATGATAATCCACACATATTTATGAGTGGACAGAAGGGAGTGAGGAGATCTGTCAACCAATCCTTAACATGTAATCTCTTTTTCCTCATGAGAATATAGTTATACCACCCGGGATGAGGTCCCTTTATCCACTCTTCGTCAACATTTTTAAGAAATTTATCAGCATCCTCCTTATCCCACATACCAGGATCTCTCTCAATCTCGCTAAATTTCTTATTTTTATAGATATTTAAGGTATATTTAAGGAGTTTTTGATAATTATTTCGAAGAATTGTAGTTAGAAGGACGAGTTTGGGAAAATCTTCTACGAAAAATATAGAGTCGCTCATTCTCAAAGAGATGAAACTGCTTATATATCTATATATAAATTCATACGGGACTAAGTGATTAATGGAAAACTTTTATTTTGGTACCCAAATTAGATTTATTGCTGCATATTCGGTTTCCTTACCATCAGTTTTCAACACTAATGCAACATATTCTAGCGGATATTTCATCAATGCAGCCAACCAGTCCTCAAAATGTGTATACTGTGTGGTCTGATTTTTCCATGTATCAAATGGTCCAGGATTTTTCACGATTAAAAATTCGTGTACATAATTGGAATTATTAACCTTTCCGTAGTAGTCAGGCGCTGGTGATTTAACCACAAGACTGTAGTTGAAGTTGACTTCATTATTGGAAATTGCGTCGAGAATTGCATGAACTCCTCTGATTACGCCACAGGTCTGATCAAAATTCATAATCTCGGGATTACTATGACCAGTAAAAGAGGAGGTTGTTGACACGGGAGGTAAGAAATTATTGGGAAGATTCTTCTCCCTGTTCAGAAAAGATTCCAGGTATGTATATGGGTTTATAAATATTTCCGACGATAGGAACAGGAATAGCATAAGAAAGATCGTAATATCGGAGACGTTCGATATTATCGAGGCGATATTCATTAATAATTCGGAAATCTATTAAACATTTATTGATTCCATTCTGGGAAAATGCATCAGAGTATTCTATATTTGCATCTATTCTGTATTCGATTCTTTCATAATTTCCTAAGTATAGCCATTCGTCGAGTATAGTTTCTTTCACTAAGAATTGAATTACATCATGTGCTACACAATTTCTCCCTATATCATTCTCGGATAACACTGAGTAAATGTATCCATTCTCAGTAATTGATCGTGCTAGATAAAGAGGGGGTTCTAACTGCCGTACAGAAACAGGAATGTTGTTATCAACAGTAATGAGAGGGAGGTTAATAAGAGTAGAATGTAAGAAGAATTTTTCAACTTCTAATCCTACCTTCTGAGAATCTTCCAAATTACAAAATATAATACAGAACGCCAAAGCAACGGAAACTATAATTAACAATCTCTTCATATTTGTATAAAACTACTATAGTAGCCACAAAAGAGATTCAGACGGAACTCATCTTGAAATCTTTCTTGTGTGTATATATTTTTGTTATATAGTCCTAAGATGTTGCTGTGAAGATGTCCTCCTCATATCAGTCGAGCACCATTAATGGTGATGTAAACACTAACGCTATTACTACTATCTTGACGACAAATCAGAATGTCGCCTCCGCGTCATCAATCATTAATCAGAGTCAATATGTAGTAATTGGTACAATTAATTGTGGAACTACTACTATTACGAATAATATATCACTAACGGTCATGATTACAGGGCAGATGACTTCCCAGACTGCTAGTGATATTTCTGATTACATTACTTCTAGTGTGCAAGCGAGTCTAGATCAAAGTACTAACGTGACTACGGAACTCCTCGGTATCGCAGGATCCAACGTTCAGAAGGCAACTGTTAACACCGCAATTAGTACTTTCTGTCAGCAACAAGTGACGACGCAAAATCTACAAAGTATCATGGCCAGTACAAGAGTTTCCCAAACACAGACTGTTATGATTCAAAACATTACGGGAACTACTTGCACTATTACTAACACATTAGCTGTTAACATGGCAGCGCAAGCTATTATGACAAATATTAGTAGTGAAATGTTAACTAACGATATAACCAGCGATATAGCTGACGCGGTCTCGCAGTATTACAAGGGTACTGCGAAAGGCCTCAATTCCCTTGTCTCTGCTGCACTAACGGCATTACTCTTGCCAGTTATTATAGTAGTAGTAGCAATAGTTGCCATCATCATCCTAGTGGTGGTAATTAAGCTCGCCTCCAACAAACGACATGGCGCGGTAGTAGAGCAGGCGAGAACTCTGGGACTAAATCCGACTAATCCTGATGGGGATACTTATGCAATACAGCAGAAATTACAGCAAAATCAGGCGCGCGCAACTCTGGCAGCGTCGGTGGCAGCGAAGCCAACGACTCCCTCTACTCCTTCTCCGACTACTTCTCCTCTAGTACCAGGAAGACCAAACTTACTTCCCCCGCCTATGCAAACACAGGGATACTAAGATTTTCTCAGGAATATATTAAAAATTAATATATGTATTGTATAAATATAGTAAAAAATGTATAAGTTTAGTAGATAGAGATTCCAGTATAGAATCCTATTAAGTT